>Ga0070730_10004677_pt1 | contig 11924 bp, 9 predicted proteins | sample Coa_R1_3_FD_66447 | JGI IMG/M metagenome (GOLD analysis project Ga0070730, IMG submission 66447) | Surface soil microbial communities from Centralia Pennsylvania, which are recovering from an underground coalmine fire - Coalmine... | ecosystem: Environmental > Terrestrial > Soil > Unclassified ... | reverse complement strand
TAAGAAAAGAATCAGTTTGAAGCGCATGGCTGATCGAATTTACACGAAAGCCAGTACGGAGTGGAAATTACTGTTTCGCTTCGGCTTAACCACAGAGGCCGCGAAGGGAACACGAAGGAAGGCAAAATCAAAACCGCACGGGCAGGAGCGCGGAGATGAATAGAGGCACAGAGAAAAACCTCGCGAAAATCTTCGGAAGAACGAGATTTAAAGGCCAATACTGTTCATTTAAGGCGGTTCAGAACCTTTCTGGTTAATGGCGAAACGCAAGGTCCCTCCGATCTACCCGCGCTAGCGCGCGAGTAGACCCTCGGGATGACGGCACGCTTTTTCTCAACCTTCCTTAAGTGAACAGTATTGGATTTAAGGCAACATCGTTGGCAAAACCATCACTGTTCCGTCTAATTGGAGGCCGCTTGCCTTGGAGGATCCGTGCAAAAGACGATCCCATTCTTTATCATCGGAACATTATTCTTGAGCATGACTTCATGCAGACCGAAGAACGCAATCACCCAAGATGAGCTTGTTCGTCGCACTCAGGAGCTCTTCGATGCGGTCGCTGTGGGTGACCCGGCTCCCTGGAAAAAATACTTTGCCGAGGACTGCATGTACTTTGACGAAAAAGGCCGGAACATGAATAAGGCCTCCCTGGTTGCCGATATTGTCGCGTTGCCGACCGGTTATTCGGGCAGCATCAAAATCGAAAAAGCCCAAAGCCACATCGAAGGAGAGATAGCAATTCTGAGCTATGACATGGATGAAAAAGAAACTGTGTACGGCCAGAACATGACCGCCCGCTACCACGCTACCGACACCTGGATGCGCCGCGACGGAAATTGGCAAATCGTAGCCGGCCAGGTGCTCCGTTACTATGAAGACCCAGCACAAGGCAAGATGGATATCCGCGCTCTCGCTGATTATCTCGGAACCTATGAGCTTGCTCCCGGCAACACGCTTACGGTCTCCGCCGACGGCCAGCAGTTATACCGCCAGCGCGGGGACCGTCCCAAGGAACTGCTGCTTCCGGAAGCGCCTGACATATTTTTCCGCAAAGGCGTCGAAGGCCGCCTCCTCTTTCGACGCGCCGACAACAAGAAGGTGGATGCACTGATCGACCGCAGAAACAACGAGGACGTTGTTTGGAAGAAAGTTAAGTAGAGCTCGGGTATTGATTCAGGCCGCCTTGCCTCTGCCTGTTCCCTCTCGCGCCCTGCGGGCCTCATAAGCTTTCAAATGAGCATAAACAACCCGCAACAACAGGCTGGAGCCGGCCTCTTGCGCATCGCGTCGCAGCAGGTCGCCAATCACATGGTCGGCCTCAATCCGCCCACCTTGCTCGATGTCGCGGAACATAGAAGCGGTGAGCGGTGATCCAGCCGCGGTAAAGGTGGCTAAGGCTCGCTCGATAGAGGACGCTCTGGGCGGAAACCCCGCGCCGGCAGCAATAGCGGCGCACTCGTCAAGAAGTTTGGCAACGAGATCGGCGCCGCCTGCGGCTACGATATCTCCGATTGTGGCGCGCATCAGGCAGTTGATACCTGCACCGGTTGCGATGAACACCCACTTTTCCCACATCTCTTGCAGGATCATCTCGCTGAGGCGGGCCTCAAAGCGGGCGCCCGCAAACACCGCTGCGATTGTCTTGACACGCGCGCTACTGGAGCCATCTCGCTCACCGAAGGAAAGGGTATGGGCGTCATTAAGATGTACGATCTGGCCGTCAGGCTTGAGCATGATTCCAATCACGCACTGGCCGCCGAGCACGCGGGCCGCCCCGAATCGCTGGTCGAGAATATCCAGGTGTTTCATACCATTGAGCAATGGCAGGATGGCCGTCTCTGCGCCCACTGCCGGTGCGAAAGATTCGATCGCGCCTTCCAGGTCATAAGCCTTGCAACTCAACAGCACAAGATCGAAGGCAGCATGCAAGTTTTCCGCCAGAACGGTTGGCGGCTGGGAAATAGTCACATCACCAAAGCGGCTGCGAACAATCAAACCCTCGCTGGCCAACTGGGCCGCCCGCCTTGGGCGCACAAGAAAAGTTACGTCCTGATTGGCCTCAAGCAGACGACCGCCAAAATATCCGCCCACCGCCCCGGCGCCCACCACGAGAATGCGCATCGTTAAACTCCTTTTCCATTTCTGTACACGCTTTGGAATTGCAGCAGCTAAAAGGCTGCGGAAATAGAGCTTCGTAGATCAAGCTCTTTAAGCAGACGACCTCTTGAACACCAATACCTTTGAGGTAAATATGTGTACGGCTTCTCCATCTTGATTCAATGTCGTGCTTCTCACTTTGACGATGCCCTGATTCGATTTGGAACGCGACGGCACGATCTCGAGGACCTCGCTTTCCACCTTCAGCGTGTCGCCAGGCCGCGTCGGCTTTGGCCATGCCAGTTCCCCGCCCAGGCCGATGATGCCGTTGGCCAGAGGCAATCCTCCGTCGACGAGAAGACGCATGGCCGCAGCCGCAGTATGCCATCCGCTGGCAGACAGTCCTTGAAAGACTGTGGCCTGGGCAGCCGTATCATCAAGATGAAAAGGCTGCGGGTCAAACTCTGCGGCAAACGATTTGATCCGCTCTTCCTCCATGCGATACAGCCCGGATGTAAACCGCTGACCCACGTACAGGTCTTCGAGGTAAAGCGTGCCGGGCCATCTGATTGCCTGTTCCATCATTCGTCTCTCCTCATCCCATGCTTTATATCAAATAAAATCTGCCAGCAACCCAATTCATGTTATTTTCAAGTCGGCGACATGAAACGTTGGAGGCGAAATGCTGGCATCAAGCAAGATCATCGGCTTTGTTCCCACCAAAGATTCCAAGAAAGCGCGGGATTTTTACGAAAACAAACTCGGATTTCAATTTGTAAGCGATGACCAGTTTGCGCTAGTGATGAAGGCCGGCGAAACCATGATTCGCGTCGCAAAGGCCCGGGATTTCACTCCAGCCGCGTACACCGTCCTCGGCTGGGAGGTGAAGGACATCGAGAAGATCGTCGCATGGCTCAAAAAGCGGGGCGTCGTATTCGAGAAATACCCCTTCATTCAAAACCAGGAGCTGGGCATCTGGGAAACGCCCAACGGCGACAAGGTCGCTTGGTTCAAAGATCCCGATGGAAATGTTCTTTCGGTAAGTCAGCACTAACCGTGAGGAACTGCTCCACGGCAACCTGGGAAATCACATGGCTTTTGCAGTGGCTCCGGTTGTCCTCGATTCGTGCAAAGAGCATAAATTTTGGTAACTATATACCGGCAGTAGGCCATCAGCATGGCCATGCAAACAGTCCCCCTCCCGGTGACTGAGATAGGGTTCCGAGAGGGGGTATGAAGGTCCGTCAGCTAGCGGGCAACCACGCCTACGAGAGAGAGAGGCAGGCCTTCCACTACGCATATGGGCATGAGAGATCCATCAACCCCAATGCGGTAGCCGCGGATCGAAGCGGCATCGTCGGGAATAGGAAGAACCAGCGTGTCACCCAGTCCCGACATAGGCGCTACCACGTAGAGGAATTTGCCATCGGGCGTGATGTCCTCGTCAATCGGCGCGCTGAATTTTCCCCCCGTGAAGGCTACGGCGGATTGCAGGAGCGTCAACTCGCCATTCGGCGAAACGGCAAACAATGAGATTGCGCCGCTGCCTTTGCCGGTCACAAAGGCAAAGCGCCCTGATGGTGTAAAACGGATATAGGAACTCACTGTCTGTCCTGTTCCTACTGATACGCTGATGGGCGTGAGCGTTCCGTCGTCGTTCAAATGAAACGTGGAGACGCTGGCTCCGTTCGGCACGCCCGTGCGTTGGCCATTGATGAACTTCGCGTTGGCCTCGGTGACAGCCATGATCTTGTGGTGCGCAAACGCCACTCCAAACGGCGCCGGAATGTTGGATACATAGTCATGCACGTCCTGCGTCGTGCCGTCATCATTGACCTGCAATATGCGGATGAACGTTTCCGCGAACTTGTCGGTGATGATGAGATATCTGCCGTCGGGGCTGAACAATAGTTCGGCGGGTTGGGCATCCGCGCTTCCAGTGATGCGGAAGGAATTGGGTATCGGCGTGAGATGGCCGCTTTCGCTCAAGAAGTATCCCGTCATGCTGGGCGACTTTCCAAGCATTTTCGCAGAAAGCTCACCCTCATTGATCACATAGATCAAGTTCCCATGCTGGGCAACGGCAATAGGAACATCGCCGCCTGATGGTGCTTTGTCGATCAACTGCAAACCGTCGCTGGTGACGGCAAGAACGGAAAAATCATTGCTTCCGGCATTGACCGCAAAAAGGAAACGACCGTCCGCGCTCATGACCAGATTGTCTTGCGCGGTCAGGGGATTTCCAGCGGGGATTCCCGGTGGAAACGGCGCGGGAAGTTCGCCTGGACCGCTCCCCAGTCCTCCGGTTGAGACCTCGGCAATTTGCGTCAACTGGCCGTCACCGGACCGATGAAAGACAAGGATCGTATTGCCACCGGCCCGGTTGGCCATGGCGTAAACCCGGTGCGGGTTGAACAATTCCTGGCCGAATGTCTGGCCATTCATGGCGATGAACAGGAACAGCATAGTTGCAGCCAATTGCCTTAGCATATTCTTAAGTATGTGCATATCTCCTCTTTTCTCTGCGACGTACGTAAGCCGCCGGCGCAGCATCATTTATGTGTGCGCGCATCAGATCTTCATCGCAGCAAGAGACGCCCCTATAGGAACGTATACGGCTGCGGTTTCTTGGAAATTACTAAGTTCTGACTTCAAGACCGTGCTCCGAGCCTCGTTGTGACGAAAACGAGAAATAATTTTGTTTGAGAACTCGACGGTTTCGTTTTTAAAGAAATTGCGAGGAAACGAGCAAGATTAGCCCTGACATCCCGCATTTTTTATTAGGTTTCTATTGCGGTAATGCTTGTGAAATTTGTCATACTTGTTAAGCCTGACAAACATCGGCCATGGCTGCTTTCTGTTAACTTGGAATTCCGGATGATCTCTTTTTCCAATATCAATAAGCAGTATGGCAAGCAGTTGGTCTTTGTCGATGCCTCCTTTCAGTTGAATCCTGGCGAGAAGGTAGGTTTGGTCGGTCCCAACGGCGCGGGCAAGACGACCCTTTTTCGCATGGTGGTTGGCGAGGAGACTCCCGACGAGGGCGAGGTCTCTGTTCCTAAGAGAGTGACCATCGGTTATTTCCGGCAGGATGTGGAGGAGATGAAAGGCCGATCGGTGCTCGATGAGGCCATTGCCGGCAGCGGACGGGTCGGCGACCTGCACCACGAACTGGAAGATCTGCAGCGGGCCATGGGAGATCCTGAGCAAGCGGACGATATGGACCGCATCCTGGCGCGCTTCGGCGAGGTGCAGGAGGAGTATGAGCATCGTGGAGGCTATGCGCTTGAGGCCCAGGCCCGCGAGGTACTGCACGGCCTGGGCTTCAAAGACGACCAGATCGATGGCGACGTCGGGGCCTTGTCGGGCGGATGGAAGATGCGCGTCGCCCTAGCGCGCGTCCTGCTCGGGCGGCCGGATGTGCTGCTGATGGACGAACCCACCAACCATCTCGACATCGAGTCGATCATCTGGCTGGAGCAATTCCTCAAGTCCTATGAGGGCGCTCTTCTCATGACCTCGCACGACCGGGAGTTTCTGAACCGCCTGGTCTCCAGGATCGCCGAGATCGATGCGGGCGAGATTATCGCCTACTCGGGCAACTACGATTTCTACGAACGCGAGCGCGCCATCCGCGAGACCAACCAGCAGGCGGCCTTTGCCCGGCAGCAATCGATGCTGGCCAAGGAGCAGCGATTTATCGATCGCTTCCGCACCCACGCTGCCAAGGCTGCCCAGGTGCAAAGCCGCATCAAGGCGCTGGATAAGATCGAGAAAATCGAGTTGCCCCGGAAACGGCAGGTAGTCAAGTTCGAGTTTCGATCTCCGCCGCGCTCCGGCGAACAGGTCGCCGTCATCGAAGGTCTGCACAAAAGTTTCGGTTCGCGTGTGATCTACGAGAGCTTTAATCTCACTATCCGCCGCCGGGAACGCTGGGCCGTGATGGGCAGGAACGGCGCGGGCAAGACTACTTTGCTCAAGATGATCGCCGGCGCACTCGCGCCGGATGGGGGAAGCATTCGCCTGGGCGCCAGCCTCAACATGGGATACTTCGCGCAGCAGTCCCTGGATGTGCTCGATCCGAACCTGACCATCATCGAACAGTTACAAAAAGACTTTCCTCAGGATAGCCTCGGCTCGCTACGTACGCTCGCCGGCGCCTTCCAGTTCTCCGGAGACGATGTGGAGAAGAAGATCCGGGCTCTTTCCGGGGGTGAAAAATCACGGCTGGCGATGGCGCGGATGCTCTACAACCCGCCCAACTTCCTGGTGCTTGACGAGCCCACCAACCACCTGGACCTGGCCACCAAGGAGATGCTGGTCGAGGCGCTGAAAGAATTCGAAGGCACCATGATTTTCGTATCGCACGATCGCATGTTCCTGCGCGGTCTCGGCTCGCGGGTCCTGGAACTGGGAGGCGAAAGCGGGACAGAGCGCAACCCCCAAGTCTATCCAGGCTCATATATCGAGTACGTGCAGAAGATCGGGCATGAAGCACCTGGGATCTACCACTAGCATCACAGAATTTGTAATTGATAATTTATAAGTTGTAATTTTTTTTGAATTGATACCAATTGCAACTACTCCGATTCCTGCCTTGAGCGGTCCAACGTGAATTCCTGGATGAGCGGCGGTGTCCGATCGAAGTCGCTGTAGCGGATCCATTTTGGTTTTACTACGAAGTATACGATTCCCGGCCAAGTGAGCCGGGCTGGACCATCGGGCCATGCTTGGAAGTACACCTCTTGGCAGCGTTCTAACTCTGGGCCTGCAAGTTCCCTGGCCTCGCCCTCGTATTGCACGGTCCGCTCGCCTGCCCAGCCTATGACAAATGAGCATCGACTTCGGGTCCTGAGATTGGGATATTTCCGGGAACTCTTCACAGTGTCGAAGATGATCTCGAGGTTGGGAGTTACAGCGATGCCAACCAGCGCCGACTGAGGTGTGCCGGTCTCAGCCACCGTGGATAACACCCCAAGCTTGCATTGAGCGATGAAGTTGTAAAGATCTGTTTCGGTCATGAGATGTCCCTGAAGCAGTTTAGCCGAATGAAGTGATTCAATTGGAATAACATTGGCCTATGGGAAATGAGTCGGCGATTATCATTCCGATTCCGGAGGTTGAGCCTGTTGTCGGGCCGCTGCGATGGCAATACGATCAGGCTTCTCATCTCGGTGTCCCTGCGCACATCACCCTGCTCTATCCCTTTTATCCACCACAAGCTGTGGCTGCCGAGATCAAGACTCTGAGAGACATTTGTGCATCTATCGAGGCGTTTCCGTTCTCATTCACCGAAGTTCGACGGTTTCCCGCAACTGCCTATTTGCACCCGGACAAACCGGAAACATTCGTGCAAATCACCAGGACTCTTGTAAAAAAATGGCCCGATTACCAACTGTATGGCGGAGCTTTTCCTGACATAATTCCGCACTTGACGGTAGCCGACCACGCAGACAGCGAAACATTGAGCACCGTGGAAGAGTCCCTTCGCCATCAACTACCCATCCAATGCGTTGCTAAGGAAGTCTGGCTTTTAACAAGCGATCACTCGGGAATGTGGTCAACGAGCGCCATTTTCGCGCTGGCACCTGCCAATTTAATACAAAGGACCTGAAGCGCGACTCATGCTCAATCCGCGTGAATCTGGGCAGACTCGGCGTTGCTTTCAGAACGTAAAGAAGAAGACTGGCACTTTTCCAGTACCGACCTTAGCTGGGAAAACGAGATCGGTTTCGAAAGGTAAGCATCCATCCCCGCGGCAAGACACCGTTCCTGGTCGCCTTTCATGGCGTGAGCCGTCAGGGCGATGATCGGAGTATGGCTGCACCGCTGTTTCTGTATTGCGCGGATGGCCGTCGTAGCTTCGAAGCCATCCATATCGGGCATTTGGATATCCATTAGAACCACATCCAAACCCAGGTCACGTTCAAAGGCAGCTACAGCATCCCTCCCGTTCTCGACCAAGACAGAGCTGCAACCCATTCGTTCGAGCATTCTCAACGCCAACTTTTGGTTTACCACGTTATCTTCAGCCAGCAGGACGTGCAGCCCCAAATCAGCCTTGTCTTCACTCTTTGCGGCCTGGCTGCTCGGCAGCACTGCGCGGGGGGAACGGACGTCAATCAGAGCCTGCAAGAATTCGTGGGGCACAACTGGTTTACTCAATTGCGCTGCCACGTCCAGGTGGCTGGATTGCAGTGAATGGTCGGCATGACCTGGAGACGACCACATCACGATGGTTTTCGTCTTATCGACCAAGCTGAGCAGACGTTGGACCGACTCCGTCCGGTTCGGTTCCAACACCGACTCAGCCAGAACTATAGCGTCAAAAGCTAGACCCTTGTCGCCTGCCGGCCACATCATTTCCAGGGCTGATTCCGCAGAATCGGCGCCAGTCGCTTCCCCGCCGGCATGCTGGATGGTATGGGACAGCGCATCTCTGCAGGTTGCACTGGGATCGACGAGCAGGACGCGCATTTTTTTGAGCTCCGGCACATCCGCCGGGACCAACCGGCTGTTGGGAGCCCGGCGAAGCTGGACCACGAAGTGAAAGGTGGTGCCCCGGCCCAACTGGCTTTCAACCGATATCTTGCCGCCCATCATTTCGACAATTCGCTTGGATATCGCAAGGCCCAGGCCAGTTCCGCCGAACCGCCTGGCATTGGAGACGTCAGCCTGTTCAAAGGCGCCAAAGATGGCGGTTAATTTGTCTTCGGGCACGCCAATCCCGGTGTCTCGCACCGTGAAATGCAGACCCGTCAACTCGGGCGCCGCCCCGGAAACGGGAAAGACAGTAATTACAACTTCACCTGCACGGGTAAACTTCACCGCATTCCCCAGCAGGTTCGTGATGATCTGGCGAAGCCGTACTGGGTCTCCCAAAAGTGGAGATGGGACGGGGGTTTTTATATCCATGACCAGTTCGAGGCGCTTCTTTTGCGCCAGAACGGCAAGGGTCTTTACCGCCGATGCGACGAGGTCGATTGGATCAAATGAGATCGTCTCCAAATCCAGTTTGCCAGCTTCGATCTTCGAGTAATCCAATACATCATTAATGATTTCCAAAAGAGCATCACCGGAGTTTTTGGCCAAGGTAAGTAGTTCGCGTTGCTCGGGCGTCAACGTCGTTTCCAGGGCCAGGTCGGTCATGCCCAGAACACCGTTGATCGGAGTCCGAATCTCATGGCTCATGTGGGCCAAGAAGGAGCTTTTGGCCAGGTCTGCTGCTTCCGCCGCTTTCCTGGCTTCCTCCAAGCTCGCATTCATTGCTCGCAGTTCCATGGTGCGGAGACCAACCTGGCGCTCCAGCTCCTCCCCGCGACGCAATACGCGCCTCATGCGCACTCTCCACAGCGCGTAAACCACCACCCCCGCCAGCAGTAGTTCCAACCCTGCGAACCACCAGGTTGCCCACCAAGCCGGAGAGATCGTGAACGCCACTGCCGCCGGAGCACTCCAGGATCCGTCTGTGGCTTGGGCCATCACTTCAAACCGGTAAGAGCCGCCGGGCAGGCTGTGAAAAAGAACGCCTCTCTCGGTAGTCTCCGTCCAATCACTCCCTAATCCCGCCATACGGTAACGGAACACAATTTCTTCTTCATGGAGGAATGTGAGGGCCGTAAAGCTGATCTGAGGAGAGTTATGCGCGTAAGTGACCGCAAATCCGCCTCCGCTTTCCAATATGGAGGCCGCATCAGGAGGCGTCCAGTTGCCGAATTTAACGTCGGTTACGACAATCTTAGGTACGAAGTCGGCGGCATAAGAATTTTTAGGGTGAAAATGGGAAAGCCCTCGGGCTGTGCCGATCCAGATCGTACCATCGGCCGCAGCCAGGAACGCATTGGTGTCGCAATCCTCCCAGATCAAACCTTGGGCACGGCCATAGTGTCGCCACTTTCCGTGGACCAAAGCGTCAGCACCAGCGTCCGTTCCCACCCAAACAGATCCGTCCGGAGCACCGCCGACGAAATATGTCTTATCGGAGTGGAGTCCATTGCCCTGTCCAAAGTGTTGGGTATGCAGCGCTTCTCCCTGCGTTTCAATTCGCGTAACGCCCTGGGGAAAGGCATAGGCGACCCAGATCGCGCCATCGGCAGCCTCGGAGACGCTGAGAATTGAATTGTGCTTGAGGCCATCGGCCATTTGATAACGGCGCCAGATTCCATGCTGGAAGCAGAGCAGGCCGCGCGCTCCCGGTATCCACAACCGACCCTGACGGTCCACAATGGGCTGGTAAAAGATTTCGGCCGGGTCTGATCCTGGAAGATCGACTTGCTCGAAATGAAGCTTGCTTTGTCGCTGAGGGCCATGGCCGGAGGACAACTGCAAGGGCGAACTGCGAAACACCACTCCGGTGGTGGAGACCCACAGGCGGTTCTCGCCATCGACCAACAGCCCCCAGATTCTAGTATTGAGGAGTCCGGCTTCTGCGCCGTAAGTTGCAATAAGCTTTCCCTCGGCATCGTACTCTGTGATTCCGTTGGTTGAGGTGCCCGCCCAAACGCTTCCGCTATGATCAATCGCTACAGCTCTTGCCCATTGCCTGGAATCGCTCATCCCCTGGGCATGACGCCAGCCGCCTGAGTTGGAATCGAGGAGGTTCAATCCGTCATTTGTACCTACCCACACTCCGCCGTGAACATCCTGGCGAATGGCCCAGATCATGTCGTTGGAGAGGCCGTCAGACCGTCTCCAGCTTTCCCACTCCGGGTAGCCCAACCAGCGCTCCAAGCCTGCGCCTCGAAGTCCTACCCAGATAGAACCTTCTTTATCCAAAACGGCACAACAGGCAGCGTCTCCGCCTAAACCATTATTGCTGTTGATCATTCTCCAATGTGGCCCATAGGGCACAGCAAGTCCGGTTTCTGTGGGCACCATCACGCCCCCTGTGGGCAGCGGGACGAGAGCTGCGACCGAACCATTCACGAAAACCCCCAGGTCCTGAGTGATGGTCTTCTTGGTAGCCAGTTTGGCGCCCTTTTCCAGCTCGTAAAGATTCTTTCTGCCCCGTAGCCAGAGGTTGCCCTCGCTATCGAACACGATGCTTTCCCACTCGTCCTGCGGGAGCCCCATCTGGTTTCCGATAGCGCCGCTCTGCACGGAATTGATCCGGCACAAATCCAAGGCGCAGCTATACCAGATGGCGCCTGACCGGTCTACCATGACTCCCGACGAAGATGAGTGCGAGAGCCATTCAACCCGATACCGATTCCCATTTTCGGCTTCAAGGCGAACCAGCCCTTTCGTAGTCGCCAGGTAAAGGCGACTCTGCTGGTCCGAGGCAAAGACATTCGACTCGAAGCTTCCCCGCAAGTTCATCGTCTCAGTCAGGACCACAGATTCCAGATGATCGCCCCGGCGTTGCAAAAGACCACCACGCTCCGTTGCTATCCAGAGATGGCCATCAGCCGATTGGTGAATGGCCATGATGCTCCGGTCAGCCGGATCGCTGGGATGGAATTCCTGGAATCTTTGGCCATCGTACCTGAACAGTCCCGCCTTGGTTCCCACCCACAAAAATCCTTCGGAATCCTGAAGCAGGCTAGTGAGCGCCAGGTTGGCCAATCCCTGATCTTTGCCGTAATCCTTAAAGGCAAAGCGCTGGGCTGCCGTGGGCAGAGTTAGAGACACTGCCACTACCAAGGCCGCAACACATCTACGGTAGAACCGGGCAGTCATAATACCGCTAATGTTATGCCAATTCATCGCTGTAGAGACAAACATTTTGACTGGCACTTATCGTGCTATCGACAAACCACGGCCAGACTTAACCCAACGTCCAGCAGCTTTGGTCATGTTCCCGGATTCGGATTGCTTCTCGAGAGATC
>Ga0070730_10004676_pt1 | contig 11925 bp, 9 predicted proteins | sample Coa_R1_3_FD_66447 | JGI IMG/M metagenome (GOLD analysis project Ga0070730, IMG submission 66447) | Surface soil microbial communities from Centralia Pennsylvania, which are recovering from an underground coalmine fire - Coalmine... | ecosystem: Environmental > Terrestrial > Soil > Unclassified ... | reverse complement strand
GCTGCCTTCCTGGGACGGCTGCGCGGCGGCGCTATTCGATTTGTATCAGGCCGTGGTGAAGGACGCGACCCATTCGCGCGCTGGCTGAGATCGATCAGCAGGGCAGCCTGAGCCCACAGGCGCCTACCGCTGACACGCGGGGCGCACTGCGGATTTTAATGTTGTCTCAATTCTATTGGCCGATCATCGGAGGCGAAGAGCGGGTGGTGCAAGACCTGAGCCGGGAGCTTGCCAGCCGGGGGCATTCCGTGGCGGTGGCCACTCAGTGGCACGCTGGATTGCCGGAATTTGAGCTGGATGGCACGGTGCGGGTCTATCGGCTGCGCAGCCTGGTTGCGCGCGCCACCTGGCTCTTCCGCGAGAGCGGACGGCGGCACGCGCCGCCCTGGCCCGATCTGGGCACCACGTTGGGATTGCGCCAGGTCATCCGCCGCGAACGACCGCGAATTGTCCACGCGCACAATTGGCTAGTGTATTCGTTCTTGCCGCTAAAGAATATGAGCGGGGCTCGGCTGGTGGTCACTTTGCACGATTACAGTCTATTGTGCGCGAAAAAGCGACTGATGTTTGAAGGTCGGCCGTGCAGCGGACCGCGGCTGAGCAAATGCCTGGCCTGTGCTTCCCAGCACTACGGCCTGGTGAAGGGGCCGGCGACCGTCGTGGCTACCGGGCTATCTGGGCAGTGGGAGCGGGCGGCGGTAGACTTATTTCTGCCCATCAGCCAGGCGGTGGCCGAGAAGAATCAGCTCGACCACGGCAAAAGCCCCTATGAAGTCATTCCCAACTTCGCGCCGGCCGCTTCACCGGCAGCGCCGGCAGAGTTGGCGCCGTATGTGGCTCAACTTCCGGTGGGGGAATTCCTGCTCTTTGTCGGTGATTTATCCCTTGACAAGGGGCTCGGTGTGCTGTTACAAGCCTACGCGGCCCTCACGCAGCCTCCGCCATTGGTATTGATCGGGCGGCGGGTTGCCGATACGCCCGCAGTGCTGCCGGCGAATGTCCAACATTTGGGCGCATGGCCTCACGCGGCGATCTTGGATGCCTGGCGCCGCTGCCGGCTGGGGTTGATACCGTCGGTCTGGCCAGAGCCTTTTGGCCTGGTGGCATTGGAAGCCATGTCGGCCGGCCGACCGGTCATCGCCTCAAATACTGGCGGGCTGTCGGATATTGTGACCGACGGTGAGAGCGGCTTGCTGGTACCGCCGGGTGATGTGGGTGCGCTGCGCAATGCCATCCAGCGACTCCTGCAGGATGCGGTGCTCTCGCAGCGGCTCGGTTGTGCGGCGAAGCAGCGCGCGGCGGAGTATGACGCGGCGGTAGTCGTGCCGCGTGTCGAGCAGGCTTATCGCCGCCTGACGCACTTGCAATATGCCGATGCTGATTGACGAGTTATGAAACTGTATTTTGGCTCGATCGTATCCGCTCTCGTGGTGGCAGCCTTATCGGGTGGCGCCTTGCTTTGGGATGGCAGCTATTATTTGTATTCAACCCTGGACACGCAGGCGCCATTCCTGCCGAACAATCGTTATATCGCGGTGGTGCTGGAGACCCCGGTGCTCCTGGCCTTTAAAGTCACCAACAATATCGCCATTCTGAAGGCGGTCTTCGGTCTGACCTACGCCCTGGTACCCCTTATTTCACTGCTGCTGTGCTGGCTCATTGTTCGACGGAGTGCCCCGGCCTTGTTCGTGTGGGCGGCCTTGGGATTTGGCTTTGGCACCCTGATGCTGCAGCTTCACTTCATTGCCGAAGCCACCCTATCGGTTCAGCTGATGTGGCCGGTCGTGCTGGCAGCGCTCACGCCCCCGCGCTGGTGGGTGCGCGGCGTGGTCATCCTGCTCAGCGTGGCGGCCTTCTTCAGCCACCCTTTCGCGCTGGCTCTGTTCGCGGTCGTGGCGGGTCTGGCCGCCGTGATCGGATGGCGTTACCGCGAGCAGCGGCTGGAGAAGTGGCTCTGGGCGGCGGGGTTTGTCGCGCTGGCGGTGGTGGGCCTGCTTCGGTTTTCGGGCATTCACACCAACTATGAGACAGACCAAATCTCCTGGCAGATTTTGCTGCTTCATTATCAGCTCGCGCTGCAAGGCGTGCCCATACTCGCTTTCAGCGCGGTGGCCCTGGCGCTGGTCGTCCTGTATGCCATGCCTTACGTGCGGCGTGTGAAACTACGCTGGCCGCTACAGCTGGACGGGGCATCGCTGGTTATGCCGCTGTATGCCATTGAGTTGCTATGCCTGGCGGCCGCCGGCGCACTATTTGTCTTGTGGGCCAGCATCCCCGAATTGTGGGCTGACGCGCTTGATTACCGGACGTGGGTGTTGTTCATGTCGCTGCCGTTCATGGGCATGGCGGGGTTAGAAAGCCTAGTTCGCGGCCCCGAGCGAACGCAAGGCCCTCAACTTGAGTGGAAGCATCGGGCCCGAACGGTTCAGGTCGTGGGTGTTGTGTTCGCCCTCGTCATCGTGCTGCAAAGTTTGTCGTGGATCCAGGTGACTAACCAGCTTCAGGCGGCCATCGACCAAAGCCCGGGTGCGTGCGTCTCGATGTCGGCGCTTTCGGATGTGCCGCATACCGCTCTGTCGCATTGGTCTCTGACACCCTATTCGATAATCTTGCAGGGCACAGTACCGAGCAAGGTCGTCTTGAATGGCGATTGTGCCGCGGTTAATTTCACAAAGGGCCTGCCCGTAGCTGCCTGGGATCTGCGCCCGTGGACGACTGGGGCGTTTGACATGCACGTGTTGTTTCAGAATCTGGCGGCCAAGTCGTAATGGATGCGTAGAGCGTGAGTGTTCGTAAGCGTACTGATTTGATGGGCATCCCAGCCGAGCGTGCGCCTCGGGCGGGCGCTCGGCCGTCAAAAACCGACGCAGCCGGTCCACTGGCGCTGGGTCGCACGCAGGCTTCTAGCCGCGATGAGCTGGCGGCCTGGGGCTTAATGCCGGCGCTGGCCGCCGTCAGCGCCCTGGCGCTGTTGGTGATTGCCGCTGGCAACTACCTGGCGCGGGCCGGCGCACCGGGCGCTGAGCTGCTGTTTTGGCTGGGCATTGTCCTTATCATTGCGCCATTTGCCGCCCGCCTTGCTTCAGAACGGCCGAGCCGTCAGGAACGTCTGCGGCTGGCGGTGTGGCTGGGTATGGCCCTATACGTTGTCAAGGTTATGAACAGTCCCAATGGCTTCACCTATGCTGATGAGTTCATGCATTGGCATAACGTGAACCAGATTCTCAGCACTCAGACGCTATTCGGCCAGAACCTGGTCTTGCCCATATCCGCCTTATACCCCGGCCTGCCAAGCGTCACGGCGTCATTGGTGTCGCTCGGCGGCCTCAGCGTTTTTTGGGCCGGAATTCTGGTGATTGCCGCGGCTCGCCTCGTCATGATCCTGGCCTTGTTCTGGCTGGCTGAGCAGCTCAGCCAGTCGCCGCGCGTGGCTGGCCTGACCGTGCTGATTTATGCCGCGAACCCGAATTTCCTGTTCTTTGACGCTCAATTTTCCTATGAGTCATTGGCCTTGCCGTTGGTGGTCTTGGTACTTGCGGTGGCGCACTACCGGCTAAACCCGAAGACTCGCCAGCCCGTCGTGCTGACGCTGGTCGCGTTTGTCATCATCGGCGCTGTAGTCATTACCCATCACCTATCGTCCTACTTCATGGTAGCCGTTCTGCTGGCCTGGACGCTGTTGGTCGCCCGGTTTCACCTGGTGGTCATAAACGGCGCCAGGACGACGCTGCGGTGGTATGCCGGTGAGATCACCGGCTCTGCTGCCTGGCGTTGGGCTCTTCAGGCAACGAGGAATTTCGTTCACCGCCGCGAGCAGACGCGCGTCAATCATGAGTCGTCTCGCGACCCCTCTGGCTTGATGTTTTTTGCTCTGATCCTGACGCTGATCTGGCTGGCGTTTGTCGCCAGCTCGACGGTTGGTTATGTGGGAACCGTATTGGGCCGCGCGGTCGTGTCCGTGTTCCGGCTCATTGCGGCTGAGGAGACGGGGCGCACTTTATTTGTTTCCACCAGTGGCTATGTGGCGCCGGTTTGGGAGCATATCATCGGGCTTGGGTCGATTGTCATCATCGTGGTAGCCTTACCGTTTGGGCTCGTCGCGGTTTGGCGCCGCTATCGTCGGAATGCGCTCGTACTCGTATTGGCTTTGATGGCCATAGCCTATTTGGGAATGCTGGGATTGCGTTTTGCGCCAGCGGCCTGGGAGACGAGCAACCGTGCTTCCGAGTTCCTGTATATTGGCCTGGCATTTGTGCTGGCGCTGGGCGTCACCGATATTCGGCTGCGGAAAGCTGCCTCGTGGATTGGGCCAGCCGCGGTGACGATTGGCCTGACCTGGGTGTTTTGCGGCGGCATTGTGGCCGGCTGGCCAGAGAACCTGAGGCTGGCGCGCGTTGATCAAGTTGCGGTTGGTGATCGAATCCTGCAGCCTCAGGAAACGACCGCAGCCGTGTGGATGCTGGCGAACATCGGCCCGGGTCACGTCGTGGCCGCCGACGATTCGAATGGCCGGGTGCTATTGACGCAAGCCCACGAGGATGCGCTGGTCGGCCGCAACTACAGTATTGATGACTTGCTGTCAGCGCCCAGCCTGGACCATTACGAGCTTTACACGATACAGAGATTCCAGCTGGAATACATTCTGGTCGACCAGCGCCGTATTAGCTCGGACAATATGCGCGGCTATTTCTTTGTTCCGACACGACCCGTGGCCGGTTGGGACGTGGGGCTGTATGACCTGGATCGATTGGCAAAATTCGAGTCAGCGGCTATCGACCGCATATTTGATAGCGGCGATATAGCGATTTACAACTTGGAGACTTTACGTAGTGGCCAGCCGGCGAATTGACCTTTTCATCGTCCTGGCTCTGGTAGCGTTCAGCGGGCTCCTGATTTGGCTTTGGCCGGGCGAATCAGTGTTGCGCTCGGTTTTGGGCATTCTGCTCGTACTGGGTTTGCCCGGTTATGCGTTAGAAGCGGCGCTTTTCGAGCCAGGCTCACTCACCACGTCGCTGCGGCTGCTGATGATGGTCGGGCTCAGCCTGGCCGCGGGCGTCATTGGCGGACTGGCCCTGTACTGGACGCCGTTAGGGCTGCAGACGGGCACCTGGTATGTCTGGTTGGCCAGCATCACGGTCGGCGCCTGCCTGGTCGGTTTCGTGCGCTTTCCGGCGCACCCGTCGGGCCAGGCAGCGTCCAGCTCGCCGATTAAGCTGCGTCCGTTGGTGTTGTTGAGCGCGGCGCTGCTGGTTTCTGGAATAGCAGTTTTCGTGGCCCGATTGCCAGCGCCGCCCGACAACGCTCAGGGCTACACTCAGCTATCGATGGTGCGCCTGCTGGGCGGCATCCAGCCCGTCGTACGCATAGAAATCAATAGCAGTGAGTTCGGCCTGGTGCACTACCGGCTGCAAATCGTCTTGAATGGCCGTCCGTTCACGGATATACCAGACATTCTGCTTGCCCCGAGCGACCATTGGGACCGGGTGGTGGAACTGCCGGTGTCGATTACCCCCGACACGGCGGAAGCCGTGCTCTATCGTCTGGACGATCCGAGCACAGTCTACCGCCACGTGACGTTGCAGTTGGACCCGTCGAGGAAATGACCTCCGTGGCCCTGCGCATTTTGCTCGCCAGCGATCACTACCCGCCCTTTATTGGAGGTGCGCACCGTCAAGTTCAACTGTTGACGGACGAATTGGTGCGGCGTGGTCACGAAGTGGCAGTGGCCACGGTCTGGCACCCCGGCCTGCCCCAGGAGGAAAACCAGGCCGGAGTGCGAATTGCCCGTGTTAAACAGCTGCGCTCCAGTCTGCCAGGGGCCAGGCGCGATTTGCGGGAGAGGCATTCACCGCCCTTTCCCGACCCGGTCAGCATCTGGTCACTGCGGCGGCTCATCCAGCGGTTCAAACCGGATATCGTTCACTCAAATGGCTGGCTCACGTATTCAATGGCAGTGGCCATGTGGGGCAGCTCAACCCCGCTCATCCTTTCGGGGCGCGATTATGGGTACAGCTGCGCGACGCAAACTTTGCTCTACCGGGGCGAGCTGTGCAGTGGCCCCAGGCTGGGTAAATGCCTGGCCTGCGCCACCGGCTATTACGGCGGTTCAAAGGGGCGCTTGACTGTATTGGGGGTGAAACTATCCCAAGCCATACTCCGGCGTCGCGTGAATGGTCTGCACAGCGTCAGTGAGTTCGTACAGAGCGTCTTCGAGCGTGATTTGTTTGGTATTCAGAATCCGCAGCTCGAGCGCAACGGCGGCCCGGTTGTCGAGCGAGTCATCCCCAGCTTTCTGCTGGACCGCGATGAATCCACAGGCCAATCGGACTTCGTGCAACGCTTGCCCCAGGGGTCCTACATCCTCTACGTCGGCAGCCTGCAATTACGCAAAGGATTGGTGCCGCTCATGGCGGCCTATGCCCGTCTGAATGCTCCGCCGCCGCTCGTGGTGATTGGTTACGAGGCGTGGGGAATGTTGGACTCTTACCCGCCGGGTGTGATCGTACTGAAGAATATTCCTCACGCCGATGTGATGACGGCCTGGCAGCGTTGCCTTTTTGGCGTCATCCCGTCGCTGTGGCCGGACCCCTCGCCCGGCGTCATACGCGAAGCGATCAGCCAGGGCAAGGCGGTCATCAGCACAAGCATTGGCGGCGTGCCGGAAATGCTGCGCCATAATGAGACGGGGCTGCTCGTCCCGCCTGGGGACGTGGACGCCCTGGTGGAGGCGATGCTGCGGCTGATTGCCGATCCAGGTTTGCGAGAGCGATTGGGACAAGCTGCCCGGGAGCATTCCACCCGTTATCGTGCGAGCATGGTAGTCCCTCAATTTGAACAACTATACCTGACTCTTCGGCGAGGCAAGTCTCCCGAAGCCGAGGAAGCTCATGTTGGATCGTTTGTCCAGAGATAAGGATGCGTCCTTATTGCCTGGCCAAAGATCTGCAAGTGGCCGAGTCATGCGCGAGTTTGTCGACCACTTGCGGCTGCCGCTGTTCCGCAACGGCTATGCCCTGCTGTTAAACGGGGCCGGGACCTCCGGTCTGGGTTTCGTGTATTGGGCCATAGCCGCCCGCTTGTATCCTACCGCTACCGTGGGCCTGAACTCGGCCCTGCTGTCGGCCATGGTTTTGCTCTCGGGTATGGCACAGTTGAGCCTGAACAACGTGCTCATTCGCTTCATACCCATCGCGGGCAGCCATACGCGAAAGCTGGTGCTTTACTCCTATGGGGCCAGCCTGGCCGCAGCGGTTGTCTGCAGCTTGCTTTTTATTGTAGGCGTCAGGGCCTGGTCACCCAACCTGAGCTTTGTCGGCCAAGAGGCGAGGTGGGCCTGGTCCTTTGGCCTGGCGACCGCGGCCTGGTGCATCTTTTCACTGCAAGACAGCGCACTCACCGGCCTGCGTGAAAGTATGTGGGTGCCGCTGGAGAACATCGTTTTCGCCGTAGTCAAGATCGTCCTGCTGGTGATTTTCGCTGGTTGGCTGGCCGGCGCTGGTATTTTCCTGTCGTGGACGGTTCCGGTACTGGTGTCGCTCGTTCCGGTCAATCTGCTCATTTTCGCCTGGATTCTGCCGCGGCGCGCTGTCTCGCCGGTTGAGCCGCGTTCTGCCCCAAGTCTGGGCGAGATAACACGCTTCGCGGGGGGCAATTATCTTGGAACGCTGTTCTTTTTGGCTTATACCAATCTGCTTCCGCTGGTGGTCGCCAGCCGGCTGGGAGCGGTGGCCAATGCCTATTTTTATCTGCCATGGACGATCGTGGTCGGCTTGCAGCTCATCGCCACCAACATGTCAATCTCATTGACGGTTGAGGCAGCGCTCGATCAAGCCAGGCTGCGTGACTACTATTGGCGGGTATTCAAACAGTCACTGCGGCTGCTGCTCCCGCTGGCCGCGCTGATTTTCGTGGCGGCGCCCTGGTTTCTGCGTATCTTTGGCGCAAACTACGCCGCGGAAGGGACAGCCCTGCTGCGCTGGCTGGCCCTGGCGGCTCTGCCGAACGTGCTGGTTGTTCTGGCGCTGAGCGTCGCGCGGGTGCGCAACCAATCAAGGTGGGTACTGCTCATTCAAGGCCTGGTCGCGATTATCACCTTAGGCGTAAGCTATGTGTTCCTGCCCACTTTTGGCATTGTCGCGGTGGGCTGGGCGTGGTTTGCCAGCCAATTACTGGTAGGTGGCGGACTGATGTTCACAATGGCGAGACCCATTTTTCTAGTGAGCCATGACTAATATTTCATCTCCTGACTCGGACTTTCCCGTGGCGCCACGCACCCCGGCCCAGGTGCGCGAGCATTATGAGATCGAGAAAGAGCTGGCCGATCGTCTGCGCGCGGCGACCAAGGCGGAGCGGCGCGGCCTATATAGCGTCGTCTATTCCGAACGCGCTGAGCGCATACCGCACCATCCGCTCGTAATCAGAGCCAAAAATATAAATGCCCAGGCGCTCGACTCGTCAAGACAATTGCGTCTGTTGAAACCGTTCTTGAGCCCGACTACGGTATTTCTGGAGCTTGGATCCGGCGACTGCGCGTTGTCTATCCGTGCCGCGGAATACGTCAAACAGGTTTACGCAGTTGACGTTACCGCTGGCCTGATTCAGGAGGAGCACTTCCCGGCAAACGTCAAGCTGTGCCTGTTCGATGGTTTTGAGCTGCCAGTGGGCAGCTCGGAAGTCGACTTGATCTACAGCCGAGACGTGGTCGAGCATTTGCATCCTGAGGATCTCAAAGATCAGATGTCCAGCGCGTATCAGGCTTTGCGGCGCGGCGGCCGTTACGTTTGCGTGACACCCAATCGCCTATCAGGCCCATGGGACGTCTCGCGCCAGTTCGATCCTGTTCCAACTGCTTTCCACCTAAAGGAATACACGAGCTACGAATTGGCCAAGGTGTTTAGGACGGCCGGCTTCTCGAGTGTTCATTTCGTCCTGAGCTACCATGGATATCATCTCACGCCGATGATGCCCATTGGCATGATTGCTTTCGTAGAGCGATGTCTTGAGCGATTACCCGGGCGAATCACACGCTCCGCAGCTAACGTCTTGACGGCTGTGAAAGTAATTGCCACCAAGTAAACGGGTATGTCGACGGTACTGAATACGACAGACGGTCATGTGAGTTATGACCGTTGGATTCTGGCAGGGATTTTCGGCGCTGCGTTAATCTTTTGCTTGTGGGGCATTCGACAGGACCTGCCTTTCACGCCGCAGGTCGATGAGGATGTCTTTGTTAAGAGCGCGGTCCGCATCGCCTCTTCGGGCATTCCCAACCCCCTCTGGTTCGGCCATCCGGGTTCGACAGTTATTTATCCATTGGCGGCTGCTTACAAAATCTGGGATATCGCTGCTTATGGGGGGAGCTGGTGGCAGCCTGACCCGAGGCTGGCGGCTCGCTTCGCCTCGGCCTCGGGCGATTTCTATCTGCTCGGCCGGTTCCTGCCGATTGGCTATGCGGTGGCCAGCCTGATCTTCGTCTTTCTGATCGGGCGGCGAGTCTTGGGCGCCCGCGTGGGCCTGCTGGGTGCGTGGCTGGCCGTACTCTGCCCGCTGGCCATCAGCTACGCGCAGGTCGTCCGGACGGACAGCGCCGCCGTCTTCTTCAGCATGTTGGCCCTGTGGTTGTGCCTCCGGCTCTATGACCGGCCAACAGTCGGTAATCAGGCCCTGGCCGGGGCAGCCATTGGCCTGGCCATCGCCACCCGGTATTTCATGATCGCTCTCGTGCCGGTCTTGCTGACCATAGACGGGGTAACGGTATGGCGGCAGGTCACCCGGCATGGCAGCCTGCGCCGGCCGCTGCTCGAGCTGGTCGTGGGGCTCCTGGCTATCGCGGCAGCCTTCGCACTTTCCACGCCCTACTTTTTTTTGGACTTCCCCGTGGCGCTGCAAAGCATTGCGGCCGAAAACGAGGCGAGCCACCTGGGCTCGGACGGCCTGACGCCGATTGGCAACCTGATTTATTACCTGACTCGAGCCATCCCGAACGGCCTGACCTGGCCCCTAGCGCTTTTGGCGTTGGCCGGCGTTGGCCGGGCGGTCTGGAGCCGCCGGCTGGAGCCCTTGTTGCTGTTGGGTTTCGGCGCGACTCTCTTGGGCGGGGCCAGTCTGTCTGCTCTGCATAATGACCGCTGGGTCATTCAGCTCTTGCCGCTGCTGGCATTGTTCGCAGCGGACGCGCTCGAGGCGGCAGTGGTATGGGTCAGTGCAGGCTGGCACTGGGGCTCGGCCAGGCAATCCGCGCTGCTGATAACTCTGACGGCCCTGATCTCAGCCTGGCCCGCCTATCAGCTCGTCCTCCAGGACATTCGTCAGGCCTCGCCCAGCACGCGTGTCCTGGCGCGCGAGTGGCTGGTGCAGCACTTGCCGCCCGGCAGCCGCGTGGCCGAGGAGGAATACTCGGCGCCGCTGGACAACACCGGCATGATCGTGAAATGGCAATACTCGTTGGCGACTGGTCATTTGCTGGCCGATTACCGCCAACTGGGGTACCGCTACCTGGTCACGAGCAGTGATATGTACGGCCGATACTTCGCGGAGCCTGAGCGGTATGCCGCCGAGACCGCTTTTTACAACGAGCTCTTCAAACAGAAGCTCGTCAAAGCCTTTTGGCCTTCGCCGACGCAAGGCGGCCCGAGCGTCCGGATTTACGAGCTGAGTGGCCCTTGATGACCGGGTGGGCGAGGTGGGAATTGAGGAGAGTCCCAGATTGATCAATGACAGGCGGCCAGGCCGCCGGAAGCCCAGCCGAGCTGGAGGCGGTGGTTCAAGCATCAGCGCCACCTCATGCTCCCTCGGCTGTGACAGGCATGTCAAACCATGAGAATACTGGTCACTGGTGCAGCCGGCTTTATCGGATCGCACCTGGCGGAAAAGCTGGCGAGGCAGGGTCACACGGTTGTCGGGCTTGATTGCTTCACGGTTTTCTACCCGCGCCAGCTCAAGGAGCTGAATGCCCGCCAGCTTAGCGAAAATGGCGTGTCCATCCTTCCGCTAGACCTGGCCTGCGACGAACTTGGCGCGGCCGTGAACGACGCTGAGATGATCTATCATCTGGCGGCTCAGCCCGGTCTGGCGGCCAGCGCTTCATTTGAGTCGTACCTACGCGATAATTTCGTGGCAACGCATCGTTTGCTGGACGCAGCCCGGCACAGCCCAAATCTGCGGGCCTTTATCAACATCTCAACCTCCTCAGTCTATGGATCGAATGCGACCGGCGATGAGCAAAGCGAGCCGCGCCCAACGTCGTGGTATGGCGTTACCAAGCTGGCGGCTGAACAACTGGTCATGGCCTCTCAGCGCGAGGCGAAACTGCCGGCATGCTCGTTCCGGCTCTTCTCGGTTTATGGTCCGCGCGAAAGGCCCGATAAGCTTTTCCCAACGCTGATCCGCTGCCTCCTCACCGACCAGCCTTTTCCGTTGTTTGAGGGCAGCGAATTCCACGAGCGCAGCTTCACATATGTAGCTGATATCGTGGATGGGCTGGCCGCGGCCATCACTAAATGGGAGGCCTGCTGTGGCCAGATCATCAATTTAGGAATTGACTCGTCAATCACAACCGGAGAAGCCATACGGATTGTACAGAGCATTATGGGCAAGCCGGCCAACATTCAGCGCTACCCGCACCGCCAGGGAGATCAGGCCAGGACCCAGGCCAATATCGCGAAAGCGCGTGAGCTGTTGAATTACAATCCTACGACCGAGCCTGCCGATGGCCTGAGACAGACCATTGATTGGTATACCGAGCACATGACCGGCCATTTTGCACAGTGGCCGCCGGGACGCCATGCGGAAGTTTGACAGAAATTTCGTTCAGCGCCTGATTGACCTCTGCCGGCCAGGCAGGCTGTTGAAGAACGCGTGGGCCGGGTATGGTTGGATCCTGGCGAATGTGATCATCGTCGTGGGCATCGTGGCCCTGGCGCCCCA
>Ga0070730_10004675_pt1 | contig 11931 bp, 9 predicted proteins | sample Coa_R1_3_FD_66447 | JGI IMG/M metagenome (GOLD analysis project Ga0070730, IMG submission 66447) | Surface soil microbial communities from Centralia Pennsylvania, which are recovering from an underground coalmine fire - Coalmine... | ecosystem: Environmental > Terrestrial > Soil > Unclassified ... | reverse complement strand
CCCCAAAAGAGACCCACGCAAACCCTTGCATGAATCCGCTTCGCAGGCTATACTAAAAGTACCTCAGGCAAAATGGCCTGGGAAGCCCGTCAGGGTTGGAAACCCACTATCGCATATCCCCCCTCCACAACTTTAAACCGGCAAAATGGCCTGGGAAGCCCGTCAGGGTTGGAAATATTGGCTCCTCCATCCTCTCGAAAACAAAGCCTGCTGGGCTCAATGGCCTAGTCAGCCCGTTGGGGATTGAGCACACAAAGAAGCCTCTGGACAAACCAGAGGCTTTTTCGTGAGAACGGAAATGTTCTTGAATATGAGTGAACATCGAGAGGACACCTTCTGCACAGAGAAATGAATCAGCAAGGGGAAGTCGTGTCGAACCTTCATCCCTGTGTTTTTGGGCTCACAGTTCGGACTAGAAACCCCTCGCCCAGCACGTGCGTCCGAGTCTTGAGTCGATGGACCAATTTCAAAGCTGAGCATGATGCGTTGGTGGGTGGAAGGCTGATGGCGATCTCTCGCATCATTGTTGAGAAAGCGCCTCGTGGTGACTGTGCTAGCAGAATCTCAAGTGGGAGAGAGTCGGTTCTGATCCCTCATTAAGAAAGCATTAAGGCTGACAAGATTCCCATCTTGGGAAGCCTTTTTCGCTAGGAAACGGGTCTTTCTCATGCTACAATCATGCTGACTTCATTCTGTAGAGAGAAAGAGTATCGTATGCAGAACCATCCCTTCGATTCCGGTCAGTTCCCACCCCAACGGCAGCAGAGGCTCGGATCTCCCACCGGTGAGTATCCCCGGCTGCCACGATCACCTCAGCCGCTCTCGTCTGCACCGTCAACGCCAGCCTTGCTCGCCCCTTCACCACGGCCACTGGCAGAACCACAGCTTCCTTCCAGGCCTGGGCGACCCCAGAGCGGCACGGGGGTGGTGGCTTTCCTGCTCACCGTTTTCGCCATTCTGATCGTCTCTGGGGTCCTCATTAGCAGTGGCTCTCTGCTCTTTCGCATCACAGGCCAAGCGCAAGGACCGGCAAGACCGGTGCAGCCCTCTGTGGGAGCACAGCCACTCACCCCGACTCCCGTCATCTTTCCCGCAACGCATGGTCGGCCTCAACTGGGGGCTTTGCTTTCCGATTTCGTAGGAGCCTATGGCCAGCAACCGGTACAAGGCAACGGCAGCTATGACTTTCTGCAGCACTCCTTGAGCCTCTTTGTGCTCTCTGGGAGCCCCACATTGCGGGTATATGGTATCACCCTGAGCATAGGGTGGGCGAGTCTGGCGGAAGCGCGGACTGCATGCAAAGCGTTCCTGCCAGAGGATAGTCAGTATCAGCAGCAGGTCGAGATCTCCGACGGGCAGCGTCAGACAGGCACCCAACGGATCTATCTGAGTCCATCGCTGGCCTCCCTCTTTCCCGCCAACGACTTCATCGATAACCAGGGCAAGAAAGAGACGCCAGGAACCTTTTCGCTCCTTTTTACCGACGATCTGGCCACGGCCGATCACGTCTCAGTCTGTAGCTTCCAACTCAGTGCGTAAGGACTTCCTTTGAAGGGAAGCAAAGGGATCATCATGTGGCGGAAACGTTGGCTCTTTGTCACAGAGATCTTACTGGGGATGGAAATACCGAGCGCCTGATGCTAAAAGCGCTTGACAGGCTGTAGTAACTCATCACTGCCGTCCAGCCTGGGAAGGCTTTTCGGACACCCTCCAGGCCTTTGTTTTTATATGGCCACACTTTCGAGGCCTCTTGATCAGCATAGGTGCGGGTGAGCCCTCCGACAAGAAATGAATAGCCTTCTCAAAGAGCCTATCGAGCCCATAGAAACGCCCAAAAAGTGACAGCAAAATTGACAGCATTTCGTTTGAATATGGGGGGACAAAGACGAACGGAGACAAACAGACGGTATAGTGCTGAGGTGTGGTATAGTGAGCGAGAAGACTGAGGGAGATACCTCTTTTGAAAGGCAGGAAAGAGACTATGCCAATTTGCCCAATATGTGATGATACGGGCCTACGAAACTCTGATTCTACCAATCCAGAATTTTGCTATTGCGCCGCTGGGAAGCAGGCGCGACGACAATGGGAGACGGATCGCGCAAGGGAGAAGCAGGGGAAACAGATGCCAAAGCCTGCCAGCTTCATCGATATCGCGCAGCTGGAGCAGGTCAACGCGAGCGTTGATGCGATGCGCGCCTCTCTGCTGGGTTCGGCCCCCATGGAAACAGGTGCGGTCACCAGGCATCCCGCAGTACAATTGCTCTACCAGGTTGCCCATCCAGGCCACGAGATATCGATCGTGGAGGCGACGCAATTACATGATCTGGCCAAAGTGCTGGAAGTTTTCCTGGCAGGTTTAGCTCCTATCGGGCGGAGGTCTGGCCAAAAATAGGCAGCATTATCGGTGAGAAAAGCCAGTCAATTAGCAAAAATAGGTATAGATATTGACAGCAAGTAGATAGTCTACTATGCTTTGTGCGCGCATATGCACTTCTAGCTCTGAGAGTGTGGCCATCATCGTGGGCCCCAAAGGTGTGGGTTATTTTCTAGATGGCAGGTGTGCTCCAAATATAGGGATATAGCAGAGAGTAATAAGATGGTATGTCCTCGTTGTGGTCATACGTGGAACGTGATAGAGAGCCCTTGTGAGCAGTGTGGCTTTCTGGCACGGTTGCCTCGTCCTTTAAATAACGCAACCCGTCTCAGTTCTCCTTCTCAGCAGCAGGGGAGTTTGCCCTCTGAGACATCGCAGGAGGCGGGGCGGGTGTCTGCTGCCCATAAGCAACCTCCACAGGGGACACAGCAGGCCTTATCGTCTCTTAGAGAACAGATCACCAGTCAGAGCATGGAGCTGTTCCACAAGGGGCAGAGCGGAATGACGGCGGCCATCAGGCAGATTACCGGCCATGTTCCAGCCTTACGCAAAGGGCAGAGCGAGTCGTCTCTTCGGCGGCAAGAGCCTCTGCCAGCTCTCCCGCCACCAGGCACGTCGGGGCTGCCATCAGCAACCTCCTTAACGGCGAAGCAGGGCTTTTTAGCCGAGCGACAGGACTTGAGTAGCGTTTCACCCGCCTCTAGTAGCATGACTCCTCCTGTAAGTGGGGATCATGTGGCACAGGGGACTCCATTGCATATTATGACGGTCCCTCAGCAGAATGTGCCTGTGCGTCCTTACGTTATTACTCCAGAGCAGAAGCAGGCCTCGAATCAGCTTGTTGTCTATCGACCTGTCAAGCCAATACTGCGTGCACATCGTTTAGTTTCTAGTGCTCTGCCGCAAGAAGAGGTAGAGGCGTTTGTGACGCAAGCACGGATGAGGTCGGTTAGACCAGTGAAGCAAAGCCCAGGTGAGCCGCTGGAAGAGCCAGTATCTCCACTGTTACCTGGTACACTGCTGCGAGGTGGGCGTTACCAACTGCGTAGCAGGCTGGGGCGCCAGCAATGGCAGGCCGGAGTATATGAAACGGTATGGTCGGCTCATGATGCGCAACGGCATGGGGAGCTGGTGATGGTGTATGAAGTGGGCGTTTCACCTGTTGCATTGTCAGAGACAGGCCAGATGTCTGGCAGTAGACACGATCCATCCGTAAGGGATGACCTGGAGGCTAGAGTGCATCCCTCTGGAACGCCCTCAGGTGATCCTTTAGGACGGCCCTCAGTTCCTACGATAGCTCCCAATAGTGTGGCAATGCAAACGATGCTGCGTACGGCTACAGTGACGCTGACCTCGATTGGTCGGCATGCTCGTATTCCCGCACTCTGGGATGTGTTCAGTGAACAGGGGCGTCACTTTTTTGTCTTTGAGGCGGTTGGAGACGAATCCCTGCTGGAGCGGATGCAGCGTACCAGACATACATTGGCGGAGTTTGATGCGGTAGAGTGTTGTTTGCAGATGCTGGAGGTATTATCGTTCTTAGGGCAACAATCTTCTCCGCTGATCCATGGTTGCATTCGTCCTGAACATATTATGATCGGGCGTGAGCGTGGGCAGTATTTCCTAACGGGCTTCTCTCTGGTACTGGCCGGGGGAGCCACAGAGTTGGTAGCCGGGATTGGGCATGATTCCCTTACCCCCTATATGGCACCGGAATTTGGTCGCGAGGCGCCAGACGGGAGCGCAGACCTCTATGCGCTGCTGGCGAGTGCCTATTATGCGCTAACGGGTTACCTGCCTCTGAGTATGGATGGAAGTGGATATATTCCGCACTCACAACGCTTCAACTCACGTATTTCTGCTCAGTGCGATGCTATTTTAGAGAGGGGATTACTCCCCATTGCGAGCGAGCGTTATCGAGATTTGAGAGAGGTAGCGCAAGAGTTCCAGGCGTTGCGTGCCAGTAACGGCTTTGTGCAGCCTGCCGCGCTGAGTAACGCGCAGCGCTTTGATCCCCCATTGTATGGGCAGATGTTTCCACCCGTTACAGGGCAAGCAACTCATAGTGAGGGGTTGGCCGTTGAGGTGCAGGCGGTGCAGCCGATCGTGAACGATGATCAGGAGCGTGAAATTGTACTGCCTCGCCTGCGTGCAGAGGATGTGCCTCTTCAGGATGAACAGAGCGACCGACGCAGGCGAAACATCTATTGGGCGACCGGCTTTGTTGTATTTGTGCTGGTGGTGGTGCTGCTGATTCGTCTGTTGATTTAAAAAGTTGGCTCTCAAGAGAGCATCGCCTCGCGTAGAACCGCTAAATGGATGAGGTAATGGCCTACGAGGCCATTACCTCATCCATTTAGCGGTGGAGTATGTTGCTCAGTTTTTCGTGCCCACATGAATAGCGACGATTCCACCATTGAGATAGTGGAAGTGTACATTGCTCCAGCCAGCTTCCCCCATAATTTTTTGTAGCTCGGGGGCTTTGGGAAAGGTAGTGAGCGAGTTGGGCAGGTAGTTGTATTCCTCAAAAGCCTTGCCAATGACGGTGCCGAAAAGCGGCGCCAGTTTATAAAAGTAGAGGTAGAAGAGGGTGCCGAAGATTTTGCCGGGGGGATGGCTGATCTCCAGGCAGACGACGCGGCCTCCAGGTCGGACGACGCGCAACATCTCGCGGAAACCCTGTTTAATATCGGTGAGGTTGCGCACCGTGAAGGCTGAGCAGCAGCCGTCCACGCTATTGTCGGGCAGGTCAATGTGTTCTGCGTCTCCGATGCGCAATTCGATCTGATCTTGTAGCCCCAGGCGTGCCAGTTTGAGGCGACCCTGTTCCAGCATCTCTGGCGTAATATCCATGCCGATCATGTGTGTGCCGGGACCGGAGCGGCGAATCACTGCGATGGAAAGGTCGGCGGTGCCCGCACCGAGATCGAGACCTGTCTCGCCTGTAGCCAGCGCAAGGTAGCGCGCGGCACGTTCTCGCCAGTGGCGATCCAGGCCAAAGCTCATCAAGCGATTCATAAGGTCATAGACGCGCGCGATGCGACCAAAGAGACGCTGTACATATGGACGTTTGCCTCCGGTCGCGCGGAACTTTTCTTCTAATGATAGATTGGTTGGCATAGCGTATATTCCCAGACTAGCGGTTACGCATAACCACGAAATCAATAAGTTCATCCAACACATCGCGATCGGGCGAGGCAGGGAAGTGGTAGAGGGCTTCGCGCGCTTTATTGCCGTGGGCGTGAGCGTCCAGCAATGAACGTTTGATGGCCTGGCTCTGTGTCACCCATGTGACGACCGCCGTGATATCCTCTTCTTTACGCGTCGTGCTGCCCAGGATCTGCTGGACCTGTTGCTGGTAGCCGTTCTGGGAAGGTTCCTGTAACGCATAGATCAGTGGCAGCGTCACCATCCCCTGGCGTAGATCGTTGCCTGCGGGCTTCCCGATGGTTGATTGGTCTTGTGTATAGTCAAGTATATCATCGATGATCTGGAAAGCGATACCAAGATGCAGGCCATACGTGTGGAGGCGTTCAACTTCCTGATCGGACGCCTGACTGACGATCGCGCCACCTTTGCTGCACGCGGCAATCAGGCAGGCGGTCTTATGCTTGATCTTCTCATAGTAGGTATCGGTAGAGAGATCAATGCGTCCAGCAGTCATCATCTCCAGGATAGTCCCTTCACAGACCGTAGCAACTGTGTCGGAGAAGAGACGATCGATGCGATGATCCTCAATATCAGCGATCAGACCTGCGGTTTTGGCGAAGTAGTAGTCGCCCAGCAGAATAGCGATCTTATCGCCCCACACAGCATTGACGGTCGGGTTGCCGCGGCGCGTCTTCGCTTCATCGACGATATCATCATGGATAAGCGTAGCGAGGTGGGTCATCTCAAAGGCCACGCTTAAGGGCAGGAGCTTCTCAAAGTTATAGTGGTTCAACTTTCCTGCCAGCAGGGTAATCGCGGTTCTGAGACGTTTGCCCGGTGAGCCAAGCGCGTGCATGGAAGCTGAATTGAGAATGTCCAGGCCAGAGGCGGCACGCTCCTGAAAGGTGACATCCACCTGGTCAAGATCATCCTGGATACCGACAAACAGTCGGCTCAAAGTGGCCGTTGTTGTATTCATGAAGGATTGCTCCATTTCGTCGCAAGTGTCTTCTGGCACGTAATGGGTTGGCATCAAGCCAGATGATGAAGAGAGAGCGCACATGTCAGACCCGCGCTCCTGCTCTTACTGAAGATTAGTTATCTCCCCCTATCAGATTATAGCGCGCCCTGTCCACAGAGAAAGCGGCAGGGAGCCCCGCGCTTTTAAGCCGGGGAGGCATGCCGCTTCCCTGATCGATAACTGTATCCATCATTGCGATGAATGGGACGGCAAAAACGATGAGGCACATCGGTGATACGCCCCTGTTGGGTTCGGATATCAAATTTGCCTTTGGCACGAACCAGCACACGCCCCACGTGAGTCCCTGCACACTTGAGGGAATCAGGAACGACCGCGCGAATCATATCGCCGGTTTGATAGCCGAAATGGACCTTTTTGCGCTGCCGATGCCGATACGGGAAACCGTATTTGTCTACCCCGCACATCTGCCGATTGCCATAACCGCTGGCTTTGATGAACAAGGGCACTACTGCATTGATATGAAGACAAAGCGGGGTGCTCTTGCCAACACACACAGCATCCATCCAGTGGGTCTTGGGCAAGGCTCGCTGCGTTCGATTGAACTTGGTCAGCCCACCAGAGCCACATTCAACGGGGACCCCCAACGCTTCCAAGCGATGAAAGAGTGCCCATCGCGTGGCGTTCACGGCAGTCGCGTCCTTAAGCGGAGCCTTGGCCTGAGCCTGGATCTTTTTGAGCCGATCGGGTTGCTTTTTCAAAAAGTCCTTGAGGTCCTGCGTTCCCTTCTTCTTGTTGCAGGACTCACAGGACAGACAGAGATTGCTTATACGGTCTGATCCTCCCCTGGCACGTGGGACAATGTGCTCAATCTGGAGCGGAACCTTCTTCTTTCCACAATAGGCACATTTCCGCTGCCATTTCTCCAAGAGGTATTCCCTCACTTCGTAGCCGGCAAGGGTTCCTTGCTGATAGTCTGTCCCTTCGATCTCAGGGTGCTCCATGTGCTGAAGATCAAACTTGACCAGCTCTTGACTGATGGCTCCAATGAGGCAAAGGCGTGTGAGACGCTTCACCCAGGTCTCAATGTTGCTGATCCGGCTTTTCAGTGATGGAGGAAGCCAGCCCTTCTTCTGGTTTCTTCGATTGGAGAAGCGGGGTTGGCGATATCTCGTCTGCCTCCTTCTCCGACTCTTGCGCACCATCCGACGATCATCCAGGCTCTCTTTGATGTCCTGGCCTCGATGGGTCAGTTCAGCGGCAAACACCACCTGTCCCGTGGCATCATTGACCAATGCCAGCCCAGTGGTTTTGCTGCCGGGATCAATCTTGATCCTGAGAGGGGTGGTCACAGGTTCCTCGACCTCATGCTTGAGAATAATGGTAAATGGAAAGCGTTTGAGCACCGCAGCTTTCTGTTGGGAAAGCAACCGTCTGGCCTTCCCTGGATGGATCGGGTTTAACGGACGCTTGTTGCTATCCAGGACAAACACATAGCTCATAGGAGCCCTCTCCTTTCGGAGGTAAAGTTGGCCTCGACAAGGTTATCGGAAGGTTTGACGTGAATAGCACCGAGTTCACCAATCTACCTCTTTTAACTATTCACCGTAGAGGTTGGGGCTGGCCTCGCACCCCAACGTACCTAATTTCTTCCATAACGTAGGCTCTTTTTCAAGCCTGAGTCTGGTCACGTTCGGCTTGTTTTCCCCCCTTTCGGGTGATTTCCAAGCCCCCGGTTTGAACCGGCTGGTTCATGACGAAACGATAGAGCTAGCGTGTACACTGCTGGTGGATGATCGTTGCCAGCGTGAGGTCGGCCTCCTTGTGGACCTCATTCCCCGCGTAGGAGGACCCCTTGCGGGCCTCGGTTATTGCCGCCACGCTGCTCAACCAGAGCCCAGCAAGAGGTCCTCCCACGCGGGAAGATTCTCTTAGAGAGTAGAGGTTGTGTCCACCTCGATCAGATCTTCCTGCACGTAGCCCTCGGTCATATTGAATTCGTCAAGGGCATCCAGCGCTGTACGGTATTCCGCCCAGGTCAGGCGGCGATTCAAGATCGGATCGTTGACAGCTTTCCAGGCAGGGAAATATTGATCCATCAGGCTCACAGGGGTATCCGGGCCCAGTTCCTGCGCGATCCAGCGTAAGACTTCACGTGTGCCGGAGATATCTTCTGGCATGACGAGGTGGCGAATGAGGAGACCGCGCCGGGCGATGCCCTCTTCGTCCAGTTGCAGCGGGCCGACCTGTCGATACATCTCGTGCAGAGCTGCCTGGTTATAATCGACGTATCTGGGCATTTTAGATGTGCGCAAGGCATGCTTGTTATCAGCATATTTGGCATCGGGCAGATAGATATCGACCACGCCATCCAGGAGTTTGAGCGTCTCCAGATTTTCATAACCGGCACAGTTGTAGACAATGGGGAGGCGCAAGCCTTTGCCACACGCGACAACAAGGGCGGCCAGGATTTGTGGGACAAAATGAGTTGGGGTGACCAGATCCAGATTGTGGCAGCGCTTTTTCTGCAGATAGAGCATCATATCTGCCAGTCGCTCGGGTCCGACGCGATGCCCCAGGCCCCCCTGGCTGAGGGAGAAGTTCTGGCAGTAGGTGCAGCGGGCCTGGCAGTAGCCAAAGAAGATCGTGCCTGCGCCGCGAGTGCCGCTAATAGGTGGTTCCTCACGGCGATGAACATTCCATGATGCTACAATGGCCTCGGTGCCAGAATGGCAAACGCCCGTTTTGCCTGCGATGCGATTGCAGCGACAATTTTGTGGGCAGATGGTGCAACTGCGCAAAACTTCCCATGCAGCTGCAGCACGTTCTGCCAGTTCTCCCGTTTCATAAAGATTGAGATATCCTGGATATAGCATAGCGACGACTCCAAGCAGTCAGACTGGTTCGCGAATCCTGAGCATAAAATGTGTCCAGATCGCACACTGGACACATCTGATCAAATGAAAATGGCTAAAAAAGCTACTCAGCAGCTGGCCATTTGAAGCCGCGCTGTGAGGGCCGTGGGCCTGTGGAGCGTGGTTTCGCGACCTTTTTTTCGCGGGCTACGGGAACGCGTTTGCCCTTTTTGCTGGGAGCAACGGGAGCTGTTTCCGGCGTGGCCGTCAATTCCGCATCCGTTGCTGCAGGCTCCTCGTCTACCTCGGGAGCGTGAATCTGCTCTATGAGTTGCTGAGTATCTTCCGTGATATCGGTCCAGAACTGGGCATCCTTGCGCTGAACAGGACGAGGACCCTTAAGAACGCGTCCATCAGGCAGGCGTGTGACATGGCGCTCTTCCTGCTGAGGCGCCTGCTCGTGCCGCTTATCGTGGTAGCCACGTCGAAATGGTCGCTCTGTCGCCGGGCGAGCTGGGGGATGGCTGCCAGTGCGTTTCTCGAAGTACTCATAATCCCCCTCGAATTGAGCGCCAGAGGGTTGGGAACGCTCTTCCTCTGAGGGTAATCTGTTGTTCTGGGCCCAGGGACGGCTCTGCCAGCGTGGATTCTCTTCTGGTCGTCGTCGGGCATCACGATCTGGTCCACCTCTGCGCTCAGAATAGCGTGGAGCGCTGTTGTTGCGACCAGAATTTGGTGCTGGACGATCATTGCGGCCAGAGGATGGGCGGCCCTGGAAAGGGCGAGCCTGCTCGCGTGTGTCCCGACCACGTGGAGCTTCATTCCCACGGAAGGGGCGAGAGGTATTTCTGTCATTGGGCCCAGATGAGTAGCCACGACGGACGCCTTCGCGCTGGTCGTCAACGGTGCGTCTATCTGAGTTAAAAGATCGTGGACGGGGGCCCTGACCGTTATCAGATCCACGATCAAAGCGCCGGTTTGCATCCCGGTTCTCGTAGGGCCTGTTCTGCCCTCCCTGTGTGTTGCCACTGGGTCTGCCTTGAGTGCTAGAGTATCCTGGCCGTTGGTTATAGGTATTGCGTGGTGCTTGCCCATTACTACTACGAGGACGATAATCCGCGTGGTGATGCGGAGCCCCGGATTCCCAGGCGCGATCTACCGATGCGCGATTGAGGCGAGGTCGAGCGGGATCTGGAGATCGCTCTTCTCCGTATCGATTGGAGGAATAGTTGCGCGATGGCGGACGCGGGCCATTGCGCTGCTGCTTATTGAATTCTCTGGTCATGTTTCCTTTCACATGAAGGCGGCAAAGAAGTCCTATCCCTATTATGGGGAGAAGGGTACCCCTTGCGAGATACATAGTTGCCGCACGGTTAAACCGTATTGGGGTGTTAATGCTAAGTGGTGGTCAGATCGGCAAGATCCCTCAAACTGCCTCCCATCTGTCGTCCCACATCTACTGTTAGAAAGCCGACGCGCAATGATTTGAGATGTAAGTATCACATCAATGTGGCAAGCAAGTCCCGTCATGCATATATGCAGGAGTTTCTGACGGGCGCGCGTCTCTGATATTCCATAGTATACCACAAAATTGGTGCAAAGTCACATACTGGTATCACGTTGCTGGGGTTGGCGTCGCCGGTGGAACAGTCCCCTCGGAGAGCGGGACCCCCTTAAAGCTGCTCTGCGCACTTCCAAACATCGCCAGAGTTTTCGTATTCTGCTCATCGGGGAGCAGCGGTCGTAGCGTTGTCGTATAGTAGCTTCCTCTCTCAGCGAAAATGCCCTGCCACTGAAGACAGGAGGCTTGAGTACAGTTTACTTGTTGCTGGAGGAACTGGAATTGCTGGCCTGTAAGCAAAAGAGCGTGGGTAGGGATGAGGTATTTGAGGCAGCCTGTCTCGGAGTTTGGGCTGGTGTAGTCAGTAGAGGGGTCACTACATTCGTAGCGAGCAAGCTCCGCCAGCGTAAAATCTGGTAAGCGCCAGTAGAGAATGGTTTTGGTGTAGTCGACGCCAAATACCTGGTGGACCAACAACGCAGAGGCAGTACTATTGTAGGGATGTAACGGACCTTTCAACGCCTCGATCAGAGCCGTAAGCGCTTTTCCCAGACGCTGGTATTCATCCATATCTTGCTTATTTGTCTGTTGAGAGCTTAACGTGCCATACATCAGCTCTACCTGTTTGTTATTGAGGGCCAGCTCCAGGAATGCAGCATTCTGATCTGGGATATCGGCGAACTGCTGGCGTTTCAAGTCAAGGAGTCCATAGGTGTCTACCAGCGTATTCAGTAATTGTTGCAATGCCTGGGTAGTCAGTTTCCCCTGTTGATTCAGACCAATGATATAGCTGCCATCTCCATAAATGCTGACATCGGGGCCGAATTGCAGTGAGCCTTGCAGGCCGCCGCCATGAAATGTACGCACGAGGAGGTCATGCGGGCCAGTGCTATAGGTAATGGGCGCAGTGGAGCCAGTAAATGTGCTGTGTTGGGTTTGCTGCGTATTCTGGTCCGCCTGAAATGTGGAGAGGTCGCAACTACTCAGGAAGAGAGCGAGAAGGGTCAGTATG
>Ga0070730_10004674_pt1 | contig 11932 bp, 8 predicted proteins | sample Coa_R1_3_FD_66447 | JGI IMG/M metagenome (GOLD analysis project Ga0070730, IMG submission 66447) | Surface soil microbial communities from Centralia Pennsylvania, which are recovering from an underground coalmine fire - Coalmine... | ecosystem: Environmental > Terrestrial > Soil > Unclassified ... | reverse complement strand
CGCCACGGAAACTCCGGCGGCAGCCGGCGCCCCCGTCAATCCGCCCGGCAGCAACCCGACCAACGGCCAGGTGCTGCCCGACTTCACCAACCTCGTCCATCAGGTGAAGCCCGCCGTCGTCTCCATCACCGTCAAGCTGAAGCAGAATGCCAGCGAACAGGAGGCAGGCAGGCAGCAGCAGATGCCGTTCCCCTTCGGCCAGATGATGCCGTTCGGCATGCGGCCGCAGGCGCATGCTGTTGAGGCCCGCGGCTCCGGCTTCATCATCGATGCCAACGGGACCATCGTCACCAACAATCATGTGGTGAAGGACGCGCAGTCGGTCTCGGTCACGCTGGACGACGGCACCAAGCTTCGTGCCAAGGTCGTCGGCACGGACCCCCGTACTGACATCGCGGTTGTGAAAGTCGATGCGAACAAGGCGTTGCCTTACATTCAGCTCGGCAATTCCGAAAAGGTTGAGCCCGGCCAGTGGGTGGTTGCCATGGGCAATCCCTTCGGCCTTGGTGGTAGTGTCACGGCGGGCATCGTGTCCGCTCAGGGCCGCGACATCGGCGATGGTCCGTACGACCAGTTCATCCAGGTTGACGCGCCGATCAACCAGGGCAACTCGGGCGGCCCGCTGTTCACCCAGGACGGCAAGGTCATCGGCATGAACACGGCGATCCTGTCGCCAAGCGGTGGCTCCATCGGCATCGGCTTCGCCATCCCCTCAGACTTGATCAAGACCGTCGTAGCGCAGCTCGAGAAGACCGGTCGCGTCACCCGCGGCTATATCGGCGTCGAAGCCCAGCAGGTCAGTGAGACAGTCGCCAAGGCGATGCACCTCAACGGTGCCACCGGTGCACTGCTCGCAGGCGTGCAGCCAGATACGCCCGCTTCGCGCGCTGGCCTTGCGCCGGGGGACGTCATCACTGGAGTGAACGGCAAGACCGTGAAGAACCCGCGTGACCTCGCGGTGGACGTTGCCGCGGTGCAGCCGGGCGAGGAGGCGAAGCTCGACGTGCTCCACAACGGCGATCCGAAGACAGTCTCGGTGAATGTCGCGCAATTGCCGAACGAGCAGGTTGCCAGTGCCACCGGCAGTGGCGGGGAATCGCAGGGCCATATCGGGCTTGCCCTGGCGCCACTGTCGCCCGACCTGCGTGATCAGCTCGACGTGCCGAACGGTACCAATGGGGCGGTCGTGCGCGAGGTGGAGCCCGGCTCGCCGGCTGACTCAGCTGGTATCCAGGCCGGCGACGTCATCGTCGGCGTTGGCGACAAGCAGGTCGACTCGCCGAACGCCGCAGCCAACGCGATCCGCGGCGCCAGCAAGGATCATGCGGTCGCATTGCGGATCATCCGCAATGGGCAGCCGATCTTTGTCGGCGTGAACCTCGACCAGTCGTCTGAGGGCTGAACCTGAAATACGCGGCGGTGCTCAAGCGCCGCCGCGTTCCTCTCGCCATAGTCCGAGCATCTGTTGCACCGGCCGATCCGAAAAGCTGAACAGCACCGCTTCGCTGGCCGCGCGATGGCGATGCCAGTGCCAGCTAGGCACCACAAAGATGTCGCGGGGCTTCCAGCGATAGGTCGTTTCACCTATCACTGTCTCGCCTTCACCTTCGATTGCCACGAACACGCTACCATCGGTACAGCGATACGGCTGCGAGCTGAATCCCTTTGGCAGCAATTGCATGAATGCACCAATGGTCGGCATCGCCGACTCGCCCGAGGCCGGGTTGACGTAGCGCAGCTTATGTCCGTGACACGCATCCGGATCGCCGTTGCGATCCAGCGTCGCCAGTGCCGCGCGCGATCGCACGTATGGATAGTTGAACACAGGTGAGCTCTTCACCGTGGGCTGCCAGTCCACCGGCAGCATGTTGGCACCAAACCGGGCCAGGCTATCGCCCGGCGGGCGCGTCACTGTCTGGCTGTCGGCGTTCGCCGGTTCCGCGAAACTTGCGTCGAACAGCCGCACGATCGGAATGTCCAGACCATCGAGCCATACCATCGGCTGGTCTGTCTCATTGCCGTGGTCATGCCACGTCCAGCTCGGCGTGATGACGAAGTCGCCTGGCTCCATCATCGTCCGCTCGCCTTCCACCGCGGTGTAGGCGCCATGCCCTTCGATGATGAAGCGCAGCGCCGATTGCGAATGGCGATGCGCCGGCGCCACTTCGCCTGGCATGATCAATTGCAGCCCGGCGAACAGCGAATGGGTGATGCTGGTGTGCCCCCGCAATCCTGGGTTCTCCAGGATCAGCACACGCCGCTCGGCTTCCTTTGCGGTGATCAGTCCGCCGGCCTGCATCAGGAACGGCCGCACGACGCCGTCGTAATCCCAGAGCGCAGGCAGAGCAGGGGTCACCGGCGCGCGCGTCACCATCGCATGGAGCCGCTCCCACAACGGTGCCAGCGAGTGTTCGCCGATGCGATCGTAGAACGCCTGCCGCTCATTCGGCGGCGCGACCACCGTGTCGTTCATGCGTCCCTCCTGTGGATCGAACCTTGCCCTCTAGGCAGCGGTCGGAGCCGAGTCAATCATGTCGGTCCTGGGGGCCACATGAAACGCCGTGCCGTCCTCACGCGGCTCGGCCGACGCCGTCGGCGCCAAGAGCTGCTGTAGATACGGGGCGATCAGTTGCATCAGCTGCTCGCGCGACCGGTGCGTGCTCAGCGTGTGGTCCGCCTTTGGGATCGTGTGGAACGAGACATTTCGCTGCCGGCGCAGGCGCCAGCCATCGATGCCAAAATAGTGCGAAACCTCGTCCAAACCGGGGTCGTTGCCGCTCAGCACATACAGGATGCGCACGGAACGCGCCGAAAGTTCGCGGAATTGCCGCCGCACCATGCCCACTGTGGTCTCGCCACGCACTGCCGCGATTGCCGGATCCGCGATCGCCGCGAGTCGCAGCGCCGCGCGCCGGGCCAGAGTCCACGTAATGCGGCCTGCACTGATCTGGCCGCGAAGCAGCCGGCGCCACACCGCTAAGCTGGCGACATTGCGCATATAGAATCCGGTCGTACGCAGTGTCGTCCGTTGCACCACGGTCAGCGATTCGGTGCCCTGCCAGACGAACTTCTGCAGGTTCACCAGTATCAGGCCGTTGATGCGCGGATCGGTCAGCGCTGCCTGGAATGCATGATACGCGCCCGAGCACATGCCGAACACGACGACAGGTGAGCGGAAACGTGCCGTGAGGAAGTCCACGCCCGCGTGGATATCCAAATTGCCCTGCTCGCAGTAGGGCGCACCCTTCTCGCCAGTGTGGGCTGCCGCATCACCTGTGCCATGTCCGTCCAGCCGCAGTGAGGCAATGCCCTGCTCGGCAATGCGGCGCGCAAGATTGGTCGCGCCCCTCGCATTGCCGTACCGTGGGTTGGCACCTGTATTGGCGATCAGCACGACGGGCGCACCGCCACGTCGCTCCGCCGGTAGGGCGAGAATGCCCGCCAGCGTGTCGGCTGGTCCAAGACACACCGGCGCCTCTCGCACTCCCCCAAGGTCGAGCGACTGAGGGATGATCGCGCGTGGCGTGCGAGCGGCGTCCCCAGGCTCACCGAACCACGTGGTGATGCGTTCGAAGGCCAACAACGGAGAATCCGCCTCGTGAGAGTCCTGCAGCCACCGCTCGTAGCCCTCGAGCCGCTCCTGCGTTACCTCGATTCCCTGGCGCTCCAACGCTCCCCCCAACCTGTCGGGCGTTTCCGCTGCCAGCAAGAGTATGCGGCGCACATGCGGCAGCGAAACATTGCCAGCATCCAGTGATGTCAGCGCGTCACGCGTGCCATAGTCCAGTCGCAGCCCGTGCGCCTCGAACCGCCCATCATCATCAGTCGGATTGTGCGACTGCCAGATCTCGGCCTCGCTGCGCGCAATAAGGATCCGCTCTCGCACGAAGCGCCTGCCGCCAATCGGCGCCAGCATCACCAGCGAATCCACAATCTGGAGTTCGCTCGCAGCCAGGGCCGCCAGCGCGGCACCAATACGCACGCCACACAGCGTGACCTGCGTCACGCCGCGCACCATGCGCAGCCACCGCACGCCAGCGACGATGCTGTCAACCCAGGACCGCAGCATCTCCGGGTCGCCATCACAGCCGGCGGAATCACCCGTGCCGTAGTACGTGACGCGCAATGTCGGGTAACCAGCCTGCGCCAGCCGTTCCGCCAACATTACCTGCGAGCGGTATAGATTGAGACCCTCATCACCGAGGGATCCGCAGATCACGACACCACGCTCACCGCCGGCATCGTGCAGCACGTTATAGCAGCGATTGATATAGACAGGTGTCATGATCGTCCTGCGTAACGTATGACGCGATCCATGTTCAGCGCGCTGATTTCCCCTCGCGGTACGTCCGCTTGCTCCCGTCCCGCCCGTAATGCGATGCGTCTCTCCTGTGCTGGAGCCAGATGCAGCCAATTGTCTGATGCCACGAATGCCTCGTCGTCTATATGCAGGAACACCGCGAACGATGTTGCCCGCAGCACGAGCCACCATCCATCGGCGTCATGTTGTAGGTCAGCGTCCAGGCCAATATCGTGTGGCTCTAGTGAAGCAATATCAGGAAAGTGCCAGGCATCGGCGATCAACTCGCCGGTGAGGGGATCCGACAGCCACGCAATCGTCACGTCGTGTGCCGGCGGACCGAACCGGTAAGCGTACGTGATGTCGAAGAACGCCGGCAAAAGCGCTGCGCTGCTCAGGCAGAGGGTCGAGCGTGCTGACACAGTCACGGTCTGCTCGGCCTCGCGCACTGCCACGTTGCCATTCCTGAGACACGCAAGACTCAATGTTGCCTGCATCGGCTCTGCCGTCTCATTAACGATGTGCATCGCTAGCCCGTTCAGCCCTTCGTCCGTCAAAAGAAGCTGACGGGTGCGGCTCGCGCGATGCAGCGCATACCAGGCCGGCTTTCGGCGTCCGAAGCAATCGAGCACACCCCATCCTGGGCCCGGCAGCACGTCTTGCCATTGCCAGACAAGGCCGCCGTGGCACGTTGAACCGACCCGGCGCCATTCGTTGAACGTTTCCTCAATCAAGATGCAGCTTACTGCACGCGACAATTCAAGATAGCGCGCAGCGTCAGCATAACGCACCTGCAGCGGATCAACCTTGAACAGCGTCGCGAGATAGTGATCCCGGATATCCTCGAAGTCCCAGCTCGCGCCATTGTCCCGCGGTACGCCACGCTTCCACTTCGGATCGGTTGTGGAGCTGATGCCGATGGCCTGCACCGTCTGCGCGCATGGCACGTTGGATAGGGCAAGACACTCCGAGGCAAATCGCACGTTTGCCCTCCGTGCATCACCCAGTGGACGGCAATAGGCGCCTACACCGTAATAGTGCGATACGCCCGCATTGGAGAAGAACGGCAGTTCGGCACCGCTTGGCGAATTACTGACGTAGGGAATATCAGGCCGAACACCCTGCACTACGCCCAGAATCACAGACCGATAGAACTCGTCGTCGATCTTGTCCTTCGGCACACCGAACATGGCGGCCTGCTGCAAAACTTCGCTCCCTCCGCAGAACACGGCCAAACAGGCGTTGAGCTGCGTGCGGTCTAGAAAGTGCCGGACCTCAGCGGTCAGCGAAGCGGCGAATTGTTCGGTAGCCGGATAATCGAAGTTCGCGAGCATCGCGTCCTGCCACACTAACAGGCCAAGTTGGTCGCAAAGATCGTAGAACGCATCGGCCTCGTACAGCATTGTGCCAGACACGCGCACCATGTTGGCACCAGCATCGCGCAAAGCCTCTAATCCCGGCCGTATCTGCGCCGTATCGGTTGGAAGTGTCACATGGTCGGGCGTGGTCCAGCAGGCGCCGCGGCAAAACACCGGCTCGCCGTTGATACGCAGGGCGAACCCCCCGCCGTCGCTGCCACGATCGACGCTGATCGATCGAAACCCAATACATCCGAGATCGCAGGTCGCTTCGCCGAACCGCAGTCTCACGGGGTGCAGTTGCGGCTTACCGTGCGTATGTGGCCACCATAACGGCACCTCTGGGATAACGGCATTGCCAGCGAACTCCTGTGCGGAGATGCGATGCAGGCGTTCTGTCGTTCCCGCCACCTCCACGGTCACAGCAAGCTCCGGCGGCGGCGCGCCATCGATACTGCAGCGCACGGCGAGACGGCCGTCGCCGTTCACCACGGACGCCCGCGCATCCACGCGGTCCACGGTGTACGGCAGCGACCGACGAGCACGACGCACCGGACGCCAGGGCCCCACCGGCTGCACGGCCGGACACCATCCCGGCATTCGCCCGAGCAGTGTCGTGCGGGCAAACCGCAGCGTCGCTGGTGCCGCGATCCGCGTCCGCCAGCGCGCCCGTCCACGCTGAGTTGCCAGCCACGCTGTCAAGCTGCGGAAACAGAGAAACAACGCGTTGTCAGCGTGGGTCTGTACTGACACCTTGCACGGCAGGAACATGTTGTCGGTTCGGCGGATCAACTCGCCGTTCAGCCAGATTTCAGCGATGGTGGCGAGGCCGTCGAAAATCAGCACCTCCTCGCCTCCGCCTTTGAACTGCGTGCGATACCAGACGTCGCGGTCGTCCAGGTCCAGCGGCGCATCGCCGTCCCATTCGCCGGCATCGCGTAGCGCAGTGGCAAATGTGCCCGGAATGCGTGCCGGCAACCACGCGACGTCACCGATTTCCGATGGGCTCGCCGCAATGCCGGCCGCTGTGCTGGTGCATTCCCAGCAATCGCTGAGCGCTTCGATTTGGGAGGCCGAGCAGGAATGCAGTCTGGCCATCCCGGGTGGGTCCGTTACTGTCGCTGCAAAGCTGGTGGCGGCAATGCGCTGTTCAACCCCGTCATGACGCGCGTATAGCTCCGTTCGAGTGTATCGAATATCGCGTCACACGCATCGAAGCGGCCTTTCGACGCGATTCGTGCCACCTTGAACTGCAGTGCCTTGGCGGCGGCGGATATCGTCCGCGCTGCATCGCTGGCCACGGATAGATCTGTCTGGCAGTGGACCTGGATCCAATCGATATGACGCGCCAGCAACTCGAAATTCGCGCCAAGCTGGCGGAAATTGTTGAACGCATATTCGTGGAAACAATCCGGATGCGCGATAAGCCATGCAACCCGGCTGGGAAAATCATCACGATATCGCCGGATCGGGTTATCATCGGGGCGTCGCCCCAAATGCCGGCGCAGCAGCTTCACGCTCGCCCCGTTAAGCGCCGCGTCTCGCAGCGGAGGGAACCTGCGCCGCGCAAATTCGACATAGGGTGGCAGCGTCTGGACGGAGTGCGGGCCGACCACACCGGCATAGTCATCGCCACTCAGTTCATGATAGCCGCCGTTGTGGAAATAGCTGAGCCCGCTGCCTAATTCGATCCGGTCAATGGCGATCGTGGTCTTGGTGTGCTGTGTGCGATAGCTGGTCGCACGCGTATCCGGCAGATAGTAGCCATCGACTTCCACCAGTACGACGTTGCCGCGCCGAACCTGGGTTTCGATCTGCTCATCCAGGCCGTGATAGATCGACAATTCGCCGACCACGACGCCGTACAGCAGCTCCAGGTCATCGTGCAGGTACTTAAAGAAGGTGAACTGGTCACCCTCGTAATCCTGGGTCACGGTAAAGCCGAGTCCGGCAACAGGATCAAGACCCCACGCCGCCAGCAGTGGCATCCATGCGTCGACATAGCAATTGGTCGTTGGCCAATCGCGTTCGGCCGCCGGGACGAGATCGATGGTCGCGCTCATGCGTCCAGGCGCAATGTGTGCCGTACCCGCTCAGGCCAGCCAGCCACATCCAGTCCGTGGTAGCGGAACAGTGCCAATGTCAGTCGTTCCAGCCCAAAACCGACGCAGCCGCTGAAGGCCGGCGCGCCATCGGCCGTTTCGATATTCCACGCTTCGCCGAAATGATTGAGGTGATAGTTGAAACTCATGCACGCTGTCGGTTTTGCTTCGTTGTCGATGGCGATCAGCAGCTCGTATTTGAGCTTCTGCTCACGCTGACTGTCGGCCATCAGCCTTCCGGGCCGGCCAAAGAACGGATCATTGGCGACGTCGACTATGCACGGCACGGCGAGACTGCTGGCAAACTCCTGCGCCCGCTCGAACCAGAGCTGACGGAACACCAGAACCTGTTCGCTACTGCCGATGCGCACGAATTCGCGTATCTGGAATGTCTGCATGCGCGCAGGATCCAGCGACGGCTCGTGCCGGAAACACCAGGACCGGATATCGTACAGACCGCCATTCTCCGGCAACTGCCCACGCCGCGCGACGGTCGGATAGAGTGGGTAGCATGCTGCCGGTGTCAGCAGCAGGTCGCTCGGTTCCTGCTGGTCGGTCCACGGCTCGTTTTCCTCCACGCAGCGCAGGAGCCGCCGGTGGCCTGCCTCATCACCGCAAAAGCAATGGATCGTGCCAAGCAACTGCGGGAAACTTTTCAGGTAGCCACTGCGCACCAGAGCTGCCTGCGGCATTGCCGGCGGAAAGCACAGCACCTCGGGACTATCCGCTGCACCGGTCCGTCCGACCAGCGCGGCGACCGCTTCCAGAACACTCTCGAACCTAATGCTTCTCAGGAAGACGCCGTCGACCCCGGACGAAATCAACAGCCCCTCGGCCATTAACTGATCAAGCAAGGTGCTCATGGTTCAATGCAGCCCTAAAGGCGGCCGGTGCATCAGCAGCAGATTTCCGGTGCTTTCCAGCATGCGGTCGTTGCTGATCATGATCGGAGCTGACATCAGGTCGCGCAGATGCCGCCCGACACTGAAAGGCGTGCCGTTCTTGTAGCCGCTGATCCCACAGATCAACAGGGCGTGATGCGCTACTTCGACGCACTGCTCCGAGATGCTGGTCTTCAGGTTGTTCATATCGGCGGTGAAGCTCAGCGGCAAAGGTCGCGACCCGGCGGCGAACGACCCGTCGTAATCGCTCAGCGCGGCACTCAGCCGCGCCTGCATCGCCTGCAGCAGTCCGACGCCCTTGGCCAGCCTGTGCCCACCGGGCGACAACGCGCCACGCCCGCTGCGTGCCTGCTGCCGGAGATATGCGCGTGCGCGTGTCATCGCATCGGTCGCGATGCCAAGCCACACGCTGCACCACAGCAAATGCGACACCGGCAGCATGGTCTCGCTGGCAATGTCGGCAAACGGCGCGGGTAGTGCCTGGTGTGGCTTTGCCACTGCCCGCACGCGAAAACCCTCGCTGCAGGTGCCGCGCATGCCGAGTGCGTCCCACGACGAGGTCCGCTCCAGCGCATAGTCGTCGCGCAGCGCGACAAGCATCACCTGATCAGAAGCCGCGGCGTCGTGTCCGCGGCGCGCCGTGATCAACAGTGCATCCGCGCCCACGCCGTAGGAGATTGTTGTTGCGTTCTTCTCCAGCGACACCTTCTCGCCAGCCACTTCCATGCAGCAGACACTTGAGTGGATGTCGCCGCCGGTGCCGGCTTCCGAGGTAACCGAGCCAAACAGCAGCTGCTCGCGGCACAGACGCTGCAGCAGCGCCCGATGCCAATCACTCTGCATTCCGTGTGCGACGATGCATGCCACCTGGATGTGGTGCATCGCATGGATCATTGCACTTGATCCGCAGGATTGGCCGAGCGTGTGGCACACGGCCGCCACCTGCGACAGCGTGCCGTTCGGGCCGCCGAGCGATTGCGGCACCAGCAGGCTCATCAGTTCCGCTTGACGTAGTGCGGCCAGCGTCGCGGCTGGCAGGGCCGCATCACGATCGACTGATTCGGCGTGCTCAGCCGCCACTCTCGCAACTGCGAAAGAGCTCGTGTCCACGTCCGTGCTGATCGTCATGTGTTGGCGACGCGCGCCGTCAGATCGGACACAACGCGAGTAATGGCACCGATGCTGGCGAACGTCCGGCGCGATAACAGTTCGTCGGGCAATTCGATGTCAAAATGTTCCTCGATGCTCATGAGCACATTGACAATAGCAAGTGAATCGAGGCCGGCAGCGAATAGGTCCGCGTCCTCTGCCAGGCCGTCCACGGGCACTGCGAGGCGACCGCTATGTGCCAGAATTTGCCTGACCTGATCTTGCATTTTTTCCGTCCTGCATGCATAGCCAGTTTCGCTCCCAAGAATTGCGCCCCGCTTGGCGAAGTGGAAGCGAGTGGCAAGCGGCGTTCAGCAAGTGGCGTGCCAGTGAAACGGATTTCACGACAGGTCGCCGATGTTGAGCCGCGAGGTGTTTCGCTGTGCGCTTTCGCGGCGTCGCGTGTGTAACTCCGCTACGTTAAGCGGCCGTTGCCGTGTCATTCGCGTGAATGTGTTGTGATGTGAGCAGTTTGGATTGCGGTGCCGTGCGTTCAGCTAGGCGCAGGGTATTTAACTGGCATCAATATGGCCGCTCCCTCCGTCGATTTCGACAAGATCAATCTCCGGACCTACGGAGCGAAGCGTGTGGCACGGCAATTCCGCAGCGCCACCGGTTGGCTTGAGCCAGGTGAAAAAGCGGCCTTTCTGGCCGTTGCTGACTACGCCAAGGATGGAGCGATACTTGATATCGGCGTTGGTGGCGGCCGCACCGCTCCCCTCATGCTGTCGCTCAGCGCAGATTATTGCGGGATCGACTATTGCCCCACGATGGTGGATATCGCGTCCAGCCGTTTTCCGCATCTGCAATTCGTGAAAATGGATGCGCGCAACTTGACCTTCGCGGACGCGAGCTTCGATCTCGTGGCATTTAGCTACAACGGCATTGACTCGGTGGATCTGTCCGGTCGTCTGGAAGTCCTGCAGAGCGTCCATCGCGTTCTGCGTCCAGGTGGTTATTTCGTCTTCTCCGCGCTCAACCTTGAGGGCGCTGCCTGGGGCGACCACTGGCCGGATCTCAGGGTGTTCCGGGCTGCGGGCTGGTCGCTCAACCGGCAGGCACGCGCCGCGGGCCGGTTTGTGCTTGGAGGCGCCAATTGGCTCCGCCTGCGTCCATTCGCGAGCCACGGCGATGACGTAGCGGTTGGCAATCTCTCTGCGCACGATTTTGGCCTGGTGACGCTGTTTACGTCGGTGCGCGTGCAGATCCAGCAATTAACCGATACCGGATTTCGGGTGGCGTCGATCTTCGACCCTCTCGGACATCCAGTTTCACCTGAAGGCACAGAAGCAACCACCGCTCCCTGGTATCACTTTGTGACGCGCAGGCTGCTCAGCGCGCAGTGACAGTCTGCCAAAGCTGTCGGGTCTCACCACGCGGATCGTTTTCGATCCGACATTCTGTATCCAGCATCATCGTCGCTCGCGAATTCAGGTCATAGACTGGCCAGCGTGGGATGGTCTTGTGCGACGGCACCCCTGAATGCGCGAACGCGGCCCACGTTTCCGCCATGGTTGCCGATAGCGTGTGCGCTGCGGCACTGCGGTCCGTCGCATTAGTGAGGTCGATCGTGTCGAAGGTGAAGGGCACGTCCAAGGCGTGTGGCGCTTTCAGCCGTCCGCCGTGCACCGGCGTCTCCCATTCGAACGAATACATGTAGACTGGCGCCTTCGCCTGCGTTGCCTTCCGCTCGGCGACGATTAATGAGCGGATGCGGAAATTTGAGTCGGTGAGCGTAGCGATCAGCCGCTCGGCCGGGCTCGACTCGGGATACAGCCGCCGATACGTTTCGATCACGCGTTCGGCATGCGTGCCAGCAACCGCGCCGACCCGCTCATGCATCTCCTGTTCCGTCAGCGTGCGGTGCCAGACTTTATCGTCGCGCGCGAGGAAGCTGGCCATCTCGTCCTTCATATCGCCTATCATGAGCGGGATCTGAGCAGACACGTCTGGTGCGCCGCCAGCGAACGGATGGTGCGGCACGATATTGCCGTCAACCACGGGACCGAACGGATAACGGTCGAACAATGGCAGCTTCGCTGGCCCGAGGGCCTTCTGCGCCGGCTCGACCGCGGCGAGCAATTGTGCCATCGGCAGATTTTGCAGTTTGTCAATGTCGCC
>Ga0070730_10004673_pt1 | contig 11934 bp, 11 predicted proteins | sample Coa_R1_3_FD_66447 | JGI IMG/M metagenome (GOLD analysis project Ga0070730, IMG submission 66447) | Surface soil microbial communities from Centralia Pennsylvania, which are recovering from an underground coalmine fire - Coalmine... | ecosystem: Environmental > Terrestrial > Soil > Unclassified ... | reverse complement strand
GGTCACTTCGGCGCCGGACAGCATGCGCGCGATTTCCTCGCGCCGCTCGACCGCGTCGAGCAGGCGGACGCCGGTGCGGGTGACGGTGCCGTCATGGCTCTTGGCGATGAGCAGCTGGCGGTCGGCGCGCGCCGCTACCTGCGGGCTGTGCGTCACCACCAGCAACTGCGCCTTCGTCGACAAGCGCGCCAGTCGATCGCCGATCGCCGACGCGACCGCGCCGCCGACACCGCGGTCGATCTCGTCGAAGATCATCGTGCGCGCGCCCGCCGCCTCGGCCAGCGCCACCTTGAGCGCAAGGATGAAGCGCGACAGCTCACCGCCCGACGCAATCTTGGCAAGCGGAGCGAAGGGCGCGCCGGGATTGGTGGCGATCAGGAATTCGACACGGTCGCGGCCGTCGGCGCTCCACTGCGCCTCGGGCAGGCGTTCGATCGCGGTGCGGAAGCGTGCGGCGTCGAGCTTGAGCGGCGCCAGCTCGGTGGCGACTGCGCGATCGAGCCGAGTTGCCGCCTCGGCCCGTTCCGCCGACAGCTGAGCCGCCGCCTTCTCGTAAGCGGCACGCGCCGCCTGCACCTCGCGCTCCAGCGCCGCGAGCCCCGCGCCGCCAGCCTCGATCCGATCGAGACGCTGCGCCAGTTCCTCGGCCAGCGGCGCCAGTTCGTCAGGCTGAACGCGATGTTTCCGCGCAAGGCCGCGCAGATCGAACAGCCGCGTCTCGATCCGGTCGAGCCGCTCGGGATCGAACGCCATCGCCTGCGCCGCCGCTTCGAGCGCCTCCTCGGCCTCGGCCGCCTCGATCACCGCGCGGTCGAGCGCGGCCAGCGCCGCCGCCAGCGCCTCATGCTCGTGCGCCACCCGGTCGAGCCGCCGCGCCGCCTGCCGCAGGCCCGCCAGCGCGCCCTCCGATCCATCGAGATGCTGGGCGACGCCGGCCATGTCCTCGGCCAGCCGCGCGCCCTTCTGCATCGCGGCGCGTTCGGCGGCGAGCTCCTCCTCCTCGCCCGGCTCAGGCGAGAGGCCCCGCAGTTCCTTCACCGCATGTTCGAGCCATTCGCGATCGCGTTCGGCGCCTTCGAGATCGGCCCGCGCCGTCGCCAGCGCCGCCTCGGCCGCCCGCCAGCGTCCATACGCGGCGGCCAGCTCCGTCCTATCGAAGCGGCCGAAGGCATCGAGCAGCGCACGATGTCCGCGCGCGTTCAGCAACCCGCGATCGTCATGCTGGCCATGGATCTCCACCAGCCGTCCGCCGAGATCGCGCAGCAGCGCGGCGGAGACCGGCTGGTCGTTGATGCTCGCCCGGCTGCCGCCATCGGCCTTGACGATGCGGCGTACGATCAGCGGTTCGCCGGGCTCGCCTGCCAGCCCATTGTCGGCGAGCAGCGCGGCGATGACGGCATCATCGCCCGGATCGAAACTCGCGGTCACCACCGCCTGCGCGGCACCGTGGCGTACCAGCCCGCTGTCGGCGCGCTGGCCCAGCACCAGCCCCAGCGCATCGAGCAGGATCGACTTGCCCGCCCCCGTCTCCCCCGTCAGCGCGCCGAGCCCGGCAGCGAAATCGAGGTCCAGTGCCTCGATCAGAACGACGTCACGGATGGCGAGACGGATCAGCATCGCCGTCTCTCTACGCGATACCGACGCGCATGAGAACAGGGCATGAACAAAAATGGGTACAGGCGGCGATCCGCCTGTCGGTCATGCCGGCTTCTTGTGGCGTTGGCGGCGCGCTTGGCGGTGCTTGGCCTCGGGCGCCTTCTTGGTCATGAGATTATAGGAACGGCCGTACCACTTCGAGCCCGGATAATTGTTGCCGAGCACCGCCGCCGCCTTCTCCGCCTCGGCCGGCACGCCGAGCGCGAGATAGGATTCGGTCAGACGCTCCAGTGCTTCTGGCACGTGGGTGGTGGTCTGATATTTGTCGATCACGACGCGGAAGCGGATGATCGCCGCCAGCCACTCGCCCCGGCGCTGGTAGAAGCGGCCGATCTCCATCTCCTTGCCGGCGAGGTGATCGTTGACGAGATCGATCTTGAGCCGCGCGTCGGCGGCGTAGCGCGAATCCGGATAGCGACGGACCAGCTCGCCCAGCGAGTCCAACGCCTGCTGCGTGATCTTCTGGTCGCGGGTGACGTCGTTGATCTGCTCGTAATAATCGACCGCGATCAGATAATAGGCATAGGGCGCGTCGCGGTTGCCGGGGTGGATCGACAGGAAGCGCTGCGCCGACGCGATCGAGGCGTTGTAGTCGCGCGCCAGATAATAGCTGTAGGCGCTCATCAGCTCGGCGCGGCGGGCCCAGACCGAATAGGGATGCTGACGCTCGACCTCGTCGAACAGCTGGGCGGCGACCTTGTACTGCTGCTTGTCCAGCCGCTCGCGCGCCAGCGTGTAGAGCGTGTCGACGTCGCGCGCGATGAAGCGCGTATCGGCCTTCTTCTTGCCGCCACCGGCGCAGCCGGCGAGAGACGTAAGGGCGATCGCGGCAAGGGCGGCGAAAAGGAGCGGGCGGGAAGCAGGACGCAGCATGACGACGATCCTTAGCGGCTCGATCCGGAGAGGGGAAGCGGCCCGGAGACGGGCCAGAAAGGCAGGATGGGACAGTTTGGCGTAACGACTGAATGCGCTCTTAACGCATTGATGGCAAAAGGCGAGACATGCTGCGCGTGCTGACCCTCTCGACGCTGTTTCCCGACGCGACGCGCCCCACTTTCGGCATTTTCGTGGAGCGGCAGACGCTGGGGCTGGCCGCATTGCCCGGCGTCGAGGTGGAGGTGGTGGCGCCGATCGGCCTGCCGCCCGGCCCGCTCGCCCGCCATCCGCGCTGGCGCGCGCTCGGCGAACTGCCACTGCATGAAAGCTGGAAGGGGCTGAACGTGCATCGCCCGCGCTTTCCGGTGATGCCGGGGATCGGCGCGCTCAACCCCGCCGCGATGGCGCGCGCGCTCGAGCCGCTGCTGCGCCGTATCCGCGAAGGCTTTCCCTTCGGCATTCTCGATGCCGAATTCTTCTTTCCCGACGGGCCGGCCGCGATCCGGCTGGGCGCAGCGCTGGGAGTGCCGGTGTCGATCAAGGCGCGCGGCGCCGACATTCACCATTGGGGCCGGCAGATGCTGACGCGCAGCGAAGTGCGGCGCGCCGGTCAGGCCGCCGCTGGCCTGCTCGCGGTGAGCGCGGCGCTCAAGGCCGACATGGTGACGCTCAGCCTGCCGGAAGAGCGCATCCGCGTCCATTATACCGGCGTTGACCTCGCCCGTTTCCGCCCCGCGAGTGATCGGATCGCCGCCAAGGCCGCGCTGGGCGTGCGCGGGCCATTGTTGCTGTCGGTTGGGGCGCTGATCGCGCGCAAGGGACATGCGCTCGCGATCGAGGCGATGACCCGCCTCCCCGACGCCACGTTGATGATCGTGGGCCAAGGGCCGGAGCGCGCCGCGCTGGAGACGCTCATCGCCGCGCGGGGGCTCGGCGACCGGGTTCGCCTGCTGGGCGCCCAGCCGCATGAGGCGTTGCCCGCGCTGGCCGCTGCGGCCGATGTCGGCGTGCTGGCTTCGGCGTCCGAAGGGTTGGCGAACGCGTGGGTCGAATGCCTCGCCTGCGGCACGCCGCTCGTGATCAGCGATGTCGGCGGCGCACGCGAGCTGGTCGATCGGCCCGAAGCCGGGCGCATCGTCGCGCGCGAGCCCGATGCGATCGCTGCCGGTGTCGCGGAGCTGCTCGCCGCGGCGCCCGATCCGGCAGCGGTGCGGGCCACCGCCGAACGCTTCACATGGGAGGTGAATGCGGCCGCGCTCCATAGGCATCTTGCGGGAATCGCGCACGGCGCGCCTGCCGAGCCTGTCTCGGCCGAAGCCTGACGGGTTTTTCCGTTCGGGCTGAGCTTGTCAAAGCCCTGCCCTTCCTCTTCAAAAAAGGGCAACCCTTCGCCAGGCTCAGGGCGAACGGGGTGCGCGCGTTAGCGGTCGAGCCGCATCAGCGCGGCGACGATCTCGCGGCCCTCGGCGCGCAGCACGCCCCAAGCATGCGCCGCCGCCCGGCTGTCCATCACCTCGAGCCCGATGCCCTGCGCGTCGAGCGCGGCGGCGAAAGCCGGCGGTGGCCGGCGCAGCGCAGCCCCGGTGCCGAGCAGCAGGAATTCGGGCGCCGGATCGCGCGTCAGCAGCAGGCTGAGTGCCGCGACGTCGAGCTCCTCGAGCGGCGGCGCCCGCCATTCGGTGGCCGCGTCCGCGCTCAGCAGCACGCCCTCGGCGAAGACCTGCTCGTCGATCTTGAACCCGCTGCCGGAAAAGCCCCGGATCGACGGGCCGGAAGCGACCGGATCGGGCGAGAACTTGGCCATCAGGGCTTCGGCGCGATGCGCTCGGCGCGGGCGCGCGTGGCCTTCTTCTTGTCGGTCGCCTCCACCATCTGGCGGAAGCGCGACTTGTCGAGGCCGAGCGTGATCAGCAACGAGGACGACACGTAGATCGACGAATAGGTGCCGACCACGACGCCGAGGATCATCGCCGCGGTGAAGCCGCGCAGCACATGGCCGCCGAACAGCAGCAGCGAGGTGAGCGCCAGGATGATCGTCAGCGAGGTCATCACGGTGCGCGGCAGCGTCTCGTTGACCGAGAGGTCGATCAGCTCGCCCAGCGGCATCTGGCGATATTTGCGCAGATTCTCGCGGATACGGTCGTCGATCACGATCTTGTCGTTGATCGAGTAGCCGATGATGGTGAGCACCGCGGCGACGATGTTGAGGTCCACCTCGAGCCGGGTCAGCGCGAAGAAGCCCAGCGTCATCAGCACGTCGTGGAAGATCGAGATGAAGGTCGCGACGCCGAACTGCCATTCGAAGCGGAAGATGCCGAACAGCGCGATGCCGAACACGGCGAGGAACACCGCGATCACGCCGTTGCGGATCAGCTCGCCCGACACCTTGCCCGACACGGTCTGCACCTGGTCGAAGGTGACGCTCGGATAATCGGCCTTGAGCGCGGCTTCGACCTTGGCGACCAGCGCGTTGTTGGCGCCCTCGTCGGTCGACTTGGGCAGCGGCAGGCGGATCGACACGGTGTCGGCATCACCGAACTGCTGGAGCTGCGCGTCGCCGACGCCCAATCCGTCGATCTTGCCGCGCACCGCATCGAGCGGCGCCTTGTGATCGAACTTGGCCTCGATCATCAGGCCGCCGACGAAATCGACACCGAAGTTGAGGCCCCGGACGCCAACCAGCACACCCGCCGTGATGGTGAGCAGCAGCGTGAGCCCGAAGGCCCAGCCGCGCAGCTTCACGAAGCCGATATTGGTGTTGTCGGGAACGATCTTGAGCAGACGCATGGGTCTTGTCGCCTCAGATATGGATGGCTTGCGGGCGGTTGCGGCGGATCCAGATCGCGACCAGCATGCGCGTGAAGGTGACGGCAGTAAACACCGACGTGGCGATACCGAGCAGCAGCACCACCGCGAAGCCCTTCACCGGCCCCGAACCCAGGATGAGCATGATCAGGCCCGAGATGGCGTGCGTCACGTTCGCCTCGAAGATGGTGCGGCTGGCTTCCTTGTAGCCGAGCTCGACCGCCTGGACGATGTTGCGCCCGCGCCGCCGTTCCTCGCGGATACGCTCGTTGATCAGCACGTTGGCGTCGACCGCGGTGCCGATGGTGAGCACGAAGCCGGCGATGCCGGGCAGCGTCAGCGTCGCGTTCAGGAGCGCCATCGCACCCAGGATCACGAACACGTTGATGATCACCGCGAGGTTCGCATAGATGCCGAAGCGGCCGTAGGTGACGAACATGAAGACCACCACGGCGGCCACCGCGATCGCCGAGGCGATCACACCGGCATGGATCGAATCGGCGCCGAGACCCGGCCCGACCGTCCGCTCTTCCACCGTCTTCAGCGCGATCGGCAGCGAGCCCGACTGGAGCGAGATCGCCAGCGCCTGCGCCGACTGGACGGTGAAATTGCCGTTGATGATCGCCGAACCGCCGAGGATCGGCTCGTTGATGTTGGGCGCAGACAGCACGGCGTTGTCGAGGATGATCGCGAACGGCTTGCCGACATTCTGCTGCGTCGTCTCGGCGAAGGCCCGCGCGCCCTTGGCGTTGAAGCCGATGGTGACGGCCGCCTGGTTGTTCTGGTCGTAATCCTGCTTGGCGGTCTTGAGGTCCGCGCCGGTCAGGATCGCCTGACGGAACACCGCGAGCGGCGCGCCATTCTCATAATGCAGGATCTGGTCGCCGACGGGCGCCTGGCCCGCCGCCACCTTGGCCGGATCGGCCTGGGTATCGACCAGCTTGAACTCGAGCTTGGCGGTCTTGCCGATCAGCGCCTTGAGCTCGCTCGGATCGCCGACGCCGGGCACCTCGACGAGGATACGGTCGCTGCCCTGGCGTGCGATCGTCGGCTCCTTGGTGCCGAGCGCGTCAATGCGCTTGCGGACGATGTCGGTGGCGCCCTCCATCGCCTGATTGACGAACTGGTCGATGCCGCCCTTGGTCGGCGTCATCACGATGCGCGTCGAATCGACCACACGGACGTCCCAGTCGCGCGTGCCGGTCGAGCCCACAGGCGCGGTCAGCGTGCGGATCTTCTCGACGGCCGCATCGAGCTGCGCGGGATCGCGCACGAAGAAGCTCAGCGAGCCGTTGGCGGTCGAGATATCGCCGATGTCGACCGGCTGCGGCGCAATCCGACGCATCTCGGCGCGGATCGTGTCCTCCATCGCGGTCAGGCGCGACTTGGCGACGTCGGCGGTGTCCGCCTCGAGCAGGATGTGGCTGCCGCCCGCGAGATCGAGCCCGAGATTGATGCGCGGCGCAAAGCCGAGCCCGATCTGCTTGGCGGTCGATTCGGGTATCAGGCTCGGCACCGAGAGCAGGATACCGAACAGCAGCGCCCCGATGATCGAAGCGATTTTCCAGCGCGGAAAGTCGAGCATGACCCCCTCAGCCCCTCTTTCAGTCGTTGGCGGGCTTGGTCGTCCCGCGCACCTCGGTGAGCGTGGACTTGATCGCACGGACGCGGACGTTGGGCGCGAGTTCGATCTCCACCTCGTCGCCATCGACCTTGCTGACGCGGCCTATCAGACCGCCGCCGGTGACCGCGACATCGCCCTTCTTCACCGCTTCGATCATCTGCTTGTGCTGCTTCACGCGCGCCTGCTGCGGACGGATCAGCAGGAAGTAGAAGATCACCACCATCAGGACGATGGGGACGAAACCCGAATAGGCGGCGAAGCCGGACGCTCCGGACGCGGCGCCTGCAGTCTGGGCATAAGCTGGGGACGAGAACATCGTGCGGTTCGGCCTGGCTGGGGCGCTCTTTCGCAAAAGAAATGCTGCCCGGGTGGAGCGCGGGCGCCTACCATGCTGTTGCCGCACCATGCAAGGCGCGCCCTGCTTTGCCCGCTTGCCAAGCGCGCAGCTTCCGCCTAATGGCCGCCGCCTAGGTCGGGGCGTGGCGCAGCCTGGTAGCGCATTAGACTGGGGGTCTAAGGGTCGCAGGTTCGAATCCTGTCGCCCCGACCAGCGAAAGCTTCAACACTTTCGGCAAAAAGCCGGGTCAGAAATGGCCCGGCTTTTTTGTGCCCGCGGCCTCCCAAAAATCCATTTTCCTACACGAACCTTTTTGGTTGTCTGATTCGGCTCCACAGCGAAGGAGCCGCCATCATGGACGTCCACCACCTGATCGACGAACTGATCGCGCGGGAGGGCGGCTACGTCGCCAATCCCGCCGACAAGGGCGGCCCGACGCGCTTCGGCATCCGTGAGGCGGTGGCCCGCGCGCACGGCTATGCGGGCACGATGGCGGCGCTGCCGGACGACACCGCCGCCGCGATCTATCAGGCCGATTATTGGACCAGGCCCGGCCTCGACGCGGTTGCCGCGCTGGCGCCGGCGGTCGCGGCCGAGCTGTTCGACACCGGCGTCAACATGGGACCGGCCGCCGCGGCCCGATTCCTGCGCCGCGCCTTGAACGCGCTCAATCGCAACCACGCCGACTATCCCGACGTCGCGCCCGGCGGGCCGATCGACGCCACCACGCTCGCCGCGCTGAAGGCGTTCCTGCGCGTGCGCGGCGCGGGCGCCGAAACGGTGCTGATCAAGGCGCTCGATGCGCTGCAGGGCGAGCGCTATATCGCGCTGGCTGAACAAAGGCCGGCCGACGAGGCGTTCTCTATGGCTGGCTCGCGAACCGGGTGGGGTGATAGCGGACGCCCCCTCCCCGCTGATCCTCGAAGACGAATCGGTCGATCGCTTCACCAGTCGCGCGCGGCCGGCCTTTCTCTAAGTGATGTACGCGCTGTTGCTCGGCGCCTTCCCGATGGCGGGCGTCGCCGCGATCCGGGCTGATATCTCGGCGGCGATGACGTCCGCAATCGCCGCCTATCTCGATGCCATCCCGCAACCGCTCTACGCGCTCTTCGGCACCGGCTATCTGGGCTACACGGTGGTGCGCGAATGGGGCAAAGCGAAAGCACCGCGCTAAGCGGACGAGCCCGTATTTTGTCCTTCCGTGGTGTCAACTTTGTCAACTTCGCGTCCGGAGAGGCCCATGACCGACCGCCCTGTCCTCGTCGTCGCCCAGCCGCATCTTGGGCCGCTGATCCCGATGCTCTCCGGCCTCTACGAGCCGCTGCCCTTGTGGGAGGAGGCGACGCGCGAGCGGCTCGGCGAGGTGCGCGCGATGGTGACCGCGGGTGAATTCGCGATTCCCCGCGATCTGGTCGAGCAGATGCCCGCGCTCGGCCTGATCGCGTGCTTCACGGTGGGCTATGACGGGGTCGATGTGCCTTGGGCGATCGCCCGCGGCCTCCAGGTCGGCCATGCGCAGGACGCCAATGACGGGGATGTCGCCGATCACGCGATCGGCCTGATCCTCGGCCACCGCCGCCGTATCGTCGAAGGTGACCGGGTGCTCCGCGCGGGCGGGTGGCGCGCCGACGACAAGCTGTTCAGCCGCTCGCTGGGCGGGGCGACGATCGGGATCGTCGGGCTCGGCAGCATCGGCGTGGCGGTGGCGCGCCGCGCCGAGGCGATGCGAATGCAGGTCCGCTGGTGGGGGCCCAATCCCAAGCCCGATGCCGAATGGCCGCGTGCGGAATCCCTGGTCGATCTGGCGCAGGCGAGCGACATCCTGGTCGTCGCCGCGCGCGCGCATGCCGGCAATGTCGGCATGCTCTCGGCCGAAGTGATCGAGGCGCTCGGCCCGCAGGGGCTGCTCGTCAATGTCGCGCGCGGCCAGATCGTCGACGAGGACGCGCTGATCGCAGCGCTGAAGGACGGGCGGCTGGGCGGCGCCGCGCTCGACGTCTACGCCACCGAGCCGACACCGGCGGATCGCTGGGCCGACGTGCCCAACACCGTGCTCACGCCGCATACTGCGGGCGCCACCGATATCGCGGTGCAGCGCATGGCGGCGATGCTGATGGCCAATCTCGCCGCCTTCTTCGCAGGGCAACCGCTGCCAACGCCCGCGCACTGAACCGAGGGGGATCACCATGACCATCGACACATCGAGCCACAAGCGCTGCGGCTGGGCCGGGAACGATCCGATGATGCGTGCCTACCATGACGCCGAATGGGGTGTGCCCGAGCTCGACTCCCGCGCGCTGTGGGAGAAGCTGATGCTCGACGGCTTCCAGGCAGGGCTCGCCTGGATCACCGTGCTGCGCAAGCGCGAGGCGTTCCGCGCCGCCTTCGCGGGCTTCGATCCCGAGGCGGTGGCGCGCTTCGGCGAGGCGGACATCGTGCGGCTGCTCGGCGATGCCGGCATCATCCGCTCGCGTGCCAAGATCGAGGCGACGATCGGCGGCGCCCGCGCCTTCCTCGCGATGCGCGACGCGGGCGAGGATTTCTCTGCCTTCTGCTGGTCCTTCACCGACGGCGTGCCGCTGGTCGGCGACGGCCTTCACCTCCCCGCCAAGACGCCCTTGTCGGAGACGGTATCGAAAGCACTCAAGGCGCGCGGCTTCAAGTTCGTCGGGCCGACGATCGTCTATGCGTGGATGCAGGCGACAGGCATCGTCAACGACCACGCCACCCACTGCTTCCGCCGCGCGGATGTCGCGCTCTAGCTCAAGCCTTGCGATCCGCGCGCGCCTTGGCGACCGCTTCCTTGAGCGTGTCGTAGCCGACCGCGCCGTTGAGCACCGTGTCGCCCACCACGAAGGTCGGCGTGCCCGACAGGCGCAGCGCGCGCGCGGTGGTGAGGTTGGTCTCGATCTCATGATCGATGTCCGCGCCCGAGGCTGCGGCGGCCGGGTCGAGCCCCGCCGCGCGCGCGGTCTTGTCGATCTTGGCGCCGTCGAGCGCACCCTCGCCGTAGAGCGCATGATGATAGGCCAGGAACTTGCCCGCCTTCGCCGCCGCGAGGCTCAGCCGCGCGGCACGGTCGCTGTCCGGCGTGAGGATCGGCAGCTCCTTGAACACGACGCGGACGCGGGGATCGGATGCCACCAGCTTGTCGACATCGGCGACGCTCGCCCGGCAATAGCCGCAGGCATAGTCGAAATATTCGACCAGCGTGACGTCGCCATTGGGATTGCCCGCCACCGCGCCGGCGAACGGCGTCTCGATCGCCGGCCGACTCTGCGCGATGCGCGCGGCGTTCTGCTTGTCCTGCAGCTTCTCCATCGCCTCGGGGATCACCTCGGGATGGTCGAGCAGATAGGCGCGCACCGCCGCCCCGGTCGCCGCATCGTTCGGCGCCGATCCGACACCGTGGAGGCCGTGCAGCGTCGCCACCGCCGCGATCGCGCCCACCGCCGCGGCCGCAGCCCCTCCGGCGAGGTTCGTCCAACGCATCTTCATCGTTTCTTCGCCCTGCTGTCCTGGTTGTTGCGCGCGGTGACGACAATGTCCTCGGCGCGCAGATAATCGGGTGTGCCCTGCGGGATGCCGCGCAGCGCGACCTCGGCATTGGCGCGGGCGAGCTGGTCGTTGCCGTCCATCGCATAGCGCTCGGCGGTGGCGAGCGCGGCATGCGGCTCGTCGCCGCGCTGGGCATAGACCGTGCCCAGCGCGTACCAGGCCAACGGATCCTCGCGATCCTTGTCAACCGACAGCTTGAGCACCTTCTCGGCCTCGGCGAAATGCGTCGGATCCTCGGTGGCGAGCAGCGCATGGCCGAGCAGCGCGGTGATCAGCGGGGCGCTGCCCGATTGCTGGACGGCGACCCTGAGCGGCGCCAGCGCATCCTTCGGATGCCCGTTCTCGAGCAGGATCTGCCCCTTCAATTCGTTGAAATAGGGATCGAGCGGCGCGGTGCGGAGCAGCGCGTCAGCCTCGTCATTGGCCTTCTGCGGATAGGCCGCGCGGTGCCAAGCATAGGCGCGGGCATAATGCGCGGGCACCGACTGGTCACTCTCAGGGAATTTGCGCAGCGTGACGTCGGGATCCTGCACATAGCCGGCAAGCTTGGCCTTGACCCTGAGGAAGCGCGCCTGCTTGGCCGGATTGATCGGCGTGTTCCACCAGGGCGACTTCTTGAGATCCGCCTCCAGTGCCTGCTGGCGGTCGGCAGTCATCGGGTGGGTCTGGGCGTAGGGATCGACGTCGGTGTAGCTGGGCGACAGGCGATATTCCTGCTGCCGGAGCTTGCCGAAGAAGCTGATCATCCCCTTGCCCGAGACATGCGCCTCGTTGAGGTGCCGCACCGCCGAGGCATCGGCGCTGCCTTCCTGGCCGCGACTGAAGGCGAGATAGTTGCTCATCGCGACCTGCTGACCGGCGGAGAGCACCGCCATGCCCGCATCGCCAGCACCCGCTGCGATCGCCGCCGCGCCCAGCAGCAGCGACAGCAGCGCGACCCGACCGGCAGGCTTGGCACCCTCATCGTTGCGGATGACGTGGCCACCCTCGATATGGCCGAGCTCGTGGGCGATCACGCCCTCGATCTCATTGGCATTGTCCGCTGCCTCGATCAGGCCGGACTGGATGTAGATGATCT
>Ga0070730_10004672_pt1 | contig 11936 bp, 9 predicted proteins | sample Coa_R1_3_FD_66447 | JGI IMG/M metagenome (GOLD analysis project Ga0070730, IMG submission 66447) | Surface soil microbial communities from Centralia Pennsylvania, which are recovering from an underground coalmine fire - Coalmine... | ecosystem: Environmental > Terrestrial > Soil > Unclassified ... | reverse complement strand
AGTTGTTTGGCCTGGCCGCTCTTCGGCCGGCCGACGCGCCGGGCGCGCTTCAGTTCGGCTTCGGTCGACTCCGGGATGTCGGAAAAATCAATCCGGCTATCCGGCATAGGCTTTGTATTCCTTGCGGCTTGCCTGCCGCGCGCTGATAATGCGAATCGTTTCCGTGCCATTCTTCAACCTCCGTAAAGTGTAAACGGTAGCCACGGTCAGTGGTTTACTAACCGTGGGACCTTCCCCGCGATCACGTGCCCACAGTCAATCAAAGAACCGATTGACAGTGGCTACCAACCCGGCGTGCGCGTGTTCCAGGTCTTCCCAGTCCAAACCATCCGGATCGCTGAAGATGGTCGATGCCTCTTCAAAAAGGACGCCATGCTTCCGACTGTTCTTCAGGGCCTTTCGCGCATCCCAGGAGAACATAATTATTGTATATACGCTAATTCCAAGCATGGGTCAAGTGGAATTAGAAAAGAGGGCAGCCACGGCACAGTTTTGGGGTTTTCCGTCGTCCGCAAGAGAAAGGGGGTAGGCTAAAAGAAAGCAGACGGTAGGCAGTAGACGGTGAGGGTGAAGGCATGGACTTCTGGATCTTCGATTGCCGATGCGTTCGCTTCGCTCAGCACTAGTTTTCGGTTGTCAGGACTGGGGCAAGGTAAGCTCGCCGCCACAATTACCGCGCCCACGGCGAAATAATTTCCCGCCATAAATTCTTTCATCTTTTTTGGCGCAGACGACAAAGCTGAACTAGAATATCCCGCATATCACTGATTGCGGAGAAAACAAATGAAGAACATCCATCGATGCGCGTTTGCCCTGGCCGCGCCGCTTGCTCTGTTCGTGTTTCTCGCGGCGCCGGGATACGCGCAGTTGGGCATGGCTACAAAAGAAGAGCGCATTGACCTGACGCGCGAGTGGAAAGGCGAGCGATTTCCGGATGGACGGCCCAAGGCGCCTGACTCTCTCCTCGAAGCGTTGAAAGGCGTCGACGCTGAGGAAGCCTGGGGAGTCTTGCAGTCGCACGGTTACAAGTACCAGTTTGAAGGCGGCTGGCACGTCATCAATCCCGGCAGCGACCGCATGGTGGGCCGCGTGGTGACGGCGGTGTTCATGCCCTTGCGGCCGGACGTGAACGCGGTGATCAACGATCATGGCAAATCGGAAGGCCGCATTGGGGCGCAGAACTCATGGCCCATTGACATCCTGGTGCCCGGCGACGTGCTGGTGGTGGACCTGTTCGGCAAAATCAAGGATGGCACTTACGCCGGGGACAATCTCGCCACCGCGATTTTTACCGCCAGCCACAACGGCCTGATCGTGGATGGCTCGGTGCGCGATGAGACCGGCATCTCCGAGATCAAAGGGTTTCGCGTCTATGTGCGTGGAGTGGACCCCTCCGCCTTGCGCGAGGTCACGCTGATGGGCATCAACGTGCCCATCCGCATTGGGAACGCCACGGTGATGCCGGGCGATTTGGTGGTGAGCGACGCGGAGGGCGTCACCTTTATCCCGCCGCAACTTGGCCAGGAAGTGGTGGACAAGGCGACGATGACCCACCGGGTGGACGAGTGGGGACACCAGATGCTGCGCGAGGGCAAATATACGCCGGGCGAAATCGATCGCAAGTGGACCAAGCCCATGATTGAAGAGTTCAACAAATGGTTGGAGCAGAAAGGTTCCAAACAGAGGATGAAGGAAAACTAAAATGGCTTACATTCATACCGGAGGTTATAACCTGTTATGAATAAAAACGATCGGCGTCTTGTGAACCGTCGCGGCGTGCTGCAATGCTCCGCGGCAATGCTCGGCGGCGCTTTGATGGCCAACGAGTCGTGGGCGCAGGAATTCCCAAAAAACGTCAACACAAGTTCCGCGCCCTCGGAACTGAAGATTACAGACCTGCGCGTGGCCTGGGTGGCCAAAGCGCCCATGGACTGCCCCATCATCCGCATTGACACCAACCAGGGCGTCTATGGTCTTGGCGAGGTGCGCGACGGCGCCAGTCCCACTTATGCGCTGATGCTCAAATCGCGCATTCTGGGCGAGAACCCGTGCAACATCGATCGGATATTCCGCAAGATCAAGCAATTCGGTTGGCACGCCCGGCAAGCGGGCGGCGTGTGCTCAATCGAGATGGCGCTGTGGGATATTGCCGGAAAGTTTACAACGTTCCGGTGTACCAGATGCTGGGCGGAAAATTTCGCGACAAGATTCGCGTCTACGCCGACACCACAGAATCAAAAGACCCTCAGATTTTCGCCCAACGCATGAAAGAGCGCAAAGAAGTGAAGGGCCTCACCTGGCTCAAAATGGACCTGGGCGTTGACGTGGTGTGGAATACGCCGGGCACCGTCACGCGGCGCGCCGAGCTCACACGGGAGGAACTTAATTTCGTGCCTCACCCGCTGCTGGCGATGGAGGTGACGGACAAGGGCATCGACATGCTTGAAAAATACGTGGCGGCCGTGCGCGAGGCCGTGGGCATGGACATCCCGCTTTCCATGGATCACCTGGGACATATCGGCGTGAATTCCGTCATCCGCCTTGGGCGCGCTTATGAAAAATACAACCTGTCGTGGATTGAAGACGTGATTCCGTGGACGTACACCGACCTGCTGCAGCACATCACGGCAGAAAGCCCCACCCCGATTCTGACCGGTGAAGATATTTACCTGAAGGAAGGCTTTGAGGAGCTGTGCGAGAAACACGCGGTCAGCAAAATTCATCCGGACCTCGCCACCTCGGGAGGAATTCTTGAGACGCACAAAATCGGCGATATGGCCTGGGAATACGGCGTTCCCATGGCCATGCATTTTGCCGGAACGCCCGTGAGTTGTATGGCCAACGTCCACTGTGCCGCCGCCACGCAGAATTTTTTGGCGATGGAGAATCACTCGCTTGACGTGCCGTGGTGGGAAACTCTTGTGGAAGGCGTCGACAAACCCATTGTCAATCACGGATGGATTACTGTGCCTGATAAACCCGGCCTGGGAATTACCCTCAACCCGGACGCCGTGCGGCAGCACTTGATGCCAGGCACAGGTTACTTTGAGCCCACCACACAATGGGACAAAGAACGCTCGTGGGACCGGTTGTGGAGTTGAGGTTGCGCGCCCTGACCCGCGTGAACCCAAAACACCCCGGGCAGCATCTTAAATAGTCTGTGAGAAAATAATTTGTCGTCGGTACCTGCACCTAATTTCAAAAGGAGGCTTTATGCCATTTTCACTTCCACCGTTGCCGTACCCCTCGGATGCGCTGGAACCGCACATTGATAAAATGACGATGGAAATCCATCACGGAAAGCATCACAACGCCTATGTAACAAATTTAAACAAGGCGCTGGAATCGGCGCCCACACTCACTTCAAAGAGTCTGGAGGAATTGCTGGCCAACAATTGCGCCGCGGTCCCGGAAAATATCCGGACGGCGGTTCGCAACAATGCCGGAGGCCATGCCAACCATTCGATGTTCTGGCAGATTATGGGACCCAAGGCCGGCGGGCAACCCCACGGGAAAGTCGCGGAGGCCATCAAGAGCTCCTTCGGTGGGTTCGACCAGTTCAAGGAAAAGCTGGCGGCGGCCGCCACGGGCCGCTTCGGCTCCGGCTGGGCGTGGCTGTTGAAGGACTCTTCCGGCAAGCTGGAAATCAACTCAACCGCCAACCAGGACAGCCCCCTGATGGAAGGCAAGCATATCGTCCTGGGGTTGGACGTTTGGGAGCACGCCTACTACTTGAAATATCAGAACCGCCGGCCGGATTACATCGCGGCATGGTGGAACGTTGTCAACTGGAATGAGATCGAGAAGCGGTTTAACGCCGGCAAGTGATTGGAAAACGAAATTCATTCCAGAGGCGAAAAAAGCCCGGACAGTTTTCCGGGCTTTTTTATTTTGGATGTGGCGCCGGACTTTAGAATCTGTGTGACGGCTTGCTTTTCGTGCTGTAGCGGCGCTCTGCGAGCGCCGAAATCCTTGAAAACTCAAGACCGGCGATCACAGATCGCCGCTACAATTGCAGTTGTCACATGGACTCTTTAGTCCGGCATTTGCCGATCCCGCATGCGGGATCGGCGCTACAGTTTCTATCGCGCACCGAGTTGCAATCTCACTCCCACTCGAACCAGAATCGGGGGCCCGAGATTCGGGGCGGGCGTAAGCGCGACTTGGTAACGTTGGTTGGTCAGGTTTTCGGCAGCAACAAACAACTCCGCGCCGTGCGTCACTTGGCGCGACACCATGGCGTCAATCGTGAAGTAAGGATTCAGGCGCAGAGTATTCAGATCATCGTCATAGGCGGCGCTTTCCGCGCGGCCCTGGAGTCCCACGGTGAAGCGTGCCCACGGGTTCGCTGCCGCCGGGTTTGCATAGCGCGCCTGGAAAGTAACTTCATGGCGGGGAACTTCCGGAATGCGAAGGCCCACCAGCGCAGTGCTGGCAGGGAAGCTCAAAATTGTAGCGTTGGTGAATTCGTACCCTTCGGTCAAGCTCAGCGATCGAGTAAAGTTTTCTGATAGATCGAGGCTAACACCGCGCGATCTTGTACGGCCCAGGTTTTGCCGCTGGCGCGTGATGAGACTCGGTGTGGCGCTCAGCGTCACATTTTCCACGGGGTGGTTGATGTCACTCCAAAACACCACGCCGCGCGCCGTAACCCGCTGGCCCGGAGATACCCAATTGGCGCCTGCCTCGGCCCCGGTAAGGCGCTCGGCGCGGAGCGTGTCATTGGCCAAGGTGAGCACATTGCCCAGGCGGAAGCTGCGATAAAGCTCATTCAACGTGGGGGCGCGAAAAGCGCGGTAGGCGGAGGCCGTAACGGAAAAATTATGCGGAAGGCGCCGCAACACGGACAGTCGCGGGCTGAAAGCCTGTTCGGTCCGGTCAGGAAATACGATGACGGCGGCGGGCCCGGGCTTTGCGAGTGGTTGAGTCACCGAGAGGGCATCATAATTCGACCAATGGTCCAACCGCGCACCGGCGGTGACAATCCAATTTGATCCGAAACGGAAAATATCCTCGCCAAATACCGCGTAGGTTCGCTGCCTGCCCCCCGCCCCGACCACTGAACTTGAGCGCAAACTGCCGCCGATGAATTTGAATTCGTTGCTCGATCCGCGAACTCCTTCCCCCTCGAACCCGGCCACCAAAGTCTGGAACGATCCGGCGGCGCGCGACCATTGCGCGGAGATTCCAATATCTCTGATGGGCACTCGCTGCACGTTGGTGAGGGTTTCGCTGGCCCGGTGGGCCCCCACCGCAAAAAAGTTTTGGTCGAGCAATTCCGGACCGCCAAAAGCGCGCAACGAGAACGAGCCGGCGCTTGCCGATTGCCAGTCCGCGCCGGCGGCCAACTGACGGATACTTGTGTGATTCTCTTCGCCCAGCTTTCCGTTCTGGCGGTGTTCCCCTAAGTAATCGGCGCGCAGGAAAACACGCGCCCGCTCCGTGATTCGCCTTTCGAGGGTGGCGTCCACAGACCGATAGTCCACCCCGGCTCGGGTATCAATGGGCCCGCGAATACTCTGCGGCACGAGCACGAAACCATCCGTGTGGAAAGCTTCGGTGGAAATGCCCAGCCCCCACTTGCCCAACGCGAAGCTCGATGACAGCGAAAGGTCCGGGGTGTTTTCATTGCCGTAAGATGCTTCGAGCGAAAGGTGCGGAAAATTGACAGGCTGGGTACGCACATTGATCACGCCGCCCATCGCGTCCGAACCGTACAGGTCTGAAGAACCGCCCTCCGCAACTTCAATGCTGCTGATCGACTGGCGCGGAATGCGGTCCCAATAAACCCATCCGCCAAACGGATCGACGATCGGAATGCCGTCTTCAAGAACCAGGGCACGGCTCGGCCCGCTGGCGCCCACGCCGCGAAGCGACACGCCTTGAGATGTCGGGTTCGCCGTCCTGCTGCCCGACCGGCGAAAGAGGGCGAAGCCCGGAACCTGGCGCAAGGTGTCGTCAAGCGTTAGTGCTGCCGTGGTCTTCAGTTCTTCTGACGATAAAGTAACGACGCTTGCCGGCGTGTCTCCCGCTTTGACCTCAGTGCGGGTTGCGGTCACCGTAAGCCGCTGGGAAACGGCAGCGGGCGAGATCATGATTTCGAGATCTGTTGACTCGCCGGAATGAGCTGACCAATTTTTTTGGGCCGTGGCAAATCCCTGCGCCTCCACGAAAATGGTTCCCGAATCCGCAGGCAAGCTCTGGAATTCAAAACGTCCTTCGCCATCCGTTACCTGCGTCGCCGTGACCGACCCGCTGCGCAAGGTTACCTTCGCGCCTGAAACTACGGCGCCGGAAGTGTCTCGCACGACGCCCGCCACATGGAAGTCCTGCGGCCCCGCAGCCAATGAGTGCGGCGCAGACAAAGCGAGCGCGATGATGAGTGTGATGATGGCAGACAATACTCGCACCTTGGGGATGCGGCGCCTCGCAAGCTCGAACCTTGTGCGCTGATACAGAGAAAATGAACGTTCAATGATCATGAGTGGGAAGCCGTTCGCCGCGACTCAGCCACCGGTCCCGAAGTTTTCGCGCCCGCAAGTTGCGCGATGGCCCACTCAGCGTGCTCCCGAATGAGGGGATCATCGTGCTCGCGCAGACGCTGCAAGCGCGGCAAAAAATTGCCATTGCAGGAATTCCCCATGGCCACGCAAAGGTTCCTGAGCCAGCCGCGATATTTTACCCGCTTTATGGGAGACTTACGGAACGCCCTCTGAAAATCCTCCTCGCTGAGTGAGGCAAGCGATTCAAGCGGCGGGTTGAAAAGGGAGAGGGTCGAAACTTGAAAATCGAAATTCGAAACTCGCTCCGCATCATCCCCTGGTGATCTTGGGGCTGAGACTTCCGCCTCAAATTGTAGGGGCTGGAATTCGGGTATTTGGGTTGTCGCCGTTTTTCTCCGCTGAGAGCTGGCCGCTGAAAGCTGAATGCCGTCCGGCAACCGACCACTGACTACTGCCCCGGTGCTCGGGGCCCCGACCTGACGACTGTCTTTCGAGTTCCACGGACAAACATCCTGGCAGATGTCGCACCCCACCACGTTCGCTCCAATCGCCGAACGAAATTTTTCAGGGATCGATCCTTTCAGCTCGATGTTCAGGTAGGCGATGCAGCGCGAGGCGTCCATCACATAAGGTTGAACCAGTGCGTCCGTCGGGCAGGCTTCAATGCACGCTGTGCAGGAACCGCAGCGGTCAGGCGCGGGCAAGTCGGGTGTGAGCGGGAGGCTGGTTAGAATCACGCCCAGAAAAAACCAGGAGCCTTTCGTTTCGTTAATCAGGCAGGTATTCTTACCCGTCCAGCCGATTCCGGAAAGCCGCGCGAAAGCGCGCTCCACAATGGGCCCCGTGTCCACGTAAACGCGCGTCTCGGTTCCGGGCGCCATGGCTTGTAAGACGGCGCGCAATTTTTCGAGCTTGAAGCGCATGACGCCATGATAGTCCGTGCCCCACGCATAGCGGGAAATCCAGCCGTGGTCCCTAAACATGGAAGAGTGGTTAGTGGCGAGTGGCAAGTGGCAAGCTTGGAATTCTGCGTTCGGAGCTGGCTTCTCGATTTCAGCTTCGTGTCCAATACTTCCTCCAGCCTGCTTGGTGTTTCCTGTCTTCTTTCTTCCGACTCCTGTCTCCTGACTCCTGACTTCTGACCCCGGCTTTCTGACTTCGGTGGAGTAAGGCAAGTCCGCGTTATAGATCAATCCAACACAAATCACGGATTGTGCGGAAGGCAGGATGCGGCGCGGGTCATCGCGCTTGGGATTCTCAAGGTAGCGCATTTCCCCGCCATAGCCCCGCTCCACCCACTCACGGGAAAATTGCAGGTCAGCGTGGGCCGCCACCGGGGCAATCCCCACCAGGTCGAAGCCGATTTCCAGCGCGTGTTGTTTTACCAGAGCGTGAAGCATGATGCCGTCTTTATCATAACCCCGCCTGATTCTAACTTGTATGAAAGTTACTCATGAAGCCCGAAAAAGCACGCCTCGGCGTCTTGGAATTATCAAACTATTGATTTTAAGAGAAATAGGCAGCTTCCATTCGGTCCTTATTTCATGCCATTCAACCCCTCATAACGACCATTGGGCGCAAATCCCTTACATGCCATGGGTAAATTCCCTTAGGATTACATGCGTGACGGGGTGTATCGATTTTAGCGCTATTGAGGGAAGTTTCTCGCGCGCCCTGTTGGCCTCGAACGGCCAGAAACCATACGGACCTGCAGCGTTCCTGACCGAACCATAGCAGGCCATCTTGAGAAAAGAGAGGAAATAGAAACCATGCCCAGAGCCAAAGGCAAACGCTTCATGAAGTACGTTGACCGTGCAGTGTCGGTTGCCGCGGGGGTCACTTTCAATACCGTCCAATATTTTAACGACTTCAACCCCAACCCGTCGTTCATCCCCCGGTGGTCAGACAAGCCACTGCTGAAGTCCTGGGAGAAGACCAAGCCGCAACTGGGCTGGCCGCGAGAGACAGACTCGCTCTGTCCGGGATGCGTGAAGGAAGCCCGCGAGAGGATTATCAACGGCGACCAGGAATGGCAATCCCTCCTCAACGAAAAGGTGGGCGAGATCAAGGCGCGCATCATCGAGCGCGACGGTGAAGTTTGGATGGTGAAAGATTGTCCCATCCACGGCCACTACGAAGACATGATGGCCAAGGACGTTAAATTCCTCTCCTGGATTGAGAAAAATTTTCCCGGCCGCGACATGCGTTCACATAATGACGAAAAGCTCCACAACCACGGTTCCAGCACCATCAAGCACGGCCGCGGCGCGGTGCTCACAGTCGATTTGACCAACCGCTGCAACATGATGTGCGACCCTTGCTTTATGGACGCGAACCAGGTTGGTTTTGTCCACGAGCTCACTTGGGAAGACATAAAAGAAATTCTGGATAACGCGCTGCAGATCAAGCCGCGGCGCCAAATGTCCGTGCAGTTTTCGGGCGGCGAGCCGACCATGTCACCTTATTTTATTGACGCGGTTCGATATGCCCGCAAGCTTGGTTACAACAGCGTCCAGGCGGCCACCAACGGCATTGAATTCGCCACGAGCAAGGATTTTTGCCGCCAGGCTTTTGAGGCAGGCCTTCGCTACGCTTACCTGCAGTTTGACGGCGTGGGCAACGATGCCAACAGCCATCGCCAGGTGGGCAATCTGTTTGACGTAAAACTGAAAGCCATCGACAACATGCACGAGGCCGGCATTGAAATCGTCCTTGTCACCACCCTGATCAACGGCGTGAATAACGATCAGGTGGGCCCCATCATCAACTTCGCCCGCGAGAATCCCAAGAAAATCGCATTCGTCTCCTTCCAGCCCGTTTCATTTACGGGCCGCGATGAGGACATCACTCCGGAGCGCCGCATTCGCCAGCGTTACACGCTGTCGCACATGGCTTCCGACGTCAAATTGCAGACGGGCATCACTGAACCCACACGCGACTGGTTCCCCCTCTCGCTGATGGGCGCCTTCGCTGACTTTGCGGACATGGTTCACGGTCCGGACGCGCAGTGGGGCCAGGTAAGCTGCGGTTGCCACCCCAATTGCGGAGTGGGAACTGCCCTCATGATCAACAAGGAAACCAAGGAGTGGGGAGCGGTTCCACAGTTCCTCAACATCCCCGGCCTGGTGAAGGATATGCAAAAAATCACCGACTCCGCGCGGGGCAAGAAATTTTCCAACTTCCTCATGGCTCTCGCGCTGCTCAAGAATTACAATTCCTTCAAGGCGCCGCCCAGCCTGGCTCTGAGCGACTTGCTCAAGAAGTTTGACAAGTCTTTCACGGTGCGAAGCGAGAAGGTGTCAAAGAAGGAATATGGCGACTCGAGCCCCGAACGCAGCCTGGAAGACGCGTTGAAGCGCCGGGCTGACCCCTGGAACTTCCTCTTTATCGCCGGCATGTGGTTCCAGGATTTGTTCAACTACGACTTCCGGCGCACCGAGATGTGCATTATTCCTTACGCCACCCAGCAGGGTGAAATTTCATTCTGCGCCTACAACACCGGCATTGGCTGGCGCAAGATCATCGAGAACATGCATAAAAACGCCACGGTGGCCGAGTGGTATAAGACCCACGGCAAGCATGAGATTTATGCCAAGGGTAAAGAAGTTAACTTGGGGAACTTCCAACATTCGCTTAACGTTCGCGCCGAAGATGCCGCGGCCGTTCGCCAAAGGGAACACGACATTCCCATGACTGCCGCTGAGGAAGTGAAGGCGCGGCGCAAGGCTGCCTGGGAAGCACAGCAGGCCCGCCAGGTTTACGAGGAACTCGTCCTGAAGAAACCGGCGCCCACCATCGTGCAGATTGGCAACGCGAAACCGGTGGAAGAGAAAGTCGGCGTGTAGTTTGGAATCTGATCCGGCAAGTGTTTTTAAATTTACAAGGCCGCTCCAAAAATCGGGGCGGCCTTTTTATTTGTGAGCTTGTAGCGGGGGTGGGATGTGGATAGTGGAAAGTTTTGTCTTTAAATTTTTTTCTCGTGCTCCGGAGGCAGAGGCGCAAGGGGCTCAATCATCAAGCCGGAGCACAGGTTGCGCAGCATTTTGAGGTTTTGGTCGTCCACGGTCAAAAACTTAAGGCCCACTTCACCCTTGCCATTCTTCCACATGACCTCGACCGGAGCCTGAAATTGCTTGCCCTCCCAGTCAAGACGCAAATCGCATTTCTGGCCGGGCGCGGGAACGCCCGCAGCTTCCGCTCTGCAACCACTGACGCTTATGCTTTTCAGGGAAATCGTGGAGAAGGTGCCACCCGAAGCCTGGGATATTTGGGCGGTTCCGTTGAACATGTACCGCGGGACTTGACGACGCTCAGCCATGAAGTGCGAGTTTAGTCTTCCTTTAGGCTAAAATCAAGCCGGACGTCAACGCCGCATGTCGGCGCGCAAGCACGGATGGAACCCGTGCTTGCTCCAGATTATCGAATCGGTTACGATGAACAATCGAATGCGGCACTGGGCGCAATGAAGCCGGGCAGGCTCATTTGCTTTCGCTGTCCTTCACGGTTTAGTCCAGGTTGAGCGATTGAAACCGGGGCATCCATGATGCAAGACATCCATCATCGGCAGATAAAAGACTTGCGGATTTCCGTTACCGACAGGTGCAATTTCCGCTGCACATACTGCATGCCATTCGATGAGTATGAGTGGATTGACCGTCAGGAAATACTCACCTATGAAGAGATCGCAAGGCTGGCTGGCATTTTTGTCCAACTGGGCGTGGATAAAATAAGGCTGACGGGTGGCGAGCCGCTCCTTCGGAAGAACCTTGAAAGGTTGGTGAGCAAACTTTCAGGCTTGCCCAGGCTGAAAGATTTGTGCCTCACCACAAACGGGTCGCTGCTGGTGGAAAAGGCAGGAGCCCTGAGGGCCGCGGGACTAAAGCGGATCAACGTGAGTATTGACACCTTGAATCCGGAAAAATTTAAAAGGATGAACAAACGCGGAGACCTGGCCCGCGTGCTCGAAGGTGTGTCCGCCGCCCAAAGCCACGGTTTCACTCGCATCAAAATCAACGCGGTGATTGAGCGGGGCGTGAATGACGACGACATTATCGGGTTGGTGGAGTTTTCAAGGAAGCATGGATTCGCCATACGCTTTATCGAATATATGGACGTGGGAAACTCCAACAACTGGCAATCGGAAAAAATGGTTTCGAAGAAAGAGATTCTCAAGACGATCCATGCGTGTTTCCCATTGAGAGAAATCGGCCGGGAGGATGGCAGCGCCCCGTCAGTGGATTATGAATTTATCGATGGCGGCGGGGACGTGGGCGTGATCGCGTCGGTCACAGAGCCTTTCTGTTCAAGCTGCACGCGGGCCCGATTGACGGCAGATGGAAAATTCGTGACCTGTCTTTTCTCGGAAACCGGCCACGACCTTAAAGCGCTTTTGAGAAACGGCGCGAGTGACGAAGAAATTACGGAACGGATTGC
>Ga0070730_10004671_pt1 | contig 11938 bp, 9 predicted proteins | sample Coa_R1_3_FD_66447 | JGI IMG/M metagenome (GOLD analysis project Ga0070730, IMG submission 66447) | Surface soil microbial communities from Centralia Pennsylvania, which are recovering from an underground coalmine fire - Coalmine... | ecosystem: Environmental > Terrestrial > Soil > Unclassified ... | reverse complement strand
TGGAATTGAGCCAGGCAGGATTGAAGCAGCCTGAGAAAAACCTAGGTCCCTCCACTCCGCCGCGAAGCGCGGCTTCGGTCGGGATGACAAAAGTCGGATTAGGGAACAAGCATGTCAACACAGCCAGATAGCCTATAGTTACCTAAGCCACTGGCTTTACCTAACCATGCGAATAGTGCAAAGGTAATGGTTTTCCCCTACTCGTTTGTTTGCATCTAACCTTGGGAGAAATGGCGAAGAAGATACGGGTTGCGATTGCCGACGATCATTCTGTGCTGCGCGAGTCCCTGGCAGCGCTGCTCGGAAACCAGCGCGACCTTGAAGTCTGCGGGGCGGCCGCCAATGGCACGGAAGCGCTGCGGATCGTGCAGGAGTGCCACCCGGACGTTCTGGTGCTCGATCTGTTTATGCCGGAGGGCGATGGCTTTGACGTGCTGCGCACCCTTGACCGCTCCGGGGCGCGGGTGGCCTCGGTGGTCTTAACCGGCTCGGAAAACCAACTGGATTATGTGCAGGTGGTCCGCCTGGGAGCACGCGGCCTGGTGCTGAAGGGAGATAGCCCCGAGGTCCTGTTTTCCGCCATTCGCAGCGTCGCCAACGGCGAGCTGGCCTTTAACGATGACATTGCCCGCCAGGTGCTCAACAGCATGGCGGTGGAAAACCGGCATACCCAGGGCTCGCTCCACCGGTTGAGCGAGCGCGAACGGCAGATTGCCGTGCTCGTGGCCCGGGGGCTGAAAAACCGCGACATCGCCCAGCAGCTCACCATCAGCGAAAATACCGTCAAGCGCCACATGCAAAGCATCTTCAATAAGACCGGCGCCCGCGACCGGCTGGAACTGGCCGTGTTCGCATTGTCGGAATTGAGTACCCTCGCAGCTTGATAGCTGCATGCCACAAAAAAACTGCTTACCGCGGATTTCACGGATTACGCGGATTCATAATTCACCGCAGAGGACGCCAAGGCGCGCAGAGGATTTTGGGTTGGTTGATCTTCACCAAGATCCGTGTATCAACTTGGAGCTGAGAGCTTGTAGCTGCTTGTTACTTGCCGGCTGAGGCGGCTAGCTTTTTTACCATGGTGAGGACAATCTTGCGGTCGCTTTCATTCAGGTTGGGAGAGTAACGGCGGATCTGGGTCAGGAAGCGGACCTCTTCTTCTCCCAGTTGCGGAACGGTTTTGGCGGCGCCGTTTTCTTCGGCGGGCGTCACGAAAAACTGTGCCAGGGGTACATCCATGGCGGTGGCAATTTTAGCCAGGGTATCCAGCGAGGGTATGGTATGGCCGTTCTCCACCCGGGAGAGATAGCAGCGCAGCAGGCCGGTGCGTTTTTCGATGTCGCCTTGGGACATGCCTTTTTCTAGCCGGAAGTTTCGGATGGTCTCGCCGATATTCATAAAGGTACTAGAGCGTCAATAGGGGAGTGCGTGAATAGTAACCATAAGTAGGCATTCTGGCAAGAACAAAAATTTTATAGGAAGTATGCTCAGGAAGAGCTGCAAGCTCCGGGCTATAGTCTGCAAGGAAAGTCAACTGCTACTGTAGCTTAGCCGCATGCCGCACAATTCCGCCGTTGTTCTAGTTCGGTTCTCAGTCTCACTTTGGAACACAGACGGGGCAAGGGTAGACATTACTAGGTGTAATGCCCCGGTCTTGCCTGCCCAAGAACCCTAGGAATTTAAGACGAGAACGGGGCTGCAATGCACTGGCGTCATCATCCACAACCAACGTAGTCTAAACCCTTGTAAACCATTCCCCAACTCAACTCTGCAGATTCAACTTTATAAAATGGCCTTTTGGCCTGGGCTCGCCCACGAGCCGTGTCCAGTCGCAGCGGGCAGTATCCCGATCTTTTCAAAGCCTTTCAGTTTCATATGCTGCCTGGTCATCTGGGCTTGGGCCGCGGCGAACGATTGACGGTTACAGCCGATGCACTGCCTGCCGAAGTTCCGTTGCCTAAGTAGACGGCTTGTATGGCGTGTTGTCCAACTCGCAGTTGAGTGCTGTAGCTCGCGTGCCCTGCGGCTAGCGAGAGCACGGGTCCAAGCTGTTGGTTTTGATCCAGGAGCACAACAGAATCACCATCGTTGCTTCCAGTCACGTTTATCACAAAGTTGGCCTGCTGCTGCATACCTGCTACCACCCCAAAATAGATAGTCGCTGCAATGCCCCCATTCACCGTCAGGGTGGTAGTGCTGGCTGTTCCCGCAGTCATCACCACCTGATTGAACACAACAGAGGAGCCGGGAACAAAGTTAGCGTCGCCGCTGTACACCGCGGTGATGTTGTGCACGCCTAGCGCCAGAGAGGAGGTCGTGAAGCTGGCCTGGGCAGCGCCGTTCAATGTAGCCGGGGAGCCCAGGACATTGAAGCCATCCAGGAAGGTCACTGCCCCAGTGGGCGTGCCGGTGAATTGCGGGTTGACTGTGGCAGTAAGGATCACCGACTGGCCGAAGGTGGAGGGATTGGAAACCGCAGTCAGCGTCGGGATAGCAGAGGCCTGATTCACAGTTTGTGTGAGCACAGTAGAGGTGCTGCTCGTGAAGTTTCCATTTCCATTGAAGGCGGCCCGAATCATATGGGATCCCAGCGCGAGCATGGAGGTGGAAAAGGTAGCTTGGCCGAAAGCGTCCAATGTGGCAGTGCCCAGCGTGGTGCTGCCATCCGTGAACGTTACAACGCCGCTGGGTGTGCCTGATGGGGAGGTCACGGTGGCGGTAAAGCTAATAGGCTGCCCAAAGACAGCGGGATTCGCACTACTAGAGGGGAGACTTGTGCTGGAAGCCACGGGAACAACCAGAAACACATAGGCAGCTATCGCACCCGGGATGGGGCTGCTCTGGCCGGTCCCGGCCGCTCCGGTCTGAGTGGAATCACCAAACTGCGCGTCGGCGGCATAAGCGTAGACGATGTGGATGCCAGGCAACAAAGCCGGGGCACTTCCAATAAAGTTCGGAGCTGAGCCGGAGGCCTTGAGCCAGGGCCCCTGCCAGGTATCAAACTGGAAGTAGACGTTCTGTACCGCCGGTACGATCGGGCTGTATGCGCTACTAGTCGTAAAGCTGAACATGTTGGCCGGTAAGGGAGCGATGGCGGTGGTCAGGGGAATCGGCTGAACCTGCTGTTCGGTAAGCAACGCAATCCCGTACGTCGTATGGAAATTCTGGTCGATGAGGCTCTCCCTGGCGTAGATCTTGTTGGTGACCGGATTGATAACCATTACATCAGGATGGATTCCGTTGGGGTAGAGATTAACGTCAGCCATGCTAACAGTAGTGATGCTGTTGGTAGCTCCGTCGATTACGCTCACGGTGCCGGTAGTGTTGTTAAGTGCGTAGATCTTGTTGGTCACCGAGTTGACAGCAATGCTGGTGGGATTCGTTTCCACCGTGAGCGTGGTTGTGGAGTTATTGTTGTTCGCATCAATCACGGACACGTTGCCTAAACCCGGGCTACCGTTCGTTGGGATATTGGCCACATAGATTTTGTTGGTCAGTGGGTTGACGTCTATCGCGACAGCAAAGTAGCCAGGGGGGCTCATAATCGTGGAAGTGGCATTGGTAACCCCATCAATCACGGTGACCGTGAGATTGTTACCCGGAGTGGTTACGTAGATCTTGTTGCTCACCGGGTTCACGGCCATGACTTGGGAGGTGCTGAGTTGGACGCCTGAAGCCACGGTACCTATGACGCTGTTGGTCGCCCCATCGATGATGGTCACGTTGCTGCTGCCCTGGTTGGCCACGTAGATCTTGTTGCTCACAGGGTTGGCGGCGATAGCAAAGGGATTAGTACCCACGGGTACGGTGGTGATGCTGTTGCCGTTGGCGGCATCAATCACCATTACTCTATTGCCATTGAAATCGGCGCCATAAATCTTGTTTGTCACCGGATTGATTGCCAAGGCAGAGGGAGTAGCGCCCGTGGCAAGCGGAGTGACGGTATTGCTGGCCGCATCAATCACGTTCATCCCGTTGGGTAAGCGGCCTACATAGATCTGGTTGGTTATCGAATTAACGGCAAGAGCACCACTCGCCTGCACATTGAGCATACTTGTGGTGTTGTCGGCTCCGTTGGTTACAAGTATGCCTTGACCAAGGGCCGCATAGATCTTGTTAGTGACAAAATTGACGGCGAGGAACCCTGGGGGACCGAATCCTACGTTATCCACAGCAACGGCGTTGCTGGCCCCATCGATCACAGTCACGTTGTTGCTGCCGTTGTTGACGCTGTAGATCTTGTTAGTCACCGGATCAACGGCTACCGCAACTGGCATAGTTCCCACGCTGACGGTCGTAATGGCATTGCCGTTGCCGGCATCGATTACGCTCACGCTGTTGCCGCTCTGGTTGGCTACATAGATTCTGTTGGTTATAGGGTCGACGGCGAGCGCGGTAGGCAGCCCGCCTACGGTTAACGAGGTTGTGGCGTTGCTGACTCCATCAATTACTGTGACGCGGCCCGTGCTGATGTTGGCGACATAAATCTGGTTGGTGACAGGATTGATGGCCAACGCAGTAGGATTGAATCCTGCGTTGATCGTAGTGGGAACATTGCTGGTTCCGTCGATCACGGTCACGTTGTTGTTGCCCAAATTGGCCACATAAATTTTGTTGGTGATCGGGTTTACCGCCACCACGGTGGGAGCCGTTCCGGCGTTGACCATGGTGGTAGTGTTGTTACTCCCATCAATTACGGTCACGTTACTGCTGCCCTTGTTCGCTACATAGATCTTGTTGGTCACGGGGTTGACGGCCACTGCATTGGGAGAGGTTCCGGCGCTTACCGTTGCAGTGGTGTTGTTAGACCCATCGATGACGGTCACATTGCTGCTGCCGCTGTTGGCCACGTAAATCTTGTTGGTCGCAGGATTTATTGCCACCGCATTGGGGGCAGTTCCGGCGTTGACTGTAGTGGTAGTGTTATTGCTCCCATCAATTACGGTCACATTGTTGCTGCCCTTGTTCGCTACATAGATCTTGTTAGTCACGGGATTAACAGCAACCGAAGTGGGACCGGTTCCGGCGGCCACGGTAGCGGTAGTGTTATTGGACCCATCGATGACCGTCACGTTACTGCTGCCGCCGTTGGCCACGTAGACCTTGTTGGTCACAGGATTGGTCGCCGTTGGTCACAGGATTGGTCGCCGCAGCATCGGGAGCGCTTCCAACGCCCACCATGATTGTCACGGTTTGCGCACAGGCAGGCAATGCGGCAAGCTGCAGCAATACAACTCCTGCCAAAAGAATTGACGAGAACATCTTCCAAACTTTGCGCACGTGAAGGCTCCTTACAGACGCAGATTTATACTAATGGCGTCAGACATGTTCCAAATCAAGTTGGATTCCGTGAAAAAATCTGCGCGAGATGTCAAGGATATCAACAAAGATAGCAGAAAAGGCGAAAATAAAGCGTTGTGTCTTATCGCAGATCCAACTCCATAAAAATGGCCCCTGGTACGGGGTTCAAGCGGTAGGGAGCGATCTCGCGAAATCCCAACCCCCGGTACATTTTGACGGCTGCGGCCATGGACTCGGGAATTGTATCCAGGAGCATGCGGCGGTAACCCGTCTCTCGCGCTTCGCGAATGAGGCGCTCCGCCAGGGCCAAACCAATACGATGGCCGCGATGCCCGGGTTTTACATACAGACGTTTCATCTCGCAGACGGTGCGGTCATTTTCATGCTGCGGGGTTTTATCGGGAAGGAATTTGTGCAGAGCACCGCAGCCGGCGGGCACGCGCTGCCAGAAGGCCAGCAGCAACCTGCCTTCAGGCGGAGCGTAATCGCCGGGAAGCGAGGCCAGCTCCTTTTCAAAGCTCTGGAAACACAAATTGAAGTTCAACGATGCCGCATACTCGTTGAAAAGAGCGCGTGCCACCTGAACGTGAGCGGGCGATGTGGCTTGTAGAATCTGGAGCTGCATGGCTGTTCGTAGCCTATCAGACGCTCGGAAATTGGGATTGGATGAAAATTTTTGCTGAAGCCTTTTCGGCAAAGAAGCCGGCTGGAAGCCCGAAATTATCATGAAGGTCCTAAACGCGCGCGCGAAAGAGGCTGCGAAAAAACGTTTATTCTGTGCGCTCCGCTTCGCTGCGCGCATGCCTGCGGCAGCGAGGAAGTGTCATTTTCCAGCGACTTACGGCACGAGTGAACTCGTGCCCTGATACAAAACGTGTGGGCAAGATGCCCACCCGACAGCCGGCGGGACGCCGGCGCTACGTCATATTGACCCATTACCTGGGTCTTGTCCTAATTATGCGTGTAACGGTCGGCAAGCAGTTCACACAATGTCCATATGTGGTCGGTCAGACCGGCTTCGAGGGCCGGGGAAACTCTGAGGCTCTGATGCACCCTGCAATAATTATGGTACGCGATTTGAAGAGCACAAGCCGCTTTCAGGTTCGCAAGTTTCTTGGAATATCCCGTCGTCAAACGGGTCAGTCTTCTAAGAGACATTCTCATCTGAAGATTGAGTCTCTCGACAAAGCTTGTCGAAATGTGCCTGCTATCCGGCCTGCCATCTCTTATTTTTATTATCGTCTCCATCATTGGACTAGGAGAGTAGCGTCCAGCAGCATCATGTTGGCCGTGGTCGCCAAATATCTTTATAACTTGTGCGAAATCTGCTTGCCCTGCGAGTACTTCTTCAACTCCACGGCGGTAGAAAGGAAAGCCGTCTGTCGTGAGCTGGAACCTGAATTCTTCCGCCATACGATTGCGGAGAGTAGTCAAAAATTCGTACGTGGTTTCGCGGTTGCGCTTTCCAACGGTGAAAGCAGGAATCAATTTGGTGTCGGCATCCAACGCGATAAAAATCCAAGCATCTCCGAGTTCTGCGGGGTCATTATCTCTAACGTGTTTTTGTTTCTTGCCAACAAATCCCCAAAGCTCGTCAGCCTGAATATGCTGGCAGCGAAGATTCCTCATTTGGGAATCCATCAATTGCGTACAACGCTCACCAGCGAAAACCAAGAGCTTCATAATCGTATCGCGGTGCAATTGCGTGATTCTCTCGGCGCTGCGAATGCTAGTTCCTTCGAGCAGCAATTGAATGGCAAGCAGTGCTTTATCCTCGGGGACAGTCATAGTCCCAAAAAGCCGGACATGCTCTTCGGTGTAAGTCTTACGGCATTTCGGGCAGCGATATCGCGCCAACCCATTGCGGTGCTTACCAAACTTCTGACATTTAACGTCGCAATTTCTGCAATTCATAAAGACAGAATAACAGCAAGCGGTTGCTGTTGTCAAGGAGAAATCTATGCCTGATGAAAAAAACGAAAGGCCATGTCCTTCAGGTAAACGGCCTTCCGGTAAGCAAGTTGACAAGATGGGGTACAATGGCGCGGTGTCAAAACACCGCGCCAAAGTACTGATGTTTAGTTCAATGGGCCGCCAGTCGTCCCCTCTAAAGACTGGGGTGGTGCTTGGCCGGGTTTTAGCATTCCCAGCGTCATCATCAACTGCATTGTGTCGCGGGCAGGCCCACGGAATCCCCACATGCAGTTCTCAAACGTTGTATTGGCCCATTCAAACGCGCCTCCGCTGTAGTACAGGCGGCAGTTCGTCAGTTTACAGTTATTGAAGACATGCTCCTCTATAACCAAGGCAGCATTCTTCAATGTTTCATTGTTGTGTACTGTTATAGGCATATTCGGTTCCCCTCTCCTTTAAGGGGAGTAATTTTGTGGTAAACAGCGTTTATAATGGCGGAGACGGTCGGATTCGAACCAACGGACCGGATGTTACCCTTTGCGAGGTTAGTCCCGGTCAGCGGGTTATAAGGCCGCCGCAATAAACCACTCTGCCACGTCTCCGCAAGACAAGACGTTGCCCATCACGGCCTACCCTGCGTTGCCCAATCAAAGACACGCCAGGATAGGCCTGTTATGGCCTTCGCTACGGATGAGCGGTTAGCGTTGGCTAGCTAGGGTATTTTCATTAAGTTTCCTCCTTCAAAATCTTGCGCCAGTGGAACGACCATAAGCAGCCGCACGGAAGTTGAGCTTGGTGCGAATGTGCTCACTCGCACTATGCCCGGTTTCCGTTAATTGCCATCGCCCATCGGGAAGCGGCTGCACTTCGTCCTTGTCTTTCATGGTCGCGAGTACCGCTGAGACGTTATTGCTGAAGTTGGCAGCTTTCGTTTGAATGCCAGCTTCAATTAAGGCATCAGCAATTTCCGCCGTGGTCATCCCTTGCGATTTGCTAAGCAAATCAAGAATGGCCCAGCGAACGCTCATGTTTCGGTACTTCTGGTGGTTTGGCTGGCGAGAAACGATTTGAGATTTTAAAGGAGTAGCGTCTGGATTGAGACGCTTGGTGAGAGTAGAGATGCTGTAGTGAAGTTCTTTCAGGCGTGCCTGCAACCCCGAGAGTTGTTGCTGCACTTGTTCGCGTTCTTCCTGTAGGTCCTGGAGAACTGCTTCGTAAGAAGACTTCAACTCGTTGTTAAGCGGCATAGGCTAGGCTCTCTTCTCTTGCGCCGCTTTAGGTGGATGTGTATAATCACAAACGCGACAAGCGCGGCGTATATGAGGCCGCAAGCTCTCGCAGGGATCGCACCCTAAAGACTGCGCTTATACTGTCATTTACTTCTCCTTTCGGGTCGGGGTTCGAATGGCCTCGATCCGAAAGTGAATGAAATTATAGGCCCGGCATCCAATCTGGTCAAGCTAGCCATCCAATTTTTATCCAATGCTATTGGCTGACAGAATTTAAACGGCTTAGCGTATAATTCGATCCCATAAAATTGGACAGATTTACCGTATATCTTGTGGTTATTAACTTATAAACACAAGTTATTGGGCGTTTCTACGGAACAACCTAGTTAGGCTTGGATGCCTTTGTGGGTCTGCCACCCTTGCGCTCTTTTCGCATCGCGGCAATTTTGCGGAAGTATTCAGGTCCGCGTTTGGCCGTGACCTTACCTCCCTTTTTGCCGAGTGTGGCGGCAGGTGATTGTTCCAGTAAATCATCTGCGAGATGAACGGCAGCGGTGAGTAATTCGTGTGCACGCTGGGAGCGGCCTTCGGGTAGGTTAGTAGTAGTGAGGATATTCTGTGCTTCCGCTATCATGTTGCGGAGTGCCTTCAGATCGTTGCGTCGTGGTGCCATGAACCAACAGTAGCAGCGACTCGACAGGGAAGCAAGCGATTGCTGTTATTAGCGCAACGCAAGATTAGGACATTACCATTACCTGGGAACTTGGAGCTCGGAGCTGCCGTGGCTTTATAATTCCTAGTTCGGTGTCCTAACGGATACCTGCCGTGGGGCGGCTTTCATCTCACCCGCGGTAGCCTGGAGCCCAAATTTGAAAACCCAACGCGCCATCCTCAGTGTTACCGATAAAACCGGACTGGTGGAGTTTGCCCGCGAGCTCGCCGCCCTCAAGGTAGAGCTGGTCTCCACCGGCGGCACCTCCAAGCTGCTGCGCGAGGCCGGCATCGCGGTGAAAGACATCTCTGAGCTCACCGGCTTTCCCGAGATCCTGGGTGGAAGAGTGAAGACCCTGCATCCCAAGGTGCACGGCGGCATTCTGTACCGGCGCGATAATCCTGATCATTGCGCCACCGTGGCCGAACATGGCATTCCCTGCATTGACATGGTAGTGGTCAACCTTTATGCCTTTGAGCAGACCGCGGCCAAGTCAGGCGTGAATTTCGAGGAGCTGATCGAAAACATTGATATTGGCGGACCCTCGATGATCCGCTCGGCGGCCAAGAACTTTGAGCACGTTGCGGTGGTGACCTCGCCCACAGATTACGCCGGCATTGCCGAAGAGATGAAAAAGTCTGGCGGGCAGCTTTCTTCCGCCACCCGCTGGCGGCTGGCGCAAAAGGCCTTTGCCACGACGGCCGCTTATGATTCTGCCATTGCCAGCACGCTGGAGCGCATTTCGCCGGAGTCAATGCAGCCCAACGAAGACTTTCCCCACACCCTGCGGATTATTCTGCAAAAAGTCTTTGACCTGCGTTACGGGGAGAATCCGCACCAGCACGCCGCCATGTATTCCGACGGCTCGGGCACGGGCATTGCCGGAGGCCGCCAGCTTCAGGGCAAAGAGCTTTCTTACAACAACATCGTAGACATGCAGGCCGCCTGGGACCTGGCCCATGAGTTCAGCGCGCCGGCCTGCGCCATCATCAAGCACACCAACCCCTGCGGTACGGCGACGGGCACGGACCTGGTGACCGCATATAAGAAAGCCCTGGAAGCCGATCCAGTATCGGCCTTCGGTGGAGTGATTGGCCTGAACCGTCCCGTGGATAAAGAGGCGGCGGAAGAAATCTGCAAACTCTTCGTGGAGGTTGTCGCCGCTCCTTCTTTCAATGAAGAGGCGCGGGCGTGCTTTGCCGCCAAAAAGAACCTGCGCCTGGTGGAAATTACCCCCAAGGAGATGCGTTGTGCTCTGAAACACGTTTCCGGCGGAGTGCTGGTGCAGGATGTAGACCACCATCCCATCAGCGCGGCGGACTTGAAAGTTGTCAGCAAGCGGCATCCCAGCGAAAAAGAAGTGCGCGCCATGCTGTTTGCATGGAAAGTGTGCAAACACGTAAAGTCCAACGCCATTGTGTACGCGAATGAGGGCCAGAGCGTAGGCGTGGGCGCCGGCCAGATGAGCCGGGTTGACTCGTGCAAGATCGGGGCCATGAAAGCCGTGCTTCCTCTGGCCGGAACTGTGGCCGCCTCCGACGCCTTCTTCCCCTTTCCCGATGGCGTGGAAGAAATTGCCGCTGCCGGCGCAACCGCCATCATCCAGCCCGGAGGTTCAGTGCGCGACCAGGAGGTCATCGCTGCCGCCGACCGTCTGGGGCTCGCTATGGTGTTTACAGGCGTGCGGCACTTCCGACACTAAAAAGCAGTTCTCGGTTCTCAGTTCTCGGTTCTCAGTTTTTCTGTTTGAAAAGTCCACATCAACTTGCACGCAGAAGAGAATTCATTCATGTTCTACGACCCAGACTGTTCTGGTTGTGGGGTTCTCAACAAAGTATTCTTAGGAGGTCATCGCCGCCGCTGACCGTCTGGGGCTCGCCATGGTGTTTACAGGGGTGCGGCACTTCCGACACTAAAAAGCAGTTCTCGGTTCTCAGTTCTCGGTTCTCAGAAAGAAGGTGTTCCTCAAGGAGAATTTTGTTGAGAACTCCACGACCAAAACTATTCGGGCTTGCAGACTGAACATGAGCGAATTCTCTTTTGCGTGCAAGTGATTCAAGCAGCGAAACTGAGAACTGACAACTGAGAACCGAGAACTGTTTCTCTAATGCATGTAAAACAGGCTTAGACGCGGAAGGTCGTAGCGCTCCAGTAGCCGCTTATGGATGTACTGCTTGCGCAACTGCTCCATCTGGCTGCCGCTCATCTTGCCGCGGTAAGGGACCATTTCGCGGTCAACCTCCATTCGCACCCGCAAAAGGTCTTGCTCAGATTGGGCGGCGGTGAGAGCGGCGAAGATTTTTTCTTCCAGTACGGTAAGCCTTTGCTCCAGCTCTTCTAAGCGAAGATGAGGATGGGTAGAGACGTAGCTTGCTGCATCTCTGCTTTTCAGTGCCGCGGCCAGCTCCTCCAAAGAACTCGCTGCTTGTGTCGCCGCTGGTTGCGCCAATGCCGGAAGATGGGACACTCGCTCGTGCAAAATGCCGGCGTTGTGGGTGAGAAACGCGGCAATTTCAGCAGGGGTAAATTTGTCGTCCTGCTTTTTAGCGGCATCGGGCGAGACGCCTACGGCGGCCTCTTTCATCTCTTCTGCGGCTGCGAGAATTTCCTGCGTGCAGTACGCAAGACCATTCACTTTGCGTGTTTTTCTAGGACGCTTATCGTAACGGTCGAAGGCTGCATCAATGCCCCGTAGTACGGCTTCGAGGGGCACGCCTGTCTCCTTCCAGGTCTCAATCAGCGCCCAATCGAAAGTGGAGAGCAACAGGATGGTTCCCCGGCG
>Ga0070730_10004670_pt1 | contig 11939 bp, 14 predicted proteins | sample Coa_R1_3_FD_66447 | JGI IMG/M metagenome (GOLD analysis project Ga0070730, IMG submission 66447) | Surface soil microbial communities from Centralia Pennsylvania, which are recovering from an underground coalmine fire - Coalmine... | ecosystem: Environmental > Terrestrial > Soil > Unclassified ... | reverse complement strand
CGCTACTTCATCCTGACGCGCCAGCAGCTCGATGCGGCGACGGCGAAGGACTGGGGCGTGGTGAACGAGATCGTGCCCGCCGACCGGCTGCTCGCCCGGGCGCATGAGATCGCCGACGGCATCGCCGCCCTGCCGCCGCTCACCAGCCGCTACACCCGCATCGCCCTCACCCAGAAGCTGCGGCGGATCGTCGACGAGGGCGCCGGCTACGGCCTCGCCCTCGAGGGGATCAGCGCCGCCGACGTCGCGCGCCCGGGCTAGCCGGATAACGAAAGGTTCCCGCCGCAGATCATCCCGGCGCGCGGCGCCATTGGGCGGGCGTGACGCCCATCGATTGCTTGAAGGCCCGCTGGAAGGCGGCCTCGGACTGGTATCCGACGGCCTCCGCCACGGCGCCGGTGGAGGCGGCCGATTTGCGCAGCTCGCTCGCCGCCAGGGTCATGCGGATGTCGAGGAGGAGGTCGCTCGCCGAGCGTCCGAGCTTTTCCTGGAACTGGCGGGCCAGGGTGGCGCGCGACATGTTGCAGAGGCGCGCGAGCTCGGGAAGCGTCCAGGGCTCGCCCGGCCGGTTGAACATCGCCGAAAGCGCCGGCGCCAGGCGGGGATGGCCGGCCAGGGCGAGGAGCCCGGCCGGCGCCGCGCTCGTCTCGCTGGCCAGGCGCAGGGTCAAGGCGAACATCGCCGTGGAGAGGGCCCCCAGCATGGCGAAACCGCCCAGGCTGTCGGCGGCCGCCTCGGTCCGCAGCAGCGCCACGAGGTTGGCGAGCTGTGCGCTTGTGGCCCCGGCCAGCCCCGGCGCGTCCGCGCCGCCGGCGCTGACCACGAGCCGCGCCGGCAGGTAACCCTGCAACAGCCGGTCGTGCGTCGTCGCCACGATGAACCGGCCGCAGAGCATGAAGCAGATTCGCGCCGGGCAGCTGACCGGCGAAACCCGGCGCGACGCGCTGGCGATCTTCGTCCGCAATCTGGTGCGGACGAGCGGCACGATCAGCGACGCCGAATTCTCCGCCATCAGGGCGGCCGGCTACACGGACGCCGAGCTGGTGGACATCAGCCTGGCCATCGCAGTCATCACGTTCACCACCGTCTTCAACCGGATCAACGACACCGTGCTCGACTTCCCCGCGGTCGCCGCCTGAGGCGCCCCCGTCCCGATCCACACCAACAAGGAGCAGAACCATGAACGCTGTCATCAACACCTTGACCAGGTCTCGCCTGCTGCAGGGCGACCTCGACTACCACATCGTCCGGGCCTCGATGGTCATTATCTTCGCCTTCTTCGGATACCAGAAATGGTTCAACTACGAAGCCCAGGTGCTGGTCCCCTTTATCAGCAACGGACCGCTCATCTCGTGGATGTATCCCGTGTTCGGCATCCGCGGAGCCAGCTGGTTCCTCGGCGTTTCCGAATGGACGTTCGGCCTGCTGTTCGCCGGCTTCTGGAGCCGGCGGCTGGGCGTCCTTGGCGCGGCCGGTTCGGTCGTCACCTTCGTCATGACGGTGACCATCATCCCGTTCATGCCCTACGGCTGGGCCGCATCCGCCGGCGGCTTCCCGGCCATGGTCGGCAACGTCCCCTTCCTGATGAAGGACGTGGTCCTGCTGGCCGTCTCGCTGTACCTGCTGAAGCACGACCTCCAGAGGCTGGCGACCGAGCCCGCCCGGCCGTTGTCCGTCAGGAGCCGCCCAGCAGCGCCTCAAACGTCGCGGTGACGTGGGCCATGAACACCTGCCGCTCGGGCCCCTTGAGCGCCTCGCCGCGGATCAGGCGCTCGACCAGGAAGCCGATGAAGACCGCCGCCAGCACCCGGGCGCGGGGCTGGGCGTCGTCGCCGCCCAGCCAGTCGCGGATCGGCAGCAGGAAACGCTCCTGGACGGCGACGTTCAGGAGCGGCGCCGTGGTCGGCGAGGTGGCTGCGCGAAGCAGGAACTGAAACCTGTGCGTGCGCGCCTCGTCCACCGGCGCATCGGCCATCATCACAGCGACATCGCGGGGGAAGGTCGTCCGGTTCCACTCCCGCAAACGGTCGGGACCGAACGAGGCCTTCAGCGCTTCGGTGAACAGGCCCTCCTTGCCGCCGAAGTAGCGCTTGATCAGGGCGACGTCGGCCCCGGCCTCGGCGGCGATCTCGCGCAGGCCGGCGCGGTCGTAGCCGAGCCGCGCGAACTGCGCCTTGGCCGCCTCGAGGATGGCCGCGCGGGTGGCGATCGCGTCGCGCCGGCGCGGCGTGACAGGCTCGCGGGTGAGACTCTGCGTTTCGGTCATGGCCAGGACCGGTCAGGCCCGGCCGGGAATGACCACGGTCATGCTCTCATAGCCGTGGACGAACGCGGAATAGGTGCGGACCGGCTCGCCCACCACCTCGATCACTGGGAAACGCTTCAGGATCTCCTCCCAGATGATGGTCAGCTGCATCTCCGCGACACGGTTGCCGACACAGCGGTGGACGCCGAAGCCGAACGACAGGTGGTGGCGCGGCCGCTCGCGGTCGATGATGAAGGCGTCGGGGTCGGCGATCACGCTCTCGTCGCGGTTGCCGGAGACATACCACATCACGACGCGGTCGCCCTTCTTGATGGTCTTGCCGCCGATCTCGATGTCGCGGGTCGCCACCCGGCTCATGTGGGCGAGCGGCGTCTGCCAGCGGATGGTCTCGGAGACCATCGAGGTGACCAGCTCCGGATTGGCGCGCAGCTTGTCGTATTGATCGGGGAATCTGTTCAGGGCGTAGACGCTGCCCGAGATGGTGTTCCGGGTGGTGTCGTTGCCGCCGATGATCAGCAGAACGACCGTCCCCTGATACTGGTCCTGGGACATCTCCCGCGTGGCGGGGTTGTGGGTCAGCATGGAGATCAGGTCGATGCCGGGCTCGGCGTCGACGCGCTGGTTCCACAGCTCCTGGAAGGCCCCGAAACATTCGATGGCGGCCTCGGCCTTCTGCTGCCAGCTTTCAACGGGACCATGGCCGGGCATATTGGTGAACATGTCCGACCAGTGGGTGAGCTTGCGACGGTCCTCGAACGGGAAGTCGAAGAGGGTGGCCAGCGTCATCGCCGTCAGCTCCTTCGACACCAGGTCGACCCAGTCGAATGGCTGGCCGAGCGGCAGGGAATCCAGGATCTGGCCGGCGCGCTCGCGCACCACCGGGGCCATGCTGGCGATGTTCGCCGGCGCCACCGTCGGACTGACCGCCCGGCGATGAACGGTGTGTTCGGGCTCGTCCATGGTGATGAAACCGGCGCCGCCGCGGCGACGCGGCCGGCCCATCGCGGCGAGCACCTTCTCCTGCTCTTCCATGGCCTGGAGGTTCGGCAGCCCGATACCGTCGGCCGATGAGAAGGCCTCATGGTTGGTGTCCACGGCCATGATGTCGTCCCACCGGGTGATCGACCAGTAGGGCCCGAACTCGCTCTCGGCCGTGAAATGGACCGGGTCCTCGCGCCGCAGCCGCGCGAAGTAGGGCCAGATCGTATCGGCCTTGAAGCGCTCGGCCTTGGCGGGATTGATGTCGGCGAGCGGCGTGGCCTCGGCTTCGCTGGCTTCCGGGTGGGAATCGATCCTGACGGCGATGTTCATGGCGTCTTCCCCGATAGCGGCCAGCCGGCCGGATATTTCCTGGACTGGCAGCTTCGCTCAAATTCCAGATTTGTCAATCGCTGTTGACTTACTCCCAGATCACCGGCGGGTGCGCGCGCACCCTCGGTTCTGGCTCGGCGGCTGGGTAGCCGAGGCAGATCGCGGAGACGGGCGTCAGGTCGGGCGGAATGCCGAGCTCGGCCTTCGCCACGGGCGATCGGAGCCACATCATCGGCGCGCCCACCCAGCAGGCGCCCAGGCCCCGGGCGTGGGCGGCGATGAGGAGGGTCTGGCCGGCCCGGACGCAATCCTCCACCGGCCCGGAGATGATCACCACGGCCGGCGCATTCCAGAAGGCTTTGAAGTCCTCGCGGTCGGCCCAGGCGGCCGAGGGGACGTCCGGCCGATTGTCCCTGGCGTACTGTTTGGCGCGCTCGCCCAGGGCGGCGATGCGCTCGGCGCCCTCGATCACGTTGAAGGTCCAGGGGACCTGTCCGGCGAACGGCGGCGGCGCCTGGGCGGCGTCCCAGATGAGGTCCTCGATCAGCAGGCGGTCGACCGGTCGGGGCGCGTAGTCCCGTATTGACCTGCGCGTGTGGATCGCCGCGATCGCATCCATCGGCTCACCCTCCCGGTCTGGCCCCTAGCGCCAACACTATAGCCGCGGGGGCGGACGAAAGCCGCCGAATTCCTGTTCCATCAACTGGGAGAAGCGCAGGGTGGTGAGGTCCTCGAGATACGGGCCGATCACCTGGGCGCCGACCGGAATGCCCGACGCGTCGAGGCCGAGGGGGACGACCGTCGCCGGCAGGCCTGTCACCGTCGCCACGGCGCCCCAGAGGGGCAGCGCGTCGTAGGGCATGGGGCGACCGTCGACGTCGAGCCTGCCCCGATGCGCTTGCGGGGCCTGCTTGGGGAAGGCGTTGGTCGGCATCGCCGGGCAGAGCACCACGTCGAACGACTCGAACAGCTCCCGCCAGCGGCTGGCGGCGGCGAGACGACGGCGGTCGTCGCGGACCCAGTCGCGGTGGCTGAGCGCCCAGGCGCGCGCCCCGGCGGCGGCGAGGGGATCGGTGTCCGGCGCAAGGCGGTCAGCCTCTTCCCGGGCCTGGAGGAAGGCCTCGTCGCCGCTGTCGGCGGAGAACTGCGACAGCAGGAGCTCGACGAACAGGACCGAGATCTCGAGGAGGTCGGGGGCCAGGGGGCTGGCGTGGGCGACGGCGCATCCCGCCCGCGCGAGGGCCCGAGCGCGGTCCTCGATGGCGCCCCGCAGCACCCGCGAGGTCGGTATCGCCGGGTGTTCGTCGATGACCAGCACCCGGTGCTCCGCCAGTGAGCGCCAGCGCGCCGTAGGCAGGGCAAGCCGCCAGGCGATGTCGTCGGGGGTGTCCGGTCCGGCGGTCACGGCGAGCGCCAGTTCGAGATCGGCGGCGCTGCGCGCCATCGGCCCGAGCGCCGAGAGATCGATCGTGGGCGCGATGGGGCCACGCGGCGCGCCGGGCGGCGCGAAGCCTCGCGACGGCACGAGGCCACGGCTCGGCTTGTGGGCGTAGACGCCGCAGAAGGAGGCCGGCGCCCGCAGCGAGGCGGCGAGGTCCGACCCATACTCCAGGCTGACGAAACCCGCCGCCAGCGCGGCCGCCCCGCCGCCCGACGAGCCGCCCGGCGTGAGGTCCCCGCGCCACGGGTTGGAGGTCTCGCCGTAGACGGGATTGCCGCACTGCCAGTCCGCCAGCATGGTCGGGACGTTGGTCTTGCCGAGCACCACCGCGCCGGCCCGTTTCAGCCGCCCGACGACGACGGCGTCCTCCCGGGCGACCGCATCCCGCGCCGCCGGCAGCCCCCAGGTGGTGGGGAGACCCGCCACGTCGAAGGCTTCCTTCACCGTGATCGGCACGCCAAGCAGGGGTCCGGCCTCACCCCGGGCGATCGCGGCGTCGGCGGCGCGGGCGGCCGTCCGGGCGCGCTCGAAGTCGCGCACCACGACCGCATTGATCGCGGCGTCGGCGGCGTCGATGCGGCCGATGGCGTGCTCGACGATCTCCACCGAGGAGACCCTTCGCGCCCTGAGGGCCGCGGCCAGTTCGACCGCTTTGGGGTATTCCGACATCTGCTTTCCTCCATCCCGCTGACCTCGCCGGCTTAGAGTGTCGCAGTATGGATCGCTTGATCGCAGTTGCGGGGGCGGCCTCGCGCGCTAAGGCTCGCGGCCATGTCGCTGACCGACCGGGCCCTGTGGGTCATCGAGCGCAATCTCGGCGCGCCGCTGAGCCTCGCCGGTCTCGCCGACGCCTGCGCCGTCACACGCTTCCACCTCGCCCACGCGTTCGCCGATGTGACCGGCCGTTCGGTCATGGAGTACGTGAGGCTGCGGCGACTGACGGAGTCCGCCAAGCTGCTGGCGGACGGCGCCGACAACATCCTGCAGGTGGCGCTGGCCAGCGGCTATGGATCGCACGAGGCTTTCACCCGCGCCTTCCGCGCCCATTTCAAGGTGACTCCCGTCCGCTACCGCCGGGACGGTCCGCCGGACCCGTGCGCCCTGGTCGAACCGCTGGCGATCGAGGTTCGACACGAGAGCGAGTTCCCGGCGGCGCGCACCGTCGCGGCGCCCGCCTTCCAGGTCCTGGGCCTGGTGGCGACGCACGGCTTCGGCGACGTGACGCGGATACCCGCCCAGTGGCGCGCGTTCGGCCCGCAGATCGAGGCCATCCCCGAGAGGGTGGGGGCGGCCCCGCTCGGCCTGATGCTCGACATCGATGACGACGGGCGGTTCAGCTACGCCTGCGCGGTGGAGGTGGCGGGCGCCGACCGGCCTCCCCGCGGCCTTCACAGGCTGCGCGTGCCGGCAGGGACCTACGCTGTGTTCCCGCATCGCGGGCATGTCTCGGAACTGAACCGGACCTACGCCGCCATCTTCGATCGCTGGTTCCCGGCCAGGGGCGAGCGGCTGGGGCCTGCACCGGTGCTCGAACGGCACGACCCGCGCTTCGACGTGAGGACCGGCCGCGGCGGGCTGGAGATCTGGGCCCCCCTGGCCCGCTGAGGACCTGTCAGGCGCCCTCCTTCCCCAGGGCGTCGAGGTGGAGGCGGATGTGGGCGGCCTCGGCGGGGGTCCCGGCCAGGGCTATGGCGCGGTCGAAGGCGACGCGGGCCTCGGCCGCGCGCCCGAGCTGTCGCAGGAGCCCACCCCGCACGCCGAAATAGTAGAAGTAGCCGGAGAGGCGGTTCTCCAGGGGCGCGATCATCTCCAGGGCCGCCTGCGGACCCCGGTGCTTGGCGGTCGCGACCGCCCGATTCAGCGTGATCACGGGAGAGGGCTGCATCCGCTCCAGCGCCGCGTACAGGGTGTCGATACCCGCCCAGTCGGTGTCCTCGGCGCGCGCTGCGCGGGCGTGGGTGGCGGCGATGGCCGCCTGGACCTGGTAGGGGCCGGGCCGGTTGTGGCGCATGGCCTTCTCCAGCAGGGCCAGACCCTCGGCGGTGAGCCTGTCGTCCCACAAGGCGCGGTCCTGGTCTTCCAGGAGGATGAGCTCCCCGCTGGGATCGAAGCGGGCCGGCAGCCGCGCATGCTGCAAGAGCATCAGGGCGGCGAGGCCCATGGCCTCCGGCTCGGCGGGAAACAGGCGCAGCAGCAGGCGGGCGTAGCGGATCGCTTCGTCGCAGAGGGCGTTGCGCTCGGCGGCGCCAGCCGAATAGCCCTCGTTGAAGATCAGGTAGACCATCGCCATCACGACGCCCAGCCGCTCGGCGCGCTCGATCGGACCGGGCGCCTCGAAGGGGACGTCGGCGCGGGCGATCCTCGCCTTGGCCCGGGTGATGCGCTGCTCGGCGGCGTCCTCGCCGATCAGGAAGGCCTTGGCGATCTGGGGGATGGTGAGGCCGGAGACGATGCGCAGCGCCAGGGGGATCTGCTGGGTGGCGGGGAGGTCCGGATGGCAGCAGATGAAGAGGAGCCGCAGGACGTCGTCGCGGTAGTGGGCGCCGTCGAGGCGCTCGATGAGCGGCGCTTCGGCGTCGTCGAGATCGGAGAGGATCTCGTCCGGCGGCAGCTCGACCTGGCGGCTCGTCTTGCGCACGCCGTCGAGGGCCGCATTGCGCCCCACCAGGATCAGCCACGCCGCCGGGTCGCGCGGCGGACCGTTGCGCGGCCAGGAGCCGAGGGCGCGCAGGGCCGCCTCCTGGAAGGCCTCCTCCGCGGTGTCGAGATCGCGGAAATACCTCAGGAGAGCGGCAAGCGCCTGGGGCCGGGCGCCGGTAATCGCGCCGTCGATCCAGCCCAGGTCGCTCATTCCGCCACCGAAACCTCCCGGGTGGGCGCCTCGCGCGGATCGGGGTTGAACTTGGCGATCGGGCGCAGCTCGTAGCTGCCGCCGGGGTTGGCCTTGGCCAGCCGGCGCGCCACCTCGAGCGCCCCTTCCAGGTTGTCGACATCGACGACGTAGAGCCCGAGGAGTTGTTCCTTGGTCTCGGCGAACGGACCGTCGAGCACGAGGTCCTTGCTCTTGCACAGCGTGGTCGCGGCGGTTGTCGGCATCAGGCGCAGGGTCGGACCCAGCTTGCCCTCGCGGATCAGCGCCTCCTGCACCTTGGCCAGCCCGCCCATGACGGCGGCCTCCTCCTCCTTGGGCCGGGACCAAGCGTACTGCTCATCGTGGTAGCACAGGATCGCGTAAAGCATGGCGGCTCCATGGGTTTGGCCAAAGGACGGCCGAGGATGCCCCGGCCCGACGGCCCCCGAAAGATTTTTCGAACACGGTGTCGGGGACGCCGCCGGGTCTTCGTCTTCCCTGTGAGCGGCGGCCCTCGCCGCCCGCAGCAACACGGAAGGAAGCAAGGATGTCCAACACGACGGTGAAGTCGATCCCCGACGGCATGCACACCCTGACCCCGCACCTGGTGTGCGCGGACGCCAGCGCCGCCATCGACTACTACAAGACGGCGCTGGGCGCGGTTGAGCTCGGCCGCCTGCCCGGCCCCAACGGCAAGCTGGCGCACGCCGCGGTGAGGATCGGCGATTCGACCCTGTTCCTCGTCGACGAGGCGCCCGAACACGGCACGCTCGGCCCCAAGGTGCTGAAGGGAACGCCGGTCTTCATCCACCTGTACGTCGAGGACGCCGACGCCACCTTCGCGCGGGCCGTCGGCGCCGGCGCCAAGGTCGTCATGCCCGTCTCGGAGATGCCGTGGGGAGACCGTTACGGCCAGTTCCGCGACCCGTTCGGCCACGCCTGGTCCGTCGGGACGCACGTCCGAGACGTCACCCCCGAGCAGGTCCGGGAAGCCATGTCGGCCATGGCCGGCTAACCGGCGGCGATCAGTCCGGCCTCGACCAGTGGCCGGTCCCAGTAGGGCGCGCCCGCGCACCGCTCGACCAGGAAGTCGACGAACGCCCGGACCTTGGCGGACAGCTGCCGGTTCGGCGGCCAGACGGCGTAGAGCGAGCGGCTCGGAAGCGGGTAGTCGGCGAGGATCACCGACAGATCGCCCTTGGCGACGGCGTCGCCGACGATGAAGGTCGGCAGGATCGTGAGGCCGAGACCGGCGATCGCGGCGTCGAGCAGGGACTCGCCGTTGTTGGCGCCGAGGCGGCGGGCGCCGGGCGACGCCGTCCGCCACTCGCCGCCGACCCGGAACCGCCAGATTTCCGCCGCCGTACGGTTGCTGTAGATCAGGCCGTCGTGCGCGGCCAGGTCGGCGGGCGTGAGCGGCGCTCCGCGCGCCGCCAGATAGGCCGGGCTGGCGCAGACCACCTGCCGGCATGAGGCCAGCCGGCGGGCGATGAGCGATGAGTCCGACAGGTCGCCGATCCGCATCGCCAGGTCATGGCCCTCGCTCACCAGGTCCACGTTTCGGTCGTTCAGGTCCAGTTCGATCTCGAGCTCCGGGTGGAGGGTCAGGAACGCGGCGATGGCGCCCGACAGGTGGCGCAGACCGAACGACATGGGCGCGGCGACGCTCAGCCTGCCGCGGAGCGCGCTCTGCAGGCAGCCGGCGATCTCGTCCGCCTCGGCGACGTCGGCCAGGATCTGGCGTGCGCGGTCGGCGTACGCGAGGCCGATCTCGGTGAGGCGGAGCCGCCGGGTCGTGCGGTGGAACAGGCTGGCGCCCAGGCGAGCTTCCAGCGCGGCGATGCGCCGGCTGACCATCGACTTGGCGACGCCCAGCTTCTGCGCCGCGCCGGAGAAGCTGCCCGCCTCCACGGCGCGGACGAACGTCGTCATGTCGTCAAACAGACTCATGATTGTTCCAGTTTGCAGCACAGTCCTGTGCAGGAGATGTGTACTTTCGCCCTATCGGCAACACCCTAGATGTTTCGATGGCGGGAGCCATCGGAGGTGATTTCCATGTCCCACAGCGCCATCAGTCGTGAGGCCATTGCGGTCGTGCGGCGCAACACAGAAGAGGTCCAGGGCAAGGGTGACTGGCGCGTGTTCGAGCAGCTCTTCGCGCCCGACTTCGTCGATCATACGCCGCAACCGGGCGGCGGCGCCGACCGCGCCAGCGTCCGTCGCCTCTATCAGATGATGCGGACGGCGCTGCCCGACTGGCGCCCGGTGATCCACTGGCAGGCGGCGGACGGCGACCTTGTCACCACCTACAAGACCTACCACGGCACACATCTTGGCCCCCTACTCGGCATTCCCCCCAGCGGTCGCAAGGTTTCCTTCGAGACTGTCGACGTCATGCGGGTGCGAAACGGCCAGATCATCGAGCATTGGGGCGCCGCCAACTTCCTGAAGGCGCTGGAACAGATCGGCGCCTGGCACGGCTAAAGCGTATTCCAGGGCAAACGTAGCCACGAAAGACCATTGACAAAATTATATCGTGTTTCAAGTTCTGCTGACCCGCCGGCCGTGCGGGGTTTCCAGCTGGAGTGAGACGCCGATGGTGGCCCGGCGACCCGAGGCGCAGGATCTCGCCCAACGGGGCGATGGCGCGATTGCCGAAGGTCGCCGCCGCCTGAGGGAGGACGGCTGGTGCGTCGTGCCGGGGGTGCTGTCCCCGGAGAGCGTCGCGCAGGCGCTGGAGCGCCTGTGGGCCGCCGCGGCGGAGAGCGAGCGGCGGGGCCTGGCCACCTACATGCCGGCGCTCGATCCCAACGCCAGCAACGTGCGGGTGTTCAACCTCCTGGACATCGACCCGCTGTTCCGCGACCTGATCCGCCATCCGCTGGCGGTCGACCTGGTGCGCTCGCTGCTCGGCCAGGAGTTCCTGATCTCCAACTTCACCGCCAACATCGCCAGGCCCGGGTCGAAGTCGATGCCGGTGCACTCCGACCAGGCCATCGTCATGCCCGCCCCCTGGGCCCACCCCTGGGCGCTGAACATCATCTGGGCGCTGACCGACGTGCGCGCCGAGAACGGGGCCACCCTCTTCCTGCCCGGCAGCCACAGGTTCACCGACCGCTCGCAGGTGCCGGCCGATCCCCTGCCGCTGATGCAGCCGTTCGAAGCCCCGGCGGGCTCGATCATCGCGATGGAGGGGCGCATGTGGCACACCTCCGGCGCCAACGTCACCGCCGACGAGGATCGCGCCCTGCTGTTCGGCTACTACACCGCGCCGTTCCTGCGGCCGCAGGTCAATCACAACGTCACCCTGTCCGCCGAGACCCAGGCGTCGCTCGATCCGCAGATGCGCCACTGGCTGGGCCTCGACGCCGAGGCCAACGTCGGCCTCGCCCCCGAGGTGTTCGCGGGCGATGGGGGAACGCGCCAACCGGTGAGGGTGTCATGAACGCGCCGACGACCATCCAGGCGGCCCTGCCGCCGCCGGCGCGGGACGTCGAGGAGGGCCTCGCTCATATCCGCGAGCACGGCCTGTGCGTCATGACCGGGGTGCTCTCCGGGGCCACCCTGGAGCGGGCCCGCGCGGCGCTGTACCGCGCCGCCGCCGACGACCGCGCCCGCGGCCGCGAGCGCAAGTTCAGCCTCGACTACGGCCACGACGACAGCAACCAGCGGGTCTGGAACTGCCTCAGCCGCGACCCGGTGTTCGAGGACATGGCCGAGCACCCGACGGCGCTGGCGTTCGTCAAGACCGTGCTCGGCTGGCCGGCCCTGCTCGGCAACATCTCGGCCAACATCACCGGCCCCGGCGGCGGCGAGATGGTGCTGCACGCCGACCAGATCTTCGTGCCCGAGCCCTGGTCGGCCGAGCCGCAGGGGATGAACGTCGCCTGGTGCCTGGACGACTTCACCGAAGCCAACGGCGCGACCGGCATCGTCCCCGGCAGCCACAAGCTGAACCGCGCGCCGCGGCCGGACGAGGGCGAGGTCGCCACCGTGCCGCTGGAGGCGCCGGCCGGCTCCATCGTCGTCTTCGAGAGCCGCGTCTGGCACAAGACCGGCTTCAACCGCAC
>Ga0070730_10004669_pt1 | contig 11939 bp, 9 predicted proteins | sample Coa_R1_3_FD_66447 | JGI IMG/M metagenome (GOLD analysis project Ga0070730, IMG submission 66447) | Surface soil microbial communities from Centralia Pennsylvania, which are recovering from an underground coalmine fire - Coalmine... | ecosystem: Environmental > Terrestrial > Soil > Unclassified ... | reverse complement strand
CATGCATCAAGACCGATAAAGCCACGCGACAGCGTACGATCTGCCTGGTCGATCTCGACTTCCAGACCAGTCATGTGTGCGATTATTTCGACAGCGAGCCGCGGCTGCATATCGCCGAGCTGTGCGGTGCGCCGGAGCGTCTGGACGATCAGCTCTTTGAATCGTTCAAAACGCGCCACAGCAGCGGTATCGATATTTTCGCCGCGCCCCGATCTAAATTTTCTTCGGAAACTATCAACATTCACGCCTTGGACGCGTTGTTGAGCATGATTGCGGCGCGGTATGACATGATTCTCATTGTTTTTCCGCTGCAATGGTTCGCGTGGACGGCGCAAATTATTGCTGCATCCGACGGCGCGATTATCGCTGGAATGAACACCATACCGGGCCTGCGCCAAGTCTCCGAGACGATTGCCCTGGTGAGATCGCACGGCTCTGCCGAGTTGGCGATCCGGGTCGCGCTGAACAGGTGCGAACGCAGCTTCCTTGGTGCAATCAGTCGCAGAAAATACGCACAGATGGTGCTGCGCGACGAGCTAGCGTTTTTCGTTGGCGAGAGGCCGGAGGCGGTCGAGAGCGTGAATATCGGGGTGCCGATGCTGCTCGGTGCCGCGGCGCGGAAGGTTCGGCGCGAGTTTGGTCCGATTGCAGACTTTTGCGCCAATCTGCGTTCGACGCGCGTGTTTTGATCCGGCCGAATTCGGCCACATTTGCGGTTTGCGCCGAGCCTGCACTTTTTGCCGCGCTGGCCGACGCAAAAGCGCTTCGGAGGCGCCAAGGATGGTGCTAGACTCCGGGCCGCAATCGAGAGTGCCAGCATGAGTTTTCTGTTTGGCAATTCCGCGCGTAATCTCGACCATCCGCCGCGGATGACGGCGGAGATCAATGGGCGCATTCCGTTGCAACCGGAAGTCGATGGTGCGGTTTACAGTGATTCGACGGCAAGGCGTCCGGTTTTGCTGGAGGAAAAGCTAAAACTGCACAACCGCATCATCGATGAATTCAATCTCGCCCTTCTGGAGAAAATGTCGCCAGACGAGCTGCGCCACCAAGTGCAGGCTTATGTTGCAAACTATGTCCGGGCCGAACGAATTTCGCTGAACCGCAAGGAATTGGAGACATTTACCGCCGACGTCCTCGCCGAGATGACCGGATTTGGCCCGATTGAACCGCTCCTCAAGGATCCGACTATCAGCGATATACTGATCAATACGCACAAGCTGTGTTTCGTCGAGCGCTTTGGCAAACTCGAGCGGGCCAACGTGCATTTCAAGGACGAAGCGCACCTGCTTCGGATCATAAATAAGATCGTTTCCGGCGTCGGTCGCAGAGTCGATGAATCCTCACCGATGGTCGACGCACGGTTGCCGGATGGCTCGCGTGTCAACGTTGCGATTCGTCCGATTTCGGTCGACGGGCCTCTGGTCTCGATCCGTAAATTTGCCGAACGCCCCTTCGACATGGAGCGTCTAATCGAAAACGGCACGTTGTGCTTGGCAATGGGCGAGCTTCTCCAGGCGGCGGTCCGCGGCAGGATTTCGCTGTTGATTTCTGGCGGCACTGGCACCGGAAAGACCACCCTGCTCAATGCGCTGTCGCATTTCATTCCCGATGAAGAACGTTTGATCACCATCGAGGATGCAGCCGAATTGCAGTTGCAGCAGTTGCATGTGGGCCGACTCGAAACGCGGCCGCCCAACATCGAAGGTAAGGGCGAAGTGCGCCAGCGCGACCTGGTCAAAAACGCGCTCCGTATGCGGCCAGATCGCATCATCGTCGGCGAGTGTCGTGGCGAGGAAGCATTCGACATGCTGCAAGCCATGAACACCGGTCATGAAGGATCGATGACGACGATCCACTCGAACTCGCCGCGCGACGCGCTCAAGCGGCTCGAGCAGATGGTTGCCATGGCCGCCATGGGTCTACCGATTCCCAGCATCCGCAGCCAGATCGCCTCAGCGATTACGCTGGTGATGCAGCTGCAGCGCCTGCCCGACGGCAGGCGGCGAGTGGTCAGCATCAACGAGATTGCCGGAATGGAGGACGAGACTATTCGACTGCACGAGATATTCCGCTTCGTAAAGGAGCGCACCGACGACGACGGTACGGTCGTCGGCTATTTTGAGGCGACAGGAATCCGGCCGCAGTTTCTGCAGGAGTTGAGCCCCTATGGCATCGAGGTGCCGGCGTCGCACTTCGAGACCGGACGGCGGCTGTAAGCAGGGCCGGCCGTGACGGACCTCTCGATCATCTTTGCATTGGTTTTTTTGGCGGCGACTTTCGGCGCATACGCGCTTTACTGGGTCTTTGTATTCAATCGCCGCGAACGACAGGTCATTAATCGCCGCTTGGAGCTGAACCGGCAACTGCGCAACGCCTCGGCGGTGCTGGCCGCACTCCGCGAGGAGCGCGGTATCGGAGTGGTGAGAAACCCGCTGCTGCGGCAAGCGAGCGAATGGCTCACGCAGACCGGCTCGCCTGTCAGCCTGAAAAATTGCGCCTTGGCGTTCTTGGCGATCAGCACCGGAGTGGCTGCCGTTTGCAAGCTGTTCGGGATGGGGCTGGCGTCAGTCCCTCTCGCCATGTTCCTGGCAGCATTGAGCATCGTTCTTTATTTTGCGCGCCGACGCAGTCAGCGGATTGCGCAGTTTGCCGACCAGCTGCCCGACGCGATCGACATCATCGTTCGCGGCGTGCGGGTCGGATTGCCGTTCACCAGCGCCGTCGCGCTTGTGGCGCGCGAAATGCCCGACCCGGTGGGCACCGAGTTCGGCATGCTTGCGGATGAGATCGGCTTCGGCCTCGACGTCCGCACCGCGCTCGACAATCTGTACCGGCGGGTGGGGCAGCCGGGCCTGTTGTTCTTGACCGTATCGGTCGGCATCCAAGTGCAGACCGGCGGCAATCTTGGCGAAATTCTCTCCCGGTTGTCGCGATTGATGCGCAACCGGGCTACCATGCGGTTGAAGATCAAGGCATTGAGCGCGGAAGGTCGCGCCTCTGCCGTTACCTTGTCGGCCTTTCCGTTCGTCTTATTCTTCGTCGTGAATTTCATTTCCCCCACCTATTACGGTGCTATCTGGTCGAATCCGATTGTCGAGCCGGCGATTTATCTCGGACTTCTGCTGTTGTTCATCGGCAACGTCATCATGTATCGCATGGTGCATTTCAGGTATTAGCGCCATGACGGACTGGACTCCCTTCGTTATTGCGCTCTTGAGTTTTCTGGCGATGGCCGGAATCGTCTTTGTTTTCGGTCAGTACTATCTCAGCGACGCCAAGCTGCGACAGCGCCTCGCCGTTTCAAGTCCCAATCCGCATGCGCAAGGCGCCGAACTCGATATCAGCAGCAACATTTCGCGCTTCGTGGCGCGGCATTTTGACGAGAAAAAATTCGGCGTCGACGATACGTTTCGCGGCAAGCTGCGTTTGACGCTGCTGCGGGCCGGCTATTTTCGGCACGACGCAGTCAATTTTTACGTGCTCTGGCGCTTGTTGGCCTTGGTGCTGGTGCCGCTCTTTGCCTATGCGGCGCTGGAGCTCTTTGTCCCGCGCGCCTCTTTGGCGAGCCGTTTGGTGATCATGGGCGTGGCGGCAGCCATCGGCATGATGGGGCCCGATGCCTTCATCTCGCGCCGGCAGCGGCTGCTCAGTGCGGAATATCGCATTCTATTTCCGGATTTTCTCGACTTGTTGGTCGTCTGCATCGACGCTGGTCTGACCTTGGAAGGCGCAATGAACCGGGTCACCGCCGAAATCGGCGGCCGCCGCAACCGCGTGTTCGGCATCAATTTGGCGCTTTTGGCGGCGGAAATGCGCGCCGGCCGTAGCTTCATCGATGGCCTCAGCGCGCTCGCCGACCGGCTGATGATCGCGGAGGCGCGTTCGCTGGTTGCCTTGCTGCGGCAATCTCTGGAGCTCGGCAGCAATGTCGGCGAGGCGCTGCGGATTTTCGGCGATGAAATGCGCGAAAAGCGACTGCTGCGCGCCGAGGAACAAGCCAATAAATTGTCGGTGAAAATGATCCTGCCGCTTGCTTTGTTTATCATGCCGGTCGTGCTAATGGTGGTGCTGCTGCCGGTGGGGATCCGTCTTTTCAGCGCGTTTCAGTAGGGGGTGTTTTCGACGTTCGGGGGCACACAGGGGTGGGGGATTGCGTGCGGCGCGTGTCGTCCCGCTATAGCGTTGCGGTCCGTTGCATCGGCTTGGCTGCTGCCGTGGCGCTTGGCGGCTGCTGGGACCCGACCCTGCGCGACGTTTCCGAGGGCGTGCCGCCGCTTATCACCGACACGGTGCAACGCGATGCCGACGTCCAATACTATCCTTCGGACGAGCCGCTGCGGCTGGCCATCGAAAATTTCAATCGCGGCAGCTATGGCGTAGCCGAGCGCTATTTCCGCGATGCCGTGGAGAAAGCGCCGAAGGACGCCTCGGCCTGGATCGGACTTGCCGCAAGCAACGATCATCTGGGTCGGTTCGATCTTGCCGACCAGGCTTACGCAAGCGCCGTCCGCCTGGTGGGGGAAACGCCGGCCCTGCTCAACAATCGCGGATATTCTTACATGCTGCGCGGCAATCTGGTCGCCGCGCGCCGCGATTTGCTCAAGGCCTACCAGCGCGAGCCGGGCAATCCGATCATCATTAACAATCTGAAGCTTCTTGACGGAAGCGCGCACTTCATCGAGCGCTCGCCGGAGGCGCGATAGCGCATCCGGCGTTACCGATACAGCTGAACCAAATCCTTGCTCAGCGGATCGGTGCGTTTCACCAAGCCTAAGAACTCGGCATAGGGATTGCCGTTGGTCTGCGGTTCGGCCGGCCATACCAGGAAGAAGCGGCCGAACGCGGCGGCTGGCACCCCGCGCGCATCGGCCTGCATCGGTACCGGGCTGCTGCCGCAATTGACGATGGCGGCAACGACGATACGGCGATTGGCTTCGCCCGGTGGGGCGCAGCGCGGCCCACCAGTCTCCGCCGATAGCGACCGATCGGTCAGCAAATTCATCTCGTAGGCATAGACGCTATAGCGGCTGATGGTCGCCGCCGCGGTACATCCGGGCGGCAGCGCGTTTTTTCCTGCGCCGACGGCGTGCGCGGCGTTCCAGTACGCCGCGCAATTCCACACTCCGTTGCCAAGCTCGACCGTGGTGTCGAACGTGCCGTTGCCCCGGATCATGTTCTGGTCGGGAGCAAGCGGCGCCCCGATCTGGCTTGGTATTGGCCAAGTCGGCAGAACCGGCTCGGCGTCGCACCAATTCACGTTGCCGGGAGCAGCAAAGCCCTTCCGTACGTTCGGATCGGGGGCGTAGATGCGGCAAGTACTGAATCCGTGCGCATAAATATCGAACCGGGTATTGAGTCCATCCATGGCGAGCTGATCTTGGCTGGCCAGAAGGTTGCGGCTGGAAAGCCGGAAACACGCCCGCACCTCGGAGGCGGCCAGCGCCTGCGGCACGCCAAAGCCGGCACCCGGCCCGCACCCGGCCGCCGGTAGATATCCGGTATCAGGAGCCACGTAGCCCGTCGCGCCTGCGCCGTAGGTGCCGTTGCCGAATTGCGTACCGCTAAGACGAATGAGCCGCCGCTGGCTTGCCGAATCCGCGCTCGCGGCAATCAGCGCCTGGGTGGCTTGATAGTACGACATACCGGGCGCCTCGAAAGGGTTGCACACATACAACGGCGTGGCGTTACAGACGACTTGGTCGTAACCCGCCACCGCCTGCGCGCCGATCGTCATCGTGCTGCGCCGCGACAACAGCGAAATGGGAAACAGCGTCAGCATGCTGACCGGCTTGACCGTCACCTGGACATAGGCCGCCAATGTCGGATCGTCGGTCAGGTTCGTGCTGGTGATCGGCAGATCGTCGCTCGGCGGCAATGATTGCAGGAAATCGACGGCGGCGACCTGCGCGGTTTCGCGAAGGCCTGCGCCTGCGACCGGATTGCTGATGAGATCGTTGATCGCCGATTCAGCGCGAATGATGGAATCCGGGCGGCGGTCGAGCTCGGCGGCGCCGGCCAGCGCCAGCGCGTCGGCCGCGTTCTGCAGCTGACTCTGCACGCTCATCAGGCGGCTGGCGTCGATCGCCAGCGCCGCGAGCCCGACGATGGCGATCAATGTGATTGCGACATAGGGCAGGACGACGCCGCGTTCGTCTTGCCAGATCTTTTTCGCGCGCCTTAAACCGAGCATGTAAAACAACGCCGCGGCCGGATGGCCGCGGCGTCAGTTAACATCGCAGACTCAGGGCTGCCTAGCCCCGAAATGTGCCGCGATCAATCGCCGTTGCGGACGACCGATCCCGAGTCATCCGATCCGGTCGGCCCGTAGATCGCCACGCAGCCCCTCGTATTGTCGCCGCCAGCAACGCTGCCGCAGGTCGTGTTGACCCCAGCCGCAACACACGCGGTCGGGGTGCCGCTGGTGCCGCCGCTGCACTTGATGGGCACATAGGCTTGGTTCACAGTTGAATCGGCAGCCACCGAATGGGAGCTCGGACCGGTCTTGATGTCTTGATCGACCGCGTTGTTGCCCGAGTCGACGATTCCCAGCTGTTTTTGGACGGGGTTGTTACTTTCGGCGAGGAAGTAATGGCCGTCACCTGAATTGAACCAGACCTCGTCACTGCCTCCCTGGCCGCCGATCGTCGTGACAGCGCCCGTGTTCTCATCCATGACCTCGGCAACGTTGCCGGGATTGGGGCCGCAGCCAAGCAGGATGTTGGGGGCTGGCCCGATAGCCATGCCGGCCGGTTGACAGCCGTTCCCGGCATCGAACTTGTTCACGATGGTCTCGTGACGCGGATCGATGACGTAAACTTTGCCGTTGGAATCATCGACCGTCGACGGGATGTTCAGGTAGATCATCCCATTGCGCGGATTCCACTGGCACTGCTCGATACCGCCGTTGGATTCGGGAACCTGGATTTTCCCGAGAACCTTGTTGTTCCCCTCGGTCGAAATGAAGGTGACGAACGGAGGGCTATCGGCGTCGTTGGCGATCATCACAAGATGATCTTTCGGGTCGTAGCACAGCTCGTCAGCTCTCGCGGTCCCGCTGGTGCTCACCACGTTGACCAATTGGCCGGATTGAAAGTCGATGATCTTCACGGTGCTCTTGCAGTCCGGACCATTCGGACAGGTCGCTGGATGCGGGCCGTCGCCGACCCAGATCTGCGCGGCGCCGTGACTATTTTGGTTGTTGGGATTGCCCGGCTGGGTGAGGGTCAAGAGCCCGTTAGGCCCGGACGTGTCGCTGTTGCCGGTATCACCGATGAAACCGGGCGTAATTTGCCGTACCTGCTTGGTCCCGGTATCGATGATATCGACCGAGGCGTTGGTTCGATCGGCGAGCAAGTAGGAGTGCAGTGAAGTATCCACCCAACTGATGTCGAATGAGGACAGCGGGTGTCCCGGTATCGTCACGGCCGCTTGCAAGCTAAAAGTCTCGTCGGCGACCGCCACCGCGGGGATGCTGAGAAGTGCCGCTCCGACGACGCAATATAAAATGCGCCTGGCAGCTCGGGTTGTTTTGTCATTTGACGCGTTAGGCATAGGCACCTCCCTAAATGCGCTTGGCACTCGGCTGATTCCGAGCCCCAAGCTACTGAGTCGCCCCCGAGCAACTTCCGATGCGGCAGACCGGCGAGTCTCAGCCTGCCGCAGATGCGCGCAAAGCGCGACGCGCCACCGGTAACGGCGCCGATGGCGGCTCCGTCATCCTTTGGCGTTTGCCCATCTCGCGATTGCGCAATCGACCAATCCCGACGAAAAAACCGCGAAACCAATCCTTAACTATTCGCAACGTTCCGCAATTTTGTGACGGCAAGCCGACCCGCGGGTGGCAAGATTGCGCTTGCCGTGTGATGGACGAAACCGTTGCGGCTACAAAAGAAGTCCGAGAATGGAACTGCTACGCGGCCATTGCGTCATGCGGTTTCAACGGAGCTGCTACGCTCGCTCATCAGTGTCGGGACGTGAGACGATCACTGAATGCTGTGATGGAACCGTGTTCCCGTCAGACCACTTGCTTGCACCGGTGCTCGCCCTCCACTGATCGCTCGGCGGTGGTGCGAGCGTCGGCGTTCGAGTACATAGCGCGGCGGGCGGCACGTCTGGCCTAACCCGCTATCGAGGAACGAATTTGACACTGCCTCGTCGGGCGCTGTTGCGGTTGGCTACCAACGCCGTACTCATTCCGGCCCTGTCACGGATCGCAATGGCGGATGACTACCCGTCGCGGCCCATTCGTCTGATTGTCGGCTTTCCGCCCGGTGGCGGCGTGGACATCGTTGCCCGACTGATGGCGCAATATTTGTCGGAGCGGCTCGGCCAGCAGGTCATTGTCGAGAACAAGCCCGGCGCCGGCGGCAATATCGCCACTGAATTTGTCGTTCGGTCGCCGGCCGACGGCTACACGCTCACTTACGTCGGCCCGGTGGCCGCCATTAATCCGGCCTTTTACAAAAATCTCGGTTTCGACTTCATCCGCGACATTGCGCCGGTCGCGAGTTTTATGCGGGTACCCCTGGTGCTGGAGGTCACTCCTTCGCTCGCTGTGACGACCGTTCCCGAATTCACCGCCTATGCGAAAGCCAATCCGGGCAAACTCAACGTGGCGTCGTCCGGCGTCGGCACCGCAGGACATGTGGCCGGCGAATTGTTTCAAATGATGACACGCGTCAAATTATTCCATGTGCCGTATCGCGGTGAAACGCCGGCGCTCAACGACCTCATTGCCGGCCGCGTCCAGGTCACCTTCAACCCGTTGCCCGCTTCAATCGGCTATCTCAGGGCCGGGAAATTGCGGGCTCTGGCGGTGACGACCACGATGCGTTCGCAAATCTTTCCGAACGTTCCATGTGTCGGCGACTTCGTGCCGGACTATGAGGCCAGCGTCTGGTACGGTGTGGGCGCGCCCAAGGATACGCCAACGGCAATCGTCGATCGCCTCAACGCCGAGATCAATGGTGCGTTAGCCGATCCCAAGATCGAGTCGCGGCTTGCCGCGCTCGGCGGCATGGTGCTGCCGGGATCGCCCGCTGACTTCGGCAAACTCATTGCCGAGGAGACCGTCAAATGGGCCAAGGTCGTCAGGTTTGCCGGTATTCAGCCGCAATGACTGGACCGCCATTCGACGAAGCGACCGCGGTCGAATATATTGTGCAGCCGCTGCCGAACGTCGTTCTTGGAAGCATCCATGGAGTGAACCGTGCCGAAGATCAGGCATCTTGCCGTCATCTGTATGAATCCGGAAAAGCTCGCAAAATTTTACTGCGACGTATTCGAGATGGAGGTGGTCGGGCGGAACAAGTCCGGCGGCGTTTTCTTGAGCGACGGCTATATGAATCTGGCGCTGCTGAAGCAGCAGGCTGTGGGCAAGCCGCCCGGCCTCAATCACTTCGGTTTTCATGTCGAAGATGCCGACGAGATCGCCAGGCGCATGAGCCAATGGGACGTCGTCGGGCCCGAGAAGCGCCCCGCCGATCGCACCTATGCGGAGCAGCGCGGCACCGATCCGGAAGGCAACAATTTTGATATCGCGGAAGGCGGGTTCGATCGCGATGCGGCCGAGCGCAAAAAGGCAAAGGCGCCCGTTGGCGCATGAGTTCGGCTCTGATTGAGCGCCGCGATAGGACGCATTCCGTCGATCCCATCACGCTCGAAGTGATCTGGCATGGCCTGATCTCGATCACCAATCAGATCGACGCCAATATCAAACGGACGGCGTTCAGTCCCTACATCTACGAATACAACGACTTTGCCGTCGGGTTGGTCGACGCCGACGGCCAGCTTATTGCGCAGTGCACCGGCGGCATGCCGCCGTTCGTCGCCGACTCGGTCGGCGCGGCGGTACGCGACGGCCTGAAGATGTATGGCGCCGACCGCCTCGGTCACGGTGACGCGGTGCTATGCAATCATGCGGCGGTGCAGGGCCAGCACCTCAACAACACGGTGATGTATACGCCAATCCGCTGCGGCCGCGGGCGCGGTCATTTGATCGGATTTTTCGCCATCAATGTGCATTGGATCGACATCGGCGGTGCGGTCCCGCATTCCACCGATATCTTTATGGAAGGCCTGCAGCTGCGCTCGATCAAGCTCGTTTCGAACGGCGAGCCGATCGAAGAAGTCTATCGCCTGATCGAGAACAACACGCGCCAGCCGGCCGAACTGCTGGGCGACATCGCGGCGCAGCTCGCCGGCTGCCTCCTGGGGCGCGACCTGACGGTCGCGCTTGCCGAAAAATACGGCGTCGCTGCGTTCCTGTGCGCGCTCGATCTCATACTCGATCGCTCGGAGGCGGCGGCGCGTGCCTTCATCCGCGCCATCCCGGACGGCGTCTACGGCGCCGAGACCTTCTTGGACGACGACCGCGCCGGCGGCGAACCGTTGCCGATCAAGGTGCGTGTGGTCATCCAAGGCGACGAACTGACCGTCGATTACTCCGACGTGGCCGACCAGGTGCGCGGTCCGATCAATTCCGGTTATTTTGGCGGTGGGCAAACGACCGCCCGCGTCGCGTTCAAATATCTGATTGGCGCCGGCGAGCCGGCCAACGAAGGCACGTTCCGTCCGCTTAAGCTCATCTTGCCGCCGCGCAAAATTCTCAGCGCCGACGCGACGGCGCCGATGGGCAATTACTCGACGCCGTTTCCGACCGTGATCGATACGGTGATCAAGGCGCTGGCGCCGGCGCTGCCGGAACGCGTACCCGGCGGCCATTTCGGCACGCATTCGGGCGTTCGCTTCTACGGCAAGCGACCCGACGGCAGTTTTTTCGGTACCCACGACAGCGGCCACGGCGGCTGGGGCGCGTGCGCGACGCACGACGGCAGCGGACCGTTCCGCACCATGGCGCACGGCGACACCCGCATCATTCCGCTCGAATTGCAGGAGGCGACGCTGCCGATCCGCATCGAGGAATTTTCGTTGCGCGAAGATTCCGGCGGCCCGGGCAGGTTTCGCGGCGGGCTGGGTTTCCGCAAAACCTATCGGGTGCTCGCGCCCTGCATGGTGCAGACCAATCTTGATCGCACCAAATTTCCGCCGTGGGGCGTGTGCGGCGGCGGCGACGCCAAACCGGGACGTTTCATGCTGACCGATGCCGAGACCGCCGAGGAGCGGCCGGTCGACAAGGAGAAAGGCTTGGCGCTCAAGCCGGGTGATTTGGTGTGCGTGGAAACCGGAGGAGGGGGTGGCTACGGCCCGCCTGGCGAGCGCTCGCTCCAGGCAATCCAGCGCGATGTCGATGCCGGATACGTGACGCGCACCGCAGCCGAACTGGATTACGGCGTGATGATCGGCACAGACGGCAAAATTCGACGCGACGGACAACCAGGATGATTTCGGCCTTGGCAAAACTCTTCGTGCCGCTGTTGGCATTGATAGCTGGTCTCTCAGTCGCGCACCCCGCCGGCGCCGAGACCGTTGAAGAGTTTTATCGCGGCAAAACGGTTACCATGGTTGTGGGGACCGGCGCCGGCGCTGGCGCCATCAGCGGCTATCCCACGGCCTTGGCGCCGGCGATGAAGAAGTATCTGCCCGGCCATCCCGACTTCATCGTTTCGTACATGCCGGGCGGCGGCGGCATCAAGGCGGCCAATTACATTTACGGCATCGGCCCGCAGGACGGCACCGTTTGGGGTTTTATCACCCGCGGTTTTTTGCTGGCGCCGCTGCTCAAAGTGCCGCAGGTGCAATTCGATCCGACCAAATTCAACTGGATCGGCAGCCCGAGCCGCACCGTCTCCATCGGTATGGTGTGGAACGCAGCGACCGACGTGCGGACTATTCAAGGCGCGATGCAGCGGCAGGTCGTGGTCGGCGCCACCAGCATGGCGCAGGACACCGGCATCTTTCCGCGCGCGCTCAACCGTATCGCCGGCACCAAGTTCAAGATCGTGCCGGGTTATTCCGGTCTCGGCGCGGTCGATCTC
>Ga0070730_10004668_pt1 | contig 11939 bp, 8 predicted proteins | sample Coa_R1_3_FD_66447 | JGI IMG/M metagenome (GOLD analysis project Ga0070730, IMG submission 66447) | Surface soil microbial communities from Centralia Pennsylvania, which are recovering from an underground coalmine fire - Coalmine... | ecosystem: Environmental > Terrestrial > Soil > Unclassified ... | reverse complement strand
GAGCGCCTGGCAATGCGGGTTTTTTACGTGAATGTGACCACGTCCGGTGAAGTGAATGACATTGCCGCGCTCATGCGGAGCCTCTTCGATATCCGCCTGCTCAGCATCGAGGCTTCGCAAAACAAAATCACGGTGCGCGCTCCCAAAGACCTGATCGAGGCAATGGCGATCATTCTGGATAATTTGATCGATACGCGCCCGGAAGTGATGCTGGAAGTGCAGGCGTATGAACTGGATTCCGAGCGGGCCACCAAATTCGGATTGACTCTGCCAACCGACTTCCAGATATTCAGCATTGCCGCTGAAATTTTCAGAATTCTGGGGCCCAATGCCCAGCCGGTGATTGACCAGCTCAGCAGGACGGGTACCATTGATCCCGCGCTGATCCCCCCCGATGCGCTGGCCAAACTGGCGGGATCGCCGCTACTTTCGCCTTTTATCTTTTTCGGTACGGGAAATGCCCTGATCGGGATCGGCTTCCCCGCAAATGTGGGTGCGCAGCTGAGCCGGACTTCTTCTGAATCCGTGAACCTGGAGCATGTGCATTTGCGGGCCCAGGATGGAGATGCCGCTACTTTTCGCGTGGGCACCCGCTTTCCCATTGTAAACAGCGTTTTCCAGGGAGTAACGCTCGATAATCAAGGGCGTCCCCTGGTCGGCAGTCCCGTGCCTTCCGTGCAGTATGAAGATGTTGGGCTTACGCTCAAGTCCACTCCGCATTATCACCGCGGCGATCTGGTAACGCTAAATATGGAGCTCTCCATAAAGACACTGGGCGCGGTGCAGGCCAATGGAATTCCTTTGATCATTACGCGTGAATACAAAGGAAACATTACTCTCAAAGATGGTGAACCGGCGGTGGTGACCGGCGAAGTCGATGAATCGGACACCCGATCATCATCAGGTCTTCCAGGGCTGGGACAGACGCCGTTGTTGCAGGGCATTGCCAACCTCAACGCGAAGGACCGAATCCGCCAGGAAATTCTGATTGTGGTCACGCCTCGCATTATCCGGAAGCCGTTCCATGATTCAGGTGCAACGATGGTTCCGGCTTCCGTGCGATAAAGCCTGCTTTTAAATGCAAATAGCAGACATACGCATACCCCCATTTTTGATGTGTCCTGATCCTTTTATTGGAGCCTCAATTGGGCCCCGACTCGCCATTTCACCGAAGAAGGCTGGGAGTCGCCAAAGGCACTAACAAATAAAGCAATTGACCATTGGCTCCGTGCGTAACCCCATACCCTCCCCTCAAAAAAAGCATTCTGAGATTTTGATATTTTTTTTGCCGCACAGCGAAGGGTTTTCTGCCGTGTTGTCGTCTTTCATAACCGAATGCTTATTTTAGAAAGGAAAAACAATGGCAAAACCTACCTGGGAAAATCCAATTAAGTCGTTCTTTCGGGAGTCGGATATTAAAACTATGAAACTGAAGCGCATTGACCTGTCCAGCTACGACAACGTCAAGCAGCGAGCGCAGGACATCTATGAGCGCCTTGCGGATGGCAGTATGCCATGCGACGCGCCATGGCCCGCGGACAAAGTTGCAACATTCAAGGAATGGATCGACAGCGGTACACCTAAAAACTGACAAGGAGAAACAATGGCTGATCGTCCGAATTTCTGGGAAGACATTTTTCCGCTCTTTACCGATGGTGACATCGCCTGCATGCGCGCTCGGGGCGTTTTGCTGGCAGATATCAACTGGTGGAAAGATAACGACAACTGTGATCTCGCCATCAATCTGCTTGACTCAGGAAAAATGCCATTAGGCGGTCCACCCTGGGATAAAGAAAACATCAACAAGCTCAGGAACTGGCAGGCGAAAGGCTTTCCTGAAGGCGAGCGCCCCACTGAAAACGAAGACAAATAGGAGACAGGAATGCGAAGAATCCAACTGTATCTCGGCCTCGGACTGCTTCTAGCCATCAGCGGGGGCGCCATTATCCATATCCATGCTGGTCCATCCTCGGTCCTGGCGGACGAAACCGTATCACTGCCGGGCAAGGTTCCACTACAACCTCCAGACAATAATCAAAAGGCCATTGATCGATTTTCCTGGGAGACATTTGTTGCTCTGAACCGCCCGGCTGAACTCGATAGCGCTGGCCGACCGGTCCGGGACAATGCCTTTCCCAACGGCAAGCCTGATCTAAGCAAGCCGCTCGACGCGCCCGGACCAAGGGTGTGGGAGGGCATGAAAGCAGACCATGAACTCTTCCGGCACGGCGGGACACAGCCAGCCGAGTGGAATCAATATGACGATGATCTTCCCTGCAGCGCGGGTTCGATTGAGGAAAAGTCGGGCGAGAAAATTCTGACGCTGATCTCGGAAGGAACGTCGATGCAACAGGGAGTCAATCAGGCAATGGCCGGCCCGCTGATTGACCGTTTTGGATCGTATGTTCACTATGAGGTCCGGCACAATAAACCCTATTACGAGTTTGTAACCACGAACAAATTCTATCTTCGCGATGAACTGGATAAGAAACATCGCTGGCCACGAAAAATGGTCCAGTTGCCGATCAGTGATCCAGACGCCCAATCTTATGGTTCTCTTGAGATTAAAGCTGCATGGCGCGTAATGGATCCCTCGGAGGATGAATCTACGCTCCGGCGCTATTACTGGACATGGGCGCGAGTGCCCGATCCAAAAACGGGGGAATGCGGTCCGAAGCAGCGTGTAGGGCTGGTGGGCTTGCATATCATCCAGAAGATCAAGGGTTTTAACTCGTGGCTGTGGGCGACATTCGAGCACATTGATAATGTTCCCTGCAATTACTCCGACCCCAGTACATGTCCGGCAGCGCCGTCAGGATATTCCTTCAATGCAAAAGATCCACAGCTTGACGACCTGGCGCGCCAGAATCGGGGATATGCGCCCAAGAACTGGACCCAGCCAAAGCTTGGTCAGAAATGGCGGCCAATAGATCCGCAGAAGCTGCCTCCCGAGCCCGTTGCCATTGCTGAACGAATCAATGCAGTGCGCATGCTGCCTGTCCAGCCTGACGCAAATTTCGTGAATAGTGAGTTTCACGCAAAAAATGGGATCAAGGGGACATTCCTCGAAAACTACATTTTGATTGACACGCAATGGCCGCTCGACGGCAACGGGAAGGTGATACCGCCCAATCTCGGTGTAGAGCCGACAGATAAGGAATACGTCAGTGGAGCTCTCGACCCCGAACCCGGCCCTGGTGGACGCCGCAAAGTTCCAGTGGCAAACATCACTATGGAAACTTTTTACCAGCAGGCCAACCCAGCGCTGAAAGGCCTGGGGGCCAGTTGTATGCAGTGTCATTACGCCGCCGCCCAGACCGATTTTAGCTGGACGCTGGCTAACCGAGCATGGCCTCCATCGCGAGCAGCGTTGAAGCCAGAATCACATTGACCCAGAGCCTGCTTGCTTAAGTATTTAGGCTTGCAGCGAAGAAGTAAAAACTGTCTGATCACGGCCTTCGTACGTAACTGGTGACGCCCGGAGGCCGTGCTTATTTTCCCGCGTGATCGATCTCGAACTGCACCAGGCTCTTGAGCTGGTCCCAGGGAATGCTGGCGATTGATTTTACACGGCGTCCGTTGATGAAGACGGTTGGGGTTTCATTCACTTCCAGTGAATGGCCCAGTTCGACTGATTTATTGACTCTCGCTTCCGTTGCCGGAGTTGCGGCACAGGCGGCGATTTTTTCAGCATCGAGACCGGCAGCCGTGGCCAGTTCCTTCAATTTGTCGTCGGCGGTCGTCAGCGCGATACCGCCCTGGTTTTCAAAGATGCTCGCGAGGTACTTCCAGAACAGCTCCGGGTTGGTTTGCGCGGAGCAATCGGCATATTCAGCGCCCTTCAGGGCCCAGGGATGCAGTGAGGCCGGCAGAGGGAATTGCTGAAAAACAAAGCGCACCTGGGGAAATTCGGCCAGCACTTTTTCCATGACCGGCTGCGCGGCTTTGCAGTGCGGACACTGCATATCACTGAACTCAACAATGGTGATGACCGGGGTTTTGGAGCCCATCGCCGGGCCATCGGCCGCCTTCAGTTTTTCCCGCAAGGACGCAAACGGGTTCAGGCCGAAAGGAATGATGTCGGCAATCACGGCGGCGCTTTGGCCATCGGGCGAGATCAAAAGACGGTTGGGCGCCTGCTTGTTGAGGGAAACCAGAACTTCCGCCGCGCCGGGAAACGGCGAGGGACGAATGTCGAGGACTTCCCACGAAATGGCGGCGTCATAGCCGAAGGTTCTTTTGAGCGCGCCATCTATCTCCTCGCGGCTGGGGAGTGTCGTGGCTGATTTAGCTGGAGAATGGGCCGGCGACGGCGTGGTATTCCGCGCCGATTGCGGGGCAGAGGTTTGCGCGGACAGCAGTGATGGCAAAAATGCCAGTATGACGGCGAGAGAAATAATATTTGTGTTTTTACGATTGCTCATGATCAGATTTCCGATTTCTGTGCGATGGGGAAACGGCGTCCCAGGCCAAAGGCTTTGTGTGTAATCTTTAGACCGGGCGCGGCCTGCTGGCGCTTGTACTCGCTTCGTTCCACCATACGCACCACGTCGCGAACCAGCTTTATATCATACCCGTGTTCTTCGGCAATTTGTTCGGCTGTGTGGTACTGCTCCACGTAGTCCTCGAGAATGGTGTCGAGAATCTCGTAAGGCGGAAGCGTGTCACTGTCTTTTTGTCCGGGACGCAGCTCCGCCGAAGGCGGCTTTTCGAGCGTGGATTGCGGGATCACGGGATGCCGCGAATTTATGTAATGGCTGATGCGGTACACCAGAGTCTTGGGGACATCGGAGATCACCGCGAGTCCGCCTACCATATCGCCGTAAAGGGTGCAGTAGCCGACTCCCAGTTCGGATTTATTGCCGGTGGTCAAAACGAGTCCGCAAAATTTATTGGAGAGCGCCATGAGAATGCCGCCGCGGATTCGAGCCTGAATATTCTCTTCCGTCACATCTTCCGGCCTGCCGGCAAAGACAGGCGCGAGGGCCTTGCGGTAAGCATCGAAGATTCCGGCGATGGGCACCGTCTCCATGCGGATGCCGAGGGTGCAGGCCAAATCGCGGGCGTCTTTTAAGCTGTGCTCAGACGAATACTGGCTGGGCATGGCAACACCGGTAACATTTTCCGGGCCCAGCGCGTCTGCGGCGATGGCGGCGGTGAGGGCCGAATCGATTCCGCCGCTGAGCCCAATAATCACGCGCTCAAAACCGCACTTGCGGACGTAATCGCGCGTTCCCAGAACCAGCGCCGCGTAAGCGCTCCCCTCCTCGTTTTCGACCTGGGGATGAATATCGCCCTGCAGGCTCTCGGAATCGAAAAAGACCAAATCTTCTTCGAAGGATTTCGCCTGGGCAACGATGCGGCCGTCCGGCGCAATCACCACGCTGGAGCCATCAAAGACCAGCTGGTCGTTTCCGCCCACCTGATTGACCATGACCACCGTGACTTTGTTATCGCGGGCAATGGTGGCCAGCATTTTGCGCCGCAACTCGCGCTTGCCCAAATGAAATGGCGACGCGGCAATGTTGAGCACCAGATTTGATCCGGCATGCAGCAGCTCTTCCACCGGATCGACACTGTAAAGGCGCCTCGGCCAGAAATGCTTGTCATTCCAGGCGTCTTCGCAAATGGTGAGCGCCAGCCGTCTGCCTTCGAAAGGGAAGACCTCCTGCCGGGGCGCGGGTGCGAAGTAACGCAGCTCGTCAAACACGTCGTAGGTCGGCAGCAGCATCTTGGACTGCACAAAGCGAATCTCGCCGCCCTGCAGTACGGCCGCGGAATTCATCACCGACTTGCCGGTCTCAACCGCGGCAGCGGAAACAAAGCCGCAGACGATGGCAATTTCCGGAACGGCAGCCGCAATCTCCTGGGTCACGCGCTGGCTGCGCCCCACAAAGGCTGGCTTTTCCAGCAGATCACGCGGCGGATAACCGCAAACGGCAAGTTCGGGGAAGAGCACCATCTTTGCGCCGGAGGCATGGGCTCGCCGAGCAAAATCGACGATCTTTTTTGCGTTACCGCTGAAGTCGCCAACGGTAGGATTGATCTGTCCCAGGGCTACTTTCACATTCCAGTGTAAACCGCGCGAGCTGGTTGCGTCAGCTCTCTACTGCGGCGGCGGTGGTGAAGCCGGCGCGGGCGTCTGGCTTTGCGGGGAATTCTGCCCTGGCTGCTCGCCCCACTGCGGCTCTTCCTTTTGCTTCGGCTTGATCACCGTGGTGGGCTGCAGGGCAGGATCAGGCGGATCGTCGTCGCGCCGCAGGGTGGGCTTGTGCGCCGGTTTGTCCTGGGCGGAGCTTTCCGGCGGATTACTTGGCTGATGAGCGGTCATGATGGAGGCGATTCCATCCTGCACGTCCACTTCTTTTTGCGTTTTGGTCACAACCTCCTGCCCGACCTTCGCTGTCTTTACCTGCACCACCTCATCACCCACAAAGCGCACAAACATGACTTCCTGCGGAGGCTTACCGTAGATCCACTCTTCGTAGGCGTGCCCTTTTTCATCCTGTTCGCGAACCTTCTGTTCCGGACGATCTTTGGCCAGCACCACCATATCCCGGTTCATGCCCACCAGAACTTCATGCCTTTTGACCGCGGCCTGCACTTTGGGCGGCAGCGTTTCGGTAGCTACTTCAGTCGCGGATTTCAGCGAAAAATCGAAGATCGGATTCAGCAACTGGCGCATCTCTTCAGCGTTCATCTCCGGAACATGGTTTTTGAATACCAGGGTGATTACCGCCCCGGTTGCCTGGCCGGTACCCTGGTGAGGCGTAGAGATGCTGTCTGTTCCGCCCGCGCCCACACTCACATGGTCATACCAGTGCGACTTCTTTTTTTCTCCGCCGTTAATTTCGAAGCGAATGGATTTGTCTTTGAACACCACGTTCGTGATTCGCACCTGTTCGCCGATTTTGGCTGCCGCGCCATGCAGGCTGGCCAGCTGATATAAACGCGCCTCTCCAGGGGTCACCTGTCCATCCGTGGTCACGACAATATCCTTCGTTCCCAGGGGCAGCGTTTTGCGCACGCGTGTTACTTCAGCATTGAAGATCTGGATCAGCTGCAGTTTGGTGTTCTCATCCACACGGGGGCGTTTTTCCAGATCAGGAATCGGGTTGGCATGGGGAGAAGAATCGGCTTTCGCCTCGTCACCCAGCTTCACCACGATCTGTGATTTGTTTTGTGCATCGGGCTGGCCCGCCTGGTTCCGGGCAGATTCCGGCGAAGGGGTGTTTGCAGCAGGCCTCGAGTCCTGCGTTTGGCTTGCCGCAAGGCCGCAAAGTAGAAGCGGCAAGATCAAGCGAGATACATGGAGTGACATGGTCGAAGTCCTGTAGCTGCTTTATGAACGGTTCTTTATTAACTATTCGCCCATTCAGGCGAATTTTCAACCCGGAAAGCACACGGCGTGCAGTACTAATTTCCTATACTTGGATGCCGCGCCCGGTGCTCTGAGGTTCCCTGGCTCTGCCGACGCCGCTCACCGTGAATCCTGTACGGGCCACGGATGCCGGCAGCACCTGGCCGCCATAGCTGCGGATGGCAGCCGCGGCACTTTCCCGTGTCTCAGGCTCGGTAAGAAACACAACGCAGCCGCCGCCGCCCGCGCCACAGACCTTGGCTGCCACGGCGCCGTTGCGCAGCGCCACCGTCATCAGTTTTTCGATCAGGGGCGTGGAGATACCCGGAGCATTCGTTTTCCGCAGCTTCCACTCCTCGCGCATCAAGCGGGCCACATTGTTCCAGTCGGCGTTTTTGAGAGCTGCGAGCATGGCGCGGGCAATTTCGCCAATCTGCTCAAAATTGCGGAACACCCGCTTGTCACCCTCAATATGGGCCTTAAATACTTCCCAGTTATTGATGCCGGACTGGCGTGGCGCTCCGGTATAGGCCAGCACAAAACGGCTGTCGAGCTCTTCCGGGGCCAGAGGAATCTCCGCCCGCTGCAGGCCATCCACCTGCAAATGGATGGCGCTCAGACCGCCGTAAAGCGCGGGATAGTAATCCTGGCAGCCGGTAGGGACTTTGATGATCTGGGCTTCCACGTTCTGCGCGATCTCGCGAATCTCTTCGCGGTTGAGCTTTCTTCCGGTAAAGCGGGCCAGCGCCGCCGTGCTGGCGATCATCAGCGCGGACGAACCGGAAATCCCGGCGCCAGCAGGTGACTCCGAGTTGGTTTCCATCTCGAACCCGCCCTGCGGGGCGAAAAAGCGCACAATATAAGCCGCCAGCGGATGCTTGTATTTGCCGGCGGCGCAGAGCTGGTCGAAGTCGGCGAACTCTTCTTCGCGGCCGGTATCGATCGACTTCAGGCGAATCTGCCTGCCGGGCAACGGCGTGATGCGGCAGCGCGTGAGGATATTTACGGCGAAATTTACCGTGACGGCCCCAGGATGAAACAAATACAGGGGCCAGATGTCCATGGTTCCGCCCGCCAGGTCCACCCGGCAGGGGGCATTCGCGACGATTGTTCCGTTGTTGTCAGCCAATGATTATTCCGTAAAGAAGCGGGCCATCTCGCGAAACTTGGTGTAACGGCCGTCCACCAGCTGCTGCACCGGCAGGCTCTTGAGCTCGGTGTAGTGGCGGCGAAGTACTTCATCCACCATGGCGGCCGCGGCGTCATGATCGGAATGCGCGCCGCCGCCCGGCTCGGTGATAATTTCGTCAATTATGGCGAGGTCCCTGAGATCGGTGGAGGTGATGCGCAGCGCCTGGGCCGCGACCTCTTTTTTCGTGGCATCGCGCCACATGATGGAAGCGCAGCCTTCCGGCGAGATCACCGAATAGACCGAATTTTCCAGCATGAACACGCGATCGGCCACCGCAATGGCCAGTGCGCCGCCGCTGCCTCCCTCGCCGGTGATGGTGGTGATGATCGGAACTTCCAGCCGGGCCATCTCGCGCAGATTGCGGGCAATGGCCTCGGCCTGGCCGCGCTCTTCCGCGCCCAGCCCAGGATACGCGCCCGGTGTGTCCACAAAAGTGAAGATGGGCCGCCCGAACTTCTCGGCCATTTTCATGCAGCGCAGCGCCTTGCGATAGCCTTCAGGATTGGCCTGGCCAAAGTTTCTGTGCACGCGCTGCTTCGTGTCCCGGCCTTTTTGATGGCCGATGACCATGACCTCGTCGCCGTGATAGCGGGCCAGCCCGCAGATAATCGCCGCGTCGTCGCCAAAGGAGCGGTCGCCATGGATCTCGCTCCAGTCGGTAAAGATGCGCTCCACGTAATCCAGAGTGAAGGGCCGCTGGGAGTGCCGCGCCAGTTCGGTCTTTTGCCAGGCGTTGATGTGCAAACGAATCTGCTCCCGCAGGAAATGAATCTGGTGCTCAAGATGCCTGAGCTGCAGACGCGCATCTTCATCCGCGCCCGCTCTGGCTTCCAGCTGCGCGATCTGGCCGGAGAGTGATTCCAACTGCCGCTGTGCTTTGACTACTGGATCCAAAAAAGAAAGCTCCTGTCTTGCTGGACCCCTGCCTGTCGGTTTTGGCCGGCGGCACAGGGTAATTACCACTTTACTCTGTTCCCAGTCGCAATCGCTGGCTGGTCTTAATCCACAACCCGCACCGCGCCCCGTCCGCAAAGCTCTTCCACGCGCGTAATAAAGGAACGGTCCGGACACACATTATATCCGTCGGCCTCCATCACCACCATGAAGTCGCCGGGGCGTTCCAGATCAAACAGTACGCCGGCTTCGCCTTTTTTCTCGCGAAACACCGTGTGCAGCGCGTCCACGGTCGAGTCCGTGGCGGTTTCGAGCGGAACGCGGATGCGGATGGCGCGCGGCATTTTGGGCGTGGCTTCTTCGAGCGGCGTGAGCTGGCTGATGGCGATCTTGGGATTGGAGCCCTCTTCCACCCGCACGCTGCAGCGCACCAGCATGGCGATTTCCTGCTTGAGCAGTCCCTGCAGCCGTTTGTAGGCCTCGGGGAAGATCACGGCTTCAACCGTACCGGTCATGTCTTCGAGCACGGCCTGGGCGTACATATCGCCCTTCTTTGACTTCAGCACGCGTACGCCGGAGATGATCCCCGCTGCAGTGACCTCGTCGCGGCCCGTGCCGCTCTTCATTTCGCCAATAGCCTCGGCCGTGAGAGCGCGGAAGGCTTCCAGTTTTTCTTTATATTTCTCGAGCGGATGGCCGGTGATGAAGAAGCCAAGAACTTCTTTTTCATTGGCGAGGCGCTGGTGCTCGTCCCATTCCGGCACGCCGGGCAGACGCTCCTGGCTGTTCTGGGCAGGATCATCCTGCTGAAAGATTCCGAACAGCCCGTGCTGGCCCGATTCGGCGTCGCGCTGTGATTTCTGTCCGCGCTCCATGGCCTTATCGAGGACGGCCATCAACTGCGCACGATGGCCAAAGGCGTCCATGGCGCCGCTCTTGACCAGTGACTCGATCACCCGCTTGTTCAGCAGGCGCAGATCGACTTTCTCGCAAAAATCAAAGATCGAAGGGAAGCGCTTGAGCTCTTTGCGCGCTTCAATGATCGACTCAATCGCGTTGCGCCCCACGTTTTTCACCGCGGCCAGGCCAAAGCGTATGGCATTGTCGTGCGGCGTAAAGAAGGCGTCGCTCACGTTGATGTCCGGCGGCTCCACGGGAATACCCATTTCGCGGCACTCGTTGATGTACTTCACCACGTTGTCCGTATTGCCCGATTGCGATGTCAGCAGCGCGGCCATGAATTCGACCGGGTAGTGCGTCTTCAGATACGCGGTCTGATACGCCAGCAGGGCATAAGCCGCCGAGTGCGACTTGTTGAAACCGTATCCGGCGAACTGCTCCATCAGGTCGAAGATCTTGACGATCTTTTTTTCCGGAAAGTTGCGCTCCACCGCGCCGCTCACGAAGCGCTCGCGCTGCTTGGCCATTTCTTCCGGGTTCTTTTTGCCCATGGCGCGGCGCAGCAGGTCGGCTTCTCCGAGGGAGTAGCCCGCAAGTACGTTGGCGATCTGCATCACCTGTTCCTGATACACGATCACGCCCAGCGTTTCCTTAAGCAGCTGCTCCAGCTCCGGCAGCTCGTATTCAACCTTGCGCCGCCCCCATTTGCGCTCGATAAAGTCGTCGATCATGCCGCCCTGAATCGGGCCAGGGCGATAGAGAGCGTTGAGAGCGGTGAGGTCTTCCACCGTGCCGGGCTTGTAGCGCCGCAGCACGTCGGTCATGCCGCCGGATTCAAACTGAAAGACGCCCGAGGTCAGCCCGGTATGGAAGATTCGTTCATAGGTTTGCGGGTCGTCGAGCGGAATTTTCTCGAGATCGAGCGGCTTGCCGCGCATGGCAATCAGCTTCAGCGCGTCATCCACGATGGTCAGCGTGGTGAGCCCGAGAAAGTCCATCTTCAGCAGGCCCATCTTTTCCACCGCCTTCATATCGTAGGCGGTCACGATTTCATCGTTCTTGGTCTTGTGCAGCGGCACCAGTTCAGTGAGCGGCTTGGGCGCGATCACCACTCCCGCCGCATGAACGCCGGAGTTGCGCACCAGTCCTTCCAGACGCAGGGCGGTATCGATCAACTCGCGCACCTGCGGCTCGCCGTCATAAGCCTGCTGCAGCCCGGGCGAGTCCTTGAGCGCCTGATCAATGGTGATGTTCAGCGTGGCCGGCACCATTTTGGCGATGCGGTCCACATCGTTGTAAGGGATGTCCATGGCCCGGCCCACGTCCTTGATAGCGGCTTTGGCGGCCATGGTGCCAAAGGTGATGATCTGGGCCACGTTGTCCCGGCCATACTTGCGCGTGACGTAGTCGATGACCTCGCCGCGCCGGTTCATGCAAAAGTCGATGTCGATATCAGGCAGGGACACGCGCTCCGGATTCAAAAAGCGCTCGAACAGCAGCTCATTTTGCAGCGGATCGATATCGGTAATGCCCATCGCATAGGCCACCAGCGCGCCCGCCGCCGAACCACGTCCCGGTCCCACGGGAATGCTG
>Ga0070730_10004666_pt1 | contig 11941 bp, 15 predicted proteins | sample Coa_R1_3_FD_66447 | JGI IMG/M metagenome (GOLD analysis project Ga0070730, IMG submission 66447) | Surface soil microbial communities from Centralia Pennsylvania, which are recovering from an underground coalmine fire - Coalmine... | ecosystem: Environmental > Terrestrial > Soil > Unclassified ... | reverse complement strand
CCTAGGACCGCGGCCGGAAAGGGGCAGGAGGCTTCCGGCCAGCGTGGGTACTGAGGTAGGGTAGGCGGGTAGGAGCAGGGTCGAAGGAGAGAGGGCAAGGATGCTCGGCAAGCGGTCGGCACAGTTGGGCTTGTTCGAGGCGGACACTCTGTACACAGAGTTCGTGGGCCGGCGAACGTTCTATGGCTACTTGGCCTCGGAACGTGGTGAGTTGTTTAACGACGCCGACTTCGCCGAACTGTACTGTCCCAACAATGGACGGCCGAGTGTGCCACCGAGCCTGCTGGCCACGGCACTGGTGCTGCAAACGTATGACGACGTCTCCGATGAGGAAGCGACGCGCCGAGCCGCGTTCGATCTGCAATGGAAGGTGGCGCTGGGCATCGAATTGGAGGTGCGACCGTTTGCCAAGAGCACGCTCCAGGAGTTTCGCGCGCAGTTGATCGTGCATGACCAAACACGCGCCATCTTCCAGCGGAGTCTGGAGGTTGCCAAGCGACGTGGGGTGTGGAAGAAAGGGCATGCACCGCATGAGCGGCAGCAGATGAAGCTGGCGCTGGATACGACGCACATTCTTGGCCGTGGTGCCGTCAAGGATAGCTACAACCTGCTGGCGGATGGCATCGTCCAGGTGCTGCGCGCGCTGGCTAAGCTCGTCGCGTGCGACTTGATGGAACTGGCCGAAGAAGTTGGCTGTGCGCAGTATGTGCAGGGGCCGAGTCTCAAAGGCCAAGTGGACGTTGACTGGAGCGATCCGCAGGCCCGTCAGCGGTTCCTGGCAGAGATCGTGGCTGACGCTGAGCAGTTGCTGGAGTTAGTGCGTGGGACGCGATCCGACCTGACCAAGGACAGTCCCGAAGATAAGGAGTTGGTCGCGGCGGCCGAGATGCTGGCGCGCATCCTGGGCCAGGACATCGAGCGCGATGAGCATGGACCACGCTTGAAGCGGGGTGTGGCGCCGGATCGGCTGATCTCGGTGCATGACCCCGAGATGCGGCATGGGCGCAAAAGTAGCAGCCATCGTTTCAACGGGCACAAAGCACAGGTTGCGGTGGACACCGGTTCGCAACTGATCACGGCGGTGGAGGTGCTGGCGGGCAATGCGCCCGATGCCGAGCAGGCATTGGAGGTGGTCGAGACGACCGAGGCGGCGACTGAGTGCCAGGTGGTGGAGGTGATTGGCGACTGCGCCTACGGCGCTGGCGAGACACGCGCTGAATTCGCGGCGAGTGGACGGACACTGGTCGCCAAAGTGCCGGAGATCCACAACCAGGGCTACTTTGCCAAGACCGAGTTTCAGATCGATCTGGAGGCAGGCACGTGTACCTGTCCGAGCCAGCAGCAGACACGTGAGTTTCGAACAGCCAAAGGTGGCGGTGGGATATTCGTGTTTGCCATCGAGACCTGTGCGGCGTGTCCGCTTCGGTCCCAGTGCACGCGGGGCCAGGGCGGTCGAACGGTCTTCGTCCATCCGCAGGAAGCCTTGCTCCAGCGAGCGCGCGAGTTCCAGGCCAGTGCGGCGTTCGACGAAGCGCGACGGCGACGTCAGGTGGTAGAGCATCGGATCGCACGCCTGGTGCAACTCGGCATTCGCCAGGCGCGCTACTTCGGGCGCACCAAGACCTTGTTCCAGGTGTGCCTCGCAGCGGCAGTGGCCAACCTGACGCTGCTAGCGACGATCTCCAGTGCGGCATCGACCGCCGATTCGGTGACGTTGGGCGCCGTGTTGGCCATTCTGGCGGCTTTGTTGGGCCTGAGGAGGCGCAGTGTGCCATTCCGGCTCGTTGCCCTTGGCCACGATCTCTCCGATCACCTTGACCAGCCCATTGGTCACTTCCACGCGATCATCCGCCCTCTAACACCCCCTTGTCGGCCGGGCTTCTAGGCTATACCACTCGGGATGACTAACCGTGACGGGGTGGGGCAGCGCGTCACCAGTCCACATGAGCTTCTACCCTCGGGAAGTCACTTCGACAACCAGATGGCCCGGGGTGTGCCCCGCGGCCGCTAGAGCTTTGACGCCGGGTGCGATCTCTGTGTCGCGGTCAAGCAGCTCCAACTGGAGCTCCACTGGTATCAGCTGATACTGCGCAACGCTGCGCCATCTCGCGACATGATCTTTGAGCACATCACGAACGGGCACCTTGGTCGGGTCTGACGTGCTCGTCCAGAACTGCCACTCATCCCGCCACAGCACGTAGCGCGCATTCGGGAATGCTGGCCGCTGGTCGGCGTCGAGAGTGCCACCGATGTGATCGGGGTGACCATGCGTCAGAAGGACGGTTTCGATGGCGGCCGGATCGACTCCTTCGGCGCGCAGGTTGCCCAGCAGCTTGCCATTGGTTGGCGCGCGACCGCCGGCGCCCGTGTCGACCAGAATTCGCCGCTGGCCGGTATCGATCAGCAGCGCGGAATACGGGCTGATCCATTCGTTCCACGCGTCGGGATCGATGTCGTGGGCGCGCAGGACCGGGTCAAGGTCCGCTTTGAGCGCGTTCTCGAACAGAAGCGGCATCGGATTGCGATAAGTGTTGGTGCCATCGCTCACGACAGCACATGCCGCGGTGCCGATCATGAAGCGATGCGCGTGTTGGCCGGTTTCGGTGCTCATGGGATCCACCTTCGGGCTGCTGTCTTGAGCTGCGTTCGAGTGTCTCCGTGCACTGCCTCTACTTGCTAGCTACCAGCGCCAATTCTTAGGACGATTACCACACTCGTCAACAAGCAGAGCGGCACACTGGGCACACACGTGAACGATGTTTGGCGAGGTGAGAAGCGATGGTTGTTGAATCGCTCCCGCTTGATGGTTCTGAACCCTGGACCGAGCCGATGATCAGTCGAAGTCGGCGCAACGCTGGAGAGCGTCTGAGTCTGTCCAACCCCGGTTTGCATGGTTCTGATGTTGGCCGATTCGGCCGGATCCTCATGCAGTAGCACCGGACGAGACCAGTCCCATGAGTCGGCTGGCCAAGATCATCCACGTGAGCAGTTCGTCAGCCTGGCGCAACCAGCGCTCCTCTGAAGCTACAGAAGCCTCCTCCAGCATGATGAGCCTCTCCGCGAGTTCCCGCTTTGGCAAGCGCATGTAGCGCTGGCGAGCTCGAACGAAATCCCGGGTGGGATGTTCTCTGGCGAGCTTCCGCGGGCTTCTGGCCCGCGTTTGGGTCGGGCCTTTCCAAGTCATGTGGTCTCGGTAGTTCGCGTAGGCGTCAGGGTTGGTACGAATACCGTTTTCGGATACCCCACGCCCTTCAGGGTCGATCTGCCGGGATACTGTCGCGATCGAAGCCAACGAGATCGGTTTCCGGTTCTGCTCCAGGAACTCGATCGTGTTCTTGGTGAGTTTGGTCGTCCGCTGGCGTTTACGCTCATACACTGGAACGAGGGCCGCAGGTGGGCTGTCCGACGTCGTCATCGGAGGTCTTCCGTTGGGATGAACGAAGCCTCACGGTGCTCGTCCCCGCGGTACTGCTCGATCAGATCCATCTCTCGTAGCATTGTGCTTGCGTCACGCAATTGCTGCTCGAGTCGACTGGCCTCCGGCAGTAAACCATCCTCGATGGCCGCGGTGCGTTGCTGTTCCAGCCACTCGACTCGACGCCTCAGTTGCGGGCGCTTGCTCGGGTCCGACGCATTGGCTGGACAACCAATGGACGCAAACTTCGCAGGGCAGAACCCAGGCTGAACACACGTTCCCCCGATCACCTCGGCGAGCGCTCCAACTTTCTCTTGTGCCTCGTGCACCATACGCTGGAGATCCTCTGGCGCCCGCTCCAAAGCTGCGCCTATATCCACCAGCCGACCCATCGAGTCCAGTAACCCCTCAGCGGCCTCGGCCACCATCGTCAGCGTAGGTTTGCCGTAGTAGTAGGTCACCGCGACGTCCTTCTGATTGAGGAGCGCCTGGACGATATCGATCGGCAAGCCGACCACCTGGAGAGCGTGTGTGGCGAACGCGTGCCGAAGCAGGTGCGGCCTCAGAATCACGTTCCGACCGTCGCGCGTCTTGAATGCCAGTCCGTGGGCAAGGAACCGCACGCTCGCAGCAATGGTGTCCTGATGCAGGTGCTTTCGGCCGAATTGGAACAAGTAGGGCCCTGGCTTGAAACGATGAGATCGGGCGTGGTACTCACAGAAACTCACGTTGGGGAGCTGTTGCCCGCGCTTGAGTTGGTAGTGCTCCACACCCAGATACCAGGCGACCTTGCTGATGAGCCGGTGCGTCTCGTTACCGATATAGAAGGGACTCGGCGTGTCGGTTCGTACACCCTTAGGAATCAGTCGAAACGCCCAGCGCGTTCTAGGCGTCTGGTCTTTCGCCCCGACCGGAGCAGGCCACTCTTCAGTGCAGTAGCAGTCGGGGGAGAGACGCACTTGCATTGCCTCGTTGATGCGCATGCCGGTCGTCGTAAAAAGATCGATCGCGAGCAGCCCGAACGTTGCTGCGGCGAACAGCTCCTCGATAGGAATGAGCAGTCCGCCGGTTTTTACTCGAGCCGGTTGGGTGAACTGGACGTCGGCTTGCGCCACGTCACCACTCCACTTGTGCGACAAGTCAGTTGGGTAGTGGAGGAATCTGATCCGTTCAGCCGATCGCCACTCAGATACCGGAAAAGGCGTTGGTGGATCGTCAGTAAATTCGACGGCAACGTCCTCGAAGTGGGTCTCGCCATCACACCCCGCGAACAGGCGCGCGTACTTCATGCCGGTCATCGCAGTCGTCCTCAGTGGATCCTTTGCCACTCAAGTTGTGCCCCACCGGGCACACCCAGGATCAACCGTTCACCATCGAGCATTACTGAGCGAGTCTCTATATTGCCGGTCATGCTCGGGAAGACACCGAATTCCCTATGGTGGATCGCTTGCCCGTCGCGGATCTCAAAGGTGCCGCAATAAGCGAAGAAGCCCAGTGCAACGAGCGCCTGAGTTATCGGCATTTCGAGGATCTCGGGACCAGGCCAATTCCGCTCAGCGCGGATCACGTACTGGACGCACACATGCCCATCGGGGGTGTACACCAAATAGCCCTGAGGGTTATCGCCCTCAGCCCGTCGAATGAGCCGCCAGGTACCGAGCAGCGCCTGGCGTAAATCTGAATCAGACACGCGCGCAGGTTAGCTGACAGACGGGCGTGTGAATCAAGGCAACGCCGGCATCCGGAGCGCTTGCGTGATGCCTCAGTTTAGGATCCGACCGAGCGCTCACGGTTGCCTCACGTAAGAATCCGACCGAACAGCGCGCGCCGCCAGGGTGTGCTGCGCGTGTTCGATCTGAACTTTGAGTCGATAGGGATCAATATCTTTCGATCGCTTTTTGAGGTCGTTGGTCATTTCATGGAGAGCACGCCGCTGTCGAGAAGTCGGTGAAGGGTGTTGTGGCCAGGTCAATAACGGCGGGTCACGCGCGGCCCACTGCGAGTTTTGCTCACCAGTTTCCGAACGGGATGCAGAAAGTTGATGTAGTCGCCGGCCAGGTCGTGGATCCGCTCGAGCGCGGCCAGTGCTGGGACGGGCTCGCCGGCGGACCATTCGAAGGCGAGTCCGAGGGAATGAACATCCTGGCCGGCTCGCTCCGGCGAGCCGACGTCGAGCGGCAGTATGCGACAGACCCGTTCGTAGTACATGGAATCTTCGTGCTTGAGCGGATCGCGCCGTGGCTGGTTTTCGTCGACCGTTGGGCGTCAGGATCTTCACCCTGACGGTTGCCGCCCGCGCGGCGCAGACCCGTATCTTTGCGTCGAGTGAGCGGCACCCCAGGCTATGATGGCTACGCGCGCCTTCGCACTTCGGCGAAGACGCGATCCCGGACAATTCGGGCGCAGCGCGCGCCAAGGAGCGATGGATTTTGACGATCAGTGCTGTCACTGCGACGTCGGTACCAACTTCAAACCAACATGCGTCGCCGGTCGCCACACCACGGCGGCGCGCCACGCGGCGCATTCTGACCGAAGCCCAGAAAGCGGATCTGGGTCGACTCTATGCCGAGACGACGACTCCCTTGGCGGAGATCAAATCGCGGTTCGGGATCGCGGAATCGTCGCTCTATCGGCTGCTCCAGCAACGTGGCATCACGCTGCGTGGCAGGAGTGCGCGGAGTGAACCGGCGCCGGCTGGCGCAGACACACCCGCCACTGGTCGGCGGGGGCGACGTGCACTGGGAACTGGCCCTGTCCGTCGTAAGACGACGCGCCGGGTGAAGGCCCTCGCCAGGTACCGGGTCAGCTTCATGGGCACGCAAGTCGTCGAGGCAGTGGACATCCTAGATGCCATTCGCCAGGCGAACAAACTCGGCGCAACTGAGATCATGCAGGTCGAGCGAGCCGCGGCGCCAGCGTAGCGAAGTTACGCGGAGGCCCAGTCGCCGACAACGTCACGCGATCGTGCTCCGCCACAGCTCGAGTTTGTCAACACCAGATACACCGGCGAACAAAGGGGAAGATAGGCTTGGGGTTTATCCTCGTCACCGCGATACGAGCGCGGAAGGTGGACAACCCTGCGTTCTGAACCTGACCTCCCGCTCGTCCCAGCCCGCGTTACGAAACATTCCTGGTCGACGTTGCGTCCAGGGCTTGCGGCGCACAAATGTAGACACGGAGGGAGGCCGATCGGATGACCAAAGTCCATGACAACTCTTCCGGGAGGTGCGATGTTGTCAGACACCTTAAGCGGTGATTGCAGGACACTCCCCATGTTCACCAACCAGACCTGGCCCACCCCAAGCAAGCCCGACAGCGGACAAGAACCAACCAACAGACAAAGAAGACGATTGATCGGCGGAGCGATCGGCGGGGCGGTCGTCGCTCTGCTTTCCTATTCTGGGCGGGTGATGGCTCAGGAAGCGGCTGCGCCCGGCGATCCTTTCATCCTTCTGCTGAAGGGAATCTATGGGCCCGTGGTCGACGCGCCTGACCTCGGACTGTCGACGGTGGACCTGAATGATAGTTCCTACACGACAACGAAGATCTATCCCGTGTTCGGAATTACAGGCAGCACGAACGACGAGAATCAGGGGAACAACGCGGTCGGCAACTTTTACGTGCGGGCCGGTCCCATGACACAGACCGGTGGCAAATTGTGTGCCTACGAGATCCCTGGAGGCGCTATGGCGATGCGCTTCACCGATGGTGGTTTTTCATCAATTCCGCACCCTGACGGACACGGTGGGCAGTTCATGGAAGGAACCTTTGAACTAACGGTACTGGAGGCGAACGGGATTTATGGAGCGTTTCAGGGTGGTCATAACCACATGGTGGATAAACTGCAGAAGCTAGCTGACGGCTCGTTCGATGAATTGTGCTTCTGCGTTATCAGCCAGTATCAGTTCCCGTAAACTCAACTGTAGGCACCGAGGGCACGTAGCCCAGGAGCCGTCACAAACTCCATAGAACGTTATTGTTTCGGCGGACCACGAGACGCCAAGCTTGCTGACGAGGTAGTCGTCCGCACCGACGATGTGAGCCTGTGTGACGTGCTCGGCCGCCTCGAAGTCGAGACGGATCTTCGACGTGCAATCGAGCGCGGCGAGTTCCGCATCCACTACCAACCGATCTTCGCGTTAGAGAACCGCGAAGTGCTCGAAGTGAAGGCGCTGTTGCGCTGGGCCCACCCACGGCGTGGCCTGGTGGCGCCCGCAGACTTCATTCCACTTGCGGAGGAAACGGGCTTGATTGTGCCCATTGGCCAGTGGGCGCTCGAAGAGGCGTGCCGCCAGACTCGCGCCTGGCACGACCGCTTCCCCGACCAGCCGCTGATTGGTGTCAGCGTCAACCTTTCGGCGCGTCAGTTCCAGAATCCGCATCTTGTCAGGGATATCCGGGCCGCGCTCCGACACGCCGGCCTTGCCCCGCACCTGCTCAAGCTGGAGATCACCGAGAGCGTCGTCACGAATGATGCGGCCGGCGCAGTAGTGACCCTGAAGGTGGTGTCCGTAGCGCCTGCATTTCGCCCGACGTGTGGAGCAACTCGAGTCCGTACGCGGCAGAGCGGAGTGCCGGGGTGTCGGGGGGAGGACTAGGAGTGTCGGCGACTGTCCCTTGCTATTCGGTGAGGACGACGATGCCGCCATGCGGCAAGGCACTACCAGTGGCGATAGCGCCGGTCGGGCTTGGCTGGCCGTTGTTGGTCGTGTGGCCTGGCGTCGTACTGGTTGTCGTGGCCGTCGATCGTGCTCGGAGAAACGGTCGTGTGCCCAGCAATTTGGCCAGTATGCCGCGATCAGTGCACCAGCTCATGGACTACTCCGATACCATGCCGATCGCCCGTTCTGGGCTGCTCGGCCGTAGCTCAGTGCCAACACGCGGGGCAGCAGCAGCCCACGGTGGCGCGCTGGCTTAGTGACGAATTGAGCGAGCGTAGAGCTCCTCCAGCGGTGCATGGCATGATTTGCACGTACGTCGGCTGGCTGTGTGAGTTCACGCGTCCACATGAGTGGCGGGAATTGGGTCCAGTACGGCGGAGTTGAGGGGGAGGACCGCTCAGGTGCCGGCGATCAGTGCAGTCAATATCGACCGTCAGAAGCACGGTGCTGTCCTGCCCCCGTTCCAGCTTGCATTGCTGTCTCACCCGTGGCACTGTGGTCTTAGCCCAGCTTGCGCTGTTGATGAGCTTGCACAAGGCGAGCTCATCAACTCGGCGGTTGGGCACGCGGCGTGCAGGCATTGTCGCGAACCGACTCGAGCTACCAATGCAGACCCCATGTCCAATGCTAAGCTGACAGGCAGGATGCGGCAGGCTGACACATCGGGCCTCGATGCGACGAGTCACGCGCCCATCACCACGACAGCCTGGCGCAGACGCGTAACCCGCGCGCTTGTCGCAGCCATCTCACTCACTTTCTGCACCATTGCCTCTCCTATGGCTTTAGCGGAAACCACGCCGAGCTTATGCCAACCCACGGACGCGCACGGCGCAGTCATTGGTCAATTGGGCGGCGCCGCTAGCCAAAACCAAGCGCAACACGCGAGCGCGATTGCATTTGTCACGCCCGCCGGAGATCTGGGAGTGTGGTCAGCGGCTGATGGGAGTCAGCGCACGCTCGTCCCCGGACCGATCCACGCCCCAAGCTGGTCGCACGACTCAAGTCGCATCGCATATGTGCGCGAGGGAGGTGCGTCAGGTGGCGACAGAATTGAAGTGGTCAACACGGATGGGACCGGACGTACTGTTGTCCTGCCAGCACAGCCAAACCCCATGAACCAGCCTCCGACGCAAGGAATCAGTCCATTCGTCGCGGTGGTCCAGGTCCGATGGGCGCCCGACGATTCAGCGGTCTACTTTTCAGAAGCTGAAGGCAACATCGTAGGTAGGGAGATCTGCCGGCTAGATCTCACGAGCGGTGCGGTCACCGGAGGTCCATGGGGGCTGGTGTTTGACGTAGGGCCGGACGGGGCAATCGTCTTCGATGACTGGACCAACGCGGGGCTTGCAGCCGACGAACCCAGATACTGGATTGGTCTTCTGCCTCCTAACAACCAGCCTTGCGCAAACAGCCTTTGCTCTCTGACTCATCCCACTCAGAAGGGTTATTCCCCCGTCTGGTCGTCGGACGGCTCTGAGGTGGCGTTCGCCGACGACCAGCGCGTCTGGATCGTCGACCGCGCTGGGGAGGCAGGCCGGTTCGTCAACGTCGGTTTCAAAGTCGATACCGTGGGTTGGGCCCCCGACGGTGCGAGCTTGGCGGTCGCCGGTGCCGGTGAAATCTGGCGCGTGAATGCGGAGACCGGGGAAAAACAACAACTCATCGACGGGGGAGGGCCAAGCTGGGGCGGGACTGATGGCGCGAACTGAACCATCTGCCTCCCGGCGTATGTCTCCGGGCAGAACGTCAGACACGAGTCAGACCAGGGCCCGCGCGAGCCCTGCGATGGTTGCCCATTGGCTGTGGGATGTCGCGTACGCCTCGGCAATATCGTGCCGCGCCCCGAAGCGATCCCACGCGATCCCCTCCGTTTCGCCATCTCGCTCACCGGACCTTCGAACACGACCTCCTGGCGGCGGAGCTCACGGAAGAGCTGAAGGAGTGTTTGGTGTAAAGTGCGGTGGTGAGCCAGCGGTGAAAGCACTCCGCCGAAACGGTGAATCGCCGCCCGCACCGCGCTCTCCTCGAGCACTGGCGTCAACGGCTGCTCTTGACCGTGCAGGCCCGAAACGACCTGAGTCGCGACATCGCTGAGCAGCATCGAGCGCACGTTGAGGCTGGAGGTTTCAAGGGCACGAGCGGGGACGGTGTAGCCGCATACGCCATCATCGCCGAGCACGGCATGCCTGGCGAGCTGCAGCCGACCTCAGCGCGTTGCCGGCTGATCTGCGCGACTGGCTGGCGAATGAGGGAGGGTTGTTGATCAACCGGCCCGAGCCCGAGCCCATTCTCTGGCAGACAATCGAGCTGAGGATCACGCCGACTGGTTGGGAACGTTTCGACTTGGACGCAGGCTGGAGTTGAGTGGGCCCGCGGTCGCTTGTATGTGTCTGGAAACAAGACGGCCAGAGCACCACGGCGTCACCAGGCGGCGGTGCCCGCGATTGTCACTGCGCTGGTCTGGTGTCCGGGCGACGGGCGCGCTCGCAGTCGCGCACACCCGCTTCAGCGACAACGGTTATTCAGGCGCATCCTCCGGCCGGCCATCGTGGCGTCGTAGCAGACCGCGGTGTCGGCGCACTCGAGGAGCTGGCTACTGATCGCGCTCCAGGCTTCGACTGGGCGCATCGGCTGATCCTCTGCGCCGCAACGGACGCACGCGCGGCCGTCGAGCTGCACCGCGGTCAGGTCGGCCGGAAGGTCGATGGAGCGGTCGATGAAGTGGTGTCGGCAGATTCCCGCGGGCGTCGGCCGTTCAGTTGCTCCGGGGCTTAAGCGAAAGCAAGCCCCCCACGCACATGGAGGAGCAGGAGTGCGGCGCGGCGCCGCACTCCCGTCTCATCGAAATGACGCACGAAGTATCTACGGCCTTGCCACTGCGCGGCAGTCGTTGAACCCGCGGGCTACAGCCCTCCGGGTCTCGGGGGTGAAGTAGCCGGACGGCACGTCATCCCTCGTCCGCCGGTTCCGCCTGCTCGACCCACGCGAGCCACCTGTCGGCCAACACGAGAACATGGTCGGACTTGACCTCTTCTCGGCACTGGCTTATCAGTCCAAGAAAGTTGGCCGCCGCTTTCAAGAACGAATGAAGCCTTTGCTGTCCAGCTCGATCCGTACAAGTTCGGCCGGCACGCGGCGCCACGCTGGCAGCTCCTGATGTTGCCAGCGCGAGGGGATTGGACCCTCCAGCGGGCCAGCCTGTCGCAGAAGACGCGCGATTGGTTCGCATGGTCGACGGGATTTGCCGACACGTCCCGAACAGATGCAGGTTGCCGTCAGCATGGCGAAGCGCGAGCACGAGTGTGGGTGCGTGGTCGTCGCGGCCACGCCGATGACGACGCAATCCGCGGTGCGCTGGCGCTTGACCTTGATCCAATCTCGTCGTCCGGAGCGGTAGCGCCCATCGGTTCGCTTGGCAACGACCCCTTCGACCGACGGAACGCGCGCGAGCCAGTCGTTCGCCAGGTTCAGGTCGGCGGTTTGCAGCACGAGCTGGAGACAGGGATGTAATCCGCCGACGACATCCTCCAGCTGCTGTCGCCGCTCGACGAGCGGGTAGTCGACCAGGCTGTTGCCACCCAGCTGGAGCACGTCGAACACAACCAGGACGGCGGGGCAGCCGGCCGCAGCATCTGCAATGCGCTCCGGTGTCATGGTCAGTCGCGCCTGGAGCGCTCCAAAGTTCGGCTGACCGTGTTCATCGACGACCACGAGCTCGCCGTCGAGCACGGTAGCGGCTGGTAGGCACGCACCTGCTCGCGCGATCTCTGGGAACCAACGGGTCAGGTCTTTGCGGTTGCGACTGGTGAGTCGCAGGCGCCCGTTGATCGCGTGCTCCAGCAGACCTCGGAACCCATCCAGTTTG
>Ga0070730_10004665_pt1 | contig 11945 bp, 10 predicted proteins | sample Coa_R1_3_FD_66447 | JGI IMG/M metagenome (GOLD analysis project Ga0070730, IMG submission 66447) | Surface soil microbial communities from Centralia Pennsylvania, which are recovering from an underground coalmine fire - Coalmine... | ecosystem: Environmental > Terrestrial > Soil > Unclassified ... | reverse complement strand
CTCTTTTCTCCTGGCACATTAGTTGCTCTTGTGTTCTTTCCAATACGCAACCTTAGAGTTGCCTATTGAGAGTATACCATAAAAACCTCCAATAGGCAACCATCAGGTTGCATACATACGAGTGGAGAGTAACTGCTCAGACTAGTTGAGTGGGTCAGAGCAGTAACAGCATGCTGTCATGGTGGAGGGCGGCATAAAGCCGCTGTGCAAGGTGGGGCATAGCGATTGAGAAGCGTTTCCAACCCGTGCGGGTCTCCTCCGCCTTTTAGCCCTTTTACTGGACGCTCGCCGCATTCATGAGACTCTTCCGTTTCCAACCCGTGCGGGAGGGGTGAAAGTAATTCAAAACTGGAATCGACCATTTCCACGACTGTTACTTGACCCCTAAAATCCAGAAATAGCATCGCAAGTAATTCCTGGCTGGAAATTTGCCTTTTTCCTCTCCTATTGAGAGAATGAGCCAGGGCCCTGCACTTCTCCTTGTTTTCTTGTCTCGACGAAATCTGTCGCAAGTAATCCATCAGTCGATCCTCTTCGCCACTTCCTCGCTTCATTTCTGCCGCAAGTAATCTGCCAATCGACGCTGGCTTTTTTCATGCAAAAGCCGAAGAAACAGGACTTGACAAAGCAAAAACTCTTTTGCAGAGTTTGGATAACAACAACATTCCACTCACGCAAAGGAGTTTTCTGCTATGATACCCAATTCTGTCCTCCTTGACCAGTCCACCATCGCCACTTTGCTCGATCATGATCCGGTCGGTGTTGATTCTCGCGCCTTTTTCTCGTCTCTCGACTGGTCGGTGGTCGAGCAGTGGGAAGCCTCCCGCTCTTCTCGTGGGCGACCAGGCCATCCCGAAGCCGCCTACATCAAAGCCTTTCTGCTGCGCATCCGTCAAGGTTTGATCTACACGAGCCAGCTTCGACGCTTTTTGCGAGAGCATCCCCTTCTGGTGATCGAGCTGGGTTTTCACCTGATTCCCGATCCGAACAGTCTCTACGGCTTCGATCCTGAGAAAACGCTTCCTTGTGAGTACTGGCTGCGCGAGAAACTCCGCTCCCTTGATCCAATCTTGCTCCAGGAGCTTCTGGCTGCCACTGTGCGCGATCTCAAGCGCGAGATTCCTGGCCTGGGTGAGGTCGTGGCGGGCGCCCGTCAAGCACATTTATGCCTGGGTGAAAGAAAATAACTGGCGGGTGTACGTGCCAGAGCGCTATGACAAAACGAAAGTCCTTGTTGGTGATCCCGACTGCAAGCTCGGAGTCAAACGCAGCACCAATCAGGAACAAGATGACGGCACTACCAAAGAGAAAAAAGAACTGATTTGGGGCTATGGTTCTGGTGTGGCTGCCGCTACCACCCCGGACTATGGCGATGTCGTGCTGGCTGAGTACACCCAGCCCTTCAATGCCGGTGATGTCACCTATTTCCGCTCGCTTTACCAACAGGCCATCGTGGCATTGGAAGCCTTCCCGACTCACCTTGCCGGTGACGCCGCCTTTGACGCCTGGTATGTCTACGAGGCAGCAGCGCGTCATGCCGGGATTGCTGCCGTTCCCCTCAACTCCCACTCCGAACGTTCTGGTTCCCGCGATCCTGACGGGGTGCCTCGTTGCCCCATCGGCTTGCGCATGCATCCCAGCTTTCAGTTTGCTCACACCAGAGGCTATCGGGCTCAGCAGTTCCGCTGTCCTCTTCTCTTTCCACAAGCCACGGGAGCCACCTGTAATCATGAACAATTCGTCCCGCGGCCCAGGCTGTGTCAAGAATCTCAACTGGGAGCTGGGTGGACTGCAACGCGTGCTCGATGACTCGCAACAGCCCCCTCTACAAGAGCATTTACTCCCAACGAACCAGTTGTGAGCGCATCAATAGCCAGGCTCAAGCACTTGGCATCGAGCGGCCAAAGGTGCGTAATCAGCACTCAGTTGTTAATCTGAACACCTTGATCTATCTGATTATTAATGTACGTGCTCTGAATCGAGTCAAATCAATCAACAGGAGACTTCTACTAATGAATTAGTTGCGACCCTCCAATAAGGGTTCGTTGGTGAGGATGGAATGGTTGTTTTTATGGCGAGGCGGGCGTATTATAAAGACAATGTGAGCCATTATTACAGAAAAGGAGCTTACGATTTTGGGAACATATACGATTATGGTCTTGCCGGGAGATGGGATTGGCCCGGAAGTGACGGAGCAGGCCCAGCAGATATTGCACGTTGTGGCTGAACTGTACGGGCATACATTCACCTTTCAGAAGGGCCTGGTGGGCATTGCAGCCATTGAGGCGGAAGGTGACGCTATTTCAGAGGCAACGATGGAAATGTGCCAGCAGAGCGATGCAATTTTATTTGGGGCGGTGGGCAGCTTGCCAGCGGTGAACGCGAAAGTGAAACCGGAGCGAGCACTATTCAGATTGCGCAAGGGATTGCAATTCTTCGCCAATCTGCGACCGGTACGCACACTGAAAGCACTAGAGAATGCCTCGACGATTAAACCAGAGGTGTTGCAGGGAACCGACCTGCTGGTAGTGCGAGAATTAACAGGTGGGCTCTATTATGGGCATCTGGAGCCCAGCACGCCACGCAAACCAAGTGAGATTCGTCGGACAGCGGAGGGCGAGGAGGCAATTGATACCCTGCTCTACACCGATGCTGAGATTGAGCGGATTGTGCGTGTGGCCTGTGAGATAGCTCAGGGACGCGGGAAAAAAGTAACATCCGTTGATAAATCGAATGTGCTCAGTTCTTCCGTGCTCTGGAGGCGAGTGGCTGATCGGGTAGCCGCTGACTATCCTGATGTGACGATGGAGCATTTGCTGGTAGATGCCTGCGCAATGCATTTGATTCGTCAGCCAGCCAAATTTGATGTGATTGTAACAGAGAATCTGTTCGGGGATATCCTGACGGATGAAGCCTCAATGCTGGCAGGCTCAATGGGCATGCTACCATCAGCAAGCCTGGGAACAAGGAGAACCGAGCATGGTCTCTTTGGCCTCTATGAGCCGATTCATGGATCTGCTCCTGATATTGCGGGGCAGAACAAAGCCAATCCCATTGCCGCCATTTTGTCGGCGGCAATGCTCCTACGCCACTCATTGAGCTTAACAAGTGAGGCCGATGCGGTTGAGAAGGCAGTAGAAGAAGTGATTAATGCCGGATATCGCACAGAGGATTTGCGCGAGGCCGGAAAAGAAGTGTTGGGGACCAGAGAGATGGGGCAGAAGATAGGGAACGCCTTGAAGAGGCATACAAGTTAGCCCATCATGGGTCTGGGACAGGGGCCCAGGAGATGCAGTTTCTCCTGGGCCTGTGCTAGTTGTTGCTGTAGCTCAGTTTCCGTATCAAGCATTGACGTGCTCGATACATCGGCCCTTACAGAGGTCTCGTCGATGGTTTCGTCGGTAGAGATAGGCGACAACTTTGCTTCAAGCTGGGCAATTTCATTGCAAATGATGTGTCGTTGCACATACCAGCGGGTTACGGACCGTTCGACGCCCATGTGTTAGCCCCTTTCCAGTGACAATTCTCAACGCCCCAAACAGAGAGGTCTACAAGGCGCTTCATCTTCCCCCACGGCGAGCGACGCGAGGCCTCCTCCGCTGATTGAGGCAACAATGGTTTCGTGAAACCGTTGCGCCATTCTAGTTAACGAATAGGGGCTCCATAGACCAGAGTATTGAGGGTGTTGATAAGATCCTCATCCTGATAGGGCTTGATGACGTAGGCGCTGGCGCCCAGGAGCATCGCTCTTTGCTGGTGTTTAGAACCGGCACGTGAGGTCAGCACCACTAATGGGAGCGTACGATACTGTTCCTGAGCACGCACAGTCGAGATCAGTTCAAAACCATCCATACGCGGCATCTCAATATCGAGGAGGACCGCCGCCGGAGTTTCGTACGAGATCATTTCCGAGGCTTCGACGCCATCACGAGCCATCTGAACCTCCCAGTTGTGTTGCTTGAGCATGTTTGCAACAACACGACGTACGCTGGGGCTATCATCGACCACCAGAATATGCTTGCCACGCTCAGGTATAGGAGCAGCAGCGGCGGGAGTGGGTCTCGCTGGAACACTCTGAGTACCTGGTAGAATATCCACTCGCTGACGCACAGACGTTTGTGGAGCGGGAGCTGATTGATTCTCACGACGAACCGTAGATTGCACAGCGGTCGCCACATGGGTCCCGATCTTCTGGCGTGGAGTCAACAGATCATTCAACTCAAGCACCAGCACTACGCGACCATTGCCCAGGACGGTGCCACCTGCGATACCGTGTACCTGGCGCAAATGAGGTCCGAGATTTTTCATCACTATGTCGGCTTTACCTCTGATCTCCTCAACTACCAGCGCCACACGCTGGCCAGCAGCATTGACAAGCAAGAGTTGGGCCTTCTCTTCGAGAGACGTCGCAGGCAGCGAGAGATAAGGCGCGAGCATACGCAATGGATAATGATCGTTCTGGACCTGCACAGCTGGCTGTCCCGCCACGGTTATGCGCTTAAAGTTATCAAGGCGTCCAATCGATTCTACAGCTACTGTAGGAATAGCGAACTGCTGCCCACCCACACGTATCATCATAGCGCTCTGAATGGCCAGGCTGGTAGGGAAGGTCATCGTAAATGCAGTGCCCTGACCTGGTGTGGATTCTACCGCCAGCGTTCCTCTAAGGCGAGAGACGCTATCGCGCACCACATCCAGACCAACGCCGCGACCGCTTTCCTCGCTCAACACCTCAGCAGTAGAGAAGCCGGGGCGGAAAATGAGGTCGATCACATCACCTTCACTCAGATGCTGATCAGGACGGATCAGACCATGCTCAATAGCGGTACGGCGCACACGTTCTGGGTCAATACCCATACCATCATCACGCACCGTAATCACAATCTGGTTGCCTTCATAAGCAGCCGATAACTTGATCTGCCCCTTAGGCGACTTGCCCTTCTGCATCCTGACTTCTGGCGTCTCAATGGCATGATTGGCGGCATTACGCATCAAGTGCAGGAGAGGACCAGATATTTCTTCAAAGACGGTACGATCAACCTCAGTATCTTCGCCTTCCAGGATGAAATCAAAGTCCTTATGCTGCTTCAGAGCTACCGCACGAGCGGCCCGATAGAGACGCGGGGTCATAGCCACGAGAGGCACCAGCCGAACCTTCATCAGATGGTCCTGGAACGTGGTATTGAGGCGATTTTCGCGAGCGAAGACACCTTCACATTCACGGATCGCAGTATCCATTTCAGTGCTCAGCGTCGTCATATCGGATATACCCTCGCTCAGACCGCGGGCAAGCTGATGGAATTCCGTATAACGATCCAGTTCTAGCTCATCAAACTCTGCCAGGTAGGATTTGCTAACGCCGTCCGCTACTGGTTGTTGGTTGTTATTGCGATGGATGCCTTTGTCTCCTTCGCCAGGCATTACCTGCAGAGAACGACCACTGGGCAAGGTAGCAGCCTCAAAACGGCTTTCCAATTTTTGACCCACATCGCGCAAACGATTGCTACTGACACCAACATCAGCAACCAGACGCACAAGACGTTGGATGCGTTCTTCGAGAACACTGCGATTGACCAGCATTTCACCAAAAAGATTGACCAACTCATCTAATTTCTGCAAGCGCACACGTACACTTAGATCACCGCGAGCTGCACGCTGGGCATTAGTCTCCTGCCCACCGGCAGCAACCACACTGGTGAGATGGGAGGAATCGATATCCTGGTCATCGGAGACATCAAGATCATCATCCACCGAAGAAGCGGATGGACTATGCTCACCGAACAGCTCAACATAGCGAGCACGAACGGCCTGCACTTTGGCATCATCGGCGCTGCTTACATTGCCCAGAATGAGGGTTTCCAGCGCTTCAGCGGTATCCAGGATCAGGCTGACAACCATAGCAGTGATAGGCGTATTCTCTTCCATGATGCTATCAAGCAGATCCTCAGAGACATGGCAGAGATCGGCAATAGCGCGAAATCCCATCATGCCAGCCGCCCCTTTCAAGGTATGAGTAGCACGACGAATACCTTGAATGAGTTCACGATTGCCAGGAGATTTTTCAAGAGCCGCCACATGCACACTAATCGTCTGAAGGTGTTCTTCAGCCTCGGCACGAAAGATTTCCGCGGCCTCCTCACCAAAGTCAGCTCCAAAAGGAGAAGGAATAGTAGATTGCGGCCTGGCTGGAGCAGCCATCGGAGTAGAAAGTGTCGGAGGGAGAGAGGGAAACATAGCGGAGACGCCAGTAGATTCGCTCGCTCGATCCGCGAAATTAGAAGTGGTAGGAGCAGATGTTGGCCGAGATGGAAGAGCAGCCTCAACGCTTGTAATCTGGCTCAAAAACTCCTGGCGTACCTGAATCTCTATCTCATTGCGCAGTCGGCTCTCCATCTCCTGTTGCGACTCATCGGGCATAGGGCCAGAAACACGTTCACGCAAACGTTGCTGAGCCTCGAACTCCTGACGTACTTCTGAGCGTATCTGCTGTTCCAGCTCTGCGCGCAGATCATGCGGGATGGGGCGGTCCTCATATTCGTGACGAATTTCCTCTCGCAGTCGAGCCTCTAGCTCGTCTCTTACCGCTTCCAGATCTCCGTGCCGCTCAAATGTCACCCGCTCTCTCAAAGTATCAGCGCTGGTCTGCATCTGCCAGGAGCTCCAGCCTGACTCCTGCCTCAAAAAATGAGAGGATTGATTCTGCACCTGTGCGAAGGCATCACCACAGGAGGCAATAGAAGCATGCAATTGTTGGAGAATAGCCGCCATATGTTCATCGGTCAGCTCAACCCCACCAGTGATATGCTGAAGCAGATCGAGCACCTTTTTCAGCTTCTTATTTGTTACCCACATGACCGAAAGAGGGAGATAGCGGCGCACCTGATCAGGGCTATTACGCAGATTCAGCCCCATAGCCTGGCCAGCCCAATCTTCCATGCGATCGAGGGCATCCTTAGAACCATCTAAAAAGTTCTTGAACTCGCCGCGCTGCACCTCAATCACAGACATAGCTGAGCGCAGTTGTGTTACCACATGTTTTAATGAAGAAGCCTGAGCAGCCAGCGTTTGAGCATCTTGTTGCGCGGCCTGATAAGCATCTGGTAGAGCAGGCTCATTGCGGGCAACTGGTGCAGCAAAAGGTGTAGACAGAGAGAACTGCTCATCAGGAAACTGAGTAGAAGGAACACCCCATGCCGAGGGCGAAACAGACGCATCAAAAGGCTCATCATGAACTTGAGCAGGAGGCAGAGCAGATTCCACCAGATGAGCGGGCGGCGTCCATGTTGTATCTACAGGTGGAGTGGGAGGAGTCGAGGGTTGGCGAGTTGAAGCAACCAACGTCTCAAGAGCGCTCGGTGGCTGTTGTAGTGTCTCAGGAGGAGCCTGCCACGCATAAGCAGCAGGATTCTCGAAATGGGAAGCCGGCTCTTCAGGCCAGGCAACATTCTCTCCAGGCGAGACGGAAGGAGTACGGAAAGAAGCCAGTACCTCATCAAACGAAGGCAAAGAGGAGGAGGATGAAGATGAAGAGAAATCAAACGATGGAGAGCCAGATACATTTCCCCCCTGTATCTGCGCATCATCGAAGGCAAGGCCCGGCGCATCAGTCCCTACAGAAGATTGAGGAACAGCCCCAAATCTGGCCTGATACTGTGCGAAGTCAGCATCATCCTCAGCAATAATAGCATCGGGATTACTTCCATTACGGACACCCTGCAAGAGGAGATGTAAACGGCCGAGAGAACGCTGCAAAAGGCCCAGCGTAGGCTCATCGAGCGGCGTTATTGCTTCGAGAACATCACCTAAGATATCTTCCATCCCATGGGCAACATGGGCAAGACCAGGAAAGTCCATCATGGAAGCAGAGCCGCCAATCGTATGAGTCAGGCGGTACGTCTCTTCAAGGGCATCCATGTCGGCAGGTGAGTGTGCCAGACGCTCAAGGTGTTTCTCGATTTCCGGCAAATAAGTATTCACCTCTTCGATAAACGAATCGAGAATTGATAGTTTATCAGATGTATTCGACATGTTGCTCATCAACTGGTGCGGCGTGGAACCCATCCTATGCAAGGGGATCGGGAGGAAACGCCGCCGCTCCTTTCTGTTTGCTCCCTTGATTAAGAGAGCGTTTTGATTCGCAAGCCCAGCCCCGCGACACAACGGACTCGCTCAAGCGGTCCCCACTTCTAGCATCTATTGGTAGCATCATGGGAGACGCTACCAATAGTGTAGCACACACAGTACGACTCAGCCAAACCTATCTAGCGATCGCGGAACGTTCCCTGATCCTGACCAAAGGGTGATTGGTTAGGATTCTGTTGAGGCCCATTTTGCCAACGATTGCGCGGAGAAGACTGCCCAGGTTGTTGAGGCGGAGGCAATAATCCCGGCGCTTGAGCCGCCTGGTTGGCAGCGGGGTACAGAGATGGTTCCTGTCCCTGATTTTGGGTAGCGAAAGCAGGAGGAGAACTGAACCAACTGCCGCTAAATCCTTGTGGGTTATCAAAGCTACTCAGATCTCCAAAATCTTGCTGATTACCAAATTGTTGTCCGCCCAGACTGGATTGATTGTTAAAGGGTTGAGGGGCCGATTGCCCTCCAAAGTCGGCAGGAGGAAAGAACTGCTGCTGACCACCGAAGCCTTGCTGGCTGCCAAAATTCGGCTGACCGGCAAAATTCGGCTGACCGGCAAAATTCGGTTGGTTAGCGAAATTCGGCTGACCAGCGAAATTCGGTTGGTTGGCAAAGCCCTGTTGGGCAGCGAAGCCTTGCTGGCCGCCATTAAAGTCCGGCTGATTGTTAAAGTTAAATTGTCCAGCACGTGCCGCCAGAGGAATCATCGCTCCCGTATTACCAGGCTCGGGCAGAGGTGGGAAACTCCCCGAGAAGCCCTGCCCCCAATCATTCTCTGATGGGAACATCTGGCCGCCATTAGACTCAGGCAACTCACTCACCGAAGTCATATTAGCGAAAGAACCCAGGGTCTCATTGCCCCGATCCGGTAAGCGGAAGGTAGAGACGGAGGCGCGCAACTGCTCAGAGAGTTCAGCAAGATAACTTACACTCACAGCAGCTTCCTGCGTACCAGCATCGGTCTGGCGCGTAATCTCCGAAATGCGGCCCATAGCCACAGCCACAGCCTCTGAAACAGTCGTCTGTTCATTAGCAGCTCGTGCAATACTTTCGATCATCTGAGCCTGCCGTTCCACAGCGCCATAAATCGAGTTCAGCGAACGACCAGCTTCATCAGCAAGTTGCGATCCTTTGACCACTTCCTGAGTGCTATCTTCCATAGCGACCACAGCTTCATAGGTATCGCCCTGAATACTTTTCACAAGAGTCGCAATACGCTTGGTCGATTCGGTAGAGCGTTCTGCCAGGAGGCGGATCTCATCGGCAACCACAGCGAAACCGCGGCCATGCTCACCAGCCATAGCAGACTGGATCGCGGCATTGAGAGCAAGAAGGTTGGTCTGATCAGCAATATCTTCAATGATACGCACGATTTCGCCGATCTCATTGGAGCGCTCACCCAGGCGTTTAATTTTCTTAGCGGTATCCTGGACGTTTTCGCGAATGAGCATCATACCTTCAATAGTTTGACGAACCGATTGCTGACCACTGGCAGCACTGTGAAGAGCATCCTGGGCCACTTCCACGCTTGACTGAGCTTTACGGGCCACGCTTTGAATAAAGGAAGCCAGCGCCTCTACCGAGGAAGTCGTCTGAGAAATCTGACTTACCTGAGCTTCAGAGGCCTGAGCAAGTTCAGCAGAGCGATCAAGAATGCGTCGGGTAGCATTCGTCACCTGGACGGCCGTAGATTGTACACGACCCACCACTTTGGCCAGCTCCTCAATCATGTAGTTAAATGAGTCGGCAAGCACACCAAGGGTGTCAGGGGTAACTTCAGCCTGAACGCGAAGATCGCCATCACCGACCGCGCTCACCTCCTGGAGAAGTTTCTCAATCTGCGCCTGGAGAGCTGCGGCATCACTCCCGCCCCCCAGGGAAACATTGGAGGAAGAGCCCTGGCCGTCGAGCAAGGTATTGAGGGACATAGAAAGCATAGCAAATTCGTCGTCGCCATTCACCAGGGCGCGAACCGTGCGGTCGCCACCAGAGAAATCGCGGCAAACATCGACCAGAGCCAGGAGCCGATCACGAATTTTGCGCTGCACATAATAGTTAATAACGAGGACACCAAGTAAAACAATAATTGCGCATGCGACGATAACGAGGACAAATGTCGTATGATCCAATTGCAGTGAGGCAAGAATGCCAAGCACAACAAAGGAGATAACAGGGACCACTGTAGAGGCAATTAACCCTGTTTGCATCAGCGCATTGACCGTCATCCCGCTTTTATTTTGGTCAGGATTCATCCGCCAGACCTCCTGTTGATAAATAGATATCTATATCTCAAAGACGACCAAACGGCCGCCACAAATGCTATCAGAGGACTGAATAGCGCTGCATTTTATCGGAAAAAAGGAGTTGTGCCACATCGAGTAACACGACCGAACGATTAGCAAGCAACGCACTCCCAGTTGAGTAAGGAATAGCCCAGGCAGGAATAGGAGCCTGGCGCACATTTCCCCTGATGATAGCAGTAGGAGGAATTGGTAGCATCTCACTGACCCCATCCACTACAAAGCAGATCACCATCTCATTATACTGCAAAGACAACAGGCGTGTACGCGGGGTGTAGGGAAGGTGCTCCAGGTCGAGAAACATGCGTAAATCGACGACAGAGGCAATGGAACCACGCATATTGATCACGCCCCTCACCCAGGGAACCACATTGGGAACAGGCGTTAATTCCATAAGACGCTCGACATTTTGAACTAGTTCAGCCTTTACAGCAAGTTCGCGATCAGCCAGAGAAAACACCAGATGGTGCTCTCCCACTACCTGAGGAGCGCCATTGTTCAAGGCATTGTTTCCTGCAAGCTGCCCTTGAGCCAGCTGCATTTGTAAAGAGGCAGCGACGGAAGGAGACTGCGCTACGAGTTGCTGAATAGCAGTAAAAGCGTCACGTTGTAACGTTTTCAGGTCTTCGCTGGACACAAACATTACTCCCTACGGGCAAGGAATAGCGGCTTGCCCTATCAAGGTTGCCTCCCAATCCACCCCCTTACCCTTACAGAGCACCTCAGACGAGGCGTCGAACACTGGCTACCAGTTCATCACTATTAAAGGGTTTCGTGATATAGAGATCGGCCCCTTGTCTAAGTCCCCAGGCTTTATCTAATGGGGTATTCTTACTCGTCAACAAGATAATCGGAATGTGTTTACTAGCTTCTAAACTTTTAAATTTGCGGCAGAGCTGAAAGCCATTCTGCTTTGGTAAGACGACATCAAGGACAATGCATTGGGGATGCTCCTTGAAGACCTTTTCGACAGCTTCATCCCCATCGACAGCCGTCACTACTTCAAAGCCGCTGTTACGAAGCGGCGTTGCGATCATTGTCAGTTCCGTCCAACTGTCGTCCACGACAAGTATTTTCTGCCCAGGCATCCAATTATAACCTTTCCTAATAAGCCACACCAATGTAATGGGAAATCAAGGCTAGTCCATTGGTTTAGTGATACCGTAAATTGATGTGTTCATCAGGTGAGAGATGAGAAAATCATCAGCCTCGATAGCGTAAGCGAGGGCGCATACCTTCCTGTTGGGGTGGCATACGTTCCTGCCAGTTTGCCAGATGTTTCTTGACGGTCTGGACCAGTTCCACCGAATCAAAGGGTTTCGTCAGATATTCAGTAGACCCTGCCAGACGACCACGCATCTTATCAAACAAACCATCTTTCCCACTGAGCATAATAATGGGAATTTGTCGAAACTGCAAGTTTTTCCGTATTATCTGGCAAATATGGTACCCATCCATCCTGGGTAATTGAATATCGAGCAAAATAACCGCAGGCATTTCATCAGCGACGGA
>Ga0070730_10004664_pt1 | contig 11945 bp, 10 predicted proteins | sample Coa_R1_3_FD_66447 | JGI IMG/M metagenome (GOLD analysis project Ga0070730, IMG submission 66447) | Surface soil microbial communities from Centralia Pennsylvania, which are recovering from an underground coalmine fire - Coalmine... | ecosystem: Environmental > Terrestrial > Soil > Unclassified ... | reverse complement strand
GATGATGATGATGTCCTCGGTCATCCTCGGGCCGTTCGGGCAGTACTTCGGCCCGCTGCTGATCGGGTCGAAACGGGTCGCGTTCCCGCGGCTGGAGGCGCTCGGCTTCTGGCTCACCCCGGCCGCCTACGTCATCCTGCTGTCCGCCGTGCTGATGGGCGGGTTCCCCACCGGCTGGACCGGGTACGAGCCGCTGGCCACCCAGGCGACGCAGGGCATGGACGCCTACTTCTTCGCGTTCGGCCTGATGGGCATCTCGATGATCCTGGCCGGCTTCAACATGATCGTCACGGTCATCACCTACCGGGCGCCCGGCATGCGGTGGAACAGGCTGCCGATGTTCGTCTGGTCGATGTTCACGGTCTCGTTCCTGCAGGTGCTGGCGGTGCCGGTGCTGGTGGGGGCGTGCTTCATGGCGCTGGCCGACCGGACCTTCCAGACCGCGTTCTTCGCCAACCAGCTGGGCGGCAGCAGCTTCCTCTACGAGGACCTGTTCTGGTTCTTCGGCCATCCCGAGGTGTACATCCTGGCCTTGCCCGGCTTCGGCGTCATCTCCGAGGTGGTCTCCGTGTTCTGCCGGAAACCGCTGTTCGGCTACAAGGTGGCGGCGGCCGGCATGCTCGGGGTCGGCATCTTGTCCTTCTTCGTCTGGCAGCACCACCTGTTCGATAGCGGCATCAACCCGGACATGCGGCCGCTGTTCATGCTCACCACCGAGCTCATCTCCATCCCGACCGGGTTCATCTACCTGGTCGGCATGGGGACGTTCTGGAAGGCGAGGATCAGGTTCTCCGTCCCGATGCTGTTCGCGCTGGCGTTCTACTTCAACTTCCTCCTGGGCGGCATCAGCGGCGTGTTCCTGTCGGACGTGCCCGCGGACGTGACCGAGCACGGCTCGTTCTTCGTCATGGCGCACTTCCACTACACGATCATGGGCGGCCTGATCTTCGCGTTCATGGCAGGCATCTACTACTGGCTGCCGAAGATGACCGGGATCAAGCTGAACGAGAGGCTGGGCAGGATCCACTTCTGGACCATGTTCATCTTCTTCAACTCGACCTTCCTGCCGTTGTTCGCGCTCGGCATGGCGGGCATGCCGCGCCGGGTGTTCACGTACGCGCGCAACCTGCAGACGCTCAACGACTGGGTCTCGATCTCGGCCTTCCTCCTGGGCGTCTCGATCCTGATCTTCCTGATCAACTTCGTCATGTCCATGCTGTTCTGGCGGGAACCCGAGGTCGGCAACCCGTGGCGGGCGCGCAGCCTGGAATGGCAGCTGCCGTCGCCGCCGCCACCGGAGAACTTCAGGCGCGTGCCGGTGATCCTGTCCAGTCCGTACGACTACGGCGTCAAGGACGCGCTCCCGGTGGCCGAGCTGAACCCGCCGCTCGGCGTCATCGGCGGCGCCTACGCGCCGGCCAGCGGAGGAGTGGAGGGCTAGGCCATGGCTGATACTGTTCCGCCGGCGTCGACCGAAGCCGCGGCCGCTGCGGCGGCCGAGGACGAGGGCTATTACCACGAGGCCGCGCTCAACGCGGCCTGGACCGGATCGCGGCTGGCCATCGGCGGGCTGACGTTCCTGTTCGGCGCCTTCATCTTCACCTACTTCTACCTGCGCTCTCTCAACTCGTCGGGCCGGTGGGAAGGGTCGGGCTTCGTCCGGCCTTCGCTGTGGATAGGCACCACGATCATGCTGCTCGCGACGCTCAGCGCAGGCGTCCACTTCTTCGGGCTGCAGCGGATCAAGGCCGGGCACAAGCGCACGTGGCAGATCAACGCGCTGATCGCCCTGAGCCTCGGGCTGGCGGCGGTCGCGTTCACGATCTACCAGCTCACCGACCTCCCGTTCGCACCGGGCAGCTCGGGTTTCGCCAGCACGTTCACCGGCTTCTACCCGGTCTTCCTGACCGTCCAGCTGGCCGTGCTGGTCTGGCTGGAGATCCTGCTGGCCAGGTCCAGGTTCATTCCTGCGATATCGTTCGTGGAGCAGCCCCCGACGTACGCTGAGACCCAAATGGTGCAGCGGTTCCAGGCCTCGCTGAGCGCATTCTCCGCGACCTGGAATTACCTGGCCCTGATGGCATTGCTGTTCTGGTTCCTGTTCTACGCTCTGTAGTAGCGTCGTGAGCCGAAGAGGGAGAGGGGACCTGGAGTGCACCGGGTAATCGCGGATACCGCCGGCGGCGCGTGGACCTTCGGCGGGTCGATACTGACCTTCGTGTTCCCCATGCTCTTGTTCGTCGTCGTGGCGATCGCGCTGTACGTCGTGTACACCAAGCCGGAGACCGTCCCCGGGCGCTGGGTCCACGGGGCCGAACGCTCCGTGTCCTACACCTCGATACCCGGCCAGCCGTCGGCACCGGCCGCGCCCGCCGCTGCCGCCTCGCCCGCAGGCGCCGAGATGGCCGGGCCAGCCCCGGCCGGGACGACCGAGACTACTGCCGACGAGCCAGCCGGGACCGGGGCCGCAGAGTGACCTCTGCCCCGGCACTTCCCCGGCTCGACCAGGGCAGGACCCCTCCCGGCCGACGGCCGGCGGGCACGATCGCCCGCGGCCTGGTCGCGCTGACCAAGCCGCGCATCATCGAACTGCTCCTGGTCACCACCGTCCCGACCATGCTGCTGGCCCAGCACGGCCTGCCGCCGATCCGGCTGGTCCTGGTCACGCTGGTCGGCGGCACGCTCGCCGCGGGCAGCGCCAACACGATCAACTGCTACCTCGACCGCGACATCGACGCGATCATGAAGCGGACCTCGCGCCGCCCCCTGGTGGTCAACGGGCAGGGCACGATCAAGCCGGCCGAAGCGCTGGCCTGGGGGATCGTTCTGGGCGCCGGGGCCACGCTGCTGCTGGGCCTGATGGCGAACTGGCTGGCGGCGTCGCTGGCCGACACGGCGATCCTGTTCTACATCTTCGTGTACACGCTGCTGCTCAAGCGGCGCAGCCCGGCCAACATCGTGATCGGCGGCGCGGCGGGCTGCTTCCCGGTTCTTGTCGGCTGGGCCGCGGTGACCGGCACGGTGAGCCTGCCGGCCGTCGTGCTGTTCGCCGTCATCTTCTTGTGGACGCCGCCGCATTTCTGGGCCCTGGCCATGAAGTTCCGCAAGGACTACGCGGCGGCGAACGTGCCCATGCTCCCGGTGGTGGCCGCGCCCGCGGTGGTGGCCAGGAAGATCCTGTGGTACTCGTACGCGATGGTCACGGCCACGCTGGCCCTGGTCCCGTGGGCCGGCTGGATCTACGGCGTCCTGGCCGCGGCCCTGGGCGCCTGGTTCCTGGTCGAGGCGCACCGGCTGGACGCGAGGGTGGCCGCGGACAGCGCCTCCCCGGCTCCGATGCGGCTATTCCACCTGTCCATCGCCTACCTGACCCTGCTGTTCGCGGCGGTGGCGGTAACGGCCCTGCTCCCTTGGGGTCGCTGGTAGTCTGCAGGCCGGGCCATGTCACCGTTCCTTCATGTTGAGCGGGTAGACCTGGCCCGTCGGGGCCCCTCGCAGGCGGCATAGGAGGTAGGCGGTGCTTCCACCGGCTTTGCGTCGCACCGGCCAGCACGGTGCGCCGCGGCGCGGAAGAGGTCGTGATCCCCAGGCGCCGGGCGACGACGGACCCTACGCCGGGCCCCGGTTGCCGGACAACGACGTCCCTTACGCCGGGCCCCGGTCGCCGGACAACGACGTACCCTACGCCGGGCCCCGGTCGCCGGATGACGACGTAACCTACGCCGGATCCAGGGCGCGGGGCCGCCGGAGGGCCCGTGGCCGGGTGCGCGGGCTGTTCCGCCGGCCCGTGGTCCGGGTGATCGCCGCGGCCATCGCCGTGTTCCTCTGCGTCGTCGCCTACTCCGTCGGTCATGCGCTCACGGCGCCGGGCGGCGGATCGGTCTCCTCCAGGCTGGCCGAGTGGGCCAGGGACCACTACCTCGGCCCAGTGGTGACGTTCGGCGAGTGGTTGAGCTACAACCCGCCCAAGGTGGGCGGCAAGCCGTCGTTCTCGCTGGCCGTGCCGTCGGGCGAGGCGGTCAAGCACAAGTACGCGCACGCAGCCGGGTTCAAGCCGATCATCCCGGCGCAACTGAGCACGTTGGCCGGTACCCCACTGGCCGGCGAGGGCGTCTGGCGCGTGATCGAGACGGTCCGCGGCGAGCCCGCCCTGTTCTCGACCTTCCTGCGGCCGTCCTCCACCTACAGCTCCTATGTGGCCGGCATCGTGTCCATCGACCAGCGGCTGGTCACCTTCCAGCTGCACCCGGGCTCGGAGGATCCTGGCCCGGGTAACTGGGGCTCGCAGCCGTGGATCCCGCCCGGCTCGCGCCGGGGCCTGCTCGCGACGTTCAACGGCGGCTTCAAGCTGGACACGGCCGGGGGCGGCTTCTACCTGAACGGCATCACCCGGGGCACCATGACCAAGGGCGCGGCGTCGGTGGTCTACTACCGCAACGGCACCATCGCCATCGGGACCTGGGGCAGCGAGGTGACGATGACCCCGGACGTGGTCGGGGTGCGGCAGAACCTCAAGCTCATCGTGGACCACGGGCAGGTACCGAACTCGGTGAACTACAACGTGATCACGAGCTGGGGCGCGACCCTGGGCGGCGGGTACTACGTCTGGCGCTCCGGGCTGGGCATCACCGCCGACGGCCGGGTCATCTACGTGTACGGCCCCGCCATGAATGTGCGCGAGCTTGCGGACATCCTGCAGCAGGCGGGCGCCGTGGAGGCGCTCCAGCTGGACATCAACCCGTTCTGGATGTCCTTCATGTACTACCAGAAGGACGGTCACCCCACGGATCCGACCCCGGTCAACCTGCTGACCGCCCAGCAGCAGTCCAGATACCGGTACTACTCGATCTACAGCCGGGACTTCACGTCGGTCTACGCGCGCAAGACGAGCCTGACCTCCGGGTAGATTCCGACTGTGAGGGTGCTCGTCGCGGAAGACGACCAGAGCCTGGCCGAGGTGCTGGCCCGCGGGCTCCGGGAGCAGGGCTACGTCGTGGACCTGGTGCCCGACGGTGAGACCGCGGCCGCCTACCTCAGGTTCTACCAGTACGAGGTGGCCGTGCTCGACTGGCGCATGCCGCGATTGTCCGGCCTGGACCTGGTCCGCAAGCTGCGCCGCGGCGGTTCCCCTACGCCGGTGCTCATGCTGACGGCCCGGGACACCCCCGCGGACCGGATCGCGGGCCTGGACGCGGGGGCCGACGATTACCTGGTCAAGCCGTTCGACTTCGGCGAGCTGCTCGCCCGGCTCCGGGCCCTGCAGCGCAGGCCGCCGGTCAGCCAGTCACCCCGGATGGTGATCGGGGAAGTCGAGTTCGACCCGGCGGTGCGGGAGGTGACCGTCTGCGGGCGGCGCCCCGCCCTGACCGGTACCGAGCTCGGCATCCTCGAGATCCTCATGCGCCGCTCCCCGGGCGTCGCGGACCGCCGCTCGATCGCCCAGCACGTCTGGGACAACGAGGCCGACGCCTTCGGGTCGAACACCATCGACGTCCACCTGGCCAGGCTGCGATCCAAGCTGGCCGGCGCCGGAGTGCGGATCGAGACCGTGCGGGGCGTCGGCTACCGGATCACCCCGGCGTGAGGCTCAGCCCCGCGGCCAAGGTCGCGGCCCGCGCGACGGCGGTCATCGCCGTCATCTACATCCTCGGCGTGATCGTGCTCAACGCGGTGGTATCCACCCGCCTCCCCGAGCAGAACGACGACCGCCTGACCGGGCGCCTCGCCGCGGCCCGCGCGAACCCGGCGATGCTCAGCCAGCGCGTGACCCAATCCGACGAGCCTCCGGCCGGCGCCGACCTCGACAACGACGACGACGGGTCGCCGGCCTTCCTGTGGGCGCTGACGGCCGGGGGATCGGTCTACGCCCATAGTCCTGGCGCGCCGGCGCTGCCGGCTGGCCTGCCCCGCACCTTCGCGTCACCCGGCGGGCTCGCGGTCAATGTGACGCTCGGCCCCGCGGGGCGGTTCCGGCTGGACGCGGCGCGGGACGGCGGCGGCTGGCTGGTCGCGGGGCAGAGCCTGGCCGGCGACGCGCACACCGAGCGCCTGCTGCTGTACGGCGAGGTCGCGGCCGGGCCGTTCCTGCTCCTGGCGATGTTCGGCGGCTCGCTGGTCGTGGGCCTGCGGGCGCTGGCCCCGGTCGAGCAGTCGCGGCGCCGCCAGCTCGAATTCACCGCCGACGCCTCGCACGAGCTGCGCACCCCGCTCAGCGTGATCAGGGCGGAGGCGGACGTGGCCCTGTCCAGCCCTCGCGACGCGGCCGAGTACCGCGACGCGCTGACCCGGGTCAAGGGCGAGAGCGAGCGGCTGCGCCAGCTGGTCGAGGACATGCTGTGGCTGGCCAGGTTCGACTCCACGCCACCGCCGCCGGGGGATGAACCGGTGGACCTGGTGACGCTGGCGCAGGTGTGCGCGGACCGGTTCCGCGCCGTCGGCCCCTCGATTACCACCGACACGGGCGCCGGGCCCGCGCTGATCAGCGCGCCTCCGGAGTGGATCGACCGGCTGGCGGGCGTCCTGGTCGACAACGCGTGCCGCTACGCGGGCGCGGACGGGCAGGTCAGGATCCAGGTCCAGGTCCAGGGCAGCCGGGTGAGCCTCACCGTGGAAGACAGCGGGCCCGGGATCCCCGAGGCGGACCGCGCGCGGCTCTTCGACCGGTTTCACCGGGCCAACGAGCGCGGCCCGGGCGCGGGTCTCGGCCTGGCCATCGGCGATTCGATCGTGCGCTCGACCGGCGGGCGCTGGCACATCGGTGACTCAGCGCTAGGCGGCGCGCTGATCACCGTGTCCTGGAAGCATTCCCAGCCCCACCGCCCGGCCCCATCGCGCATGACGGCCGGCCACGCCCAGCCCTAGCTGCCCGCCTGCCGCCTCCGACGGCACGCCCCCTACCTCACGTAGCTCAGGGGGCCACCACCGTGACGAAGTCCCTGGTCCACCCCACCAGGTACTGGTCGGCCGGGCGGATCTGGCCGGGCACCGCGGCGGTGAGCGGGCCGCCTGGCCTGGTGGCCGTGTCCAGCTGGACCCATTCGGGGTTGATGTCGAGCTCCATGGCGAACCGAGCCCCGTTGCGGATCAGCGCGTAGGCCAGGTCGGCGGGGATGGTGGACATGCTCGCGGCGACCATCAGCTCACCGGAAGAGTCCTCGCCCAGGGACGTGCGGGCGACGTACTCCACGCCGCCGAGCGTCGGGCCCCACAGGCGCCACTCGCCCGCGGTCGGGACCGGCCGCCCGTGGTAGACCAGCGCCGGCAGGTTCTGCAGGACGCTGTAGACCGCCTCGCCGGGCGCGGGCAGGCCGTGGCCCCAGATCCCGAGCCGGGCCTGGCCCGAGCGGTCGATCACCAGGCTGGCCACGCCGCGCTGCAGCGGGCTGATCACGTGGCCTTCCTGCTCGTACCCGCCGACGTGGTTGTTCAACATGAACCCGCCGGTGAAGGCGGCCAGCAGGTGCCTGCGCTCGGAACCGCCCACGGCCGGGCCGGCCCGGACCAGCCCGGCCGCGAGGGACCCGGGGTCCACGCTTCCGTTGTGCAGTACGTAATGCACGGGCCCGTGGAAGATCGCGACGGTCACCAGCGAGCCGTCCGCGGTCCGCACGTGGGTCACGGTGACCTGCGCCACGGACGCCAGCGAGGCGTTCGTGCTGGCCGGCGCCGCGGTGGCCGTGCGGGTCGGCTCCACGGTGCGGGCCGACGCGGCCGAAACGGGCCGGGTCGGCGACGGAACCGCCGCGGGCGTCGTGGTCGATGACGCGCTGCAGGCCGTCATCACGCACAGGCCGGCCACCGCGCCGGCCGCCCGCATCCATCCTTGCCTGTGCCCTGGGTGCATAACGCCCATCCTGCCGGGCCAGCATGAAGCAAACCTGAAAGTCCGGGAACGCGGCGCGCCGTTCCTCGGTACCCTCAAGCGGTGGCGGATGGCACGCGGGACCATCGGGCCCGGTCTGGTGGTCGCGAGGCGGTGAGCGGCGTTCCTCCGGCGTACCCGGGCCGGCACCGCCCGCCGCCTGCCGCGCCTGCCCCGGCACCGCGCTTCTGGCTCAGGCGTGCGGCCGCGGCCGGGCTGGTATTGCTGGTCGCAGTGGGTGTCACGTGGTTCGCCACCCGTCACGCCAGCCAGGCCGCCGGGGCCGGGAGGGCGCCGGCGCCGGTACACGCGGTGGCGGCGCCGGCCGGCCTGCCTGCCGCGGAGTCCGGGTTGCTGCCGTGGCGGCTGCCGGGCCCGCTCAGCCGCGAGGTGGTGGTGGCCGGGTCCTCGGGGCGGCTGATCGTGCTGGGCGGGCTGGTGCCGGGCGGGGCGTCCTCGGACGCGGTGTACGCGCTGCGTACCACGACGGGGGCGGCCCGCAGGGTCGGCACGCTCAGCGCGCCCGTCCACGACGCGGCGGCGGCGGTGGCGGGCGGGCGGGCGCTGATCTTCGGGGGAGGGTCCCCGGTCACGGTTCCCGCGGTGCAGGCCGTGGCCCTGCCCGTTCCGGGCGGCGGCGGGCGGGCGACCGGCACGGACGCGGGGTCGTTGCCGGCGCCGCGGTCTGATGCCGCGGCGGTGAGCATCGGGGATACCACGTACCTGGTGGGCGGGTACGACGGGACCAGGCCCGACGCGTCGGTGCTAGCCACCCGTGACGGCCGGACGTTCGCGGTGGTGGCCGCGCTCCGGGTCCCTGTGCGGTACCCGGCCGTGGCCGCGCTCGACGGGCAGATCCTGGTCTTCGGCGGCCAGGCCATTACCGGTCCGCGGGCCGGCGCGCCGGTGCGTGTCATCCAGGAGGTCGATCCGGCCCGGCGCACGGTCACGGTCATCGGCGAGCTTCCCGAACCGGTGGCCGGTGCCGCCGCGGTGACTGTGGCCGGGGAGGTGTTCGTGGCCGGCGGGGAGAGCACCGCGGCCCAACACCTGGTCCCCGGCGCCGGCACCACCCAGCTGACCCCCGGGGAGTCAGCCGGCGGGACCGCGTCCGGGGCGACCGCCACCGTGTCGACCATCTGGGCCTTCGACCCGGCCACTAGGCGGCTGCTCCCGGCCGGGCGCTTGCAGGTGCCGGTGTCCCACGCCGCGGCGGTGGTGGTCGGCTCCGCGGCGTGGATCGTCGGCGGGGAATCGAACGGCGCGCTGGTCGACTCGGTGCAGATGCTGCGCCCGTCGCGGGCCTTCGGGACGGCCGGGGCGGCCGGGGCGGGCTCGCCGTATTTCGGGGACAAGCTGCTTATCGCCGACCGCGGCAACAACCGGCTGCTGCTCCTGAACGCGCAGATGCGCGTGGTGTGGAAGTACCCCTCGCCGTCCTCACCGCGGGACAGGCTGGGGTTCTACTTCCCCGATGACGCGTTCTTCATCGACCACGGGACCGCCATCATCTCCAACCAGGAGCAGAACGAGACGATCGTCGTCATCGCCTACCCGTCGGGGCGGATCACCTGGTCCTACGGCCATCCCGGGCGCCCCGGCACCGCCCCGGGCTACCTGTCCGAGCCCGACGACGCGTACCTGCTCAAGGACGGGCAGATCACGGTGGCCGACGCCAATAACTGCCGGGTCCTGGTGATCAACCGCGACCACACCGTCGCGGACCAGGTCGGTACCGACGGCCGGTGCGTGCACCACCCGCCGGCGTCGATGGGCACCCCGAACGGGGACACCCCCCTGGCCGACGGGAACCTGCTGATCTCGGAGATCAACGGGTCCTGGGTCAGCGAGTACACCCCGGCCGGCAAACTGTCCTGGACGGTTCAGCTGCCGATCAGCTACCCCTCAGACCCCCAACAGCTCGGACCCGACCGGTATCTCATCGCCGACTACGCCTCGCCCGGGCAGATCCTGGAATTCAACCGCGCCGGGCGGATCCTGTACCGCTACGACGCCCGGTCCGGGCCGGGCGAGCTCAATCACCCCTCACTCGCCGAACTGCTGCCCAGCGGCGTCTTCATGCTCAACGACGACTACAACCACCGCATGGTGGCCATCGACCCGGCCACCGGGGCGCTGGTCTGGCAATACGGCATCACCGGCACACCGGGCACCGCACCAGGACAGCTCAACATCCCCGACGGCTTCGACCTGCTGCTGCCGGACGGATCGACGCCCACGCACGCCACGACCGGCTAAGAGCAACGGCCGGGTGCGACGCCGCGGACGAGGCCGGCTTCGGCGACGACCGGCTGGAAGAGGACGTCGCCGAATTCCGCCGTACGCAGGGCTTGCGTCCAGAATTCTGGCGGGGCCGGGTGCTCCTGCCCCACCCCCAGGCCGAAGCGGGTCAGGTTCTTCGCGATCCGCCACCAGCCGCCGGGTCCCTTGGCCGCGAGCGCGGTCACCTTCTGGCGCAAGATGTTCAGGTCTCGCTGGCTCCGGCCGCGGCCGAACATCATGTCCGCGATGACGAGTCGGCCGCCCGGGCGAAGCCAGCGCGCCGCCCGGGCCACCAGGGCCTGCTTGTCGGCGTCGCCCAGGTGATGCAGCGCGTAGCTGGAGACGACCAGATCGACGCTGGCCGGCGGCAGCTGGAACTCCCTGAGGTCGCTGACCTCGATCGATATATTGCGCAACCCGTCGCGCGCGGCCCGTTCGGCCAGCGAGGAGGCCATGCCGGCCGAAAGGTCGACGGCTAGGACCGATGACACCAGCGGGGCCAGGGCCGTGGTCACGAAGCCGGTTCCCGCGCCCAGGTCTACGCAGGCATCCGTCGGCTCCGGCGACGACAGGCCGATCAGGCGATCGAGCACCTGCCCAAACGCCTGGCCCGAAGTGACATGGGAATGCCATTCTTCGACACGGCTATCCCACCTATGCTCCAGGGTCAGCATCAAATCCTCCGCCGAAAGTAGCTCGTCATATTAATTTCACTCAATAAAACGCTACTGCCCGCTTGTGAAGGCAACGTGAAGCGCGGCGTTCGGGTCGGGAATATGAAGTTTTGTTCATGAAGGAAATATGAAGATTTCCGCAGGTAGCAGAGCATGCACGCCGCCTTCAGGAATGGAAACTTCCCCGTTAATACTCCAGACGGAGATCGTTACCTGCTTTGCCGCAACGGAACGGATCTTGGTGCGGCCGATAGCCGCTATGGCCGGGCTAGCGGCTGTTACTGGGCGTTTCCGGTGGGTGTCGCGCCGGGGGTGACGTGCTGCCACCCGGCGACCAGGGCGCTGAGAGTGTCGTCCCATAGCCGGTGGCCGTCCTCGGGAGGGATGATGCAGCGCAGTTCGAGGGCGGCCAGCCCTTCGCAGGCGGCGTGGAATTCCCAGGCTGCGTCGGGTATGGTGCGGGCGCCGATCCGGTCGGCATCCCGCAGCCAGGCGATCCGGCGGTGCAGTGCTACCAGCGCGCGCTCGGCGGCCGGGACGATGGCCTGTGCGACATCGGAGGGCACGGACGTCTGCTGGATGCCGATCTGGAACAAGGCCGGGTGGTTCAGCGCGAACGGCCGGAACCCCAAGGTGCCGGCGGCCACCAGGTCGGCGGCCGGGTCGCTGGTCAGCGGCAGGCGGTCGACCATGGCTCCGAGCATGTCGAAGGCGCGCACGCCCAGCCCGCTGAGCAGTGCCTGCTTCGATCCCAGGCTGGTGTAGACGGCCCGGGTCGTGGTGCCGGTCTTCTCGGCGACCCGGCGCACGGTCAGCGCCTGCAGGCCCTCGGTCTCGGCGATCTTCTCCGCGGCATCGAGCAGGGCGGCGGCGGTCGCGTCGTCGTGAATGCGGGTTCGGCCCATCTTGACAGTATATCGCAACGCTATTACGTTACGATGTTACAGAACTAGCGAGAGCGGGAGGGTTCGATGACGACCATCGCAGCCGAGGACCTGCAAGCAACCATCCAGGCCTGGGATGAGGCGGCCTGGAGCCTGGCCGCGCTGGCGTTCGCGGCCCGTGGCGACGGCCCGCCCGAGCTCACGGCCGCAGCCCGGCAACTGCTGGCGGCCGCCGGGCTCACC
>Ga0070730_10004663_pt1 | contig 11948 bp, 10 predicted proteins | sample Coa_R1_3_FD_66447 | JGI IMG/M metagenome (GOLD analysis project Ga0070730, IMG submission 66447) | Surface soil microbial communities from Centralia Pennsylvania, which are recovering from an underground coalmine fire - Coalmine... | ecosystem: Environmental > Terrestrial > Soil > Unclassified ... | reverse complement strand
CGACCACGCCCCGCCAGACGACCGGGAAATTGCGCCCGGCCGCTTAAGTTGATAGGCATGGGGCGAGGCATGCCTCGCCCCTACGGCGGATGACCGCGCCCCCACCGCGGGCGCCGAAGAGATCGTGCATCGGTTCCCCACCCTCGATCTCGGGGATGTCTACGCGGTGCTTGCCTTCTATTTGCATAACACGGCTGGCGGCTGACGAGAATCCAGTGTGATTATCATCCGCTGGGCGGCGCCACCAGGGCGGGTAATTGACGATCTTTTGCTGATAGTCGAAGCCAGCCAACTGGATGAGTGGATGGGGAAGGTGCTATACCTTCCTCTCTATGTAGAAGCGCCAGCGGGTGGCCCCGTAAGGTGGGGCCGTGCCCAGGGCATAGACCGTCTCCGGCGTGAGTGCGTACACGTCCCAGGGCGGCGGCCCGGCGCTCGGCGCACTGTATTCGGCCGTGAGCGATGCCACCCCGGCGCTCACCGTCGCCGGCCAGCCATCGGCGCGGTACACGGCGGCGATGTGCTCGACGGTGGCCGGGTCACTCACGCGCACCGCCGGGCCTTCGATGACCAGGTCGAACTCGTGCGTGGCGACGGTGAGCACACACTGGGGGTGGGCCGCCAGGTTCTGCGCTTTGCGCGTGCCGGCGCCGGAGGTGAAGTAAAAGGCGCCATCCACCCAGAGCGCGCCGAGGGGCATCACGTGGGGCCGCCCATCCGGCCCCACCGTTGCCAGCCAACAGGTATGCCGATCCGGCCCGCCCGCCCCCGGCGCCTGGGTGAAGCCCTGCTCCAGCCGCTCGCGCACCCGCGTCCAGTCGATCGGAGGCGCGCCATAGCCATCGAGATTCCGTTCCGCAGTAGGCCCCTGTGCCGGTTCGTTATTTGCCGTTGCCATCCTTGCTCTCCTTTACGTGCGTGTCGGCGAAGGCCAGGCCCCTGGCCGCGAGGGCGCGGTCGCATCCGCCAGTCGAATCGCGACTTCGGTTTCCCAGCGCGTGGGGTCTGGCTCCGCAGCGGGATCGGTGAGGAAGGACTCCAGCCGGGCGCCGAAGCCGTCGCCGTGTGGGGCGGCCCAGGTATCCCAGACCAGCCCCTGCGCGGTGCCCCAGGCCAGCAGGGCCGCGTTCGCCTCGATGCCACGCGCGATATTGGTGTAGCGGAGGGTGGCATAGCGCCCCGCCGGGAGCACGCTGGCCTGGATGCCGTCCGTGCCGGCCAGGCGGCCCGCCACCGGCACGCCCAATTCGACATCCAGGTGCCCCGCCATGTCAATGATGTGATAGCGAATGAAGGGCGCGCCCGCCGGCGCCACGCCTTGCCGGTTCAACCAGGCCAACACTTCGCCCAGCCGTTGGGGGATCACGGTGGGCAGTTCGGCCAGCGTGGCCTGGGTGCGCCGCCCCACGTAGGGCTGGGCCTCGCGGTCTTCTACCTGCGGTTCGGTTATCATCGGTCTTTCTCCTTCGTGCGCGTATCGGCGGGGTATCCGGCACTCAGCCCTCGCCCTACCCGGTTGTAGTTGCTTATCCGCCGGCGGGGACAAAATCCGGCAAGCATGTCACCCCCAGCGGGGCAGTGCTATAATACAGCAACCGGTACCGGCCCTCACTCTGCCGACCAAGCGGGTCTGAGACCCGCTCCTACCCCGGCCGAGTCGCCTTCGGCGGCGGTCCCGGCCCACCTGGCTGGCGCCTCCCGTTGCGCGCACCTGAGTGCTTGTGGGGCCCGCACCCTTTCCCTATAATCGAAGTGGGGCGCGGCGCGTCGCCGCCCGGGCGGCGCGCGAGACCGTGCGCGCCCCGGAAGGGAATCCAACGACTATGGGCGCGTTCCTTTTGCTGATCAATGTGCTGGGCCTGGTGGTGCTCGTCGGCAGCATCCTCGCCGCGCTGATTCGGCGGCGCTTTGCCGTGGTCCGCCGGCTCAGCCTCATCGGTGGCGCGTGGCTGGCCCTGTACGGCGCGGCACTTCTCGCGGTCTCCCTGACCAGTGCCCCGGTCCAGCTGGCGCCGGGGCAAGAGCGTTGCTTCGACGAGATGTGCTTCTCGGTCACCCAGGTCACGGCCAGTGCGGTGGGGGCGCCGGCCGCCGCGCAGCGGTACTACACGGTCACGATTCAACTGCGCAATGCGGCGCGGGGGACCGCGCAGAAGCCCGATAGTCCGGCCGTGCGTCTGATCGATCAGCGCGGCCAGCTATATGTGTGAATTGTAAGTGGAAAGTGGCGGTGAATCTGCACCACTACTTGTCATAGTATTTCAGCTTGTACTACGGACCTGCGTTGTGGGTTGGGTGGTTTCAGTTTTGGCCGATGACCAGGTTTTCGCGGGCCGCTTCCACCACCCGAATCGTGATGACCTGTAAGCTGTTGATCTGCATGATCCGCTCGATCTGCATCCACAGCCGTTGCAGCAACCGCCAATTGCCTTCGGTGATGCGGATGATGGCCGCTTCCGCCTCCGCGTCGGCGAAGTCATCCGGCCGCAAGGTCCAGCCCAACTCGGCCCATTTTTGCTTGAGGATAAAGTGCATCTCCTCCGGCGAGAGCGCGCGGAACGCATGCACAAAGCCCACCCGCGAATACAGTTGCGGGTAGCGCGCCAGGCGCTTTTCCAGCCCCGCCATCCCAATCAGGACCAATCCGATCCCGCCCCGGTCGAAAATGTCGCGCAACTGTTCCAGCCCCGGCATCTTCAAGCGATCGGCCTCGTCCACAATGATCAACTCCGTGCGATCCCGGGGCGGCCAGACCCACGGACTTTCATCGGAGGCGTGGTCCACCCAGCGCCGGTAGCGCCCCTGCTCCCGTAGCCGGGTGATGTCTTTGGCGATCTGGCGGGCACTGTTGGCGACGGGCGGCGTGTAGAAGATCGGGAAGCCGGGGGCTAGCCCCATGTCCAGACCCTGTGTATAGGTGCGCGCCGACAGCGTTTTGCCGACGCCCGGCGGCCCGTGACAGATCCCGATGTAGCGGGCCTGCCGGCAACTATCGCAGAACTCGGCAAAGAGCCGATGTTCCTTCGTGATGATAAACGGTTCCTGCGGTTCGGCCGGTGGGGCGGGCGCGCCCAGGGTCCGGCTCCGGGTGGCGGGGCTGCTCGGGGCGGGGCTATTCATTATAGTACCTCTTCAAGCGCGGTAAGTCCGGGTCCGGGGCGGGGGCCGGCGGCTCCGGCGGGGCCTTATGTACCTCCAGCAGCCGCTCCACGGCTGCCTGCCGCTCCGTGAGTTGGTCCCGCACGGAGCGGCGCTGTGCGGTGCGCGCCGCGATGATGTCCTTGAGGCTAATGGTCTGCCCGGCGATCTCCTGGCACACCGCCCGGCAGAGGAACCGCTCCTGGTAATAGACGCGGATTTCGGCCATGTCCCGCGGATCGTACCGGATGGTCACATCTTCGCCCACATAGCCGGCCAGCGTCAGGTCCAAGTAGCGCAGGCCGCGAAAGCGCAGGCCGTCCTGCTGCACCCGGCGCGACGTGGCCACCGTCAGCAGCAGCAGATCCAACTGCTCCAAGGACTCCGGTAGCCGGGGCAGCCAGCCGCCAGCCGTCCAGCGGGCGTGGGGTGCTTGCCCGGTTTCGCTATGCAGGCGTTGGTGATAGTCGTCGAGCAGCCAGGTGCGCCAGCGCGCCTCGAACTCCGGCAAGGTCAGCGTGGGCGTGACCGGCGGGGCCCCGGCGGGGTGGTAGCCCGGTTGGACCTCCAGGAACATCTGGTTGACCGTGTTGAAAAACCGCTCAATGCGGCCCCGCCCACGCGGCTGACCGGGCCAGGAAAAGACGAGTGGCATTTTGATGTCGGCGCTGACCTGCTCCATGTGCTGCGACTCGAAGTCGCTGCCGTGGTCGGTGTAGAAGGTCTCGGGGATGCCGCAGACATGCCAGTGGGCATCGGCCTTGCGCCAGATCGCACCGCGGAGGGTCAGCGCGGTTTGCCAGGCCGAGGGATGTTGGAAACTGAGGAAATAGCCGGCGACGGCGCGGCTGTAATCGTCGATAATCACGGTCAGCCAGGGGCGGCGCGGTTTGCCGCGCGGGTCCAGGAGCCAGAGGTCGAGGGGGGTGTGATCGGCCTGCCACATCTCGTTGGCCCGGTGGGCTTCGCGCCGGTAGAGTAAATCGTAGGTTTCCTGGTAGACTTTGGGGCCCTCATGGGCCAGGGTGCGCAGGCCAGGATCGAGATGGGCGATGATGTCATGCACCGTGCGGTAGCTGGGGGCCGGCCAGCCATGCTGGGCAGCAATCGGCTGGATCTGGCGATGAATGGAGGCGGCCGAGGGCGGGGGATTGCGCAGCGCCAAGCCCTCGATGAGTTGGACCAGTTCGGGGGTGGTGCGGCGGGGAGCCGGGCCGGTGCGCAAGGGGGGGCAGAGGCCAACTAGGCCGTGCTGGCGGTAGGCGCGCAGCCGGCGCTGGAGGGTGCGTAAAGACACATCGAGGTGGCGCGCCACGGTGGTCAGCGACACGCCCTCTTCCAAGTGGGGCCGCAACTGGGCGAAGTAGGCCAGGGCCTGGGTGCGGGCGGCCGGCGGATAGTCGGCCAGGAGGGGTGGAGCGGCCATACTCAGAAATCCTCGACATAGCCGGCAGCGACGGCTTCCGGCGGGTTCGTATAGCGGGCGATGTAGCGTGGCGAGCGGTGGCCGAGCCGGCGTTCGAGTTCGTAACTGTCCGCGCCGGTGGTATGGGCCAACTGGAAGGCGAAGGTATGGCGCAAATCATGGGGGCGCAGCGGGCTGAGGCGGCGGGCGGGGTCGGGTTGTTCGCTGTCGTGCCAGCGGCCGATACGCACGAGCAGGTCGTTAAGGGCCTGGGGCGCCAGGCGCCCGTCGGGGTGGCGGCTGGGCAGGCCAGTGGCACTCAAAAACAGGGCGACGCTGACGGGGCCGGTATCGGCAGGCCGTTCGTGCTCCAGGTAGTCGGCCAGGGCGGCGCGGGCGTCCGCCGACAGGAAGACCACGCGCTCGGTCTGGCCCTTGCCCTGCACGGCGTTGATGCGGGCGCGATGGGCGGTGCGCAGCGCCGCGACGGTGTGGGGTGTGACCTGGGCGAGATCCAGGCGGGTGAGTTCTTCGCGCCGCAAGCCGGTCGAGAGCAACATAAAGACGATGGCGCGGTCGCGCCAGGGGCGGGCGTAATGGTGGGCCGGCGCCGTGGGGCAAGCAACCCAGCGGGCGCCGCGCAATTGGTGGAAGCGCGGCAGGCGGTCGCAGACGCTTTTCAGCGAGCGGACCTGGGCGGCGGTGAGGGCACGGGGTTCGAGCGGCCCCAGGCCGAGTTCGGGGATGTGGGTGGCGGGATTGCCGGTGGCGAACAGCGTGGGAGCCTGGGTCGTGACCCAGGCGGTGAAGGCGGTGAGCGAAGCGAGGTGATTGTTGACCGTGGCGGGAGCGAGCGGGCGGGCGCGCAGGTGGGCCTGCCAGCCCAGCACATCGCGGCGCACACAAACTGCCAGGCGGTCATGGCCGTAGGTGGCCGTGAAGTAGGTCTGGAAGCGGCCAAGATGCAGTGCGATCTTCGCCGCCACGGCGGGCGGGCGCGCGCCGGCCACCACCTGGCGCTGGTAGTGCGCGATCCAGGCGGCGAGGCGGTCAGGTACGGGCAGATCCTCCGTCACAGGCTGCCGTTCCTTTCGTATGCTGTTTTTAGGCCGATCAGCCCCGCTGATGGGTGGGAGGCCAGGCACGCGCCTTGTCACGGCTGGCGAGATTCACCCGACAGAAGGGACCGTTCTGTCGGCTGTTTTCTCTAGTATAGGGGCCGTGTCAAGGGGGTGCGGCTGGGGTCCGCGCCCAAGGAGGGGCGCTCAAGAGATCCGCAGCGAAAGTTCACAAACAGGACCTTGCGCATCCCCCAGACAGGATCTTGCGCATCGTGAGTAAACGAAGTGCAACTGAACATGGACAAACCCAGGCACAACGGCAGGCGCGAACGAAGGGCTACACCTCTTTCTACCGCTCATCGGGCATCACTCGTGCCTGGATCGGGCATCACTCGTGCCTGGAAGAGTCCAGCTTCTAATGCAACGCCCCGTGCGGGATGCGCAAAGTCCTGCCAGAGCACGACGTAATTGAATGTGGACGAATCCGGGCGCCCGCAACTGTTCAGGTTGTGCGGCGTAGCAATCGTGCCTGATGCGCAAGGCCCAGGGCGCTATTCGCGCCCTGATTGCGCAAAACTTGGGTTAAGGGTTGGCCCAGGTGAATGTGCTGGCGTCAAAAACGAATTGCTGCCCATTTCCGGCGCCAATAGTCAGGCGTAGTCCGTTGGCTGACAGAATGGTCAATCCCCCAGCTCGAACGGGCGAGTCATAGAAACTCCAGCCGCTTGGCTCTCCGTCAGCAACGTTTTCTGTCTCCGCCATAAGGAAGCCATGGTCTGGTTGGCGATCCCACCCGCCCGCCCAGACCAGGATGTATTTATCGTTCAGTCGCCCGATCCAAGAGTTGGCGAAAGTACAGGGACAAGGTCGATACCCGAGAGATGGTGATCCAATTCCCAGTGGTCGGTTTAGCGGTTCAGGCGTATGGGGCGGCGCTGTAGGTGGAGGCGTCCCTGGCGGGCGCGTAGGCGTTCGCGCGAACACAGTGCCCCAGGCGGACATAGTCGCGTCCGGGCCGCCGATGGCCGTCAGCTTCGCAGCAACACCAGGATCAGGTGTGGGTGAAAGAAACGGGGTGGCCGTCAGGTTGTCTAGTGAAAAGGGCGCGGGTGAGGGATCGGGTACTGGACTGGCCAGCAGTGGACTACCCATTTGTGCATGCTGTTGACCACAGCTCTGTAGAAGTAAGCAGGTGCCGCATAGCAGTATAACCGTCAGACTCGTGCGCAGTACCAACATTTTTACTCCCTGCCATTCACCTCGTGTTCGCGATTGCCAGTAGAGACTTTACTATTTTTGCTTCTGGGTTATCTGCGTCGAAAAAGGTGGGTCGTAAGCGGTTCTGCCTGTGGGGTCAAAATTAAGGGCTTGCCAAAGCTGGTTCCAGCCTTGATCGGGTGAATTGCTAGTTGTTGGTTGATCCTCAGTCATGACTCCATGGGATTTCATAATCCCGAAAGACATTCCTGCGCCAGCGAGGCTGGTCCGCCGCCATTGTTCCGCTAGGTCTGATCCAGGCTGGAAGTAGTAGATCTCGGGGAGCGGGTAGGCATGTAAGTAGATGCCATAAGACACATTGTAGACAGCTGCAGGTGTCCATCCGTACGCCATGGCGCCCCCTGCCGGATTGGGATCACAGCCGTCGCAACTGCCGAAATTGTAGAAGTCATAGCCGCCACTGGCGGCAACATACCCATTGATCCAGTCGGTGACCGGGGTCGGATTCCCCCAAACCGGGGTTGCTGTTCCGCCGCTCGGCGTGGCAGTCGGGTTGGAGCCTTGCTCGATGTCCATCGCCCCGGCGAAGGTTATCCTGTCGGAATAACCTTGATCGATGCTATATTGATTGGCCTGCGCCACCATCGTTCCCCAGGCTATACCGTGCCCATAGTTGAGCGCATTATGCGGCGGATCCTCTATATCATTACTTGTGCCAATTGCGACCATTAAACGCCGTGGCTGGAGGGGTGGCGGGCCGGAGGGCGCACAGGTTGGTATCGCCAAACCGTCAGCAAAGTTCGCTACCATCGTTTCAATTTTGGGAATAGTCACCGTTTTGACGGGTGGAGGACCAGTAAGTTGGGTACCATAGGTAGGCGTAGCGTTAGGTGTAGCGGCAGACCAGTTTCTAGGCGCGCCAAAGTCCAGAACATGGATCCCGGTCTCGCCACGTGCCTGTGCGTTGCAACCCATCTGTTTAAGTACGGTCTCATCCGTCGTTTCCACGTAATTGCTTATCGTGTAGCGAGGGGCGCCCGGGACGGCAGGAGGGGTATAGTGCAAAACCAGCGTTTGCTGCACACCACCGGAGGTGTAATTGCCGACCGCCCAGGCTTCACTGGCCGAAAAACTCATTGTCGGCTCCCCGCCCATGACAATGGAATTTACAGCGATCCCATAGAGCGAATTACTGTTCGGATGAGAAACGGGCTGCCAGTCTATAGCATCGTTATGTTCTACGGGTGATAAAGATCCGCTGGCACCTTTACCGGCCGCCCAAATATCTTTCATCCAGGCAGTGTTAGGGTCGGTAGGGACCTGGGCAACGGCGTGTAGACTACCATTGTCCAGACCAACATACGGTGTTAGCCAACCACTTGTGCTATTCCAGCGCTCGAAGAACGGGTTGCCGGTACCCGTGTAGGAACCGTTGAAGCCCACCGCTCGGATCTCGGCTTGGGAATCGATCGTCACCCCAAAGAGCAAAGTGTCGTTGCCAGACGGAGCGGGAGGGAGACTTAAGTCGTTGCTGCCGCTATTGACCCAGCGCGCCGCCAGCGGGCGCCAACTGGAACTGGTGTTGACATAGTAGCCTACGGCCACAACCCAGACGTCATTGGACGCAGGCGGGCGATACAATGTAACTCCTATAAAGAAGTTATCGTTCGCGGTGTTACCATTCACGCTGTCAAAATAGGTAAATTGGTGACTCGTGCTGTTATAAGTCTCGACAAGCGAGCGCCGAAAACCATTGTTAGCGGAAGAGCCCACTACCCAGATGTACTTGTATAGCGTCCAAACATTCCTAAAGCTAGCCTAAATCGCGTTTTGAAATGCTCAAAATATGCCAAAATCGACCCTCTCAAAATGCGATCATAGCTATTATTAGGGGGATTTACACGCTATACAAGTACACCCAGATATTCGCTGAATTCTGTGGATCTACCACAACACCGTGCAAAATGTTTTCGTTGCTACCTGTGAGAATCTGGGCGGTCACTTGATTCCAGTTACTACCATCCCAGTGCAGAACCAAGGGAGTATCATTCGGGGAGACGTTTGTGGCCGTGCCGACCGCCCAAACGTTATTGGGAGCAGGAGCTGCGACACCCAGGAGTTGGCTGCCATTGAGGTAAGGTAGTCCCCAGGAGGTCCAACCATTGCTAGTCTTGTTCAGGACGAGCGATTGCCGGGCGCCGAGGCTGGTGATATAACTTCCCACGGCCCACGGACTGCCTGTGGAGTCGAGGGCAACCGCTTGGAGTTCATTATTGCCGGAGCCAAGATTCGGGCTGGATTCGGTGGACCAGGTGCCCGGTCCAGCAGCGCGGGAAATAGGCGTAGGTTGCGTAGTGATCCAGATGAGGGCCCCCGCTACAAGGAGTAGCACAAGGGCGCCAAAGAGCCAAGCAGCGCGACCACGCCGGATGCGCCGGGCATGCTTTGCCGTTAAGGAGCCGGACAAACGACGGCGCCGAAGCATGGACAAACCTCCACGAGGATGGTGCAACCAGTGGCTGGTGCGGAAGCCCAGCGCGGTAGGAGATTGGAGCGACGCCGGGTGACGAAACGGTATAACTGCATTATAGCACGGCAGCATGGTTATGTCAAAAGCAAATCGCCGGGCGCGCGGGATGATAAGCGGGACTTACGCGGGGGCGCGGAGTTCGGGCGGGCCGGCGCGCAATGGCGGGGGGCTGCTCCCCATGGCGTTCGACTTTCAGTTGAGAGTCCAGGTCCGGATATGCCCCGTTGTGCGGGATGCGCAAGGTCCTGACAAGCTACCCGCGAATGGGATCACGAGACGAGGCCAGCGGCACGTTTATGCTATGACAAGTAGTAGTGCAGATTCACCGCCAGTGTCCACCTACAATTCACATATATGCGCCGACCGGGGCCGGGCCAGGGATCTTCAGCGGGCTGACCGGGCAGCGCGTCGCCCCCGGGCAAGCCGTCGCCGCCCCGATCCCGTTTGCCGTGCCGGCGGATGTCGCGCATCCGTTCCTCCTGGTCACCGAGGGAGGCTGGCCGTCGTCGTGGGTGATCGGCGATGAGAATAGCCCCTGGCATGCGAAGACCTTGATGCCGCTGGACGCCAGCCCGGGGTCACGTGTTTGCACTGTGGGGGGTATTTAGTGTACAATGAGTAGCGGCCCTGCGGGCGGTAGTTGGGGGCCTGTGCTTTTTAAACATGTGGCGGTCCCGGCCGGGCCGGGATGAGGGAGGATCGGTGGAAGAAGACCTGAAACTACGCCAGCAAGACCTGGATCGCATGCTGGAATGGATGCGCCGTACGGGGCGGCCGCGCAGCACGGCAGAGCTGGTCCGCTTCTGGCTAGAGCGACTCCACGACGAGGCCAGCCGCGGCCGCTAAGGCCGCCGGATGCCGACCGGCCGGGTGTGCCGCGATCGGCGGATCGATTACGTAGCTTACGGACAGACAGAGGAGCAGCATGAGTAGCGGTACCGTCGCAACGAAGAGTGGGCCGACCTTTGAAGGCACGGCCGCGCAACAAGACCTGGCCGCCAAAGCCTTTGACCTGATGCGCCGCCAGGGGATGTTGTATGCGGCGGATGCGCCGATTGTCGTGCCCCTCGATCGGCTTATCCAGGGGCTGAGCCGGTATTATCCGAAGCTCGGGCCCGACCAGCTGCGCAAGCAGGTCGAGGCGGCGTTGCAGGCCAACGCCGGAGTCTTTACCCGGCAGGAGAGCGGCAGCACGATCGCCTACGCGACGACCAAGAGTGGCCAGCGCCTGTATGTGCCGGACAACTCGCGCCATATGTTCCGCCAGCGCCTGAACGGCGGGGCGCGCGAAGTCACCGAGGCGGAATCGAAGCTGCTGACGGAGGGCTGGATCGCCCAGGCGCAGGCGCGCTCCGAGTCGTTCACGATCTTCCAGGAGCCGGCCGCGGAAGCCGCGGTGGCCGGGCGCTGGCAGGGCCCGGCGGATATCGCCGCGTTTGTCGCGCCGACGCAGCCCAGTATGCCCGAGATCCCCCTGGCCGAGTCCCTGCCGCTGCCCCCGTTGGCCCCGCTCCCGCAGTTGGCGCCGGCCGGCGAGCCGGCCGCGGAGTATGGCCTGGCCGCGGGGGCCCCGGCGCCGGCCGACACGCTGGAACCCGCCGTGCGCGAGGTGACTCCGGGGCCCGCCGAGCCGGCGGTGGCCGCGAGTGGGCCCGCCGCGGCCCGCGTCCCCGAGGCGCCCGCGCCGGTCAGCCCGGTGTTGCCGCCCGTGGTGCCGGTGGCGCCTGTGCGGCCCGAGCCCCCGCCGCTCCCGCTCCGCCCGGCCCGCTTCACCTTCCCCACGGATAGCGGCCCGGCGACGATCGACGTCAATGGGTCGCTGGACGAGATCGTCGCCACCTATGGCCCGCAGCTGGAAACGCTGCTGGCGCGGACCCTGGGCGAGGATTTCCGCTTTGCCTCCTTTGGCGGCGACTGGTATGCTGAGGAGCATGTCGAGCGCTTCAGCAAAGGCGATTTCCGCCGCATCAAAGATTACCTGATCGAGACGCAGGAAGCGCTCTCCGATCGCGCCTTCCTCAGCGATGTGCTCAACCGGCGGGAGAATGACCCGGACTACGAGCGCCTGCGCTTCGCGCTCAATTACCGGCTGCTGCGCGAGAAAAAGGACTTCGAGTTCGTCGGCGTGCCCAGCGACCGCCTCTGGATCGTCGCGGGCGCCTCGCCCGTCAGCGTGCCCAAGCGCAAGCCGAGCGAGCTGGGCCAGGACTACCGCTACCTGGAGGATGCGGCCATCCGCGCGCTGGAGCCGCCCGTCCCCGAGAGTGTGAGCCGCTGGGACCACGCCCTCACCTATTATGAGTATGAGAACGGCCTGCTGCCGTACGACCGCACCGCCCGGGCACTCCTGCCGGAGCCCATGCTCGACGACCAGCGCGCGGTCCTGCTGCGCATCGAGGTGCCCTCGCTCTTCCAGAGCTTCCCGGTGGAGCTCCGCTATCCCACGGGCAACCGCGGCGGCTACCTCGTCGGCTTTGATGCCTTCTTCCAGGAAAACCTGGTGCCCGGGGCGACTTTCACGCTGGAGCCGACCGACCAGCGCAACGTGCTCATCTTGCGCTTTGACCGGACGACGGCCCAGGAAGACTCGCTTCTC
>Ga0070730_10004662_pt1 | contig 11948 bp, 3 predicted proteins | sample Coa_R1_3_FD_66447 | JGI IMG/M metagenome (GOLD analysis project Ga0070730, IMG submission 66447) | Surface soil microbial communities from Centralia Pennsylvania, which are recovering from an underground coalmine fire - Coalmine... | ecosystem: Environmental > Terrestrial > Soil > Unclassified ... | reverse complement strand
CTTCGCGGGATCGGGGTTGTGGTTCCAGCTCCATTGCATGCCCAGCGTATCGGCCGTGAACTCATCGGAAGTGGGCAGGTTCTTGACCGGATATTCTCTTCCTACATCAGGCTTTTTGAACTTCGCCACGGCCCTGCCTTCAACGCCGGCCACCGGCCAATTATCCTGCCACGACACCGGCTGCAGTGAGGGGAACCTTCCAAAGGGCCCCCTATCGATGAACAGCATGGTCCACCACTCACCGGTTTGCGTTTGGATCAAAGCTCCCTGATGGATCCCGAAATTGACACTGCTTCGATCAGTCTCGTGGAGCACCAGTTTTTCCTGGTAGGGCCCCCAGATATTTTTGGACCGCAAGGCCACCTGGAACCCATCGCCGCCGCCATAGGTACAGTACAGGTAATAGTAACCATTGAGCTTATATACATGGGTTCCTTCCAAACCCCTCCGCAGGTCCCCCGTAAAGACCAGGGAATCGCCGCTCACGGGCGAAAAATTACTATCCAGCTCCGTTATATGGATCTGATTGTAGCCGGAGGCCACGTAGATCTTCCCGCCATCGTCGAACAGCAGCCCGCAGTCGTGGAATCCCCGACCGAGCCGCCTGATCTTCCAGGCGCCGGCCGGCTCGGTAGCCGTACACAAAAAGGCCCCTTCGTTCAACGTATTGAACAGGACATAAAAAACACCGTCATGATACCGCAGGCTGCCGGCCCATTGACCGTGCCCATAACGATTACAGCCGTCCAGGTCATAGCAGGGGCCCTCATCCATGCGGCCCACGATATTGGTGCAATAGCTCCAGTTCACAAGGTCATGCGATTGCAACAGCGGGACACCGGGAAAGGTGAACATGGTGGTCGCCAGCATATAATAGGTGTCCTTTACCCGGATCACATCCACATCGGGGAAATCCGCCATGATCACAGGATTGGTAAAGGTGCCATCGCCATTATCGGCATGCACGGGCCAGGGAAAGCTTGCCGTATCCACCCGCTTGGACTGGCCGTCACACCGGGTAAAACGGAGCGATCTTACACGGATCGCACCCGGCGTGCCTCCGGATATTAGTACATACACGTCGTGCCGGCCGGAAATTCCTTTCAGCTTTGTACTAAATGTCTTCCACGCTCCGGCCCGTCCGCTAACCTCCACCGGGATCACTGCGGCGGGTTTAGCCATGCCCAACTCGTCCAGCCAGATCTCCAGCTTACCAGGTTCTGTGGCCGATACCATCGCCTCTATCCCGGCGGTTGCCTGCCCGATATCGACGCCGGTCAGCAGGAACCAGCCGCCCGCCGTCGCCGACGCGGCGACATAATCGTCCGCGACATTCGTCGACAGCTGCGCATAATCACTATGGCCGATCGCCGGCAAGGCAGAAAAACCATCCTTGATAACGAATGCATCGAAATCCGCGGGCCTGCCTTCCGCAAAGAGGCCCACGCTCGTACCCACCCACCAGTTCCATTTCGGCTGTTCCTTGTCCAACCGTACCGCGCTGATGGGCGGCCCCAGCGGCTTCCAGTCCTTGCCATCGCCGCTAAAATAACCTGTGAGCATGTGCGCATCGCGCCTCAGCTTCAGCCATACCGTGCGCCCGAATGGATTGGCTGCCGACCGGAGAGCCGTATCCATAACCAGTATAATTTTCCTCTCCCCGTCATAACCACTGTAGAGACGAACAACCATCGACTCATTGCCGTTCGTGAGATATATGCCCGCTCTGGCCGCCGTATCGGTCGCATCCATGTCCACGCAGGTCACGGCCGAATAATAATGATCCGTCTCTTTCTGTACAAGGTGTGTCCTGCCGCCCTCGGGACTCAGTCTTGCCCACCCCTTCCGGGCAGTTAGCGATATATTAGCCGCTGCCCCGCGATTAAGAAAATGCCAGCAAAGGCCCAGCGAACCGGAGTCGAACGCGTCCGATTGCGCGCTTGTTCGTAAGAGCCCAGCGCGCGGCAGGTGTGGAGCCGTCAACGGCGTGCTGACCGGCGCCTCGCCCCAGGGCCGGTCACCATCCCAGGTCACACGGTACAGACCAGTCTGCCGGCCCATGCCCGACCAGTCGTCCCCTGGCAGGCGTTCATAGCTCTGTGCGATCGTCCACCAGCTGCCATCCGCCAGCCGGACAGGAGCGGACATATGGTTGACGACGGGAAAACGGTTCTCACGATCCGTGGCAGGCCGGAAAAAATCGCCCAGCCGGGTCCACTTCGTCGAATCTTCCGTCAACGCAGTCGCCTTCAGCACATATTGTCCTCCGGCTACACTGCCGGCCATGAAATAATAGTAGAGGCCATTCCGCTTGCACATCACCGGTCCTTCCGCCCAACTATACTGTCCGCTCGCATTGATCCAGTCCAGGTTCAGCATCTTGCCCGTCAACTGGCCGTCCCGGCCGATCTCCTGGATGCGGTTGAACTTCGGACCGTTCTTCATGATCATGTATGGTGACCCGTCATCATCGACGAAGATCGAATTGTCATATCCGACGTTCAGCGGGCTCTTTACCCGTTCCGGCGCCGACCACGGGCCCGCGGGATTGTCCGCCTTGCAGAACCATTGGCCGCCGGCGGAAAAATAAATCCAGTAGGACCCGTAGAACCGGGTGATCGCACCCTGCCAGATGCCGGCCGATGGGTGGTCGTCCACGAACCCGGCAAGTGATGGCGGCACCACCCTTGCGATCACTTCCCAGTGCACCAGGTCCCGGCTGTGGTAGATCGGGAGATAGGGATTGAACTGGAAACTCGATCCGCAATGATAGAAATCGTCTCCTACCTTCAGCAGGGTCGGGTCAGGATGATCTCCCGGCAATACCGGGTTGACAAACGTTCCTTTGCCGGGTAGGATCCGGGCATACGCAGCAGACGCCACAGGCACGAGCGAAGCCGCAAAACCGCCCCGGCGAAGCATCTTCACCTCCACCTCGCTCGAACTGTCCACCACCTGGTAGCTCGTCGCCAGCGCTTTATCGTGCTCCCCATCCGCGATCAGCGTCAGCTTGTATTTCATCCCGGCGGGCAGAAAGCCGAATTTCAGCGTTTTCGTCTTTTCCCGCAGCGTGGCATTCAGACCGCCCAGCCACCAACCATCGCCTTTGCGGCGTGCCAGGATGATCTCCTGCCCCGGATAGCCCTCCAGGAGCTTACTATCGTCCCAGGCATTGGGAACCTCCATCAGGAAATGCCTGGCCGCATCCGGCAGCCCGTCGTACCCTTCGGGCCGGTCCGCCAGGTGCTGCAGTCCCGACTCGAACACTACACTCAGCGCCAGCTCATGGCCATAGGATGTCACATGCGGAAACTGGGAATTGGTAAAGGTCACGGGTGTGTAATCCATCGGTCCCACGACGTTCCGTGTGAACGGCAGCGTACAATTGTGCCCGGGCGCCGTCATCGTAAAATCGGGGCCATTATTATACCATTCCGCCCCGCGCACCGCCTCGCAGGTCATCAGGTTAGGATAGGTGCGCGACCATCCCCTGGGAACAAGACTACCATGGAAATAAACCATCATCTCCGCCTTCGCGGCATCTTCGAGAATATCAAGATAATACCGGATCATATCCTGCTTCTCGCTTTCGAAGAAATCCACCTTGACCCCCGCAATACCCAGCTGCTTCAGCTTCCGAAACTCCTCCACGCGGTTGTCATGCGTCAGCATCCGGTCCCGCGGCGTGGCGGTCACGTAGGTATGTGGTCCGCCCGAATTATACCAGATCAGCGGCCGTACCCCCTTCGAGAGTGCATATCTGGCCGCATCCTCCAGCGCGCCGCCATTTCCCATGGCATCCCACTCCCAATCGAAGAGCGTATACGGCCAGTTCATCCTCGCGGCAAGATCGGTGAATGCGCAGACAACGGTATAGTCTTTGGTGCCATGATTATGCGACCAATAATTCCAGGAAACAAGACCAGGCTTTATCCAATCCGTCTTCGGCAGTATGGAAGGAGGCGATACATCCTCCACCAGGGTCGACCTGACGATATCGTTGAGACTCCCGGCAATGATCACTCGCCAGGGCGATTGCCAGGGCAGCCGGATGGAAGGCGCGGAAGCACCCAGTCCCCTGCCATCCTTCTGATCGGGAAAAGTGATTTTATAGGTGTCGCCCGCGGCGATATTGCTCAGCTTCGAGCCGCAATAGGTCCTATCCAGACCAGCCTCGTGGATAAGGAACCAATTATCGCTCCCCGGCACATTGAGCAGGGCCGGGTAACACCAGTCCTGGCGGACGCTGTCGTCCTTCATCGCTTTGTATAACCCTTCATTGGCCGGGTTCCATTTCTCCAGCCATCGGGCAGTCCCCGGCGCAATGGTATAAGCCGTCATCTCTTCCTTTACGACGAGGGAATCCCTACCCTCCGGGAACCGGTAACGGAAGGCCAGGCCGTCGTCATAAGCTCGTATGATCAACTCCATTTTCGACAGCTCCGCGTTCTCGAACGATACCGTCACCTCGTTGGCCCTGTTGTTGCAATGAGACCGCTTGCCGTGCACGACAGTATACTGCTCGTCGATGGGCACGGGTCTTCCTGCTCTTATGAATCGAAGGTCGTTCCGGAATCCCTGGTCGCTCCGCTCCAGCCCCAGCGAGATCCTGGGGACCATCCCCGCCAGCTCCAGGTACCATTCGCCACGATCGCCTCCCTGCACGCAATAGAGTGCCGCGATGATGCGGTGGTTCGGCGACTCGACGCGCAACTGCTGCGCGCCGGCAGCGTAGCCCGCAAGCAACAGAAGACATAGAATTACCCGGGCGCTCATAAGATCGTTACTTTTATGGATTTGAGGTCATTATCCGCCGAGCTGGTGCCGTACAGCAGCTCGTATTCACCCGGGGTCGTCATCATTTTACCGCTGCCACGGTCGAAGAACTGGAACACATCGGCATTCAGGTTCATCGTCACCTCGCTGCGCCCGCCCGGCGTAAGTTTCACCCGACGGAAGTTTCTTAACGTTTTTAAAGGACCATCGGTATCGCCCGCCTTGCGTACATACACCTGCAATACCTCCGTACCCTGACGGCGTCCTATATTCGACACGGGTACCGTCAGATCGACCGAGCCATCCCGCTGCATCTCCTTTGCCGAGAGATGTGCTTCCCCTATCGAAAAGGTCGTATAGCTGAGGCCAAACCCGAAGGGGAACAGCGGATCCGACATAAACCGGTAGGTCCTTCCCTTCATGGTATAATCCTCGAATCCCGGAATCTGGTCAACGTTCTTATAAAAGGTGACCGGCAGCTTGCCCGAAGGGTTATAATCCCCCCAGAGTACATCGGCCACGGCTTCACCGCCCTTTTCGCCGGGATACCATGCCTGCAGGATCCCATTACAGGTTGCGGTCTCAGGCACCAGCCCGATAGCGGAACCGGAACAATCGACAAAAATGATCTTCTTGCCCGCTTGCTGCAAGGCCTTGAGGCAATTGCGCTGTACGGCCGGCAATTCAATATCGGTACGGTCGCCGCCCTTGAAACCGGGCAGGTCGACCGGCATTTCCTCTCCTTCCAGCCGGGAAGAGATCCCCCCGGCAAAAATGACCAGGTCTACGTCTTTCAGTTTGTTGATCAGTGCATCGAAGCTCACGGGCACCTCCCAGCCGAAATCCAGTTTCAGGTTAGCTCCCCAATGCTCCCGCTGCGTATAGTCGACCTCGATCCGGTACTCTTTGCCCTCTTCCACCGCCAGCGTCACCCGGTTAGGGTTGGCTCGCCATGAGCCGAATCTTTTCAGCGACACCCCGTTCACTTTCAGCTCATTACCGCCTGTTCCTTCCACCCGGAATACCAGCTGTCCGCTTTTTGTCGCTTTGAACACCGTCTCATATTTCGCGGAAAACCCTTCCAGGGGAACACCTGTAGCAAAAGGATGCTGTCCCGCCGTCGTCAAAGCCAACGGGGAAGTGATCTCGACCGTCGCGATCGGCTGCCCTTCCCTGGTCCTGTTGTTCCAGTAGGTAGCTTTTATTCCCGGTTTGCCATCTATCGAGGTCTGCGCGATCACGCTTTCGATGAAGACCTGGTCTGTGAGATCGCAGGCACGGTCATAAATGATACTTGCCCGTGGGAGTTTGGCCTTGATGCCTTGTAGGATTGTCACGGTTTGAACGGGCGTTCCATTGTAATTGCCCCAGAGGACGGGCGCCTCATCCGCATTGGGTCCGATGACCGCGATCTTACGAATGTTATTTGCCAGTGGCAGGATCGAACCCTTATTTTGCAGCAGGGTCATCGATTCACGCGCCATATCGAGCGCCAGCCGTTGGTGCTCGGGAGAGTTCACCACCGACATCGGAATCTTCGACCAGGATACCAGCGAGTCCGGGTCCATCTCCCCCAACTCAAAACGGCCCGCCATCACCCTCATCAGGTGGAGGTCGATCTCCTTTTCACTGATCAGCCCCTTGCGCACAGCTGCGGGCAGGCTCTTGAAAGCATAGTTATACCCGCACTCCACATCCGTCCCGGCCAGTGTGCCCTTCGCCGCCGCGTGTACGGCGTCCGAAGATACTTTGTGACTCTGCCAGAAGTCCGAAATGGCCCCGCAGTCCGATACGACCATGTATTTAAATCCCCAATCGGTCCGAAGGATATCCTGCAACAAGCGGTTATTTCCACAACAAGGTTCATCATCCAGCCGCTGGTAAGCGCACATGACCTCGCGGACATCCGCTTTCGTCACCAACGCCTTGAAGGCGGGCAGGTAGGTCTCCCACAAATCGCGCGGGTCCACCTGGTACAGGTTCATCACATGCCGCTCCGGCTCCGGACCGGAGTGCACGGCATAATGCTTGGCGCACGCATAGAGCTTCCTGTATTTGGTGTCCTGCGGCCCCTGCAGGCCGCGCACTACGGACATGCCCATACGGGAAGTGAGATAAGGGTCCTCGCCATAGGTCTCCTGGCCCCGGCCCCAGCGCGGATCACGGAAAATATTTATATTGGGCGTCCATACCGAAAGACTGAGAAAACGCTTATTCTCCAATCCCTGCCGGCGGGCGTCGTTATACCGCGCCCGCACCTCGTCCGACACGGCATCGAAAACGTGGAACAGCAGGCTGTCATCGAAAGAGGCCGCCATGGCGATCGGCTCGGGGAAAACGGTCACATTCCCGTTATTGGCCAGCCCATGGAGCGCTTCGCTCCACCAGTTAAATTTCCTGATCCCCAGGTGGGGCACGGCCGCCGATTCATCCAGCATCAGCGACGCCTTTTCCTCCAGGGTCAGCCGGCCTACAAGGTCCTTTGCCCGCGCCTGGGTGCTCAGCGACGGATCCTGGTAAGGCAATGTCTGAGAAAAGCCCGGCGCGCTCATTACGGCCAGCGCTCCGGCAAACAATCCATAAACAAGGCAATTCAATTTCATGATAAGCTGTAATAATTAGTTCGATAAAAATGTATAGGTAGTACCCGCCTGCGTAGCGATATCATACAGCAGGGTCGGCTTCGGCTTCATAACCGTCAGCTTCGCATCGGCCGAAATAACCGGCGCGGGTGTTTCTTCTATTTGATAAAAAGGGTTCTTATTGATGCCGGACGCGGATCGCAAACGGACCCCGCCGGAAGAATGCAGCTCGTTAGGCGCCCGCAACCGCAGGTTGCCACCCAGCCGGGACCGCACTACCACCTTCGTCAGCCTGCCATCTTTCCATTCTATATTCTCGATCTCGAACCCGCCTCTCGCCCTCAGCCCGCGGATGCTGCCCGTCGGCCATGCATCCGGCAGCGCAGGCAGCAGGAACAACGCGCCATCCGCGCTTTGCATGAGCATCTCCGTGATCCCCGAGGTGCAGCCGAAATTGCCGTCGATCTGGAATGGCGGATGCGCATCGAACAGGTTGGTATAGGTTCCCCCGCCCTCAGGGTTCACCCCCAATGGCGAAAGCTGCGTCTGGATCAGCTTATAAGCATGATTGCCATCCAGCATCCGCGCCCACCAGTTCACCTTCCAGCCCATGCTCCAACCCGTAGAGACGTCGCCCCGCTGGACCAAGGTATTCCTGGCCGCGGCGTACAGTTCAGGCGTACGGTAAGGCGAGATCTGGTTGGAAGGGAAAAGACCGTACAGGTGCGAAATATGCCGGTGATGATCATTGGGATCATCCACATCCTCCAGCCACTCCTGGAGCTGGCCGTATTTTCCAATATGCATGACCGGTAGCTTGCTGCGCAGCATTCGTAGCGTATCGATAAAAGCGTCGTGCCGTTGCAGGATCTCCGCGGCCCGGATCACGGTGCTGAAGATATCGAAGACCATCTGGTTATCCATTGTCGTCCCCGCATCCAACGAAGAGCCGCCATGCGCCTTCGGCGCATTCTCCGGGGAAGTGCCGGGATTGATCATCATCCAATGGTTCCTGGGGTCCTCCACGAGGTCGTCCACGTAGAACATCGCCGCTCCCTTCATGATGGGATACACGGACGCGAGATAATTTTTATCGCCATCATACAGGTAATGCTCCCAGAGATGCTGGCTCGTCCAGGCGCCGCCGTCGCTCCAGATGCCCCAGAAGATGCCGTCCACCGGTCCCGTGCTCCGCCAGATGTCCGTATTGTGATGCGCCATCCACCCCCGGACGCCGTACATGACGCGGGCCGTCTCCCGGCCCGTCACCGACAGTTCCCGCACCATCTGCAGGAATGGCTCATGCATTTCCGTTAGATTGGTCTTTTCCGCGGGCCAGTAGTTCATCTCGGCATTGATATTCAGGGTGTACTTGCTATCCCACGGCGGAAAGAGCTTGTCGTTCCAAATACCCTGCAGGTTGGCCGGCTGCCCGCCCGGCTGAGAGGAAGAAATGAGCAGGTAGCGTCCATACTGATAATACAGGGTGACAAAAGATGGGTCGTTGACATTGCGGAAATTCTTGAGCCGCTCGTCCGTGGGCAGGCTGTCGTTCTCCGCGCTGCCCAGGTCCAGCCGCACCCGGTCGAAATACCGCCTGAAAGCCGCTTCATGCGCCTTCCCGATCTCCGCCCAGCTTTTCGGCCAGGCCTTGCCAAGCCATCCCTCCGCACGGCCATGCGCGTCACCGCCCAGGTCATGGTAATTGACGAAATTGGTAGCGATCGATATATAGATCGTGGCCGCATTGGCCCCGCTGACCACCAGTGACGTATCTGTATCGTTCACGGTCCCGCCTTCCGCCTTGATCTCCGCGATCCCTTCATACCGGACCATTCCTTTCACACCTTCATGGTCGATCGTCGTTCCGCTGATCACCAATTCTTTACCCGCCATCGTATTCCGATCTGCATTCCTTCCGGCCCTCGTCTTGCGCTCCGCATTCTTTTCGGGCGACGTATAATAGGCCCGGAAAGACAGGCTGCCCGGCCTGCTTGCGGTCAGCCTGACGACGATCACCCGGTCGGGCAGGGAGGCGAGCACCTGTCGGGTGAACCCGACGCCGCCCACCGTATAGGTAGTAGTTGTCACCCCGGTGCTGATGTCAAGCTCCCGCCGGTAATCCGAAAAATTTTCCTGGCCGTCGAATGCCAGCCGCAGACTGCCCACGGGCTCGAACATCTGCCCGCTTGATTTAGTGAACTTCACCGATCCTTCCAAAAATTTCTGAGCTTCGGCGGGCTTACCCTCGAAAATGAGCCTCCTCGCCTCCGGCAATGCCGTAAGCATTTCCGGGTAGTCATTCCGGTTAGGGCTTCCGCTCCATAGAGTATGTTCATTGAGCTGGATGTTCTCCAACTCCACGTTCCCATAGACCATGGCGCCGAGACGGCCGTTCCCGATCGGTAGGGCATTTTCCCAGCGCCCGCCCGCCGGCTGCCGGTACCAAAGCTTCAGATCGTTCTTGTCTTGTGCATAGGCGATCGTCGACATACCCAGCAATGCTGCGCAAATGATTTCCTTCATCGAAAAATAGTATACTTGTTAATTAAGTCTCCCGGCCGTACCGCCGCCAATGGATCGAAGCTGATCAGTTCCCTTTCCCTCAACACCTCCCAGAACTCGTCCGGCAGCCGCCGTACAGCCAGCTCCAGGTTTTCCTTTACCCGGTCGGGATTGGAAGAATTGAGCGCAATACTGCTGACGCCCGGCACCCCCAGCGCAAATTGTACACAGGCAGCCGCCGGTGTCACATTGAACTCTTCGCATACGGCAAAGAGCTCCTCCCGCCAGCGAAACAGCGGATCGGTGACGGGATCACCCCTCGATATCCGCCGGTAGTCGAAGAAATCAGAGCCTACCAGGAAACCGGAATGGAACACCGCCGAATTGATCACCGTCACACCCCTCTCAGCCAGTTCCTTTATCAGATAGGCCAACTCCCATGGATGACTTTTCAGCGTCATGCTGTTGGCGAACATGACCCAATCCAGCGGCACGTCCCGGACGATCCTTTTGATCACCCGCCAGTCCTTGGCCCCCACGCCTACGGCCGATACGCGGCCCAGACGTTTCAGATCGAACAAAGCCTCATAGCCATCCAGGATATCCTCGTAACGCTGATCTTGCAGTCCCCGCCGGCCCCCGGCGCCCGCCAGGTACTCGTCCGGATCATGCACCGACACCATCCTGGGCGTATAGCCGCCCAGCAATTCATTACCCTGGTCAAAACATTCTATGATCCCGTCGTAGCCGATCTTCTGCACCGCATCATGCCGCAGGTCCTTCCAGACACCCGGCTCGAAGGTCGGTTCCTCGCCCTGCAGCGGACTGCGTACCCAGCCCAGCTTATTGCTGATGACGACATCCCCGGGGGCGATGTTCAGCCGGCGCAGAACGCGGCCCAGCACTTCCAGCGCCAGCCCGGCGCCATACTTACCCGCGGAATCGAATACCACCTGTCCGCCGGACAACAGGATACAGGCCTCCACGACCTTCATTTTTGATTCTTCGTCCAGGGCGACAAACAGGTTTCCCAGTCCGCTGGTCCCGAATATCACGGGCGGTAATTTAATCTCCATTGCCTTTGGTTCATAATTTATTGCGTAAATTCAACTTTATTTCATTGTTGAATATGTTGAAATGAATAGTCGAAAAAGAGCGACCATTTACGACATTGCAAAAGAACTGGCCATCTCGCCCTCCTATGTGTCCAAAGCGCTCAATAACCACCCGTCGGTCGGCGAAGACATCCGGCGGCGCGTAAAGGACAAGGCGGAACAGTTGAACTATAAGCACAATTCCCATGCGGCCAACCTGCGCCGGGGGCAGTCAAGGACCATCGGCGTGGTGGTCCCCCATATCAACCAGAGCTTTTTCTCCGACGCCATCTCCGGCATCGAAGAGATCTGCTTTGCCCACAACCACAGCCTCGTCATCTGCCAGTCCCACGAGTCTTTTGAAAAAGAGGGCAAGGCCATCATGACCCTCATCCATCAGAACGTAGACTGTATCCTTATCTCCAATGCAGCGGAGACGACCAGCGCGGATCATCTCCGCCAGGCCACGAAGAACAAGATCCCCGTCATCCAGTTCGACCGCTGCCTGGACGAATTCGACAGTTTCAAGGTCGTCAACGACAACAGGACTGTTTCCTATGAAGCCGTCAGAAGCCTTATCAACGAGGGCTACCGGAACATCGCCTTTCTGGGCGGCCCCGTCCGCGTAAAGGCCTTCCAGGACCGCAAGGACGGTTTCATTGCAGCCATCGCGGAAGCCAACCTCCCCATCCCCTACAATTTCATCGTCGACAATGTCCTCACCCGCGAGCGGGGCCAGCAGGCGGCGCTGCCGTTACTCAGGCTGCCCAACAGGCCCGACGCTATCTTTACGGTCTCTGACCACCAGTCTCTCGGCGTCATGGATGCCGCTGCCTCCGTCGGCATCACGATCCCATCCGGGCTGGGCGTTTTCGGCTTTGCCGATGAGACCTTCGCACAACTCGTGACACCCTCCCTTTCCACCATCGACCAGCACAGCGTGGAACTCGGGCGGAAGGCAGCCGGGCTCTATTTCCAGCACATCTGCCAA
>Ga0070730_10004661_pt1 | contig 11948 bp, 9 predicted proteins | sample Coa_R1_3_FD_66447 | JGI IMG/M metagenome (GOLD analysis project Ga0070730, IMG submission 66447) | Surface soil microbial communities from Centralia Pennsylvania, which are recovering from an underground coalmine fire - Coalmine... | ecosystem: Environmental > Terrestrial > Soil > Unclassified ... | reverse complement strand
ACCGAATAGATGAGTAAGGTGACCAGGAACATGGCCCGACGTCCAATGTAATCTGAGATCATACCCAGGGTAATAGCTCCAAAGAACATGCCTATGAAACTGGCGCTGAGAAGCAGTGCTCTGCTGAAGATGTCCAACTGATAGGGTTTCGTGAGTACTGTGACCAGCACGCTGCCCAGAAAGATATCATAGAGATCAAAGAATGTGCCAATACCCAGAACAAGGGCGAGTTTGCGGTGCAATGAGAAGAGTGGCAAGCGGTCTATGCGGGCCGCAACCGTAATTTGAGGTGTGGAACCCATAGATAATGCCTCCATCATTCATTATTTATTGAGATTTTTTGATGAGCCCCGTTTTAGTATAGAATCGGGAAAGATTAGGGGGAGCTAAGAAAAAGTGTATCATGTAGCCCTTGCAAAAATCAAGGAAAATAGGCACAATCAATCTAACCTTTATGCTACTATGGCGTAATAGAGTGTAGACGTATAAATTCTCAAGAAAGAGGAACGTTCTTATGAGTACGAATCCATCTCAGGGTCAGAATCCTGATCAATCGAATCAGTATGGTGGCTACACAGGCTATACCCCCCCTTCTCCAAAGGACGATCCTTATGGGGCCTTTAGCCAGCCGCAATCAGGCACCTCAGGCACTCAGTCTTCAGATGCCAATTATCAGTATGGCCAGTATGGGCAAACACAGCAGCAGTATACCTCTGGGCAGCAACAACAGCAGCAATACCAGCCTGCGTTCAGTTCCAGTATCGGTGGGGCCAGCGCTGTTGCTACGGCAGCCGAGCGCAAGGATGCTGCCCTGAGCTATGTACTCGGATTCCTCACAGGACTGTTCTTCTTTTTCAAAGATCGTAAGAGTTCTTTTGTGCGCTTCCACGCGGCTCAGTCGATAGCTTTCTCTGTCCCTGTGTTTGTGATCTATCTGATTTTACGATTGCTCACAGGGGTTGGTTTTATCAATTTGTTGTTGGGTCCAATTATTGGTTTTCTAACCACCGTGGTGTTGATTGGTGGATTGCTGATCTGGGCCTTCCTGATCTTCCAATCCTATCGTGGGGGCAAATTCAGGTTGCCATACTTTGCTGAGTACGCGGATCGCATCGTGGCTCGTTTTACCAAAAAATAAGCGCACCATAAAGAAAAAGTGGTTGCACGCCTCACAGGGCACTTGCAACCACTTTTCTCTGTTCCAGAATTAGCGCCCAACCGCCTTAATGCGCTCAGGGCGACGAATGAGATAGTAGACGAGCGAGCCCAGGAATGGCACGAAGAGCACAAAAAGTGTCCACGCAATTTTGTCATTCCCTTCGGACGGCTCTTTGGTCACGCAGTCGATGAGGGTCCAGGCCCAGAAAATGACGCCAATAATGAGGACCCCCTGCCCCCCAATGCCAAGCAAGCGAAGTAGTAGCCATATCGGATCAATCATCATAAGTGATTCCTCTTTCGTATAGTCTAAATTTCCTACTCCTGATTATATTGCCTTGAAATGGCCTTCGTCTTGTATGTTACGTATCAGTTGCGTGTAAGTTGCAGTGCAGAGTCTGTATTTCCTTGATGGCTAGCAAGCGCACATACTGTATATTTATAGCTTCCTCCTCACATCCTGCACAACCTGAAGAAACATTTAGCACACACGTCACTTGTGGGGATTCGGATGACAGAAATTCCCACAAGTGGAAAAGAGGAGTCGCGTAAGAACCTGTCAAAACGTCCCCTCTGGATGGAAAATGACCAGGGGCAGGGGATAGGGTGTCCGTTCCTGGTAGTTTTCATGTCCTGCGCGATATGCAACCACGCGTGGCCAGAGCCGTTTACGTTCCTCTGGATTTGCCTCCTGGGCACTCACTCGAAGCTGTTTTCTCCCAACTTCTATGCTTGCTTGCTTGCTCCCGCGTATATTTAACCACCAGTTGGGAAGCCTGGCCTGACCTCCATTGGAAGCGACGACGACCCAATCATCCCCGTCTGTCAGGTAGACCAATGGGGTAGTATGGTGCTTTCCACTCCTGCGCCCGGTGGTGGTCAGCAGCAGAACTGGCATATTCTGCGCTCGCCCTCCAATCGTTCCACCTGTCAGGCGGTAGAGAGAAACATGTGCGGCTGTGGCCAGACGAGCAAGCCTGACCACGATCGGCGGGTAAGGCTTGCCGAGGGGCCTTTCAGCAGTCACTCCGTGTTCTTTCAGATTGAGAAGCTGGTAGCGTTTCTCGATCCTTATGACCAGCATCATGGCTCCGACTCCCACCAGCAGGTGAGCAGCCCGGATTAGCCAGTGCAGGTTTCCCACCAGGATCAATGCTTGTGTCATCCCAAAGGCAGGTACCAGAAGCGCATAGATCATGCCTCCTGTACCCAGCAGCCTGCTTCCGCGGGTCTGCAAGGATATTCCCCCAAGAATGAGTAGCCCAAGGACGCCAATGCTACCAAACACCTCGTGAATGTTCGGAAAACCAATCTGGGCCAGGAAAACCAGAGGTCCGCTCCATCCAAACAACTGAGCGATCCAGTACAACAATCCCAGCCCCAGCGTGATCATCAAGGCCACCCGTGCGACCAATGAAATGAGACGTATCGCTTTCATAACATTCTCCTTGTATTCATACTAGAATCCTTGCTTGTTAAAGACAACAGAGCGTTCATAGGAAGTTTTTGAAACATAGGTATATCAATCTCTCTCAAGAAGAATATAAAAATCACAACAGCATTACAATATTTTTTATGCAACAAAAGCAGTGGGTTTGCTGTCTCGCCAGATCAGAAAAGCGCTCCAGGCAATCGCCAGCCCTTCAGACGCATACCCTATCACCTCGACCCATGGTGGCACCATAATCGCGATGCCCAGAATCAGGCCACCGATGAGAAACAGGATGCCGATGGGCCAGGGGAGAAAACGTTTCAGCAGGATGATGCTTCCCAGGAGCAGATTTCCAGCGATATAGATGAGCGACATCAGCAGGGGGATGTAGATGGCAATCCCGATGCTCTGGAGCAAAACGTTGTGGGCCACGGCTCCAGAGATGTTCCCTGCGTGCAATTGGGTTTGGGCCACAGGATCATAGTGTGCAAGAAGTGGATTGAAGAACCCATCAATAAACAAACTCCCCGCATATGAGATTTGCGCGAGGAACGAAAGGATCAAACTGAATGGCGCGATCTTGCCCATGCGGTCATGGTATTTCAGGTAGATGGCGACCACCCCGCAGGTCGCCAAAATGACACAGTAGGCTCCAAGCATATGGACTGCCATATAGGCAGCGGCGCGCGGGTTGATCTCCACGGCGCGCCGACCGCCATGGAGAAAGGCCTGATAGAAAGGCAAGAAAATCGCAGGGACGATACTCACTCCCGCTAACATGCGCATCATGCGCGTGAAGCTCATTGAAGGCGTGTTGTTGTTCATACGAAACTCCTCCTGGACCTGTGAGGCCCAGTCATGTTGACAAGCACTTTGGATCAGATGTGCCTTGAAGCATCGTTCTTCCTCTGGTTGTGTATCTCCTACTTCATCAGCACTGCCCTGAGTATGCCGCTCAACCAGGCAGGGTGACATGTATCGAAGGATGTGTTGTGGGGTTGATTCTCGTCAGGCGCATCAGGAGAGATGAGGATGGCTGTTGGAGAGGCGCAAGTGGTTCTGCATAGTGAGAGATGTGGTGCGCAGGGGGCAGGCGTTCTTTCCAGGAGAGATGTCCCTAAAAGCACGGGCAACTACAGCAGGTGCAACGTCTGCGCGCGAGCGATTGCCTGGGTGCGGCTGTTCACGCCAAGTTTGCTGTAGATGCTGTTGACGTGCCGCTTCACCGTGCCGACGGTGATGATGAGTTCCCGTGCGATCTCGGCATTGGACAGACCCCTCACCAGGAGCCGGAAGACCGCAAGCTCGCGCTCGGTGAGCGGTTCGACGAGGGGGAAGGCACGAGAGGGAGAGTCCTTCGCCTCTTCACCGAAAGCCGAGAGGAGAGTCACGACATAGTCAGGAACGATTCTGTGTGCATATGCGTGATGCAGGAGCGCTACCATGGGTTCCCCCTCATCGACGAACAGGCGGATGTACCCTTCCTGTGCGCCGATGAGAAGGGCACGTTCGAGAGTGGGTAGGGCCTGTGTCTTGCGCGCCGAACCCGCAAAGTAGGCGAGCGACTGCAACACCAGAATTTCCAGGATGCTGTCCATACGCGCCTTTGCTTCGGCATCCTCTCGCCATCGTTCCAGTAGCCGCAGCGCCTCCGCAAGAAACGGTCCCGCCGGGTCAAGACGCCCCTGAGCGATACGCACCCGCGCAAAGGTCAGATATTCCTGCTCACGCGAGTAGCAAGGATCGTCCGAGGCCGAGAGACCACTGGCATTGGCCCAGTGTATGGCCTCCGTAAGATCCCCCTGCATCACCGCGAGTCGGGCGCGCACTGCCGAGGCAAAGGCTCGCTGCGCAGGGGCAAACTGGCGCGTCTGGGCAAGTGTTACAAACTCCTCCATGATCTCCAGCGCGCTGTCGGGTTGAGAGCGTATCTGGCGCAGGCGAGCCAGCGTCGCGTACCCCTGGGCGATAGCGTCGGCAGCCAGCATGAGTGGTCCACGCAGCGCCTCTCTCCCCTGTTCCAACAGGCGTTCAGCCGTGTCAAGATTGTTCCATCCGTAAGAGAGTTCTCCCAGGCCAAAGCAGGAGCCGAGGTAGATGGGAGCTTTCTCGTGATCACCCTGCACCTTTGCCATCTGCTCATAGATCGCTGCCGCCTGCCGCAAGTGTCCCCGCAGGCGAAGCAGGCGAGCATGCAGTAGGATATCAGTCAGACCCAGAAGCGTCTCCATCGCCGACAGATCGTTTCCAGTGGAGTGTGCAGAGTCGAGCAGAGCTTCGTGTTGTTCCCCAACAAGACTGACATCTCCGCTGAGCAAGACCTGGTGGGCAGCAATCACACGGGCTGCCTCTCGCACTTCCACAGGGCAATCGGCGAGGTGATCCGCCACCTGTTCTGTCAGCGCAATGCTGCTTTCCAGATCTCCCTGGAAGAAGAGGATGTACGCTTGCAGAGCAGCGACCTGATGCAAAAATGTCTGTGCCTCACGCTCTTCAGGAATGAAAGAAGCCGACTGTTCTGCCACCTGGAGGCGCAAGAGGGCCTCCGGCAATTGCCCCGTAAGCGTGAGCAGCAGTCCCTGGGACAGGCACAGGCTTGGGTGCCTCTGGATATGTTCCTCTGGGAAAGCGTGGAGAAAGGCGAGCACTGTGCGCGCCTGACCACGGAGAACCAGCGAGTGCCGGTGTTCTTCAATCAGGCGCATCGTGTCTGTGAGATCAGAAGCAAGAATCGCATGATGGACCGCTTCCAGGAGCATGTCACGTACCTCGTACCAGCGACTTGCGCGCCGATGCAGTTCGGGAAGAGACGCAGGCATAGCCTTTTGCAGACGGTTGCGCAACAGATCGGCAAATAGGTGATGGTAGCGGTACCACCCTCGCACGTCGTCGAGGGCGACCACAAACAGGTTGGCCCGGTCCAGGATTTCCAGCATGGCCTGGCTTTCCTGTGAACCAGTGACCGCATCACAGAGGGAGCCCGAAAGACGCTCTAGCACGCTCGTCTGCAATAGAAATGCCTGTACCTCAGCGGGTTGGCGGGAAAGCACCTCCTCGGAGAGATAATCCAGCACGAAACGATGACTCCCAGTGAAGGCGGCAAGAGCGCTTGCAATATCGGCTCTGCCCTGGAGCGAGAGCGCGGCCAGTTGCAGGCCAGCAATCCAGCCCTCCGTGCGAGCCTGAAGCATCGCTACATCTTGAGGCGAGAGATGTAGCTCCATCCCCTCTGCGAGAAACTCCCCAGCCTCAGCCGTTTCAAAGCGTAACTCGGTGGCACGCAGTTCTGTCAGGTGTCCCCGTGCCCGCAAGCGTGCCAGAGGCAGTGGGGGATCACTGCGCGTCGCGATGAGCAGATGCATCCTGGGCGGCAAATGGTCCACGAGATGCGTCAGGGCACGATGAATAGGCTGGGCAGTGATGAGGTGATAATCATCGAGCACGAGCACGAAATCCTCCCCCTGCCAGCCGAGGAGGTCGTTGGTGAGCCAGGCCAGTACGATTGCTGGTTCCGCTGGTTGGGGAAGGCCGAGCAGTGAGCGCGCCCGCGCGCCCAGGTGAGGATCAAGCGTTTGCAAGGCAGCAATCAGGTAGGTGAGAAACTGGGTAGGCTCATTATCCTCCGGCTCAAGCGAGAGCCAGGCGACGGGCGTGCTCGTGGACGCTCGCCATTGGGCAAGCAGGGTCGTTTTGCCAAAACCGGCAGGCGCGGAGACAAGCGTGAGTGAACCTGTCACGCCCTGCTGGAGTCGCTCAACGAGATGGGAGCGGGGCACCAGCCGCGCGCGCAGACGAGGTTGCACCAACCTGGTGGCGAGCAGAGGGGCCAGCAAATCGCCTTGCATGGGAGGAGGCGCAGGGGGTAGGAGAAGCGGAGAAGAGGCCTCTCGACTTTCCTCAGCGTATGCGTCTGAGGTCACCACCTTGTGCTGCGCAAGCAATAACGGCACGGTTTCTGATGTGCGAGCCACTGGAGCTTTGTCCGCTTGCAGCGTGCCTGCGATCTCCTCCAGGTGTGGAAACGTCAGGTCCGCAGTCTTGCCCAGATACTTTTTGGCGAGTCTTCCCTCACGTTTACGATAGGCGTACCAGTACCCTGAGCCGCGCTGTTTGGTTTCCTTGCGAGCCGTGAAGGAGCCATGTTGCCCATGGAAGGCAAAAGAGGGCATCTCCTCCAACCAGGCAAACCAGGCAGGCGTCTCGCTCGTCAAGTGAAGTATCTCCTGACGCGTTGTAATGGAGAGTTCGTAGACTTGCTGGCGTTCCGACCAGGAGAGGGTAGAAGAGGCAAGATGCTGCATGGGCATGGTCTCCATCAGTGAAATGCGTGTGTCCATGGTTACCCAACAGGTGTAACCTTTTTGGATCGCCATCTCCTGTAGTATATCTGTTGGGTAACCGTGCCGCAAGTTGCAAAGAGGGATAACCCGAATTGGCTCACGTTAGATCGGTTCTCCGCCAGGCTTGATTGGAGACCGGTGTGATTTTCGCCGGGAGAACATTTGCCCAAAGAGCTCTGCATATGATATACTGTATCAATAAAAAGTGCTCTGTTGTAAGGCAGGGGCCTATATGGTAAACTGATGGATACTAGCTGATAGTGGCGATCTACTGCCCTCTTCCTACTGCCAACTTTGCTACATGGTAAAGTCAATATACATACAAGAAAACAGATCAGGATTTGCACCTCAATAGAGCGGACACAATGATGTATCCCCTGCTATTGAGCGGAAAGTGAGACAAACGTGACAGAGGCAAATGCCATAAGAGAGAAAATTCGCGCGGCTTTTGATGAGGGGAGCCAGCGCCACACACGCCCACGCAGGCTCATTGAAGAGCGACTCATCGAGCTGGCCGGCAGTGGCGACGACTTTACTATCGATGACCTCTGGCAGACGCTGCGGCAGGAAGAAACGCGCCTGGGGCGAGCCACTGTATATCGTTCAGTCGAGATGTTGGTGAATGCAGGCTTGCTCGATCGCATCCAGTTCGCGGATGGTACCCACCACTACCGCGTCTGTGGCGACTACCACCACCATCACCTGACCTGTACCCAATGCCACCGTGTGGTCGAGGTGGATATCTGTCTCCCCACAGACCAGCTTACCGCGATCGAGAGCCAGCAAGACTTCTCTATTGAGGGGCACGCACTTTCGCTCTTCGGTCGCTGCTCTAGCTGCCGTACCCAATAACCAGACCAGGCACAATCGAGAAAGAGCAGAAAACAAGCTGGACGCCACGGCGTCCAGCTTGTTTTCTGCTCTTTCCCCCTTTTACAAACATGCGCTTGTCAGGCTGCTAACGATTGTCCGTTGAGAAAAAGCTATATTAATAATATGTAAAGCAATTTGTCGCAACGAATATACTGGAGACAGTAGTTCCTGTTCTTTGCAATCCCTTCATTGGGGTGTAAACATATGCTATAGTTGCTGTCTCTCCAGTGCATACTCATGCGAAAGGGTATATGCCGGGAAGCCAGATTGGTCAATGGATCTTCCATGAGGCCTGCTTAAAGAAAAGAGTCTATGCCAGTATCTAAGCGTTCGATTTATCGTAGCAGTGCTCTAGAGCAGTATGGAAGGGGTCAGGAGAAAGACGTTTCACTACGTTTTGCTTCCCTGCGAACCAGAGTGCTTTTATGGGCCCTGCTTGGAGTACTTCTTACGCTGAGTATGCTGAGCTGGTCTACTCAGGTACCCTCCTATATGCAGGGGACAGGAGTCCTACTCAATAAAGTCAGTCATACACATAGAAGGGGTAATACTTTGTCAGGTGGCGGTGAGGTTCATGAAGAGAGTGTTGTTATGGTGTTTTTGCCCTCTGCTCACTCTAGATTACTGCGGGTTGGTCTGCCGGTGCGGTTACTGCTTGGCTCAACGCAATTGCGTAGCCAGATTGCGGAGATCGAGCCAGGAGTGATGAGCCCTTACTCTGCCTGTACAAGTTATGCTGTCAATCAAAACTGTTCTCAGGTTGTGAACCAGCCATCCAGGGTGGCAATGGTCAAATTAGGGACAAACGTACCGGCCAGTGCCCTCTCTACTGGTAGTAGCTGGACTGCTGAAGTAGAAGTTGGAACGCAAGGGATGCTCTCGCTCTTACTGGGGCAGGGCAGTGCGACTGGAGAGTAGTGGATGAACATCTTTGAACAAGAAACGCAGCCTGTCTCTGCTATCCATCGTTCTCATACCACTGGATATGTGAAGTCGAATACGAGGTCACATGTTGCGGTACGCTCTGGTACGTCTGTGAAAATCGATGGGAAGCAGCGTGCGGACATCCAGCGGAGGCCATCAAGCGCTCAATTTCAATATATAGCTTCCTGGATGCGTGTCTCCCCTGTGATCCGCAGGATGAGCAAGCAGTTGTGGCGGCGACGTGTTCCCCAACTGAGTCAGATGAGCATGGTGGAGTGCGGCCTTGCCTGCCTGGCTATGATCTTCAGTTATTATGGGCGTAGCACCTCGATTTCCGAGTTGCGTACCCGCTGCGGGGTAGGTCGAGATGGTCTTTCGGCTCTCAACCTGGTGCGCGTGGCGCGTCAATATGGCATGAAGGTCAGAGCGATGTCGTTGCAGCAGCATGATTTGAGTACCATGAGGCTGCCAGCGATTGTGCACTGGGAATTCAATCACTTTCTTGTTGTTGAGTCCTGGTCGCGTGGTTCGGTAAGAGTAGTCGATCCCGCGGGAGGACGCAGACGCCTTACACCAGCTGAGTTCGATGCAGGATTCACAGGTGTGGTCATTCTGCTTGAACCTGGCGCGAGTTTTCAGCGTTGTAAGGGTTCCTCGCGATCATCTATACGTCACTATTTGGCGCAATATGTGCGATTGGCTCCGATGGTGCTTGTCCAGGTCGTCTGTCTCTCTTTGCTGATCCAGGGATTCGGGCTGTTGCTGCCACTGACTACCAGGTTTATTATCGATCAGGTGCTGCCTTTCAAGCTGAGCGGTGTCATGGGGATGTTAGGCCTGGGTATGGTGATGCTCGTTCTCTCACAAGGTGTAACAACCCTGTTGAGGGAGTGGTTGCTCGTGTACCTGCGCGCGCGCATTGATATGCATATGATGCGGGGTTTCTTTGAGCATCTGCTCAAATTGCCCTATAAATTCTTTCAACAGCACTCTAATGGCGATCTGTTGGCGCGTATGTCCAGCAATACCATTATTCGAGATACGTTTAGCAATCACATTATCTCGACTCTCCTGGATAGTAGTATGGTCACGCTCTATCTTGGTGTGCTGCTGTGGCAATCACTGCCGTTTGGCGTGCTGGCTGCCTGCATCGGGTTGCTGCAGGTCATACTTATGCTCTCTACCAATGGCACAACACGTGATCTGGCAAGCCAGGAGTTAGCAGCGCAAGGGAAATCTCAGGGCTATATGTCTGAAGCATTAGTTGGGATTGCCTCTTTGAAGGCAGCTGGCGCCGAAGATCGCGCTCTCGAACGCTGGTCCAGGCTCTTTTTCGAGCAGTTGAATATCTCGGTGCGACGCAGTTATTTCTCTGGATTGGTGAGTGTAGCCATGGTGATGCTGCGGTCTTTATCGCCCCTGGCGCTGCTCTGGTTGGGAGCTACTCAGGTGCTGAATGGCTCGTTGACCATGGGAACCATGTTTGCCCTGAACGCGCTGGCCGCGGCTTTTCTTGCGCCTTTAGGTTCGCTGGTAAGTACTGGGCAGCAATTGCAACTCGTACGTGCTCACTTTGAGCGGCTCGCCGATGTCACGCTGGCCGAGCCTGAGCAGAAGGAGAGGACAAAGCGCCAGGCGACACCGCGCTTGACTGGCTGTATCCATCTGGAGCATGTCAGTTTCCAGTATGATCCCAATACGCGCAAGGTGTTAGACGCGATTAATCTCCATATTGAAGCGGGACAGAAGGTGGCACTTGTTGGACGAACGGGATGTGGCAAGAGTACGCTTGGCAAGCTCTTACTGGGCCTCTATACGCCAACCGAAGGGAGTATTTCCTATGATGGTATTCCACTTTCTCTTCTAGACTATCGAGAGGTTCGGCGCCAGTTTGGTGTCGTAATGCAAGACTCGAGCATTTTTAGTGGCTCGATCCTGCATAATCTCCGACTGAATAATCCTAATTTATCTTTAGAACGCGTTGTCCAGTCCGCTAAAATCGCGGCTGTGCATAAAGATATCGTCGATATGCCGATGGGGTACGAAACCTTTGTATCAGAAGGCGGCAGTGCTTTATCTGGTGGACAACGCCAGCGCCTGTCAATCGCACGTGCTATAGCCCATGATCCCACGATCTTATTGCTCGATGAAGCGACCAGTAACCTGGATGTCTTGACTGAGCAAAAGGTTGAAGAGCATCTGAGGTCGCTTGCATGTACTCAGATTATTATCGCTCACCGGCTCAGCACTATTCGCAATGCCGATCTGATTATCGTGCTTGATCACGGAACCATTGTGGAGCAGGGATCACATGATGAACTGATGCGGCATAACGGCTACTATATGCAGCTTATGCGGTGCCAGATGGAGAACGATAAGCCAGGGCTGCGAAGGACAGTTTTAGTATAGCGCGAGAAACCGTTGTGTTGACGACATGTTGACATAATGACCAATGTTGGGCATTCCGGTCTGGATGTAGCCACTGAAAGGATGTATTGCCCGGAAGGAGTCACCTCTGAACTCAAAGGTTCAACAGGTGAGGGCTCGTCCAGGTGAAAGAGGCACAGTGGTGTGCCTGCATTCAGTCCGTTGCCATAGATAACACCTGTGAGTTACTTAAGTTTAAGAAAGGGAACAAACACATGAAATTTAATGCAATCCGTGCATGGAAAGACGAAAATTATCGTCTGAGCCTGAGCGACGAGGAACTGGCCCAGTTGCCAGAGAGCCCGGTGGGCGACCTCGAACTGAGCGATGCCGATCTGGCCTCCGTTCAGGGTGGCTGGGACGGTGGCGACGGTGGTCATGGTCATGGTGGCCTGAACATCTTCTCGGTGGTCATCTGCCACTCTCTCGTCGTCGTTGGCGACTGCTAATACACGGTTGATTCGCAATGGGTTGTGTTGAGGATGCTTAACATAACAAGTTGCCTGGCCAACTGACCGTGGGCAGCGGCTTGAAGGTGCTTTCTATTTCTCCCTGAATCAATTCTTGAAATGGGATGTATTAGCTCTTCATCCGTCCGATACCAGCACAAACGGGTGTTTGTACGGAGTGTGCGGTCGGTGGCCTAACATAAAAATAGTTGTAGGGACCGATTTATCGTGTCCATCTGTTAAGAAAGGGAACAAACACATGACATTCGATGCAATTCGCGCATGGAAAAACGAGTCCTACCGCATGAGCCTGAGCGATGAGGAACTGGCCCAGTTGCCAGAGAG
>Ga0070730_10004660_pt1 | contig 11949 bp, 10 predicted proteins | sample Coa_R1_3_FD_66447 | JGI IMG/M metagenome (GOLD analysis project Ga0070730, IMG submission 66447) | Surface soil microbial communities from Centralia Pennsylvania, which are recovering from an underground coalmine fire - Coalmine... | ecosystem: Environmental > Terrestrial > Soil > Unclassified ... | reverse complement strand
GCGTGGCTGGCGGAGCTTCCTGAACCGACCCTGGGCGCTGACGACGAGGTGCTGGTCGAGATCTTGCGCGTCGGCGTGTGCGGCACCGATCGGCATGTGATGAACCGCGACTTCAGCGGCGGGCGCGGGCTACCGGCGGGCGACGACTACCTGATCGTCGGCCACGAGGCGGTCGGGCGCGTCCTGCAGACAGGTGCGGGCGTGCGGTCGCTCAAAGCCGGCGACCTGGTCGTGCCAACGGTGCGGCGTGGCTGCCCGGGCTGCCCGGCGTGCGACGTCGGCCAGGCCGACCTGTGCTTCACCGGCAACATCCGCGAACGCGGCATCGTCGGCCTGCACGGCTTCCTCGCCGAACGGATCGTCGACCGCGAGCCCAACCTCATTCCGGTGCCGCCCGAACTGGCCATCATCGGCCCCCTGGTGGAGTCGCTGTGCACGCCCGAGAAGGCCCTGCGCCGGATCGCCAACGCGCGCGCCCACCTGCCCGTGAGCGGCGCCGCAAGCCGCGACCCGAACCGTGACGCGACTGGCCAGACGAGCGGTGAGTTGCATGGCGTCGAGCGGGCGCTGGTGACCGGCAGCGGCCCGATCGCCCTGCTGGCCGTGATGGCGCTGCGGCTCCGGGGCATTGCCACCTGGCAGCTGGCGCGACAGCCAACCGACGGGCTGGCGGCCGATCTCGCACGGCGGGTGGGCGCGACCTACGTCGCCTTGAATGAGCTCGACCAGAGCCAGCCGCAGGCCCGGCTCGGCGCGTTCGACGCCATCATCGAGGCGACCGGCGCAGGCGAGATGTCCGTGCTGATGGTCGCCTTGCTGGCCCGCAACGGCGTGCTCGACCTGGTTGGCGGGCCGTCCGAGCGCCACGCGGTGCCGATTCCCGCGTCGTCACTGGGCGGGATGGTCGGCAAGAACCTGACGGTGCTGGGCAGCGTGAACGCCAACGCCGCCGACTGGCAGGCGGCGGTCCGCGACCTGACCGCCATCCGCCAGACATTCGACGGCGCGGCGCATGACCTGATCACACACACGTTCAAACTCGACGACGTGGACAGCGCGTTCGAGCGGGTGCCAGGCCAGATCAAGGCCGTCGTGGACGTCGCGGGCAACTGAAGCGGTACGCTCAGAGGAGCGCACTCGAAAAAGGGGGCACGCATGTCGGTCGCAGCATCCGGAAAAGCATTCAACTTCGGCGCTGGAAACCCTGATCCAGGGGTCTTCCCCGCGCGTGAATTGGGCGACATTGCCCAGCGTGTCCTGGCCCGCGACGGGAAGGAGCTCGCGCACTATCCGGATCCCATGGGCATGCCCGAGCTACGAGCCATCGCGGCCGAGCGGTTCGAGCACAACCACGGCATCCGCCCGCGTATCGAAGATATCGTCATCACCAACGGCGCTATGCAGGGCCTGATCCTCAGCGCTCAGGGTCTGGCGCGACCCGGCGATTGCGTGATCGTCGAAGAGTTCGAGTACGGCGGCACGATCCGCGTCTTCAAGCAGTACGGCCTGGAGCTCATCGGCGTGCCGCTTGACGACCACGGCATGAAGATGGACGCGCTCGCCGACATCCTCCAGCGCCAGGATCAGATCGGCCGGCGACCGGCCTTCATCTACACCACGTCCAGCTACCAGAACCCGACGGGCACCACGCTGCCGCTGGAGCGTCGGCAGCGATTGATCGAACTGGCAGTTCAGTACGACCTGCCGATCGTCGAGGACGATACGTACGGTGACATCAGCTTCGAACCCTTGACGGAGCGCGCGGTCTATGCGCTGGCCGACCCGGGCCGAGCGATGTACATCGGCTCCTTCTCGAAGATCCTTGGCCCGGGCATCCGGCTCGGCTTCTTCATTGCGCCACAGACCATCGCCACCCGGCTCATGCCGTGGAAAATCGACGGCGGCACCAGCGCGCTGGCCCAGATGATCGCGGCGGAATACTTCAAGGCGAACCTCTGGGAGCACGTCGACGAGGGTCGCCTGGCCGTCAAGGACAAGCGCAATGTGCTCCTGGATGCGCTGGAGGGCGAGTTCGGGGCCGTGCCGGGCATGCACTGGAGCCGACCTGACGGCGGGCTGTTCGTCTGGATCAATCTGCCCGAGGACGTCGATCGCGCCCGGCTCCAGGAGCTCGCCGCGGCGCGCCACATCACCTACGCGACGGGCCAGGCCTTCCACGCCCTCGGCCAGGACGTGGCGTACCTGCGGCTGGCGTTCGGCTGGATCGACCGCGAGGACATCCAGGACGGCGTTCGGCTGCTGGCCGACTGCGTCCGCGAGGCTATGCCCGCGGCGTCGCTGACTCGCTGACCTCACCAAAAACCCCGAGTCAGACGTTCTCCGTATACTGGCTGACGTGCAACCCGGAATCCTCCAGGTGCAGGACCTGCGCGTCTGGTACCACACGCCGCGTGGTCCGGTGAAAGCCGTTGACGGACTGAGTTTCTCGCTGCAGGCCGATGAGCGCCTGGGCCTGGTGGGTGAGTCGGGTTCCGGCAAGTCGACCATCGCGCTCGCGCTGATGCGCTTGATTCGTCCGCCAGGCAAGATCGAGAGCGGCCAGGTCGTCCTGGACGGGGTCAACGTCCTCGAGCTGACCGAAGAGCAGATGCGCCGGCTGCGCCTGGCCTCGATCGCCCTGGTCGCCCAGGGCGCGATGAACTCCCTCAACCCGGTCATCCGCGTCCGGGAACAGATCGCCGACGCGATGCGCGACCACGACGAGAAGTTCTCCAAGCAGGAAGCCGACGCGCGCATCACCTCGCTGCTCGAACAGGTTGGTCTCAACAAGGACGTTGCCGACCGGTACCCGCACGAGTTGAGCGGCGGCATGAAGCAGCGCGTCTGCATCGCCATCGCCATCTGCCTGCGCCCCAAGGTCATCCTGGCCGACGAGCCGACCAGCGCGCTGGACGTGGTGGTGCAGCGTCAGGTCATGGAAACCCTCGGCCGGGTGCAGGAGCAACTCGGCGCGTCCGTGGTCCTGGTCGGCCACGACATGGGGCTCATGGCGCAGTTCGTCCACCGCCTCGGGGTGATGTACGCGGGTCGCCTGGCCGAAGTCTCGCCGGTGCACGAGATCTTTTCCGAGCCGCTCCACCCCTACACGCAGTTGCTGATCGCCAGCCTGCCGTCGCTGGAGGAAAAGGGCAAGTTTCAAGGCATCCCCGGCCTGGCGCCGTCGGCCCTCGATCGCCCGCCCGGCTGCGCGTTCCACCCGCGCTGTCCGCACGCGATGCCCCGCTGCTCGGTGGACGATCCGATTTTGCAGGAGGCCCGGCCGAATCGCTTCGTGGCCTGCCACCTCTACGACGCCGACATCCTGGCCAAGGCAAACGGCCCAGCAACGGCGGTGGCCACATGAGTACGCTGCTCGAGGCCCACCAGGTCTCCAAGATCTTTGGCGGCGGTTTGTTCGACAAACGCGTCACCGTGGCGCTGGACGACTTTTCGTTTGCGATCGAGAGTGAACCCCCGCGGGTAACCGCGATCGTCGGCGAGAGCGGCAGTGGCAAGACGACCCTGGCGCGCCTGCTGCTGGGCCTGGTCAGCCCGACCACCGGCCAGGTTCGCTACAACGGCACCGACCTGCAGAAGCTCCCCAAACAGGAGCGTCGCGCGTTCCTGCGCGACGTGCAGATGATCTTCCAGGACCCGTACGAGGTCTACAACCCGTTCTACCGAGTCGATCACGTCCTGGAGACGCCCATCGCGGAGTTCAAGCTGGCCAACTCGCCCCAGGCGGGACGCGCGCTCATGCAGGAGTCGCTGCGCGCGGTCGGGCTGCGACCCGACGAAACGCTCGGCCGCTACCCGCATCAGCTCAGCGGCGGCCAGCGCCAGCGCATCATGGTCGCCCGCGCCCTGCTCATTCGGCCGCGGCTGATCATCGCTGACGAGCCGGTGTCCATGGTCGACGCCTCGCTCCGGGCGACCATCCTGGACAACCTGCGCCAACTCAACCGCGAGTACGGCATTTCAATCATTTACATCACGCACGATCTGACGACGGCCTTCCAGATCAGCGACAACATCATCGTGCTGTATCGCGGGGCGGTCGCCGAGGCGGGCGATGTGGACCTGGTGGTCAAGCAGCCGAAGCATCCGTACACGCAGTTGCTGATCAAGTCGGTCCCCGAACCGGACCCCAATCACGCCTGGGGTTCGGTGGAGCTGACCGAGGCGGCGGAGCCGACGAACGGGGCCGCCACGGTGGTCGTCTCACACGTCGCGGCGGCCAGACAGCACGGCGGCCATCTCATTCAGGGGTGCACGTTCGCGGACCGCTGTCCGCACGTGATGGACATGTGCCGGCAGACCGCGCCGCCGCTGTTCCACATTGATCCGGGCCGGGCGGCTTCGTGCTTCCTTTACCGGGAGCAGGGGCCGGCGCTCTCGTCGGAGCTGCTGAACGACGTGATGGCCGCGGCGGGCAGCTCGACGCGCTCCGAGTCGGCGCCGCCGAGCATCGCCCCCTGAGCCGCGCGCGCCTGGACTAGCGCCGCCAGCAGGCGACCCTGGGTGGCGCGCGGGATGCGTCTGGGGGTCGTCCGACCGTGCCAGACGCCGATTCCGCTCGCCAGGGCGCTGGCGACCAGGCCCAGGCCGATCAGCCACGGGAGGATCCCGTCGTCGGCCCGCCGCAGTGGCGCCGCGCGCGGGGGCACGATCGCGAACACGCTGATCTTGTTTTGATCGTTGAGGACGATGTGGACGTCGGTCGACCCGGCGGCACACGTGCAGGTATAGGTCCAGATCGCGCGGTTGGCGACGACGGTCAGGCTGCGGGTGGTGATGCGCGCCTCCGGGTTGCTGAACCCGGTGTTCAGCAGGAACTCGGTCAGGTGGGCGCGGCCGAGATAGTTGTGGCCTGACTTGTCGGAAGCTGAGCCGTTGTCGTCGAAGAGCGCGAGGGCGCTGTCGACGTCGTGGGCGTTCAGGGCGGCCGTATACGCCGACACGGCCCCGGCCGGGTCCCAATCCGACGCCTGCGCCGAGGCCGTGGACGGCGCGCAGCACAGCAGCAGCAGCGCTACCACTACGCCGCGCGATTTCGTGACCCGCAGGATCTCAGCCACCCGCTTCGCTTCGCTCGCTCCCTTCAGTACCTGACGGTGAAGGAAGTATGCAATTCCCATGCAGCCCGCGTACCGCGGTGCGAACAGACGCTGCGCTGCGTCTCGCCGAGCAAACTGACGCTGCGCTGCCTGTCGTGGTGCGAACTGACGCTGGGCTGCGTATTGCCGTGCGAGCTGACGCTGGGCGGCAGATCGCCGCGGGGACACGCTCGGTGTATCCCGAGCTCGCCAGGAAGCGAGCGCAGCGAAGTGGGCAGATTCGATTTCGGCACCGCGCCATACCAAGGGCAGCATACCTACGCAGCGGGCGCGGTCAAGATCTGGGCGTGCTGCTAGGCTCAGGGATGTGACCCCGGGGTATGTCGCGCGGCGGTGTGGCACGTTCGTGCTGATCGTGTGGCTCGGTATCACCGTCAATTTCGTGCTGCCGCGAGTCGCGACCCCCGAAATCTCCCGACCGCGCGGCGAAGCGGGGAGCCCGTTTCTGCTCGATCGGCCGCTGTGGGAGCAGTACGCCGGCTACGTCGGCAATCTGGCGCACCTCGATCTGAACTACTCCATGTCGAGCTACCCGAGCCGCGTCACCGAACAGATCGGGTATGCGCTGCCGTGGACCATCGCGCTCCTGGGCACGACCTCGCTCCTGGCCTGGCTGCTCGGCACGATCCTGGGTGCCGCGCTGGCGTGGCCCTCGAGAGCCCGGGTCGCCCAGTACCTGTTTCCACCGCTGATGATGTTGAGCGCCGCGCCGTACTTCATCACGGCCATGTTGCTGCTGTACGTGTTCGCGTTCCGACTTCGCCTGTTCCCGTTGGGCGGCGGCTATGCCGAGGGCACCTTTCCAGCGCTTTCACCGGCATTCGTCCTGATGCTCGCGCAACACGCCGTGCTTCCCGCGCTGTCCATCATCCTGGCGTCGATCGCCACCTGGGCCATTACCATGCGCGGCCTGCTCGTGTCGCTGCAGGGCGAGGACTTCATGCTCTTTGCCGAAGCCAAGGGGTTACGCCGGTTCACGGTCTTCGTGCGGTACGCCATTCGCAACGCCCTGCTGCCACAGGTGACCGGACTCGGCATCGCGCTCGGGCAGATCGTCTCGGGTGGACTGCTCGTCGAAGCGGTCTTCAGGTATCCCGGCCTGGGCGGCCTGTTGTTGCGCGCGATCCTGACCAGGGACTATTTCCTGGAGCAGGGGATCGTGCTGATCATCATTGTGTCGATCGGTTTCGTTACCCTGGTGCTCGATCTGGTGTATCCGCTGCTCGATCCGCGCTTGAAGCGGGTCGGGGGAGTACATTAGTGAAATCGATTCCACGGCCGCGCGAAAGACGGCTGGGCACAACCAAGGGGGTGGAGTATGCAAGAGCAGGCAAAACCGACTCACTCGATCAACCGCCGACAGTTCCTGCGGACGGCGCTGCTGACTGGCTCCGTCGCGATGGTCGCGGCCGCCGTGCCAGGCGCCGCGTTCGCCTCGACCCGGCAGGTGGCCGCCGGACAGGCCACCACTCTCAAAGTGGTGCCGCGCAACCAGACGCTGATCACGGTGCGGGGCGGCACACAGGGCAAGTTCACCGAAGATCAACTCTGGAATCCCTTCATCGCCACTGCCAACCATCAGACCGGGCCCCAGTTCGTCTGCGAGCCGCTGGCCTTCTACAGCGCGTATCAGGACAAGATGATCATGTGGCTGGCCTCGGCCTACGAGTACTCGCCAGACTACATGAGCCTGACTATCCACACGCGCCCTGAAGCGATGTGGAGCGATGGCGTGCCGTTCACCGCTGACGACGTCGCCTACACGTACAACTCGCTCAATGCGCTGGGCTCCAAGGTCAAGTGGGGCGCGGACGTCAACCAGGTACTGGATACGGCAACGGTTACCGATCCGCACACGGTCGTGTTGAAGTTCAAGTCCCCGGCGCCGCGCTTCTTCGAATACAGCGCCTACAAGTACGACATCGGCATCTACATGATGCCGAAGCACATTTTCGAGAAGCAGAGCCAGGACATTTCGACGTTCCCGCACTGGGACGTGTCCAAGGATTGGCCGGTCACCACCAGTCCCTGGAAAGTCGTCTACTCAGCGCCCGACCAGAAGGTGTTCGACCTGCGCGACAAGTGGTGGGGCACCGGCATCGTCGCCGACATGCCGAAGCCACAACGCCTGGTCTACCTGCCCGATCCGGGCGAGCAGAACCTGGCCCAGGGCATGATCTCGAACTCCTTCGACATCGTCACCGGCATCCAGCCGACGACGTTTCCCACGGTGTTCGCGGCGAATCCCAAGATCACCACCTGGACCGGCCAGCAGGCGCCGTTCGGGTACATGGACTGGTGGCCGCACTCGCTGTACGTCAACACCCGCAGCGGCCCAACGGCCGACAAGGACATCCGCTGGGCGATCAGCTCGTACATCGATCGCGACCAGATCGTCGACTTTGCCTGGGCGGGGGCAGCCAGCACCGCGGCCCTGCCACTCCCGCAATATCCGGGCACCCAGCAGTTCTACGACGCGAGCCAGAGCCTGCTACAGCAGTACAACACCCTCGAGTACAACCCCGCCAAGGGTGACGCGATCTTCCAGAGCAAGGGCTACGCCAAGGGCCCCGACGGTATCTGGGTCGCCCCCGACGGCACGCCGATGAATTTCGACATCATCAGCTTCTTCGACTTCACCAGCGTCGGGCCGGTGCTCGTCGAACAGCTCAAGCGGGCCGGCATCTCGAGCAACTACTCGGAGCCGCCCAACTGGTTCGACCGCTTCTCGGTCGGCGACTTCAGCATGGCGCTGTTCGGCCATGGCGGCTCGTACGGGCCCGACCCGTACTACACCCTGCGGCTGTACCAGACGGCGTCGGTGGCGATCGTCGCCACCCACCAGACGAACTACTCGCTCTGGGAAAATGCCCAGTACGACAAGATTGTCGACGACGTCTACGCCAAGAGCCCGACCGATCATGCGGCAATGGTCGATGCCTGGACCCAGGCCATGTCGATCTGGCTGCCCGAGCTCCCCGACATCCAGATCGAGCAGGGCTACCACCGCTTGCCGACCAACGAGACGTACTGGACCGGCTGGCCGAACGCCCAGAACCCGTACGTCAACAGCGCGTTCTTCCATCTCACGCCCGCGCTGATCGTGCACAAGCTGCAGCCCACCAGCGCATAGCCAGAAAGAAACCGGGGTGGAGAGCCAGTCGCGGCTGGCCCTCCACCAGCGGTACCCTGTGGTGTACTGATGCGAGCTGACTATCTCGCCAAGCGTGTCGGGCTGTTTCTTCTCATCCTGTGGTTGGCGAGCACGATCAACTTCTTCCTGCCGCGCCTCGGTGGCCAGGATCCCGTGCGCGCCCAACTGGGGGCGCAGGCCGCCATGGGCGGCGGCAGTCAGGTCGGGATGAAGGAGATGATTGCCGAGTACGACAGTCGCTTCGGCCTGACCAAACCGTTGTGGGAGCAGTACCTGACCTATCTGAACGATACGGCGCACCTCAATTTCAACTTCTCGATGTCGGCCTATCCAACCAAGGTGATCGACATCATCTGGCGCTCGCTGCCGTGGACGCTCACGCTGCTCGGCGTGACGACACTGATGGCCTGGACCATCGGCACCGTGTTGGGGGCGCTGCTGACTCAGCCGAACGCGCCACGTTTCCTCAAGTTCTTGCTGGCCCCGATCCTGACGCTCAGCGCCATTCCGTTCTTCTTACTCGGCCTGCTGCTCATCTACTTGCTTGGCTTTCAGTTGAGGTGGTTTCCCCTGGCGGGTGGGTACGACCAGGGCTTGCTGCCCGCACTGGACCCCAAGATCATCGCCAACATGATCTATCACTCCATCCTGCCGGCCCTGTCGATCATTCTGGCTTCGATCGGTTTCTGGACGCTCGGCATGCGCGGGGTAATGATCAGCACGCAAGGCGAGGACTACTTGCTGTTCGCCGAGTCGAAAGGCCTGCGCGGGGCGACCGTGTTCTGGCGGTATGCCATTCGCAACGCGTTGCTGCCACAGTTGACCGCCCTGGCCCTGGCGCTCGGCAACGTCGTGTCGGGCGCGGTGCTGGTTGAAGTGATCTTCCAGTACCCGGGCGTGGGATCGCTCCTGTATCAGTCCATTCGTGCCTCAGACTTCTTCATGATTCAGGGCGTGGTGTTCATGATCATCGTGGCGATCGGCGTCGCCACGCTGGTCCTCGACATCGTCTATCCGCTGCTCGATCCGCGCATCAGCTACGCCAGGAGGTAGCGCTGTCCGTACCGTGGCCACCGTAGCTCAGCCGCAAGTACTCCCGAACTGGGAAACCCGCACCAATCGTTTCGGCGGAATGGCCAACGATACGTGGCGCTATATGCGCCGCAACCCCGAGCTCATCGTGGGCCTGTGCTTGCTGGGCGTGCTGCTCCTGTTCGTCGCGATTGGCCACGCCATTGTCGATCTCGACAAGGCGCGGCCGTTGTCGGGCCGGCCGCTGCTACCACCTTCACCCAGCCTGCCGTTTGGCAGCGACAAACAGGGCCGCAACCTGTTGGCCGTGATGGTCATCGGCACACCGCAGACCCTCGAAATCGGCGTCCTGGCCGGGCTGATTGGCGTGACTGTCGGCACCATGCTGGCGCTGACATCCGCGTTCTACCGCGGCACGGCCGACGCCATCATCCGCGGCGTAGTCGACGTTGGCTTGACCATCCCCGGGCTGATGGTGCTCATCACCCTGGCCATGAATGTCAAGGGCGGCCTGTCGATCCCCCAGATGACCCTGGTCGTCGCCGCGCTGGCCTGGCTGTTCCCCGCCCGCGTCATCCGTGCCCAGGTGTTATCGGCACGCGAGCGGTCGTACATCGACATTGCGCGGCTCTCGGGCATGCCCACCCCGATGATCATCATCAAAGAGGTGCTGCCGAACCTGATGCCGTTCATCGTCGCCTCTCTGGTCGGGTCGGTCTCGGCGGCGGTGCTCGCCTCGGTCGGGCTGGAGGTGCTCGGGCTTGGCTCGTTCGACTCGCTGACGATCGGGATGACGCTCTACTGGGTGATCTACTACGCGGCGATCATCAACTCCTGGTGGTGGTGGTGGATCCCGCCGATCGTCATCATCATCATCCTGTTCACTGGCCTGTTCATGATCGCCGTCGGCCTGGACGAGATTTCTAACCCCCGCCTCCGAAGGCGCGCATAGCTCGCTACCTCAGGCCGCGGAGCTCGTCAGCCAGAGCCTGCAGTTGCACGTCAACTGGACCGGGGAGCGGGCCGGCGGGAAAGGTCTCCAGGTCGGCGTCGGTAGCATAGACGGCGTGGGCGGCGGAGAGGCCTTCGAGGCTCGCGACCAGGGGGCGCAGGGCGTGGTCGACGGCCAGGGCGTGGTCGCGAATGCCGCCGGTGGCGATCAGGCCGACGGCGCAACCTGAGAGCGCCGCCCGCGGCAGCAGGTCGAAGAAGGCTTTGAGCTGGCCGGTATAGCTGGCCCGGTAGATCGGCGTCCCGACCACCAGTAGCCGCGTCTCCGTGACCCGCGCCAGCGCTGCGTCGACGCCCGGATCGTGCCCGCGGCCAAGGAGCGCATCCGCCGGGAGCTCAGCGAGTTTGATGAGCCCGCCAGCCACGTCGTGCGCAGCCAGCAGTGCGAGGACGTGTGCGACCAGGGCCGTCGACCGCGAGGTACCGGCGAGGCTGCCCGCCAATCCGATGACCGCGCTCATGGAGCAGGGATCACGCAGCTACTTTATTCGGTCCACACCGAAGCATGCCGGCTACCGCGCGGCCTACGCTACCGGCATGTCCCCACTTCCCGATCTGGCCGCGATCGGTGCGCTCCTCGGCGATCAGAGTCGTGCCGTCATCCTCGCCGAGCTCATGAACGGTCGCGCGCTCACCGCGACCGAGCTCGCCGCCGCCGCGGGTATCGCGCCGCCAACCGCCAGCGAGCACCTTGCCAGGCTGGTCGGCGGCAAGCTCCTGACGGTCGAGGTGCAGGGCCGGCATCGCTACTTCCGCATCCGCAGCGCGGAGATCGCCGACGTGCTCGAGGCCCTCGGGACGCTCGCCCCGCGCAGGCCGCGGACCGGCGACGTTGTCGACGGTGTGCGCTTCGCCCGCGCGTGCTACGACCACCTCGCCGGGCTGCTCGCGGTGCGCGTGCGGCAGCGGCTCCTCGATCAGGAATTCCTCGTCCAGGATGGCGTCGAGCACCACCTGACGCCGACCGGCGAGACCCTCTGCGCGAGCTTCGGGCTGGACCTGGAGCGCGCGCGGTCGGGGCGGCGATCGTTCGCGCGCGCCTGCCTCGACTGGAGCGAGCGCCAGCCGCACATCGCCGGCGGGCTCGGGGCCGCACTACTGCGCCGCCTCCTGGAGCGACGCTGGTTGGCCCGCTGCGTCGGCAGCCGCGAACTGGAGCTCACCGCCGAGGGCCGCGAGGGCCTCGCCGAGTTGCTCGGCCTTGACTGCGGCCCGGTGTATCGTGAACCGTGACGAGCGCGCCAATGAACGTCTTCTGGTTCCTGCCGACGCACGGCGACGGCCACTTCCTCGGTTCGGCTGACGGTGGCCGGGCGATTACGTTTGCCTATCTGCGCCAGGTCGCGCAGGCGGCCGACGACCTGAGGTTCGGCGGCGTCCTGTTGCCGACCGGCAGTACCTGCGAAGACGCTTGGATCACCGCCGCGACCCTCGTTCCTGAGACGCAGCGCCTGCGGTTTCTGGTCGCGGTGCGACCTGGCATCACTCCGCCGGCCGTCGCCGCCAGAATGGCATCGACGTTCGACCGGCTCTCCGCTGGACGTCTGCTCGTCAACGTCGTCACCGGTGGCGACCCGCGGCAACTCGCGGGCGACGGATTGTTTCTGGGCCACGACGAGCGCTACGTCATGACCG
>Ga0070730_10004659_pt1 | contig 11950 bp, 9 predicted proteins | sample Coa_R1_3_FD_66447 | JGI IMG/M metagenome (GOLD analysis project Ga0070730, IMG submission 66447) | Surface soil microbial communities from Centralia Pennsylvania, which are recovering from an underground coalmine fire - Coalmine... | ecosystem: Environmental > Terrestrial > Soil > Unclassified ... | reverse complement strand
CTGGCACATGAATTGCCGCTGTTTCCGGTTTGTTACCTGTGCAACTCTACGGCTTTCATTCTTCCAGGAGGTATTCTCATGGCATACAATCCTACTCCTGACGAACCCGCGCCTCATCAAGAGCCATTCAATGTCGATGAGGCGCCAACGCAACAGTATAGCTATAACGCCGATGAAGCGCCAACCCAGCGCCGCCCGCTTCCCTGGCAAGGCTATGCAGCTCAGCAGCCAGGAAATGCCGCGCCTGCCCTACAAGGAAGCCAGCCGCCTGATCAGCAGGCCAGCTATCCATCCCAGCCGCAGGCTGGATATACCCCGCCGCAGCAGGGCGGCTATGCGCCACAACAGCAATCGGCGTATCCTCCGCCACCGCCGGAGGGCTATGGACGCGCACAACAGGCGAATTACCCACCGGCCCAATCAGGGAACTATCCGCCTGCGCAGCCGGGATACCCTCCACCTAACCAGCAAGCCAGCTCCCCTTACCCGCCACAGGGAGGCTACGCGCCGCCACAGCAGAAGCAGTATCCCCCCGCGCAGCAAGGCTATCCCGTTCCACCCGGAATCAATAGGGGGCCTCTGGCGGGGCAGCAGGCATCTGGCGCGCCAGAGTCAGGGACAGCCAGACCAGAAGGCTACTCCCAATATGCCCCCTCGCAGCAAGGGCAGCCGGGCGCTCCGGCGGCAGCGCGACGCGGCGCAGCGGCATTCGATGCCCGAAAGTTCTGGCGCGATTTAACGCTGCTGGGCCAGGTGGAAGGGATCGCGGGTATCTTGCTCGTCATCATCTTCTTCCTGCCCTGGTTATATGCGCCCGACTTCACCTCCGCCAGCGCCAGCAACCCTATCAGTGGTCGCATCGGCAACATTCCCACCGTCTCTTATTCTGGATGGCACACCGCGAGCAGCTTGCCGCTCTTTACGAGCAATGCCTCGATCTCTCTTTTCCCACACCTGTGGCTGGTGCTGGTAAGCGCCCTGGCGCTGATTGTTCTCGCTGTGCTGCTCGGTTTAGGGCGCATCAGTCTGCGTGTTGCGGCCATTCTGATGACGACCCTTTCTCTCTTTGCCCTGCTTCTGGAGGTGTTCTTTCTGATCCAGGCCAATTCGATCCAGAGCTTTTTTGAGTCTGTCGCAGGTGGCACGCTCAATCAGCGACTCTACGGGGTTTCCTGGGGATTCTGGCTCACGTTAGCGATCACCGTTGTGGCGCTGGGCGTGGGGGCTTATATGCTCCTGCAAGAATACGTGCCAGGAATGGCAAGAAGGCCGCGCACCCCGCAATTCCCTGGGGGGCAGCAGCCCTATCCGACGCCATAGGCGCTGGCGACGTTAGATTCCATAGCTCAAGCGGAGCGCCATCCGCGCCGGGAGACCCGACCGCCAGATTTTCCGCTGGGTCTGCTCCAGAGGATACGCTACCCGGTGGAATTCGCATCCCCGCTCGGTATCATAGACCATGAAGGCCGCGCGGGGATCGCCATCGCGCGGCTGCCCGACACTGCCAGGATTCACAATGGCCCGATAGCCGGGAGGGAGCATCCAATGCCCTTCCCCTGGCAGCAGCATCTCGCAGGGCGTCACAACGCCTTGAATCAGCGCTTCCTGCTCTGCTGCCAGCCGATCCAGCGTTTCCAGGCCAAGCAGTTCTTCAGGCAGCGCGCTCTGGCCTACCTGCCCTTGACGCTCGATCCCCTCGGCCATGCCCGTCACCAGGGCGCCTGACTCTTCTCGCTGAAGAAAGATGGCTGGGACGTGGGTATGGCCCACAAAGGAGAGGGGAGTCGAGAAAGAGGGAAAGCTCAAGGTGGCAACTTCAGCCGAGGTCAGATATTCCCAGACCGGATTACGCGGACTCCCATGCACGAGCGTGCAATCACCCATGACCATCCGTTCGGCCAGTTCGGCCAGGTAGCGGAGATGTTCCTGAGAGAGTCGCTCGCGGGTCCAATCCGCCGTCACCTGGGCGCTGTCATTGAAATGTTCCACCGGCAGCATGCCTGCGACGGCCTGATCGTGATTGCCAGCGATGACGAGCGTGGTATGGGAGCGCACCAGATCAACACATTTCTCAGGGTCAGGCCCATAGCCCACCAGATCGCCCAGGCACCAAAGACCGTCGAAGGAGAGACCAGAGCGGCGCGCGATGTGGCTCAATTCCTTGAGAACAGCGTGGAAGGCTTCTTGATTGGCGTGAATATCTGAGATAATCGCGTAGCGCATCAACGCACCTGCCCCTCTCGCTGCCAAAACACCCACAACCACCTGTGGCGGCGTTATCATACCACAAGCACAGAGAGAAGGCCAGCCTGCACAGAACTGATGATAGGACCAACATCATAAAAATTTGACAACAGGTGACTCAAAATGTATACTACCAACATTAGAATACTGGAAATCACTGCTGTGCCCACCTGTCAGCAGATCGGATGGTCATTCTCTGCATTCGTTGAGGCTCTGTTCCAGGAAGAAGTAGCATGCCAAAAGTAGTCGGCATTGACCTGGGTACTACCAACTCGGTCGTGGCTGTCATGGAGAGCGGCGCGCCCCTGGTGATCCCCAATGCTGAAGGGAGTCGTACCACCCCCTCGGTAGTCGCCTTCAGCAGAGAGGGCGAGCGTCTGGTGGGTCAGATCGCCCGGCGGCAAGCGGTTCTCAACCCCGACCAGACGATCAGTTCGATCAAGCGGAAAATGGGTACCGATAAGCGCTTCTGGGCGGGTGGTCGGCACTCTACGCCCCAGGAAATCTCGGCGATGATCCTGCAAAAGCTCAAGACCGATGCAGAAGCTTTTCTGGGCGAGCCAGTGACGAAAGCCGTTCTGACCGTGCCAGCCTATTTTACCGACGCTCAGCGCCAGGCAACGAAAGACGCTGGCAAGATCGCCGGGCTGGACGTACTGCGCATCCTGAATGAACCCACTGCCGCCGCGCTGGCCTATGGGCTAACTCAGAAGGAAACGCGGACGATTCTCGTCTGGGATCTGGGTGGCGGCACTTTTGATGTCTCCATCCTGGAAGTGGGCGAGGGTGTCTTTGAGGTTCAATCCACCAATGGCGATACCCACCTGGGCGGAGATGATTACGATCAGCGCATTGTCAGGTGGGTCGCCGATCAATTCTATCAGGAGCAGGGCATCGATCTGCGCCTGGACCGGCAGGCGCTGCAACGGTTGCTGGAGGCCGCTGAGAAGGCCAAGATGGAGCTTTCCAGCGTCTATCGGACGACGATCAATCTACCGTTCATTACGGCGGATGCCAGCGGCCCCAGGCATCTGGATAGCACCCTCACTCGCGCGACCTTTGAGGAGATTACCGCCGACCTGACCGAGCGCACCATTGGCCCCTTTCGCGCTGCCCTGGCTGACGCCAAATTGACGCCCCAGCAGCTTGATGAGATTGTGCTGGTTGGCGGCGCGACGCGCATGCCTGCGATTCAGCAACTGGCGCGCAGGCTCACTGGCAAAGACCCGCATCAGGGGGTCAACCCCGATGAGGTCGTAGCACTGGGGGCGGCTATCCAGGCAGCAGTGCTGGCAGGCGAGATACAGGATGTGGTGCTGCTGGATGTGACCCCGCTCAGCCTGGGCGTGGAGACGCTGGGGGGCGTGATGACCAGGCTGATCGAGCGCAACACCACGATCCCAACGCGCAAAACGGAGGTATTTTCTACCGCTGAAGATAACCAGACATCGGTAGAAGTGCATGTCTTGCAGGGTGAGCGCGACATGGCGCGGGATAATACTCCACTCGGACGCTTCCATCTGGAGGGTATCCGAGCAGCGCCGCGCGGCGTTCCTAAGATTGAAGTCACATTTGACATCGATGCCAATGGCATTGTGAGCGTCTCGGCGCGTGACCGGGCGACTGGCCGCGAGCAGCGCGTGACGCTGAGCGGCAGCGCCCATCTGAGCAAAGAAGAAATCGACCGGCTGGTGCGGGACGCGGAACACTTTGCGCAGGAGGACCGCCAACGGCGCGATGAGGCGCACCTGCGCAATCAGGCCAACATATCCGTGTATCAGATCGAGCGGAGTTTGCATGAGCTAAAGGATCGTTTACCCGCGTTCGTGCGCAGCGCCGTTGAGCAGGCCATTGCCCGGCTGCGCAGGGAACTGGAGGGGACATCATCCGAGGCGATCCGTCATGCACTGACTGATCTCATGAAGACAGCCCAGCATATAGGCGAGTTTATCTATACCGGCAGTGGTGGCAACGGCCACGCGCCTGGCAGCGCGGCTCCTGGCACATCCGCCAGCCGAAGCAGGCAGGGCCATGATAATGCTATCGACGCCGAATTTCGAGAAATCTGAGAGGAACCTATGGCAGAGCAAGAAACCCAGCCACAAGAAGCAGCACACGAGCCAGGCGCCCAGGAACTTCAGGAGCGTATCGCCCAACTGGAGAGCCAACTCAAAGAGATGGATGCAGCGCTCAATACGTCGCGCCAGGAGGCGGCAAACAACTGGGACAAATACATTCGTCAGGTTGCCGAGATGGACAACTTCCGCAAGCGCCAGGAACGCCTGCGTGAAGACCGGGTAAAGCACTATAAGAAAGATCTGCTGGAAAAAGTGGTGGCTGTCATGGACAACCTGGAGCGGGCGATCAACTATCAAGATTCGATGAACCGCGAGGGGTTGCAGCAAGGTCTGCGCATGGTGCAGTGGCAACTGAACGAAATCCTGCGCACGGAAGGACTCACCCCTGTGCCCACTGTGGGTCAGCCTTTCGACCCGCATATTCACGAGGCAGTGGAAACGGTGGAGGCTAGCGATCAGCCAGAGGGCATGGTCGTCGAGGAAATTCAGAAGGGCTATATGATGGGCGACGATATGCTCCGCCCTGCTCGTGTCAAAGTCAGCGCCAGCCGTAACGAGGGATAAACCTCAGATCAGTTTGAGTTTTGGGCTGAGGAAGGCACACATGGATTACAAAGATTACTATAAAATCCTGGGGGTTCAGCGTAGCGCCAGCCAGGATGACATTAAAAAAGCGTTCCGCAAGCTGGCGCGCAAACATCATCCCGATGTCAACCCTGGGGATAAAAAAGCGGAAGAGCGCTTCAAAGAGATCAACGAGGCATATGAAGTTCTCTCGGACCCAGAGAAGCGCCAGAAATACGATACTCTTGGCCCCAACTGGCAAGAGCAGTTCGGCTTTGGGGCAGGTGGCGCTGGCCCCTTTGGGCGCAGCCGCACGAGTACGGGCGCTCGTACCGGGCACAGCGGGAGCGGGAACATCCCGTTTGATTTCGACTCTGACCCCACGCACTTTTCAGACTTTTTCGAGACGCTCTTTGGGCGCGCGGGTACAGGCGCAGGCGCCAGTACCCGAACTGGGCGCACCTCGACCACAACCACCGATCAGCTTCGTCAGCGGCAAGGGGATAATATTGAGCAGCCGGTTGAGGTCACGTTGCAGGAAGCCTATAGTGGTGGTTCGCGCAAATTTGTAGTGCAATCCCCTGAGGTATGCGGTACCTGCCTGGGCATCGGTGAAGTGAATGGCAAGACCTGCCCAACCTGCCAGGGCCAGGGCCAGACGACACGCACCAAGCATATCGAAGTGCGTATTCCGCCGGGTGTGGATAACGGCTCCAGGGTGCGCGTGGCTGGTGAGGGGCAGCCGGGCATCGGCGGCGGTCCGCGTGGCGACCTGTTCCTGATTATCAGCGTGCGCCTCGATCCGAGCTATGAACGTAAGGGCGACGATCTGATTGCCGAAGTTCCGATAGACCTCACGACGGCCATGCTGGGTGGGGAGGCTCCCGTTACGCTGCCCGACGGGAAGCGGCTCTTACTGACCATTCCGCCAGAGACCCAAAACGGCCAGGAGTTCCGCCTGACCGGCAAAGGGATGCCCAATCTACGCACCGGCAACCGAGGCAACCTCTACGCGCGCCTGCGGGTCATGCTCCCCACCAGGCTGACACCACATGAACGCGAACTTTTTGCTGAACTGGCGCGTGGACGCAGTGGTAGCGGGTAGGCAGGGCGCGAGTACGATAAGCCAACAACGGGGGGAACCGCATGCGGCGCTGACGCCCGGAAGGAGGCTGAGATGGAAGAGCGATCTGAAGACGGCGCCTGGTACATTATTAGCGTGGCAGCGCAGAAGGCCAGTGTTCATGAGCAAACCTTGCGCCACTATGAGCGTCTGGGGCTGATTACCCCTGCGCGCAAAGGCCCCAGCCCACATAGCCCGCGTCTGTACTCCGATAGAGATATTGAGCGCGTGATTCATATTCGCCGACTGATGCAAGACCTCGGCGTCAACCTGGCCGGGGTCGAGGCGATCTTGCACATGCGCGACCGCATGGAGCAGATGCAGGCCGAGATGGAATCCGAGCTGGGGCGCGTGCGCGAGCAGTATGAGAGCGAGACCCGACGGCTGAAACAAATCATCGAACGCTTACAACGCTAGAACAGCGCCCGGCCTTCCTACCGGGCGCTGCCTGCTACTGGCTGGGTCTGATCCAGGGCGTGTGTCAGGAACTGGCCGGTGAAGGAATGCCCCATCTGCGCTACACCCTCCGGCGTGCCCTCGGCGATTACCAGGCCACCCCCATTGCCACCCTCCGGCCCCAGGTCGATAATCCAATCGGCGTTCTTGATGATGTCCAGGTTATGCTCGATGACTACCACTGAGTTGCCCATATCCACCAGCCGCTGCAAGACATCCAACAGCCGGGCCACGTCTGCAAAATGTAGGCCGGTCGTTGGCTCATCGAGAATGTAGAGCGTGCGTCCGGTCGCCCGACGCGACAGTTCTGTCGCCAGCTTGATGCGCTGCGCTTCGCCGCCGGAAAGCGTCGTGGCGGGCTGGCCCAGATGGATATAGCCCAGGCCCACGTCGTTCAGAGTCGCCATCTTGTTATAGATCGAGGGGATATGCTCAAAGAAGCGTGTCGCCTCTTCGACAGTCATGTCTAGCACGTCGGAGATGCTCTTGCCCTTGTAGTGCATCTCCAGCGTCTCGCGGTTATAGCGGCGCCCCTTGCAGACCTCACAAGCGACATACACATCCGGGAGAAACTGCATCTCAATCTGGATGATGCCCGCGCCCTGGCATGCCTCACAACGCCCACCCTTGATGTTAAATGAGAAACGTCCGGCCTGATAGCCACGCGCGCGCGCCTCCGGTATCTGGGCAAAGATTTCGCGGATGTTGGTAAACGCGCCGGTATAGGTGGCAGGGTTGGAGCGCGGCGTCCGACCAATCGGCGACTGATCGATATTAATCACCTTATCAAGCTGCTCCATGCCTTCCAGGTCATCATGCGCCCCTGGCTTATCGTGCGCCCTGTAGATATGCTGGGCCAGCCGCTTATAGAGAATCTCGTTCACCAGCGAGCTTTTGCCCGACCCGGAGACGCCTGTGATCGCCACGAACTTCCCCAGTGGAATGGTGACATCGATATGCCGCAGGTTATTCTCGCGTGCGCCCCGAATGACCAGCGCTTTGCCGTTGCCCGCGCGCCGCTGGCGAGGTGTCTCGATCTGCTTCTGGCTGGAGAGGTACTGCCCGGTCAGCGAAGCGGGGGTCGCCATAATCGTCTCGATGGGTCCGGCGGCTACGACGCGCCCGCCATGCTCGCCCGCGCCGGGGCCGATGTCGATGATGTAATCGGCGGAGCGCATCATCTCCTCGTCATGCTCGACGACCAGCAGGGTATTGCCCAGGTCGCGCAGGCGCAGCAGTGTGCGAATCAGCCGGGCGTTGTCGCGCTGATGCAGGCCAATGCTCGGCTCGTCCAGGATATAGAGGACGCCCATCAGGCTCGACCCGATCTGGGTCGCCAGGCGAATGCGCTGGGCCTCGCCCCCAGAAAGGGTCGTAGCCGAGCGCCAGAGCGTCAAGTAATCTAGCCCGACATCCACCAGGAAGCCAAGCCGCGCCTTAATCTCTTTCAGAATCTGCCGAGCGATAATCCGCTCACGCTCAGATAACGGGGTTGGGTGCGCTGGCGAGGCTGTGCCGTTCGCGCCGTTCGCTCCTGGTAGGCTTTCCTGGCCCAGCGGAGTGGCGCCATTGGCAGCCCCATGCCCATTCTTACCTATCTCTTCCCCAGCGCTCCAGCGGCTTTGTGGCGTTTGACCCTGCGCCTCCTGATGGGCGCCCTCCAGTTCCAGAAAGAATTGAAGCGCCCGGTTGATAGGTAGCTGGCAGACTCCCACGATATTAGCGCCACCCACCGTCACCGCCAGCGCCGCAGGCTTCAGCCGCGCGCCCTTACAGACCGGGCAGGGCCGGTCGGACATGTATTGAGCAATCTCTTCGCGCATCGACTCCGAGGAAGACTCGCGGAAGCGGCGCTCCAGATTGGGCACGACGCCCTCAAAGACCCGGCTGTGCTGGCGCTTCTGCCCCTGCCGGTTCTCATAGGAGAACGTTACCTCTTCATCTGTGCCGTGAAGAATCAGCTTGCGCTGCTGCGGGTCGAGCTTCTTCCAGGGGGTGTTGAGATGAAAACCATACTGTTTCGCCACCGCCTCAAGCTGCGAGGAGTACCAGGTGCTGGAGCTGCCAAAGCGGCTCCAGGGCAGAATTGCGCCCTCGGCCAGACTCAGGTTCGGGTTAGTCACGATCAATTCTTCATCAAGCTCTTGCTTGGTGCCCAGGCCGGTACATTCCGGGCAGGCGCCATGCGGGCTGTTGAAGCTAAACGTGCGCGGCGCAATCTCATCGATGCTGATGCCGCAATAGACACAGGCGAACTTCTCAGAATACAGCCGCTCCTCCCCATCGATGACCGAGACCAGCAGCGTTCCGTTGCCCAACTTCAGCGTCGTCTCGACAGAATCGGCTACGCGCTGGCGAAACGACGTGTCGCGCTTCTTCGCAGCCTTGCGCCGGGTTGGCTGGTCAGCATCTTCTTCGCCCTCAACCAGCTCAAGCGGGCGCACATCGTAGAGGCTGCGGCGCTCCGCCACGAAGCGCAAGTTCGCCTCATCGTCGGCGCTGCTCGCATCGCTCTCCTCACCATCTTCCTGCGCATCCAGGGCGGAATGCCGCACGACCAGCCGATCAACGACCACCTCGATAGTGTGCTGCTTGTAGCGGTCCAGTTCAATATCTTCGTTGACATCCCGAATCTGCCCGTTCACGCGCACGCGCACATAGCCCGACTTGCGCAAATCCTCAAAAAGCTGGCGATACTCGCCCTTGCGGCTGCGCACCAGCGGGGCCAGCAGCAGCAGCCGCGTACCTTCGGGCAGGTCCAGAATCGCGTCCACCATCTGCTGCGGCGTCTGCTGGCTCACCTCGCGCCCGCAGTTCGGGCAGTGCGGATGCCCGGCGCGCGCATAGAGGAGGCGCAGATAGTCGTAAATCTCCGTCACTGTGCCGACAGTCGAACGGGGATTATGAGAGGTACTTTTCTGGTCAATGGAGATAGCAGGCGAGAGGCCATCAATGTGGTCCACATCCGGCTTTTCCATCTGCCCGACAAAGTTGCGGGCATAGGCTGAGAGCGATTCAAGATAGCGCCGCTGCCCCTCGGCAAAGATCGTATCAAAGGCCAGGCTGCTCTTGCCTGAGCCAGAAAGCCCCGTAATCACCACCAACTGATCGCGCGGAATCATCACATCGATATTCTTCAGATTGTGTTCGCGCGCCCCGCGCACCATAATATTCTCTTGTGGCATTCCGGCTCCCCTCGCTTTGTTGCTTGCTGAGCGCCCATTCAGGTGCATCCCTCATTATAGAACAGACGTGCTATTCACGTCAAGTCATATAGAACCATTAAGCAGCAGGGATATGAGGAGACCCTCAACAAGACCTACCCATTTTGCCAGGGCATTTCCTCTCCCAACAGGCATTACCAGTTATGGGTACTTGTCCTATACTGGTGAAGAACAGCAGAAGGCGGCCAATCAAGACCACAGAGATGATAGCTGTATAAGGCGGAGCAAATCAGCCCATGATCTATAACAAGCATGAGGCCAGTGACGAAAAAGAAACAGGCCGCTTGGAGGCATTCAGCGATGGCGTCTTTGCCATCGCTATCACGCTCCTGGTATTGGGGATCGCCATCCCCCAGATTGGGAACGGGAAAGACAGCTTGCAGGAGCAGGTGATTAAACAGTGGCCTTCTTTCCTGGCCTATGTGATCAGCTTCATGACCATCCTCATCATGTGGAGCATCCATCATGCCCTCTTCAAGCTGATTCATCGCACCAACCATCTCTTTATGATCCTGAATGGGTTACTCTTGATGCTCATCACCTTCGTGAATTACCCAACGGCAGTTCTCGCCAGCTACATTCAGAGCAGCAATCCAGACGAGCAAAAATTTGCCGCGCTCCTGTATAGCGGAACGTTCATCCTGATCGCCATTTTCTATAATGTGCTGTGGCGCTACGCAGCGTTCAACCATCGCTTGCTCAGCAAAAAGGTGAGTTCGGCACAGGTCGAGCGGATCACGAAGGAGTATCGTTTTGGCCCGCTCTTCTATCTGATCGCCTTTGCGCTGGGCTTTCTCAGCGTCTGGGCCAGCGTGGCTGTGAACGCCGCCCTGGTGATCTATTTTGCCTTCACCGGCCAGGAAAAACGCGACGAGCGCCGCCAGGAGTATGAGCAAGCTGAGAGCGATCATCCATCGGTTGGATCAGCGGAATGATTCAGCCTTGTAGGCTGCTCCTCACATGCAGCTTGCAGATCGCTGCCGGAAAGCTCCAGAGATTCTACCGGAATATCTACATAGGTACCGATGATGCGCCGTCCGGCGGCGTAGGCCCCGCGCAAAGCCGGAATATTCTGGGCCGCGACAAAGCCAAAGAGGTACGGCCATTCCGACGCCTCTGGGGTGGCAACCTGCTCTGCCTGGAAGCCATCTTCTGCGGCTTCCTCTTCGGCTGCTAAAGCAGCCGATAGCGCACTGCGGCGCGCCGACCGTCGCGTCACAATCAATGTTGCTGCGATGCGCTGAAGGAGGGTTCCCAGGCGCTGGCCGCGCGCGCGCGGCGCGATATGCAGGGCGAGAATGCCCCATCCATTGCATCCCTCGGTTTCATCCTCCTGCCGCGCCAGCGAGAGATGCCCCACAAGGTCTTCGCCCTCATAGAGATTCAAAACCAGCCCTTGGGGACTGGCGATCCACCAGGCAAGCTCCTGCTCCAGCAGAGCCAGGTCACGCTCCAGGTCTTCCCATAGCTCCAGCCCCGGCGACTCGCGCTCTTGCTCCTCAATCAGCGCACGCAGGTGCGGCCAGAAGCTCATATTCGGCGCGCGCACCACGTTGAAGTTCGCCAGCGGCGCCACGCTGAGCGCGCCATCTGGCAGCGGCGCAACCTGGCCGCCCAGTGTATAGAGGCGCGCCGTCGCTCCAGGAGACCAGCGCGCCAACTCCTCCGGCCCTAACGCGCCAGCAACGCGAAAGGAGAAGAGGGCAGGGTGGGCGCCAGGATCATCCCCTGTGACCGACAGCCAGCGATCCGCTAGCGTTTGCAACACCTCCAACGGAGGGAGCAGCCTGGTCAGTTGCTGAGCATCTTCAGCCTGAAGCGTCTGTGCGCGCGCCTGCTGATCGCTCTGATCCGCCTGGATGCTGGCTTCTCCCGACGAAGCCTGCTGCATTTGTTTGCTTCCTGCTGTGGACCAATCAGCTATAAAGATGAGGTGCTGTCCCGTCCTCGGTCGCCAGCGCAACTCGCTGATAGCACGCCATTGGATGTCAGGCTCATGGAATACATCCTGCGAGGTATCTTCTATCGAGACCTGCGATTCCTGCCGTTTTGATGCGCTCGAAGCTCTCACCACAAAACCTCCTCATTGAAAGCCCGCAATGGTCAGTCCAGCCACTGAAGCGCCTCATCTCTGTCCACTGCTAGCCTGGCACACCCATCTCTTGCGCCTGGCAGGCGCAAGGAACCCTGCTCGCTGAGAAACGTGCGTCCAGTATAGCGCGCAACTTCTTCTCTAGCAAGAGATGTTTTCCTCGAGAGAA
>Ga0070730_10004658_pt1 | contig 11952 bp, 9 predicted proteins | sample Coa_R1_3_FD_66447 | JGI IMG/M metagenome (GOLD analysis project Ga0070730, IMG submission 66447) | Surface soil microbial communities from Centralia Pennsylvania, which are recovering from an underground coalmine fire - Coalmine... | ecosystem: Environmental > Terrestrial > Soil > Unclassified ... | reverse complement strand
TCGCGAACTTTCAGAAAAATTGTCGCCAGGATTTCCTGATCCAGCCTGGCTTGACCCGGCGGTGGCAGCGCCACGTTCTTCCACTGCAGCCAGCGCGCGGAGTTCACAAATGTTCCGTCCTTCTCCGCAAAACCCGCACCCGGCAGGCGGTATACCGTGGTGTTGATCTGCTTCATATCGTCGGTTGAGATGCCCGGTGCGCGCCAGAACTCGCTGGTCTCGTCAGGATAAATTTCGCATACGACCAGCCAATCCGCCTTCTTCAGCGCATCAATATTCTTCTGCGAATCGGGCCCAATCATTACTCCGTTCATGCCGAAGGCGAAGATACCTTTAATTTTGCCTTCGTACATGTCGTTCCAGATGTTGACCCAGGAGTAGTTGCGGTCGATCTTGGGAAGGTAGTTGAAGGCGTAGTCGTTTTCTTTGGTCGCCGCATTGCCGTACATCGCTTTGAGGAACGAGACGGCGAACTTTGGCGTGTTGGACCAGTAGTTGAAAGAATCCCAGGGATCGGGTTTGGCCGACGTGGGAGTGATGCGCTTCAGGTATGCGGCAAGATCGGTGTCGGCGGGGTTCGGCATTTTCAGGTAGCCGGGAAGAATGTCGAAGATTCCCGCCATGTCGGTCGCGCCTTGAATGTTCGAATGGCCGCGGAGAGCATTCACGCCGCCGCCGGCGCGTCCGATGTTGCCCATGAGCAATTGCAGCATCGCCGCGGTGCGAATGATCTGCGTGCCGAAGCTGTGCTGGGTCCAGCCAACGGCGTAGATGATGGTGGCGACTTTTTTCATGTCGCCGTCTTTGCGGATAGACGTAAAGAGATCGGCGGCTTTCAGGAAATCGGCTTGAGGAATGCCGGTGATGCGCTCGACCATCTCTGGCGTGTAGCGCTCGTATTGCTTCTTCAGCAATTGAAAAACGCAGCGCGGATGCTGAAGAGAAGTGTCGAAGGCAATCTTCGCCGGGAGGGAGGGGACCGCACCTGCTCCGGCTTTCGCGCCCGCAGGCGAGGCACCCTGGTACCCGTGGGCTTCGTTTTCCTGTTTGTGACTGCCTTGCTCGTACTGTTGAGGAGGGGTGGAGGCAACAGGCTTTCCGGCTAGATCGCCGCCCTCTTCGTAGTTCCAGGTGGATTTGTCGTAGGTTCCCTTTTCTGGATCGAAGCCGGAGTAAAGGCCGTCGTCGGGAAGCTTGAACCGGTCTTTAATAATGAAAGCAGCGTTGGTGTAGTTAACCAGATAGTCATGCGCGATGCGGTTGTTGGCGATCGCGTAGTTGATCATGCCGCCGAGAAAGGCGATGTCGGCGCCGGCGCGAATCTGCAGATACATGTCGGCGGTCGCGGCGGTGCGCGTCAGCCGCGGATCGACCACAATGGTTTTGGCGTTGCGGTGCAGCTTGGCTTCAATGGCCCACTTGAAGCCGCAAGGGTGGTTCTCGGCAGGATTGCCGCCCATAATCAACATCAAGTCAGTGTTCTTGATGTCGATCCAGCCATTGGTCATTGCCCCGCGTCCAAATGTTGGCCCCAAACTGGAGACCGTAGGGCCATGTCAAACACGGGCCTGGTTTTCCAGGTAGCAGACCCCCAGGCTGCGCATGGTCTTGACGACCAGATAGTTGAACTCGTTGGTGTCGGTGCATCCGCCAGTGAAGGCGAGGCCTTCGGAGCGGTTGACGGTGTGACCCGCGGCGTCTTTCTCCATGAAGCTGTCGTCGCGTGTCTTCTTCACGCGCTGCGCAATTTCGCTGTAAGCCTGATCCCAGGAAATATCTTCCCAATCGGTGGCTCCGGGCCGCCGGACCTGCGGCTTGAGCAGGCGACGATCATTCATAATGTCCTGCTCGAGCGAGGAGCCCTTGGGGCAGAGCGTACCGCGATTAATGGGATGGTCGGGGTCGCCCTCAACGTGGACGACTTGCGGGATCGCGTTCTTGGCCTTGTCGCCCAGCGTGTAGATAATGACGCCGCAACTCACCGAGCAATAAGGGCAGGTGCTGCGGGTTTCGCTTGCCCGCGAAATCTTCAGATTGGCAGTTTGGGCGTAGACGGGGGTGAGGTCGAACCCGAGCGCGGAGATGCCCGCTCCGCCAAGTACGGCGCCCTTGAGAAAAGTCCTGCGGGAGAATTCCATTCAAGCCTCCAGCAAATCTGCCGCACCTGGTTGCGATGCGGACCCGGAGAAACTCTAAGATGTGAAACGCAGGTTATAGGTTGCGGACGCCATGTCGCCGAGCGACCGAGTCGAACGGATGCGGGAGAATATAGTCCTCTGAATGGGCGGAGTCAATCCGGAAGGAGCGGTAGAGGGTTGCGGGACGTTTCGACCTGCTCTGGCTGATAATTGACCAGTGAAGATGACCCCATGGCAGCGGCGTATACAGCGGGCGGAGGAACTCGCCGAGCAGCACGTCTTCGCGGCGGAGATCCTCGGATTCTACATTCACGTCGCGCGTTTTCAAGAAGAGTTGAATACCCGGATGAGCGCGGCCTTTCCGCGTCAGGTGTCAGAAGATCAGCCGGAACTCAGCGCGGAAGAATTGTCAGAGCTCAGTCCCAGGTTTGGCGCGTTTCTATCGTTGGCCGAAGAACACGGGCCGAAGGCGTTGGCCGAGCTCAGCCGTGAATTGCGTGGTCGGGGGGAAGGCTTCTGGGCGGAGCTTTTGAAAAATGCGTGGATGACGCACTCTCCGTCAGATGCTCAGGGGTTCTTGGCGCTGGCTTTTCTGCAGCCTTACGCGGAACTCCTGCGCTCGCGTGCCGCGCTGAAGCCAAGAGACGTTGCGTACGCGGTCTGTCCCTTCTGCAACCGAAGGCCCAGCTTTGGCGTCATGCGCCAAATGGGCGACGGGGCCTCGAGATCGCTGGTTTGTTCCTTCTGCCTGACGGAGTGGGAGTTTCGGCGGATCGTTTGCCCCGGATGCGGAGAAGAAAACGACAAGAAGCTTGCCGTCTTCACCGCCGAAGACTTTGACTACATTCGCGTGGAGTGTTGCGAAAGTTGTAAGACCTATATCAAAACTGTAGACCTCACCAAGAATGGGCGCGCGGAACCGCTCGTCGATGAACTAGCATCCGCTCCGCTCGATCTATGGGTGCGCGAACGCGGCTACGCCAAACTGCAGAGCAATCTGTTTGGGATGTGATGCCTCGGACAAGTTCAAACCTCTAGTGATCATGCGGTGAGATGGAAGGCGCGTTCTGGCCTTCTTCTGAATTTTTGCGGGCGAGGATCTCCTGTATTCTGCGCACCAGTTCGTCAATGTAGAAAGGCTTGTGAATTAACGTCAACTCACCCGACGATGAAATATCGTCCAGTTTGTCGTCGGTGTAGCCGGACATATACAGGACAGCGGTATTGCTTCGCACTTTCCGCAAGGCTCTGGCCAGTTCAGGCCCGCTCATTTGGGGCATGATCACGTCGGTGACCAGGATGCGAATCGGTCCGCTGTGCTCCTCGGCGACGCGCAACGCGTCGACACCGTTCGCGGCAACCAACACCTGGTAGCCTCTGGCTCGTAACCCGTCGCGGAGCAGATCGCGAAATGCAGGTTCGTCTTCCGCAATCAGAATCGTCTCGGCACCTTGGGGAACGCTTGACGGGCGCGGTGCTTCAGAGTGCGTCTCCGGTCGATCGACCTGCGGCAGATAGATGCTAAATACTGCTCCCATGCCCGGCGCGCTGTCGGCAAAGATATAGCCGCCACTTTGCTTGACGATTCCATACACGGTGGCGAGACCCAATCCGGTGCCCTTCCCTGCTTCCTTGGTGGTGAAGAATGGCTCAAAGACATGAGCCATCGTCGCGGCATCCATGCCGGTACCGGTGTCGCTCACCGACAGCTTTACGTATTTGCCGGCGGGGACGTCCACTCCAGAAAGATGCACGACCTCGTCGAAAGTAATATTCGCCGTTTCAATGGTGAGCAGGCCGCCTTTCGCCATGGCATCGCGAGCGTTGATGGCAAGGTTCATGATCACCTGGACCATCTGCCCGGAGTCCGCTTTCGTTTTCCAGAGTGCCGGATCGAGGACGACTTTCTGCTCAACGTCCTCTCCCAGCAGTCGCTGGAGCATCTTCTGGGTTTCCCGGACGAGCGAGTTTAAGTTGACGACCGTGGGCTGAAGCTCTTGCCTGCGGCTGAATGCGAGGAGTTGCGCAGTCAAAGAAGCGGCACGCTCTCCGGCCCTCTTAATGGTTTCGAGATGAGTTCGCATGGGGCCTTCAGAATTTGGGTTTGCGGAGAGCAATTCGCTGTAGCCGATAATCACACTGAGCAAATTATTGAAGTCGTGGGCGACGCTGCCCGAGAGTTGGCCGAGCGCCTCTAATTTCTGCGCATGGCGCAATTGCTCCTCTAGAGCGCGCCGGGCGGTCACGTCTTCGGCGATGATTTCGATGATGTCTCCCTGATCGGCGGCGTTCGAAATCCGGCGGCCGCTGGCGCGAACGTTAACGGGCTTTCCATCTTTGCGCTTCCAGGTAAACTCGAGGGCACTGAAGAAATCGGCGCGCGTTGGCTGTGCGCGAAAACCTGAGAGGTCGCCTGAGGGGTAAAGATCGCGGGAAATGACCAGAGAGAGCACTTCGGCCTGGGACTTGTAGGCCAACAGCTTCACGAGAGCTGGGTTCGCGTGTAAGAAGCGGTCTTGCGCAACGCTGATGGTTCCGATGCCGTAGGGAGCGTGTTCGATGAAGGCGCGCAACTCGTCTTCGGAACGGAGCAAGTCTTCTTTCGATTGCTTGTTATCGCTAAGGTCAAGGCCGATGGCTGCAAGATAGAGTTTGCCTTCTAATTCGACTCTCACGCCAGTGAAGTAAAAAGGAGCGGACTCGCCGCCCTGGAGCAGAAGATCGGCTTCGAGTTGGGCCGATCCGCGATCGAAAACTTCACGGCGAGCTTGCAAGGCTGCGTCTTTGTAGTGTTCGGCAATATTGCCAAGCAAGCTGACCTCGCCGAGCTCCCGGCGCGCGATCGATTGCGCATTCTTGTTCCAGCGCAGATTCTTTCCGGCTTCATCTTGCAGGATGAACACGCCGGGTAAGTTCTCGATTACGGCATCGGCCAAGGTCTTTTCGCGCAAGAGATCCTTTTCGGCTCGCCGGCGGCGTGCAACATTCACGATGAGAGCAAGAATGAGTACGGTTTCAAGAGCGCAGAGGACAATTGCCACAACTATAAGGTTTCGGTAGCGCTCCCAGACTGACGGTTCGCGGAACAACTCGACGGTCGATGGTGGTAGAAGGTCTTGGTTGATTTTCCATCGCTGAAGTTGGCGCCAGTCTACGGTATCTTCGGCGGAGTCATCCACGACGATCGGAATCTTGCCGGCGTTCTCCCCGTTCAAGACCGCGACGGCGAGATCGGCGATCTTTTTCCCGAGGACTCCAGAGTTGGTCATATGGCCACCGACTACGCCGTGCCCAATGTAGCTGGAATAGATTCCGTAAATGGGCACGCGAGCTTCGCGCGCGGTCATGTCGAGGACTTCTTCCGTCAAGAAAAATTGGCCAACTGCATCTTGAAAGAAGAAAGTGCTCAGGATGATGGTATGCGGAGGCAATCCGGCCACCTGGTTCAGGAGTTGATCGACGGAGAGTCCGGTCAAAAACGTAATCTCGACTTTGCCGGCGTAGGGTGAGAAGTCTTGTTTGAGTTGCTCGAGCCAGTAGTGTTCGAGGGGCGAGCTACCGACGATGACTGCGACGCGTTTTGTATCCGGCTGGAGGCGCAAGGCCAGATCCAGCGTTCGCGCGGGCTCGTCGGTGCTGGCAATTCCCGTAATTCGTACTTCTGTGGTGGCGGCAATATGGGCGAACTCATCGAGCCTTCGGGCGTTGAAAAGCGCCACCATGGGAGTTCCCGGGAAAAGGATTCTACCTTCTCCGACTAAAAACTGAACGGCCGCGTACGAAACAGGAACGACTAGATCTGGCGGGTGCTCTGAGTACTTGAGCTTCAGGAGTTTGACCATGTCCTGGGCGTGGGCGGACGCAGGAAAGCGTACGAGATCCAGATATTCGGTATAGAACTCCACGCGATCGCGCACCCGAAGCCTCAGTTGCGAACGCAGGGCACGATCAAACCCGGCGTAGATTCCTTCTTCGTTGTCGAAGGAGTAAAGGATCAGCACTCTTTTAGGGGGATTCCCGGGCTGCTGAGCGCATACGTGAATCGATAAAGCGAGGATCTGAAGGGCGGCGCACAAAGCCGCCAGTCTCGGGATGTTGATAGCCCGGAGCCACCAAGACGCGCCAAATCTCACTACGCCACCCTGCACTTTCGCGAATCAACCTGCTGCACGCGGACGGCGGTCTGACGGTTCCAAGCAACCAGATCAATCCGCCCTGGGGAGGGGTTTGGGGACGAATATTAGACTATTTCAGAGTTTCTGACCAATCCGGGCGTCGTCAATCCGCCCAATACGGAGCTTATCGAACTTCATAATCTAACCTCGGAACAAGTCCTACCCGTATAATGTGCACATCCGAAAACTCGCATATGTGTGCTTTTGTAAGCCGGAAAATCCTGTTGGTGGATGACGACGACGATCTACGGCGTGCCTACGCCGCTTACTTAACCGCCAACGGCTTCGTGGTCGAAGAAGCGGAAGACATGGCGGGCGCCCAGAAAACGTTCCGGGCGACTCGTCCGGACGTCGCGATTGTTGACTTTCGACTGCCTGACGGAACGGCGCTCGAACTTGTCGCCAGCTTCAAGCAACTCGAACCGACAGTTCCCATTGTCGTGCTGACTGGATTCGGCTCGATGGAGCTGGGCGTCTCGCTCATCCGGAGCGGAGCGGAGCAATGCCTTTCGAAACCGCTGGAGGCATCCGCTTTGCTGATGATCGTGCATAAGGTGCTGGAGAACTCGCGGAATCAGCAGAAGCAATTGGCCAACAGCGCCCGGCGGCGGCGCGTGGTGCTCGATCCATTTCTGGGAGAAAGCACGGCCATCCAGCGACTGGCGGAGGCGGCAGCGAAAGTAGCGAATAGCCAGAGCCCAGTTTTGATTCAGGGCGAGACCGGGACGGGAAAAGGAGTTCTGGCGACCTGGCTGCACGAGAACGGATCTCGCGCCGAAGAGCCCTTCGTCGATCTCAACTGCGCTGGCTTGACCCGCGAATTCCTTGAGTCCGAGCTGTTTGGCCACGAGAAGGGGGCGTTCACGGGCGCGATCAACGTCAAGCCCGGGCTGCTCGAAGTTGGTCATAGAGGCACGGTTTTTCTCGACGAGATTGGCGACATCGATCCCAATGTTCAGCCCAAGCTGCTGAAGGTACTCGAGGAAAAAAAGTTTCGGCGCATGGGAGACGTCCGCGACCGTTTCATTGATGTCCGCTTGATTGCCGCCACGCATCAGGATCTGCGGCATCTGATCGAGACGAAGGCGTTTCGCGGCGACCTTTACTTCCGGATCAGCACAGTGCCGCTGGCCATTCCTCCGCTGCGCGAACGGCAGGATGACATACCCCATATTGCACAGGCCCTGCTGGTGAGGATTTGCTCAGATATGGCCCGGCCGCGGGCTGAACTGTCAGCCCAAACTGTCGAGCGATTGCGGTCGTACTACTGGCCGGGGAATATTCGGGAGCTCCGTAATGTACTGGAGCGAGCGCTCCTGTTTACGGATCGATTAGTGTTGGAACCAAACGACCTGGCCTTTGAGCCACAATCGAAAATGCAGGCGAATTCCTACAAGCCCGATTGGACTCTTGAAGAACTGGAACGCTTCCATATCTCGTCTGCCTTTTCGGAAGAGGGGCAGAATGTTGAGAAGACTGCGATCCGGCTGGGGATCGCCAAGAGCACGCTCTATCAGAAGCTCAAGCTGTTGAATCTGACCTGATCCACGCCACCGGATTCGTTCGATTTCCAGAAACCGCTCCGAAACTCAGAAAACCTCCTGGTTGTTAGCGATTCGTCACGCCTCAAGACCCTCAAAAATCCCACGATTTCAATGCCTTACGAGTTGGGAGGCTTTCCGGGCGTTTGGCATTGGCGTTGCAATAACAAGAACGGATCGAAACTTCAGCTCTCCCCCAAGAAACAAAACATTTTAAGAGGTCAAGCAATGCCCAAGAAGGTTCTGCTCGTAGATGATTCGTCAACGACGCTGATGATGGAAGAGATGATCTTGAAACAACGAACGACCTACGACTGCGTCATGGCCAAAGATGGCCTGGATGCCATCTCGCGCGCTGTGGTCGAGGCGCCCGATCTTGTTCTGATGGATGTGGTGATGCCGCGGCTGAACGGGTTCGAGGCCTGTAAGCGCATGCGCCTGGAGGAATCGCTTCGGGAAACGCCCATCATTCTGGTCACGACTCGCGGGGAAGAAGAATACGTGGAAGCGGGCTTCCAGAGCGGCTGCAATGACTACATCACCAAACCGATCAACAGCTTTGAACTGGTCACGCTGCTGCAGAGCTATCTCGGAGAGTAATTCCATCCCAGGAGGGATTTTTGGACGCCGGCATGAGCAATTCTTTCAACAACCCCGGAACCGAGTCTCATGGACGCACGCTGGACATCGGCGATCAAGCGAAGATCTACGCCGCGCGCATGCGACTGCAGAATGCGGTGGATCAGGCGGATGCACTCGACGGCATTCGCGAAATCGCCGGGAACCTCATTGGGACGGAAGAAGTAGCGGTCTTCAAGGTTGACAAGAAGCGTTCGGAGCTGTGGCTCTACTGGTCCTTCGGAATCGACCCCAATAAGCATTCGGTTCTCGAGGTGGGCCGCGAACCGAGACTGAAACAGGTGCTAAGCGGCAAACCGGTGTACCGGATGCGTTTGTCTCACGAGAACCTACTCTCGTCCGATGATCCGGTAAACGCTCTGATCCCGATTCTGGTGGACGGGACCGCCGTGGCGGTGATCGTGCTGTTTCGCTTGTTTCCGCACAAGTCGGGCCTTGAAGCAGTGGATCACGAGATTTGCGACGTGCTGTCGAACTGTGGTGGACGAGCCACTGAACCTTATCGCACGCGCTAATCGCGAAGAAAGAATAGAGACATGAATTCCAAGTCGAAGTCGCAAACTTTTAATCCGGCCGTGTTGCCGATGGAGTATCTACCCCGCATTCCGTATGCCTTTGATGACAAGCACACGCGTCACTACTTGATTCCGGGGAAGATCTTCGTGGCGGCACAGCCTTTTGCGATCAGCACAATCCTTGGGTCCGGCGTCGCGCTTTGCCTCTGGGATAGAGAACGCGGCATTGGAGGAGCGAATCACGTCATGCTGCCAGAAGGGCCGGAGGATAGCGAGAATGCCACCCGCTACGCGAACGTGGCCAATCCGGCATTGTTGCAGAAATTGTTGGGCCTGGGCGCAGAAGCCAAATCGCTGGAAGCCAAGATTTTCGGAGGCTCGCTGCCGAACGTCACCTTCGGGAACGAAAAGAATCATCTGGGAGACCTCAACGTGAAGGCCGTCACTCATTTCCTCGGCATGAACGGCATTCGACTGGCGCACAGCGAGGTCGGGGGAACTCGCGGTCGCAAATTGATCTTCCACACGGACGATGGGCGCTACTGGTCGGAGCAGATTTGATGGAAGCGGTACGTCAAAAGGCGAATCACGAGTTTTTGGGCGGCGACACCGCACCCAGTGTTTCGAAGTCGCCGAGCGTGGGTGACCGCCAGCGAGTGTACCTGCTGCCGGGGGAATTGCATGCCAGCGCGGAGCCGTATCAGATCAAGACGATTCTGGGGTCGTGCGTTTCGATCTGTCTGTGGGATAAGCGGCGTGGGGCAGGCGGGATGAATCATTTTCTGTTGCCAGCTTCGCGCGAGGGCGAACCGGCCTCGCAACGATTCGCCGATGTCGCGACGCGGGTGCTGCTCGAACGGTTGCGAGCGCTCGGCTGTCGTCCGCCGAATCTTCGGGCCAAGGTGTTTGGTGGGGCTGCGATTTTTCAAACGAGGAGCCGTTACATCAACAGCCTGGGCGCGCAGAACGTGGCAGCCGCCTTGTGGCTGATGAAAGAAGCGGGGATACCCGTCATTGCGCAGGAAACCGGCGGAGCCCAAGGCCGGAAAATCATATTCAACACGGACGACGGCGTCGCCTGGGCCCAAAGAATCTAGTTTATGAAAGCGAACCATGGATTTTGATCGCGAAAAAGTCGTCGCTGCGTTTCGGGCTGAGTCCGAAGAAGGCCTCGAACGGAGTGAGCAGCTTCTGATTGCCGCGGAGGCCGATCCGGGCAATCTGGAGTTGCTGGACGAAATATTCCGCGTCGCTCACACGATCAAAGGAAACGCTTCTGCGCTGGAACTTCCGGAACTAGCCGGTCTTGCGCATGTGATGGAAGATCTTCTCGAAGCGGTGCGCGCGCATGAACTCGCGATTTCGCGCGAGGTGATTTCTCTTCTGTTGCAGGGAGTGGACGCGCTTCGCGCTCTGATTCCCGCAGCAGCGGAAGGAAACGACCACCTCAGCCCTTCGCAACAGGAGTTAAAGAAGAAGATGGCGACTTATGCCGCCGGTCATCAGACACCGGCGGACGAGATCGCTACTTCTGACCAAACGTCCTCCCCCGACGAAGCGCCCTCCCCCAGTGCGGTTCCGGGCTCAGCCCCCCAGGGAACCCGGAACCGCACACTTCGTGTGGACATTGAAAAACTCGATCAGATGCTGAACCTGACGGGCGAGATTGCGATCGCGCAGGGGCAGTTGCGCCGGATGATCGAAGAATTGAAGACCAACGAGGGACGCAAACTTCTCGAGCTACAGCGCGAGGCAGAGCGCCTGCAGAAGAACTTGCAGGAGCAGGTCATGGGCGTGCGGCTGGTTCCCGTGGGCCCGTTGTTCCAGCAGTTCGCCCGTTCCGTTCGGGACATTTCTCAGAGCCACGGCAAACTGGCGCGGCTCAACATCGTGGGCGCCGACGTGGAAGTGGATACTCGCGTCCTCGAGCACCTGAAAGATCCCCTGCTTCACATGATCCGGAACGCGATCGACCACGGCATCGAGTCGCCGAAGGTGCGCCAGGCGAAAGGCAAGAAGCCGAACGGAATGCTCAAGCTCACGGCGTCTCACAAGGCTGGGAACATCCTGATTGAGCTCTCTGACGACGGGGCGGGATTTGACCGACAGCGGATTCTTGCGAAAGCACGTTCACTGAGTCTGCTGCCCGAGGGCGACAAGATCAGCGATCAGGATCTGCTGAACCTGGTATTCAAAGCCGGCTTCTCCACGGCGGAGGAAGTTACGGACTTATCCGGACGCGGCGTGGGCATGGACGTAGTGCGCCGCAACATCGAAATGCTGCGCGGCAATATCGACATTCAGAGTGTGGAAGGTGAAGGAACGACAATCACGATCCGCCTGCCGCTGACGCTCGCGATTATTGACGGTTTTTCGGTCGTCGCCAACGACGAAACGTATGTGATCCCGCTGGAGATGATCAGCGAGTGCGTGGAACTGCCGGCGGATCAAATCTCCCGTGAGCAGGTGGGTGTCATCAATTTGCGGGGCCAGCCGTTGCCATATGTCCGGTTACGAGAAGTATTCGGAGCACCGGATGATCTTCCTAAGCGCGAAAACATTGTCGTGGTTCACCGGGAAAGTGGGCAGGCTGGAATCGCCGTTGAAACTTTGCTGGGTGAGTGCCAGGCAATCATCAAGCCCCTCAACCGGATCTTCCGGGACGTGCCGGGCGTTTCGGGATCGACCATTCTCGACAGCGGGCGGGTTGCGCTGATTCTTGATGTAAGCACTTTGCTGCGCGAGATGGTTGCGGAACAAGCGCAGACAGTGAACTGATGCGGAAGATTTTGGGGCCCTTGAAGTTCTGGGCTCATTTCAAACGAATTCGATTGTGAAAGGGATAAACGTATGTTGAAGAAGTCCTCCATTGCAAAACGACTCGGCCTCGGGTTCGGAGTCGTGCTTTTTCTGCTCCTGGTGATTGCCGTTGCCGGTTACTGGG
>Ga0070730_10004657_pt1 | contig 11952 bp, 7 predicted proteins | sample Coa_R1_3_FD_66447 | JGI IMG/M metagenome (GOLD analysis project Ga0070730, IMG submission 66447) | Surface soil microbial communities from Centralia Pennsylvania, which are recovering from an underground coalmine fire - Coalmine... | ecosystem: Environmental > Terrestrial > Soil > Unclassified ... | reverse complement strand
TGCGTTCGTCATAGTAGGGAATGCCGGAAGGATCAGGCGTCAAATTGGCGCTGGCCACGTCACCCCACGCCCCTTTGAAAGGCATGCCGCCGGCGAAAAACATATTAGGCAGATCTTCCTCATTTTGACGCGGCGTGTGGCAATACGTGCATGCTGCTGCTGCCACCAAATAGGCGCCGCGCTTCTGCGGTGTCGAGAGATCCGGCGCGAAATCTCGAGGCCGTGGCGGGAGCGCCTTCATTCGTGCGATCACCGCTTTGGGAATTTCGGACTTCGGCCAGGCATTATGCAACGGCGGAAGAGCCCGCACATAAACGATGATCGAAGCAAGGTCCTCGTCGGAGAGCTTCGAGAACTGAAGGTAAGGCATCTCGATGTACAGTGTACGGCCGTCGTGTCCAATGCCCTGGGTGAGAGCGCGGTAGAAATCCTCGTCGGTCCACGTTCCTGCACCGGTCTCACGATCCGGCGTAATGTTGGGAAACGTGAGGCGAAACCCCGGATTCAGTACTCTGCCACCACCTAAGCGGCCGTACGCCGGCAGACCCCCAGGCGAATTTTGCCAGTCGCGTTCAGAATGGCAGTGGAAGCAGATAGCCACCGCATTCGCAAGATATTTGCCGCGCTCGAGGCGAGTTTGAGTCCTTTCCAATGGAAATCGCAGCGGCGGCTGACCACAACCGGACAACAGCAAAAGCAATGCAGTGACGGATGGGCAAAAGCGCGAGATGATCATTGTGCCTTTTTGAGAATAGCCGAGGTCGTGCAGTTGTCGCTGCGATACCGGTTCGTCTAGTCAGCCGGGACGCGAAGTCCGGTTCAAGGAAGTGCTGATGAGCGCATCGAGAGAGGCCCGGCGCTATTTCTTCTTCATCGGTTCGTTCCGGATTTGCTCAGCAGCCATCTTTTTCGCCACATCCAGCGCCTCATCGGCGGGAACTTTGACGTCGGGCTCGACGCCCGTTCCTTCCCAGTTGGTTTTCGAGATGGGGTTCACTGCTTTCGCGAATGGCAGTCCGATCATGAAGTGATCGTCGACTCGATGACCGGAAACCGGGTGCGCGCCGCCACCCGTGGTCTCCCCGATGATCATCGCGCGCTTCAAATTTTTAAGGTTGTAGCTGAACTCCTCCGCGCCCGAAAATGTCCGTTTCGAGGTCAGTACGAAAACCGGCTTACCACTGAGCCTTTTCCCTGGAACATAGGGCAGTGTCCAGTATTGAGTTGTGCTGTCCTTCTTGCGGTCGTACAGATCGTTCAGATGCGTGGGCTCGTCGAAGAGGTATGTGGTGATGAAGGCAATCATCTTGGGATCACCACCACCGTTGCTGCGCAGATCGAAGATGATGGCGTCCACGTTGCCGAGGAAGTTCATGGCGGCCACCGCCGTCGGACCACAGATTTCCGGATCTAGAAAAGCGTTGAATTTCAAATAGCCGATGTTAGACGGAAGACGCTCTACTTTCTCAAAGGCACAGTTGTCGCGATCCAGCTCTGTTCGCCTCCGCGCTTTATCGTCGGGAGTCGGCTTGGGATCCCCCTTCGGTAAAACCTCCGGGGAAAACATGACGTGCAGGTGCCTGTCGTGGCTGATCTGCTGCAAGTCCTCGGTGAGCTTCGTGGCGAAGGCTTCACCATCGGTGACGGCGTCGTACGCGCTTTTCGCCTGCCGCTCCCGCAAGGCCACTTCCATCTTCTTGGCGGTTTCCGGATAGACATAGAACTCATTCAGGTTCGCCACCACTCCGTCGATCACGCGAGGCCGGGTGGCGGCATCGATCTTTATGTTCATGTCGGCCGCCGTCATGCCGGGAGGGATCGCGCGCAGGCTGAAACTTGAAACCACGGCGGGATCGGCATCGCTCACATCGATCTTTCCGACCGCAGTAGTCGGGCTCGCCTTTTCCTTGACACGAAATTCGATGTGCAGGCGTTCGCTCTTGTCGATGCCAAACAATTCGAATCCTCCGGTCTGATCCCGGAATGCGATGGTTTCATCCACTGCACCTTTGGGTTCGTATTTCGCGATGTAAGTCTGGATGCGGGCCCGGTCACCGCTGTTGAAGGCATCCAGCCAGGCTTGCAAGGTATGTCCGGCGGGTGTATCGGGGATGGCGGGGATCTGAGGCCAAGCGTATGCCGAACTAGCAAGGAGGATGGAAATCGATCTCAGCAGCATACCTCAGACTTTACTACCAAGCGAGACTGCGGGCATCATGGCAACGAGGCGTCTTCCACCCCCGTGCATTTGCCTAAGCCGTTTTTCAGGAGACAGTTCGTACGATGGTGCCCTCTCGATGTCAGAGTCGGCTCAAGTTGCGAAAACCCTGTATCTGAGATGTCATTAACATCCAGGTTGATCGCCATGCTGCGCATTACCCGCCTCTGCGCAATCAACCATTAGCGGCACCGCAGAGAACGAGGGCCGGTTTTGGTCGTCGAACTAGGCCTCATGAATCGCCCGGGCCACTCGGTTCGCCGATCGGGTCGCCGCCTCTTGACCCCAACTCAAATTGTCGCAGTACGCCCCGGCGAAATAGACGCGGCCCACCGGCTCCGTTGCGACCGGCCAGAATTTGCGGAGTTCACCGGGGCGGTAGTTCCTGGCCTCGCAGGTCATAGCCCAGGGTTCTCGTGACCAATCGAGCACCGTTGCGTGCTCAATGTCCTCGGATTTGCCGGGGTAGTGTCGTCGGAACGCCGAGAGCGCCTGTTTGACGGTGACGCTTCCTTGTGCGGTGCCGATGAGCAACCCGCGCTCGGTGGGAACATCATCGCCCGTGGCCCATACCGAGTCGAATAACCGATCGTGAAAATCCATGCTGGGGCTGAGTCCGTCCCGTTTCCAGAACTTCGTGCGCGACTGGAAAATCGGCCTCGACTCCACCGTGTATGGCACGTTGTAGATCGTGAACTGCTTCAGCTCCGGCCATGCGGGCGTCGCCGGAATTTGCCGCAGCATTACGGCGGACATGCAGCAGACCAGGTAATCGGCCTCCAGTGTTTTCTCGCGGCCGTTTTCCTTGTAGGTTACGCACGCACCCGTGTCACCGTGACGAATTGCAGTAATGGGGCAGTTCTTCCGAACGCGATCACTGAGTTTCTCCGCAAATGCGTCGGGCAGTCTCTGGTTCCCTCCTTTCAGGCGATACACTTCACGGGGCCATAGCGGCACGCCGCGCAACCGGAGAATCGCTGCCTTCCATATAACGTGCAGGGCGGAGTTTTCGGAATCGCCGATCCACTCTATGGCGACTGCTGAGGCTCCGTCCTTTTTCAAAAGTTCCGCGACCGATACGCCATCGAGGTTGTCCAACCCGATGCCGAATGGCTGGTACTCATCACGGAAGCTGTCCATGTACGGCCAGAAATACAGGTTCGGCAATTCCCACCACTCGTGCTGCTGCAGGAACCTAACCTCACGGCGGTTGAATCCAAATCCAACGAGGATCGCCGGATCCCGAAGCTGCTCTTCAGTAAACATGCGCCCGTTGAACCACTGCAACAAGTGGTCGAGGTGCGGATAACGCAGAGCGGTTAAATTGAATTCCCTGACGTATCCCCAGTACAAGTCGTATCCGGGCTTGGTGAAATGTTGCGCGCCGCCATCCGCATAGAGCCCATCAGCCAGGCCTTCACGGACCGTGCGTACATGGCCTCCAGTGTTGCTCGAAGCTTCGAGCACAGTCACTTCGTGGCCACGCTTCATCAATTCATACGCACAACACAACCCGGCAATCCCCCCTCCACCGACGATCACGCGTTTGGGTGTACGCGCCTGGCTATAAGCGACAGGATGGGTAACATCCGCCAAAAGCGTGGCAAGCTTTAAAGCATCTCGACGCCGCATCGGCCGGTATTCTATCATTTTCGAATATTTCGACTGCCGTTCCGACAATCAATGGATAGTGCAGAACAGAAGCGCGGATTGGGACGACGAAGAATCCCAGGATGTCGGGTTGTGTTCCTGAAGTTCTGACCTCTGCGAGCCTCGTCTCCGAGACTTTCAAGCCGGCGCACTTCGAGGAGATCAAAATGTGCCACTACCAACCGGTCGCATCAAAGCCAGCCACCCAGTTCGTTCCCATGGTGCCGCTGTTGTTCAGATTGAAACCATCGAACATGGTATCGGCGGCTACGGCCACCACCAGCCAATACTGGGTACCGGAGGTCAGGCTCAACGGTGAACGGGGGATGATGGGCTGAAGCGTGCAACAAGTGCCCAGGAGGAGGCACTAATCGTCGCGGCCAACCGCGAGAAGCCACGCCGTGGCCGCCGCTCCGGTTCTGCGATATTGCAGTTCAATGCAGACGACGCGCGATCCACTTAATTCATCGATCCGTTGAATCGGGCCTCATCCGCTTCTCTTCCTGTTCCGCGGTCCTTCGTTTCAGCCTCTGAAATGTTTCAAGCTCTTTGCGAGCCTGATCCATCTGACCTTGCTCTTTATAGAGGCCAAAGAGCAAATAGTGCGCTTCCTGCTGATCCGAGTCCGAGGCAATAACAGACTGAAGCGTCTTCATGGCCAGCGCCGTTTTTCCCTGGGCTTGATAAGTCTTGGCCAAGTCGAGCTGAGCCCCGGTAAGCCCCGGCTGGATGGTCAACGCCTTCAACAAGGATTGTTGGGCGCGGTCCACGTTGTTCTGCTGCAGATAGACATCGCCGATCCAATAGTATGTCAGGGGGTCGTCGGTGATCCGGAGCTCCTGATTAAACTCGCCGAGCGCCTCATCGAGCCGCCCGACTTCGCGATAGAGCGTTCCAAGAGCGTAATGCAGGCCGGCCGCCTCAGGCTTCCGCGCGATAGCCTTCTTATATTCATTGATCGCAGCCGGGGCCAAGCCTCGCTCTCGAAGCATCTCCGCTTCCAGCTGAAATGTGCGGTAGGAGTCGGGCGCAATCGTCGTCAGCCTGGCGAATGCATTGGAAGCAACATACTCAGCAGCCTTCCCTTTGTAGTACAGGGCTTCGGGACTGTCCGGTTGTATCTCAGCCCAGTGGCTGAGCACAACGAGCGCCTTGTCGGCCTGATGCTCCCGCAAGTATGCCAGCCCGAGGTGGGCGGCGACGTCCGGATCGTCCTTCTTCCTCTGGTAAGCCTTCTCGAGCAGCGGGATCGCGCGCTGCAGCTGGCCGGTGTCGAAGTAGCTCAAGGCCAGGAGCACCTCCGTTTCATCCAGACGAGGGTCGAGCTCGAGAGCCTTCCGAAATTCCTGAATGGCGCGCGGATAACCGCCCTGCATGTATATGGCGTAGCCGAGATCGGAATGACCTTGGGCCGATTGGGGATCGAGCTGAACCACCCGCTCGTAGATTTTTTGGGCGCGATCGAATTGTTGATCGCGCAGCGCGGCCTGGCCCTTGGACGAGAGTTCGGACACGGTGGGGGATTGTGCTATCGCAGACTTTTCACAGCCGCGGGTCGCCCAAGTCAGCACTATGGACAGGAAGACAAACCCTCGGACGCTAGATCGGTATCTAATTAGCATTCTCCGACAAACACTCGACTGACTCCTTAGAGCCGAACGTTGACCTTGACGCGATGAGGCGCGTTGAGCTGATAAGGGTCTTTGCGGTCCGGGTCGCGAGCATCGGGCTGGACGTTGCCATCTTCATCCGTTGCGCGCACATCCAGCGTATACTGACCCGAACTCGGGATGTGCCACTCGAAACTCCAGGGGGTCCAAGCCATCGCAACAGGTATTGTTTGAAGGTTGGCCCGCTGCCAATCGCCAAGGCCATTGACGCGTACCTGCACTTCCGCAATCTTTCGCTCGCCAGCCCATGCGAGCCCCTCGACCCGATAGGTGCCCGAGCGAATTTCTTCACCTTCCGAGGGGCGGATCATCTTCGAGCTGACCAACATGCGGGCGATCGGCTGCCGCTCGCCGTTGCCGCGCACCGATACATATTCCTCCTGCTGAAAGTATCCGGCAAAAGGTTCTTTGAGCACCTCGATGCGATTCAACCACTTCACCGAATCCATACCGTACCAGCCCGAAACCAGCGCACGTACAGGAAAACCATGAGCCGCCGGTAAGGGATCGCCGTTCATTTCATAGGCCAACAGCGTGGCGGGTGCCATCGCCTTCTCGATCGGAATGGCACGGGCAAAATGAGTACCCGGCGGGATGTGCTCGCCATCGCCGGAATCGGCTCCATGGAGAACGACGGCGGTGGCTCCCGGCCCGACGTCAGCCTGTTTCAGCAGCGCCGCCAGAGGAACGCCCGACCACAAGGAAGTGCCCACGAGAGTGCCACCAGGTGGATTGCCGGCGCACTCGAGCGTAACCGCTTGGCGCACCGAAGGCATCAGTAAGAGGTCAGCATAAGAGAGTCTTACCGGTTTCGAAACGAGTCCGGTCACATCGAGGGCCCAGGTTTCGTCATTGAGCTTGGGCGCTGCGAAATGGTTACGAACGAAGAAGTCGGCGTTTCGGGTGGAGTCCGAAGCTTGGCGGCGAGTCTCGGAAGCGCTCAGGGAACGGGCTGTCAGGCCACCGAGCGCGAATGCTCGCAGCAAAAATTCTCGCCGTCTCCATCCCGGCCGGCCCGCTTTCGTTAAACGCTCGTACCTCACCTCGAAATCCGTTGGCAGTTCAACGCTATCCATTTTCGTCTTCCCAAGTCAACTTCGTACTCGTCCAACCAAGACTGGGTTCTCTATCGAATTCCACCCTGCGAGAACTACGTTTCAAGTTCAAACTCCAGCCAGGAAATCGAATGCTTCGGGAAACGATAGTCTAACTGGCTGCCTCTGACCTCAAAATTCAATTGACGAGTGCTGACGGCAGCAGGGTTCGCGAATGTGTTCTGAGCATCCGGACCGGCGCCGGCGATGATATAGGCCCGTGTCCCCCGGGCTTGTGCGCCGTCCAGGCGCAGGGTTCCCACCACGTCAGCGTCCCTGTGCCGATTGACGACTGCGAGAGTCACGCGCCGCTCGGCTTCGTGATAAGTGGCCGAAGCGTCGAGGTAAGCGTGAGGACCGAAATGCCGGGTTTCGAAGGTCGGAGACTCGACGCGGACATCCAGTGCGACTTTGCCCGAACGGTTGGCGTAAAGCTCGAGAGGAAAGTAAATCGTCCGCAGGAGCAGCCCCGAAGCGGTAGTATAGATCGGCGCCAGCGCGTTAACCAACTGCGCGAGATTGGCAATCCGCACCGTTTGGCAACAGCGTTGCAATGTGTTCAGGGCCGTGGCCACCCAAAGGGCGTCGCGGAGATTATAAGAGAACTCGTCTTTGTGGATGCCACCGCGCTTGTGGCCGTCAGCGAGGTTATAAACGATGTTCCATTCATCCAAAGCTACGGCGACCGGCGGGGATTTTCGGGCCGCGGCGGACACGGCCTCCGCCGTTCGGCCCGCATTGCGGATCAGCGCCTCCATCCCGGCCACGGAGCCCATGATTTCGTAATATTCCTTCAACTCATCGATCTCCGCATAGTAATGCTCGGAGATGAAGTCGACGTGGGAAACCAACGCTTCGAGCACCGGCTTGTCCCAGTCCGACTCTCCACTGCCGCAGGCGACCAGCTTGATGCTAGGATCCACCCACTTCATAACTTTGGCGAATTCGACCGCTGCTTTGGTGTACTCCCCGACGTCCTTCCGGCCAATCTGCCAGTCACCGAAGATTTCGTTGCCCAGCCCCCAGAGCCTCACACCGTACGGCTTCGCATGACCGCCTTGCCGGCGCAGGTCGGAAAGGCGGGTGCCGCCTTCATGGTTGCAGTACTCCACCCAACCTGCCGCCTCATCCAGGGTCCCCGATCCCATATTGACGCAGAGATATGGCTCAGCACCGAGCTTCCGGCACGTGGCGATAAATTCGTCGGTGCCGAAGCGATTCGATTCGCGCTGGAACCAGGCGAGGTTGAAACGCGCGGGGCGCGAGTCCCGGGCGCCCACGCCGTCCTGCCAATGGTACCCCGAAGCAAAGTTCCCGCCCGGCCAGCGCAGTTGTGTCACACCAAGCCGGCGCGCCGCAGCAAGAACGTCCTTGCGGTTTCCCTCGCTGTCGGAAAGCGACGATCCCTCATCGTAGATTCCTTCGTACACACAGCGGCCGAGATGTTCAAGAAAATGTCCGTAGAGAAAGGGATCAATGGTTCCCAGGCGCAATTCGAGATTAATCCGGAGTTTGGCGTGGAGCGGCGGCTCGGGGCTCTCTTGGGAGAAAGCCCGCGCCGTGCGTCGGGCCAATGGCGACGCCAGTGTAGCGCCGAGGGCTCCGAGACCTTGAATGATTCCTCGCCGCGTGCATTCGCCTAACCTGACGTTCCACTGAGATTCCGGGACGACCTTCATGGAGGCACATTCTTCCAGGTTCAAAAGCCGGCCGTTCCTCACAGCCAACAACATCCAAAGGTGAGTGAAATTCCGAATTCACCCACGGGACGCAAAACCTCCTGCGCAACTTCATGGCCGTGCTCTAGGGCGGAGTCAGCGTTGCATCCAACTCGTGGGCCAGTCTGAATTCGTCGGCCGCGGCTTGAAATTCTGCTTGTTTCTTAAGAACGAGTCCCAGGTTATAGTGGGCCTCGGCAGAATTTGGCCGCAAACGCAGTGATTGGCGAAACTCAACCTCCGCGCCCTTCGTTTCACCCGACGCGAGCAAAGCCAACCCCAAATTATTATGCGCCTCCGTGCGATCGGGGTACACCTTGACCGCCTCTCTAAACTGTCGGATCGCACCCTCGAGATCCTGGGCTTGAATTAGAGCCAGCCCGAAATTCAGGCGTGCGTCAAAGTAATCGGCTTTCAGCGCAAGCGCTTCGCGGTACTCCCGAATGGCGGGCTTGATCTGGCCCAACCTGGCCTCAGCCAAGCCGCGGTTATAGTGTGCCTCGGCAAAGTCCGGCGCAACGGCCACTGCGTTATCGAATTCCTTCAGACCACCGCGCATATCACCGAGCTCCCAGAGAATTCTCCCTAAGCTGATGAGCGCCTCCGGATAATCCGGTTTTAGTTCAACTGCTTTCTCAAGGCTGGTACGGGCTTGCGGCAAGTCGCCCTTCTGTTCGAAAGCGAGTCCCTGCAAATAGTAAACAACAGGATTGCTATTCCAAAAATCCATGGCGGATGTGAGATCGGCCAGCGCCGCATCGGGCTCATGGTTTTCAATGCGAGTGGAAGCCGACAAAGTCAGACTCTTTGCTTGCGCAAGTTTTTCGCGGAATTGAATCAGACCCGCCAGCGGTTCCATTTCCCTTTTTGCCTGCTCCTGCTGACCTTTCTCGCGGAGCATTACGGCGCGATTATAGAGCGCCTGTTCAAAATCCGGCTTGAGTTGAATCGCGATCCCCAGTTCCTGGAAAGCCTGCTCCTGGCGGCCTAGCGAACGCAGAACGAGCGCAAGGCGGTAATGCGCCTCAGGATCGTTCGGCAGAAGCCGCACCGCCGTCGTCGATTCGGAAAGAGCTTCATCCTGATGGCCGAGCCGTCGCAGAACGACCCCGAGGCGCTCGTGCGCCTGTCCGAATTCGGGGCGCGCGCGAATGGCCTTGCGAAATTCGCCAGCCGCCGCCTCCGGTTTGCCCTCTTGTTCGAGAACGAGCCCCAGATTGTAGTGGGTCTTTTCATCCTGTGGATTCAGCTTGGACGCGTACGCCAATTCCGTTCGAGCGCCGGTGAGATCCTCATTCTCAACCAGCGCCAACCCCAGAGTGAGGTGGATTACGGAAGAGTTCGGACGAAGGTGAGCGGCCGCCTGAAAGAATCTGATGGCCTCCTTCAGTTGGCCAATCTTTTGAAGCGTGACCCCCAGGTTGAAGGACGCGTCCGGATAATCCGGTGCGAGCTCAATCGCTTTGCGGAATTCCTCGATCGCCGCGGCGGGCTCTCCTTTTTGAGCAAGGGCAATACCCTGGCGGTTTAGTTGAACCGCGAGACTGTTTTTGTCGGAAGGCCCTGCCTGCGCCCTGAGGAATACGGTGGCGGCCGCCAGTCCTACCGTGAGGTTGAGGATTTTGCCCGCCCTGAGGCGCCGGCGGCATTGGACCCGCGGCGCCGGCAGGCATGCAAGCTTCTCGCTCTTCCTCATATCCGGTTCCCAATGCGATTTTAAACCGAAGGAGACGACACGGCCCACCAAGCCTCGCGTCGACTTCCCCGCCCTTGGGCTTCCCCGCCAGAATAAGCGAGCTCGACGGCCCTCTCTCAAAATGCTAATTTCAGCGCCATCTGGATAATACGTGGGTCGCGAGCAGACGTCACATCACCGAAGGTACTGGAATTAACGTTGCCCTGAGGAGTCATAAACTGCGCATGGTTAAAGGCATTGAAGAACTCGGCGCGATATTCGAGATCAACTTTTTCCTTGAATCGCACCGCCTTGTGTAGCGCCAGGTCGAAGTTGTTGATCCCCGGCCCATAGAAGAAGCGGCGCGCCGAGTTACCCGGTATTCCAACGATTTCAGGCGAAAAGGGGCTGGTACCGAAGTATTGATGGGTTGCGCTGGCTCGAGGGTCAAACTTCTGGATAGGCTGGTCGTTGTAGTTTGGATAGTCAAGGCCGCTACAGCCACACAGCGAGCCATCGTCGGTTTCGCATGGTGACTGGGATGCCCGTTGCGAAGCGGGTGATACCAGAGAGCGACCACCCTCCGATCAATGTCTTACCCAGGTTGGATGAGGTCAGCCTCCCAAACGGAAGGTCCCACATGTAGCTCATCACAAAATTGTGCGGGACGTCGAAAGAAGAAATCGCCCGGCTCAGCCTCTCATTAAAGGGGTTAACCATCTCATTGAGAGCTGAATCGTTATCGATCGATTTTGACCATGTGTATGCGCCCAGCAGCCGTACGTCGCCCACCCTCTTCTCAAACGTGACCTGTAGGGCGTTGTACACCGAATTGGCGATTGTCGATGTGAAGTCGTTATTCGAGAAGTCAAGGCGGCCCTGGCTTAGAGCCCGCCCGGAAGTAACAGAGTAAGGGCGTGTCCCGTATTGGAAATGGCCGTTGGGGAGGGTGTAGATGCTATCTTCGCCGAATGGTCCGCATCCAGGTGTCGCCAGGCACAGGGCCGCATTGCCCGGATTGGATTCCCGCTGGACGATCAGGTGGTGTCCCTGGGTTCCTACGTAAGCAATGGTCAATAGACTTGAACTGGCAATCTGGCGCTGAATGCTGAAATCATAGTGGTGTGAGTAAGGGGTCTTAGCTTGGTAGTCAAATCCGGGGGAACCCCCAATTGGCAGAAACTGAGCGAAGTTTATCGTTGCCGGGTTATTATCGAACGGAAAACGCTGGCCGGGATCGTTGCTGCTGCGGCGAGCCTTAAAGGGCAAATCAAGATACACCTGGCTAGCGTTGAAGTAAAGATTCGCGGGCGCGTCACCCACCTCGTAGAACTGAGTCAGGCCTTCCAGGGTTGTGTAAAACATCCCGTAGGAGGCCCGGATGCTGGTTTTCCCAGGCCCGCCGAAGATTTTGCCCATTACGCCCTGGGTAAAACCAGGAGAATACGCAAGACCCACTCGAGGAGCGAAATCATTGTAACGGTCAGGGGCGAGGCCAGGAGGAACTCCGGGGTCTCCGGGGCATAGCAACCCTTCCGGGGCGGTAGGAAACAGAACCGATTGCACGCCGAAATGAAGCGCCTGAATGGCGCACCCGCTCTTAGGTCCGCTGTCTCTGAACCACTGGCTGAATTCCCATCGTAAGCCGTAATTCAGCGTCAAGTTTGATCTCAACTTGAAACTGTCCTGGACGTAGAGCCCGTCACCCCACGATCGCCCGTCGAAGTGCGAACGCCCCGCCTGATTGTAATTATCCGGAGCGCCAATCAGGTAATCGGCAAAATCACTGCCGGTCTCGCCCCCAGCGAAAGTGTAGGCTCCGTTCTGGGGACGGCCCCGCACGTTGAACTGGAGCTGCCGAATTTCCCCGCCGAGCTTGAGCGTGTGCCTCCCACGGACCATGGAAAAGTTATCGGCTGCCTGGTAC
>Ga0070730_10004656_pt1 | contig 11955 bp, 8 predicted proteins | sample Coa_R1_3_FD_66447 | JGI IMG/M metagenome (GOLD analysis project Ga0070730, IMG submission 66447) | Surface soil microbial communities from Centralia Pennsylvania, which are recovering from an underground coalmine fire - Coalmine... | ecosystem: Environmental > Terrestrial > Soil > Unclassified ... | reverse complement strand
CCCGACCCGGACTCGTACAGAGCGCGCAACTTCGTGGGCTCCCCCGACCCGTATGAGTTCAGTCCGCGACTGCAAAAGGGCTTCCCGCCTTAGTACGTCATCAGATAGCGCTCGAGCTCCCACGGCGTGACCTGGATACGGTATTCGCTCCACTCGGCGCGCTTGGCTTCCATGAACCACTCGCACACGTGCGCGCCCAGCGCGGTCTGAATCACGTCGTCCTCGGCAAACTCGTTCAACGCTTCCTCGAGCGAGCCAGGCAACGTGCCGACGCCTTGCTTGCGAATCATCGTGTCGTCGAAGTGGTACAGGTTCTCCTCGACCGGCCGGGCCAGCTCGAGATTGCGCTGGATCCCGTCGAGCCCCGCCGCCAGCATCGCCGCAAACGCCAGGTACGGGTTGCAGCTCGGATCGGGACAGCGCAGCTCCAGGCGCGTCGCTTCGGGCCGGCCGCGGCTGGCCTGCGGAATCCGAATCAGGGCCGACCGATTGATCCGTGCCCAGCTGATATAGACCGGCGCCTCGAACCCGGGCACGAGGCGTTTATACGAATTCACCAGCGGCGCCAGAATCGCGATCATGCCCCGCGCGTGCGCCAGCAGCCCGGCCATGAAGCTGCGCGCCGTCGGCGACAGGTGATACTCGTCGTCCGCGTCGTAGAACAGGTTCGTCTTCCCGTCGCACGACCACAAGCTCTGGTGCGTGTGCATGCCGTTGCCGTTGATGCCGTGGAACGGCTTCGGCATGAACGTGGCGTACAACCCGTGCTGCTGGGCAATCGCCTTGAGCGTCGTCCGAAACGTGACCGCGTTGTCCGCGGTGCGCATCGCGTCGTCGTACTTGAAGTCGATCTCGTGCTGGCCGATGGCCACTTCGTGGTGGCTCGCTTCAACCACGATGCCGAGCTCCTCGAGCGCCTCAACCATCTTCTTGCGGACGTTCGACGCTTCGTCCGTGGTCAGGTCGAAATAGCCCGCCTGATCGTGCGGCAGCGGCTCAACGTTTGGAAACCCGTTGGCACCGGGCTCGAGCCCGGTGCGACGAACCATGAAAAATTCCAGCTCCGGCCCGGTCATGTACCGGAAACCCATGTCCGCGGCGAGCTTGATCTGCCGCCGCAGCACGCCCCGCGGATCGCCCGCGAACGGTTCGCCGTCGGGCGTGTAGACGTCGCAGATGACTTTGGCGGTGCTGTCGTTGGTGCCCCGCTCCCAGGGGATGATGCCGAAGGTTTCGAGGTCCGGGTCCAGGAACATGTCGCTTTCATGAATGCGCGCGAAACCCTCGACGCTGGAGCCGTCGAACCACAAGCCGTGTTCGACGGCGTCGCCGAACTTGTGGAACGGGATATGGACGTTCTTGACGATGCCCATGATGTCGGTGAACTGCAGGCTGACGAACCGTACGTTGGCCGTCTCGGCCTGCTCGAACACGCGCTGCTTCATCGCAGCCTTGTCCGTATCTGGCATGACTATCAATTCCTCTATCCGGGTGTGCTGCCGCCCAGGGCGGCGCGGATCTTTAACGCGAGTTGGAGATTCAGGCGCGTTTCGGGGTGCTCGAGGTTGCTCCCGCCGAGCAGTTCCTGGATGCGCTCCAGGCGATAGATCAGGGTATTGCGATGGACGTTCAGATCGCGCGCCGCGCGCATGTGGTTGCCGCCGGCCCGCAGGAAGGCGTCGAGCGTGCGCACGAACTCGGATCGGCGCGCCGCGTCCGAAGTCTCCAGCGGGCCCAGGACGTCCCGCTGGAATGCGCGCAGTTCGGGGTTGTCGGCGAGATGGAAAATCAGTCGTAAGGCGCCGAGCCTGGCGAAATGTAGCGACGCGGGTGAGTCAGCGGCCATATTCGCGGCGATGTCGGCGGCCCGCGTCGCCTCGCGCATGGCCGCGTAGGCGGTGGTCTCGCGTCCTGGCGTTCGGCCGACGCCCGCGACCACCGCCAGCGACTCTGGCTGCAGCGATTCTTCGAGCGACCGCCGCAGGCGCTCCACCCAGGCGACGGCGGCGTCGGCGTCGGTCGGCTCGACGTCCGGCGGACACGGCATCAGCACCTGGACACTGCCGTCGCGCTCGCGCAGCAACGTCGTGACGTCGGCCAGAACCAGGCGCCGGCGCGTGGCGTCGACGAAGCGCTGTCGGCTGCGAATGCCGGTGCCGTTGGCTGCGTCGGCGTCGCGCGGCCGGAGGACGAAGACCAGGTGTGGTCGCGACAGGTCGTACCCCAGGCGGCGCGCGCGTTCGAGCAGGGCGTCCTCGGGTGGCGCGGGATTGTCCAGGAGGTCGGTCAGGAAATCACCCTGCACGCGCAGGCGAGCCTCCACGACCGCCGATTGTTTGGCCAGTTCGATCGCCAGTACCGAGGCCGCGCGGTCGGCGACCTGGTGATCGAAGTCCGCGAAGTCGTCGGCCGGTCCGAGCAGCGCCAGGTAGCCCTCGATGGCGCCGCGCAAAGTCAACGGTCGGAGCGCCACCGCGGTGGGCTCGCCAACGCCGACCGAGCGGACGACGATCAGGCGCTCGGACACATTGCCCAACAGTCCCTCCCAGTGACGGCGCCGCACGTCCGCGAGCGCCTCGGCGGCACGCTCGCCACCGCCGGTCTGGACCGTCGGCTGGAAGTGTTCGTCGAGCAGGTAGACGGCCTTGGCGGTCACCTCGGCGACGATGCTCGAGATCAACTCCAGGCCACGCTCCTCGACGACCAGTGTTGACAGCAGCCGCTCGTAGACTTCCTGGACGCGCTGGCCAATCGCCCGGTCGCGGTCCACGAGCACGCCGACGATGGCCTTTTCGATCTCGCCCAGCGCCGCATCGGCGGGGACGTGCAGGATGGGGGTGTTGGCCTCGTCGGCCTCCGCGCGCACCTCCGCGCCGAGCGTCTCGGTCGTCACGAACGCGACCACGCCGGCCTGGCCCATATCGCGGATCATGCGCGCCACCGACCGCGGATCGCCCACCAGGTGGAGTGCCGCGGCCGAGAGGATCCAGATCTCGCCGTGCTCGATCCGACCGAGGCTGGCTGGGCGCGCGCGCAGCAGGCGGGCCCACGTCGCCGCGTTGCTCAGTCCGGCCGCGCCGGCGACTACCTCGGTCGCAGACGGCAGTGCAAGTCGCAGAACTTCGGACACTGTGACTAAAGGCATTGTGTATTCGGTGCTCGAAACGGCGATCTTTCGTGCACATCATACAAGCTGGCCACAACGCCGCGCTGGCGCGTCTAATGGTGGCCATGATTGCGGACGTGCCGCACGACCACCCCCTGCTCGTGCAGTTCCGAGAGGATCCATATCCCCTCTACCGTTACCTGCTCGCCGCCGCGCCGGTGCAGTGGAACGACGTGCTCGGCGCGTGGACCCTGGCGCGGTTCGAAGATGTGGTCACGTCGCTGACGGACGCGCGGTTCTCGGCGGATCGGACCGAGCGTGACCAGCCGGACGCGCTCGAAGGGTACGAGCTGGCCAAGTCGATGCTCGTGTCCGACCCGCCGGATCACACGCGCATGCGCGCCCTGGTGCAGAAGGCCTTCACGCCGCGCATGATCGAACAGCTTCGGCCGCGCATCATCGCGATCGTCCGCGAGTTGTTGGATCGGATCGCCTCACGCGGCGGCGAATTCGACCTGATCGCCGATCTGGCCTATCCGCTGCCGGTGGTGGTGATTGCCGAGTTGCTCGGCGTGCCGCCAGAGGACCGCCAGATCTTCGAAGAATGGTCCGCGCTGCTGGCCGCGAGCCTCGATCCGCTGGTGTCGGCGGATTTGATGTGGCGCGTGACCCAGGCTCGCGACGGGCTGCATACCTATTTGCGCGGCATCATCGCCGAACGGCGTCGCGAACCGCGCGCCGACCTCATCAGCGCACTGGTCGCCGTTGAGGAACGCGGCGATGTCCTCAGCGAGCCTGAGCTGGTGGTGATGTGCACGCTGCTGCTGATTGCTGGTCACGAGACGACGGTCAATCTGATCGGTAACGGCGTCCTGGCCCTGCTCAAGCATCCGGATCAGCTTGGGCTGCTTCGGGACTCGCCAGAGTTGATTGGAACCGCGGTGGAAGAGTTGCTGCGGTTCGATTCGCCCGTCCAGATGACCGGTCGCGTCGTGATGGCACCGCTCGAGCTCGGGGGCAAAGAGATTCCCGCGGGCAATTTCGTGCTGCCGCTCTTGGGCGCCGCGAATCGCGACCCGGCGCAGTTTCCCGAGCCCGAAAAGCTCGATCTGGCCCGGTCGCCAAACGCGCACGTCGCGTTCGGCCGGGGGATCCACTTCTGCCTCGGTGCGCCGCTGGCGCGCGCGGAAGGGCAGATCGCGATCGGCGCCCTGGTCCAACGGTTCCGCACGCTGCAGCTCGCCGGCGAGCCCGTACGCCGCGACCAGATCACGCTGCGCGGCCTCAAGTCCCTTCCGCTCTCGTTCTGAGCAACGTACACTCAGACCAATTCCTTTAAGTGCGGCCCGGCGAGACCGCGAAGGAGTGTGCATGCCCGAACTGGGTCAGAAGAAACTGCTCGGCGCCGACGACATTCGGCGCGCCGTCGCTCGGCTGGCGCACGAGGTCGTCGAGCGCAACCAGGGGGTCGAATCGGTCGTTCTGGTCGGCCTGCGAACGCGCGGGCTGCCGCTCGCCAGACGTCTCCAGCAGCGGATTCTCGAGTTTGAAGGCGTCGAAGTCCCCCTCGGCGAACTGGACATCACGCTGTACCGCGACGACGTGCACCAGCGCGCCCCGCGGCCGCTCAGCCCGACGTCGATCCCGGTCGACATCTCCGACAAAACCGTGGTCCTGGTCGACGACGTCCTCTACACCGGCCGCACCATCCGCGCCGCGCTCGACGCGTTGATCGATCTTGGTCGGCCCCGGTCGATTCAGTTCGTGTGCCTGATCGATCGCGGGCATCGGGAGCTGCCCATTCGGCCCGACTACGTCGGCAAGAACGTGCCCACCAGTCGACACGAGAAGGTCGCAGTCCGGCTGGAAGAGATCGACGGGATCGACGAAGTGGCGCTGATCGCACCCGTGGAGGCAACCCTGTGACGCTTGAAGTGCTCAGCCGGCCAAGCCTGGCCCAGGCCCGACAACTGCAGCCCGCGCGGCGCCAGCGGCGACACGTGCTCGACCTGGACGACTTCAGCGTCGCCGAGATCGAGGCCGTGCTCGAAACCGCCGGCGCCATGCAGGATGTGCTGCAGCGGCCGATTAAGAAGGTGCCGACGCTGCGCGGCAAGACGCTGATCACCGTGTTCTACGAAGCCAGCACGCGTACCCGAGTGGGCTTCGAGGTGGCCGCCAAAGCGCTCGGCGCCGACACCGTGAGCGTCGCCGCGTCGACCAGCTCGGTCACCAAGGGCGAGTCGCTGATCGACACCATTCGGACGTTGCAGGCGCTGGGCGCGGACTTCGTGGTCATGCGCCACCACCAGGCCGGCGCGCCGTACGTCGTGGCCGAGGAAGTCGGACCGGTTACCTCGGTCATCAACGCGGGTGACGGCTGGCACGCCCATCCCTCGCAAGCGCTGCTCGACCTGTTTACGATACGCGAACGCCTGGGACGCATCTCGGGTTTGCGCGTGGCGATCATCGGCGACGTGTTGCACAGCCGCGTCGCCCGGTCGAACCTGTGGGGCCTGACGTTGATGGGCGCCAACGTGGTGCTGTGCGGACCGCCACCGTTTCTGCCCGCCGCCGGCTTTTGCGACGGGCTGCCGTGGAACCTGGAGCGGACCTATCGGCTCGACGAGGCGCTCGACGGCGCGGACGTCATCATGCTGCTGCGCATGCAGCTCGAACGCCAGACCGGCGGCATGTTCCCGAGCCTGCGCGAGTACGTCCGGACGTACGGCCTGACCGAGGAGCGACTGGCGCGGGCCAAACCGGGGGCGGTGGTCATGCACCCGGGCCCGATGAATGAAGGGGTCGAAATTGACCCCAGGGTCGCCCGCGGACCCCAGTCGGCAATCGAAGACCAGGTCAGAAACGGCGTCGCGGTGCGCATGGCCATGCTGTACCTGCTCAGCGGGCTGCCGGCATGATCCGCCTCGCCGGGGGCCGAATTCTCGATCCGGCATCGGGTCGGGACGAGATTGGCGACGTGCTCATCGACGACGGCCGCCTGGTCGAACGCCTGGCGCCCAATGGCGAAGCCGTCATCGACGTCTCGGGCTTCGTCGTCGCGCCGGGCTTCGTCGACTTGCACTGCCACCTGCGCGAGCCAGGTTTCGAGGACGCCGAGACCATCGCCACCGGCACCCGGGCGGCGGCCGCGGGCGGATTCACCACGGTCTGTGCCCTCGCCGACACCCGGCCGAGCACCGACACCGGGTCCGACGTCGAAGCGCTGCTCACCCAGGCGCTCCGCGATGCCGTCGTGCGCGTCCTGCCCCTGGGCACGACGACCAAACAGCGCGCTGGCCAGGAGTTGTCCGAGATGGCGGACATGGCCGCCGCCGGCGCCGTCGCCTTTTCGGACGACGGCCGCGCCATTCGCTCGGCGAGCCTGATGCGCCACGCGCTCGAATACTCGCTGCTCGTCGAACGGCCCATCTCGAGCCACGCCCAGGACGCTGACCTGGCCGAAGGCGGGGTCATGCACGAGGGTCCGCTGGCGACCGTCCTCGGGCTCAAAGGCATCCCGCGGGAGGCCGAGGAGATCGCCGTCGCGCGCGACCTGGCCCTGGCCCGCCTGACGGGTGGTCGGCTGCACCTCGCGCATCTGAGCACCGCCGGGGCCGTCGACCAGGTGCGCCGCGCGAAGGCCGCCGGCGTGCGCGTCACCGCCGAGGTGGCGCCACACCATCTGGTGCTGTCTGAGGTCGCCATCACCGATCGGCCGTACGACACGAATGCGCGCACGGATCCACCGCTGCGTTCGATCGACGACGCCCGCGCGCTGCTCGAAGGCGTCCGCGACGGCACGATCGACTGCATCGCCTCGGACCACTCGCCGCGGCGCTGGGTCGACAAGGCGTGCGAATTCGACCAGGCGCTGCCAGGGATCTCGGGACTGGAGACGACCTTTGGTCTGCTCATGCGCCTGGTTCACAGTCGGACCCTGAGCCTCGCCGAGTTGATCGGTGCGCTCACGCACCGGCCCGCCGATGCCTGGAATTTGCCGTATGGCACGCTGGCGCCCGGTGCGCCGGCCGACGTGGTGGTGCTCGACCCCGACCAGGCCTGGGTGGTGGACCCAGAACGTTTTCTGTCCAAGGGCAAGAACACGCCGTTGGGCGGTCAGGCGCTGCGCGGAACGGTGCTGTTGACCGTCGCCCAGGGCCGCATCGCGTACCGAAATGGGCTATGAGCGAAGCAGCCCTCGCACTCGAGGACGGGTCTGTCTACATCGGCGAATCGTTTGGCGCCGCAACCGACATTGCTGCCGAGGTCGTGTTCAACACGGGCATGACCGGCTACCAGGAGGTCGTGACCGATCCGTCCTACCGCGGCCAGATGGTGGTCATGACCCACCCGCAGATCGGCAATTACGGCATCGCGAGCTCGGGCGACGAATCCGTGCGGCCGTGGGTTTCGGGACTGATCGTGCGCGAGCTCGCGGCGCAGCCGCATCACTGGGAATCGCATGCGCGGCTCGAAGATTTTCTCCACACGTGGGGCGTGCCCGGACTCCAGGGAATTGACACTCGGGCGTTGGTACGCCGGTTACGCGAATCTGGCACCCAGCGCGGAGTCATCCAACAGAGTCAGCCCGGCGGCTTTACGTCCCAGCACCTCGACAAGCTGCGGGCAGCCGCACGGCAGGCGCCGTCGGTCTCGCAGCTCGAGCTGGTGTCGGGCGTCAGCGACGTCCTACCTCACAGCGCCCAGCCGGCGACGGGTGAGGTAGCCCTCGTGGACTGTGGCCTGAAGTGGAACATCCTGCGCTCGCTCGAACGTCGCGGCGTGCGGCCGCGTGTCTTTACGTGGGACGCCACCGCGGCCGACATCCTCGCAACCAGACCCCGAGCGATCCTGTTCTCGAACGGACCCGGCGATCCGGCCCGGCTGCCGTCGGTGGTCGCGGAGCTGCGAACCCTCGTCACCTCGGGCACACCCCTCATGGGCATCTGCCTCGGGCATCAACTCCTCGGCCTGGCCGCCGGCGCAACGACCAGCCGCTTGCCGTACGGCCATCACGGGGGCAATCACCCCGTCCGCGACCTGCGCAGCGGCCGCGTGACGATCACGACGCAGAACCACGAATTCCAGGTCGTCGCCGACACGATCCCGCCCTCGAGCGGCTTTGAAGTCTCGCAGGTGAACCTGAACGACGGCTCGGTCGAGGGCTTGCGCCACCGCGAGCTGCCGGTGTTCTCCGTGCAGTACCACCCCGAAGGCTGCCCCGGCCCCCAGGACAGCCAGCGCCTGTTCGATGAATTCCTCGCGCCCACGTGAAAGTGCTCGTCATCGGCTCCGGGCCGATCATCATTGGCCAGGCGGCTGAATTCGACTACGCGGGCACCCAGGCGTGCCGCGCGCTGCGCGAAGAAGGCCACATCACCGTCCTGGTGAATTCCAACCCGGCGACGATCATGACCGACCCCGGGGTCGCCGACCGCACCTACGTCGAGCCGCTCACGGCTGAGTTTCTGGAGCTGGTCATCGCGCGCGAGCGCCCCGACGCGCTCCTCCCGGGCCTGGGCGGCCAGACGGCCCTCAATCTGGCCGTGCAGCTCGCCGATCTCGGCGTGCTGGCCCGCTATCAGGTCGAGGTCCTGGGCACCCCGATCGAGTCGATCCGTACCGCCGAAGACCGCGAGTTGTTCAAGCATCTGCTCGAGCGAATCGGCGAGCCAGCCGCGGACAGCATCGTCGCCCACACGCTCGCGGACGCCGAACGCTTCGCCGAGCAGATCGGCTTGCCCCTGATCATTCGGCCGGCGTTCACCCTCGGCGGCACCGGCGGCGGCACGGCCTTCACCCTGGACCAGCTCCGCGCGATCACCGCGTCCGGCATCGCCGCCAGCCCCGTCGGCCAGGTGCTCGTCGAGCGCTCGCTGCTGGGCTGGAAAGAGATCGAATACGAGGTGATGCGAGACGCCGGCGACACCTGCATCACCATCTGCAACATGGAGAACTTCGACCCGATGGGCGTCCATACCGGCGATTCCATCGTCGTCGCGCCCTCCCAGACGCTGTCCGATCAGGAATATCAGTTGCTGCGGTCGGCGGCGCTGCGCATCATTCGCGCCCTCGGCGTGATCGGTGGTTGCAACGTCCAGTTCGCGCTCGACCCCATGTCCCGGAACTACGCGGTGGTGGAAGTCAATCCGCGCGTCAGTCGCTCGTCGGCGCTGGCCTCGAAGGCGACTGGCTATCCCATCGCCCGCGTCACGGCCAAGATCGCGGTCGGCAAACGGTTGCACGAGATTCCGAACGCAGTGACCCAGCGCACGACCGCGGCGTTTGAGCCCTCGCTCGACTATCTGGTCGTCAAGATTCCGCGCTGGCCGTTCGACAAATTTCCGGACGGGGATCGCCGCCTGGGCACACAGATGAAGTCCACGGGTGAGGCGATGGCCATCGATCGCTCGTTCGAGGCGGCGCTGCAAAAAGCCGTGCGCTCGCTCGAGGTCCGCAACCGCGACCTGCTCTGGGAAGATCCGACCTGGTCGCCCCCAGACGTCGAACGCTTGATCCGTGAGCCCAATGACCTGCGCCTCTGGGCGTTGATGGCCGCTCTGCGACGGGGTCTGACGCCCGAGACGCTGGCGGACTGGTCGGGCATCGACGCGTTTTTTCTGCACAAGCTGCGCAACATCGTCGACGCCGAGGAAGTCCTGCTCCGGGCGCCTGAGCTCACGCCTGCCCTGGCCCGCCGCTCCAAACGCCTCGGTTTCTCCGATCGGCAGATCGGCACGCTGCTGGACGAGATGCCCGAACGGATTCGCGACCGGCGCCGCGAGTGGAATGTGCGGCCCACGTACAAGATGGTCGACACCTGCGCGGCCGAGTTCGAAGCCGTGACACCGTACTTTTACGGCACGTTCGAGTCGGAGAACGAAGCGCCGCCACTGCCGGGACCGAAGGTGGTGGTTCTGGGCTCGGGGCCGATTCGCATAGGTCAGGGCATCGAGTTCGACTACTGCTCGGTGCGCGCGGCCATGGCTCTGCGCGAACTGGGCGTCGAGAGCATCATGATCAACTCGAACCCCGAGACGGTCAGCACTGACTTTGACGCATCCACCCGGCTCTATTTCGAGCCGCTGGACGAAGAATCGGTGCGCGACGTGCTCGAGAACGAAACCTCCGAGGGCGGGGAGGCGCCGCGCGTCCTGGCCCAGTTCGGCGGCCAGACCGCGATCAACCTGGCGGAGCCGCTGGTGCGCGCGGGTTACGTGTTGCTGGGCTCGGACGTGCGGGCGATCGACGTCGCCGAGGATCGCGACCAGTTCGGCGACCTGCTCGATCATCTCGGGATTCCCATGCCACCCGGCGGCATCGTGGCCACGCCGGACGAAGCGGTCGCGATTGCCGAACAGCTTGGCTACCCGGTGCTGGTGCGGCCGTCGTTCGTGCTGGGTGGGCGGGCGATGGAGATCTGTCGCGGGGCCGACGAGCTGCGCGGGTTCGCGGCGGTGGCCAAGGACATCTCGGGGAAGAAGCCGCTGCTGGTCGACAAGTACCTGGAGGGCGCCGAGATCGAAGTCGACGCGATTTGCGACGGCCTCGACGTGCTCATCCCCGGCATCATGGAGCACGTCGAACGCGCCGGCGTGCACTCGGGCGACAGCATCGCCCTCTACCCCGCGCAGTCGCTCGGCCCCGACCTGATCGACACGATCGTCCGCCACACGACCGATCTCGGGCGCGCGCTCGGCGTTTGTGGACTCTTCAACATCCAGTACGTCGTGTTCGAAGGCGACGTCTACGTGATCGAAGTCAACCCCCGCGGGAGCCGCACCGTGCCGTTCCTGTCCAAGGTCACTGGCGTGCCGATGGTCGATCTGGCCGTCCAGGCCGGCCTGGGTAAGCGGCTGGTCGACATGGGGTTCGGTCTCGGGTTGTGGCCCGCCCAACCCCTCGTGGCCGCCAAGGCGCCGGTATTTTCGATGTCCAAGCTGACCAGCGTCGACACCTACCTGGGACCCGAAATGAAGTCGACGGGCGAGGTCATGGGCCTGGGGGAAACGGTCGCCGAAGCGCTCGCCAAGGCCCTGCTGGCCGCGGGCAGCGGCTTGCCCACCGCGGGCGCGGGCGTTCTGTTGTCGGTCGCCGAGCGCGACAAGGCGGAAGCACTGCCGCTCATCCAGCGCCTGGCCGGGCTCGGCTACGACCTGCTGGCCACTGAGGGCACCGCCGCGCGGATCCGCCAGCAGCTTGGGCTGCCCGTGGACACGGTCACCAAGAAGCTTCACGAGGGCCACCCGAACGTGATCGACGTCATGGTTTCGGGCCGGGTCTCGGCGGTCGTCAATACCGTCACGGGCGATAGCCGGCCGCTGCGCGACGGGTTTCTCATCCGGCGCACCGCCACAGAGCGGCGGATTCCGTGCTTCACGAGCATCGATACGCTCAAAGCTGCCCTGGACGGCTCGGCGTCGGAGCGCACCCATACCGTGCGAACGGTCGACGAATACCGCACCGGGGCTCTGTTCGGGCGAGGCATTGCCGCCGCGGTCAACCCCTGATCGCACTGAGCCCACCGGGCTTGCGGTCCGAGGGCGGGCCGACACTTCCGGAGGGGCATATAGTTGGGGAAGCCCACGCATGGATGCTGCTTCGGTCGTCCCCCCGCACCCGCGCGTTACGTCGTCCACCCTGGACACGGTGCACGGCGTGCCGCGGCGGCGAGCGGCGAGCGCCCGCGCGCTGCGGCGTCGACGGCCGCGGCTGGGCGCACCCATTCGTGATGTATTTGAGACCTGGCGCGCTCGCTACCCCGGGGTCCACCTCACCGTCCGCCTGATCACCAGCGCGCTGGCGGTGCTGGCCGCGGCCGATGTGCTCGCCGACACCGGGCCGCT
>Ga0070730_10004655_pt1 | contig 11967 bp, 8 predicted proteins | sample Coa_R1_3_FD_66447 | JGI IMG/M metagenome (GOLD analysis project Ga0070730, IMG submission 66447) | Surface soil microbial communities from Centralia Pennsylvania, which are recovering from an underground coalmine fire - Coalmine... | ecosystem: Environmental > Terrestrial > Soil > Unclassified ... | reverse complement strand
CTTCCAACTGCAGAGTCTTCCGCTCCCCCTCCCCCACCCGCAGCTCGCTGCCCCGTTCTTCATAGGCCTTCAAGAACTCCGAATTGTAGTAAGCCTCGCCATCCACGCTCTCCCAGGCCAGGAGCGTATACTGCCCGGGCCGCAGGCCTCGCAGGCTGAAATGGCCGCTCTGATCGCTGACCGTCTTGCGATAACGATCCACCCTGTCCCGCATTCGCGCCTCGGGAACGGCGACAACCACAGCATTCGGTATCGGCTCGCCTTTATGATCGGTAACCGCTCCCTCCACCAGGCCTCCATTCGCGCTGGCCACCAGATCCAGCGCAACCAGCCCGCCATTGATGCTGATACCGGAATCGTTGATGTTGCGCCCGCCTGCCAGCACCGATTTCAGATACCACGCTTCACCCGCGCTGTTATCGCCAGCCATTTGCACGTAGTAATTTCCGGCCGGAACATCCACCCACTGAAAGGTTCCGTCAGCCGCAACATGGGTGAGATTCGAAAAATTCTCGCCCACAGTCACCATACCTTCTGGTTCGCCATCCACCGGTTGCAGCGCCAGGAAGATTCTGTCGGGATCGAATGCCCCCGGTCCATCTCCACCCTCTAGGCGCAGGCGTCCCCGCAAGGTCGCTCCTGGTTGCGGGGCCAACCGAAGTCCATCGACATTGCTCGCCACCTGCAGCGCTTGTCGTGCCGTCATCGGCACCGGCGCCCCATCCACCGTCGCCAGAATCGTGTAGTTTCCGGGCGAAACGTTGCGAATGACGAAGCTCCCATCCTTGTGCATCTCGGCGCCACTCAGCACCAGGCCAAAATCCCGCGACTGCAGCATGATCGACGCCGACGTGCGCGGCGGCAAATTCACCACCGTCCCCCGGATGCTCAGGCTCGGGCTCGGAATCATCGCGAAATCGACGGGAAAATCGTCTCCGGCGTGCAACTGGATCGGCGCCGCTTGGCCGCGATCCGTCGTGCCCGGGTAATAGGTTGTCTGATACGACGTCGCGGGCTTCTCACCCGCAGCATTGCGCGCGTCCCCGCCCGCGATCCCTGCCTGCTCGATCAAACTCTTGAAGTCCGGCGGGGGCACCACCGACACGTAAACATTTCCCGGCGGCAGATTTGCAATCCGATATTCGCCCAGATCGTTGGTGCGCTCCGCGCCCGCCTGCTCCCAGTGGTTGCGACCGGAGACGAACGTCTGCCGCAAGACGCTCACCTCCGCGTTGGACAGCGGATCGCCATCTTCATCCGTCACTCGTCCCCGCACCACTGCCGCCGCTTGCAGGCGAATGTGTAGATCCTTCAACAACTGCCCCGCGGTAAGCGTCAGCACGCGCCCGTCGCTGCGGCCGTGGCTCTTGTCTGTTTCGAGAAATCCGCTGCGTTCGGCGAACAGGTGATAGCGTCCCGGCAAGATATTTTCGATCCGAAAGGTCCCATCTGGCCCAGTAGTTGCGGTGTAATTTCCGCCCTCGGCCTGGTTCTCCGCGATCAACTCAATGAGAGCTTTTTTCACCGGCTCGCTGTCGGGATCTCTAGTAACCACCCCCTCGATTGCAGCGCGTTTTGATGAAGGGGTGGCCACCGACGGATTCTGGGCCAGAGTGCCGCCCACCAACAGAATCAACCAGCATGCGAAGATCAATTTCATGGAGATGGATGAGGCTGGGAGAGTCTCTGCTTGACGCCATCATTTTATCGTGCCCACCCTCAGCGCCAAAGCCTTATTCGTCGCCCCATTTGGCGGATTCATAGAGGCTGCAGACCTAGACGGTTATGTGAAGGTGGGAGGCCAGTGTGGGGATGACCTCTTCGGCCGTCCGCCTCGCGCAGCGAGGCTGGTATGAACCGACGCTAAGGGGGAGCTCAACTATCCTTGCGGTACAGCAGATTCCGCATAGCGTCGCGGCGAGCGGCATTCGCCCCCTTGTCGCCCTTCCATCCATCCGCTGACTTCGAAGCCTCAGCCGCTGATTCCTCTTCGCTGCACTCTGGGCATCGGTTCGCAAAGCCAGGCTTCCCCGGCTTCAGCTCAAACTCCTCCCCACACACTACGCACACTTTGATAGGAAATGCCATCGCGAACAACTCGCAAATACTCCGATGTCTGGGTACGGTACTGAGTACCGGGGTACTGAGTACTAATTCAAAAAATACTGCCGATACAATGTATCCCTCTGCGCCGGCCGGAACCCCGCGTCCCGAATAATCCTGCGCAACTCTTCCTCGGTCGTGCAGTTGGTTACGCCCGCGGCGCGCACCACATTCTCTTCCAGCATCACCGAGCCAACGTCGTTCCCGCCAAACCGCAGCCCCATCTGGCAGACTTTCAATCCCTGCGTCACCCAGCTCGACTGCACGTTGAGAAAATTTGAAAGATATAGCCGCGAGACCGCCAGCACCTTCAAATACTCGACCGCCGTCGCCTCATCCCAATGCCGCCCGCCCAGCGCGGTGTTCTGCGGCTGAAAGCTCCACGGGATAAATGCCGTGAACCCGCCAGTCTCTTCCTGCAACTCGTACAGCCGCTGAAAATGATTGATGCGGTGCTCGTACTTCTCGCCCACGCCGAACATCATGGTCGCAGTCGTACGCATTCCGATCTGGTGCGCCGTACGATGCACGTTGATCCAGTCCTCGGTCAGGCACTTCAGCCGCGCAATCTTGTACCGCACCTCATCATCCAGAATCTCCGCCCCACCGCCCGGAATCGAATCCAGCCCCGCATCGCGCAGCCGCAAGATCGTGTCACGAATCGACAGCCCGCTGTACTCCGCAATCGCAATAATTTCCGACGCCGAATAGCAATGCAGGTGCACCTTCGGAAAACGCTGCTTGATCCCGCGCAGCATCGTCTCGTGCCAATCGATTTTCAGATCCGGATGCAGCCCGCCCTGCATCAGCACACCTGTGCCACCCAGTTCCACCGTCTCGCGGATCTTCTCGTAAATCGTGTCCAAGTCGAGAATGTAGCCTTCCTTTGCCGCCGGCCCTTTCAGCGGCCGGTAGAACGCGCAGAAGGTGCAGTATTCGGTGCAGAAGTTGGTGTAGTTGATGTTGCGGTCAATGATGTAAGTGACCACGCCCTCGGGATGCAGCCGTCGCCGCACTGCGTCGGCTTCCATTCCAATGCCGATCAGGTCATCGGACTCGAACATCTCCAGCGCTTGCTGTTTGGTAAGAGACATAGGCTTTCACGGAACACTTTATTTTAACGGAGCCCTACCGATCCCTCCAAACCAGTCTGTCGAGACACTCCACGCCCACGTGGTACAACTGCGCGATCATGCCGAGCGCATGACACGCGTCAATCAGCTCCGGCTGGCTCTCGAGCCAATCGGCAAAATGCAGGAGTAGCTGTAGCCCTCCGACGACACCTTAACCTTGGACGTGGTCAGGCCTCTGCGGCAAGACGAATCCCGCTCATGCCGGAAGGAGTTTACCTTTTGGCGAGCGATCTCACCGGCGATTCACGATGGCGAAGAAACTTTGTGCAGATAACACTCGTCGTGGATGGCCCGGCCAGCCTCATCGGTCTTTGCCAGTTCGAGCGGAACCGGTTGGTTGCAGACCGCGCACAGGGGCGCTGAGGAAGTGGAAATCGAAACTACTGTGGGAACGTCCGACTTGGGAGCGCCTGACGTAGGTTGTAGACCCATGGGGCCCTCTTGATATAAACCGCTGATCCAATTCTTTCTGGTGGGAAAAAGCGGGAGATACGAACTGCCTACAGTATATCACCCCCTGCTACTACAGGGAAACACTTAATTGAGCGGGACACATCCCAGAACGCTAACACTCTTGGGCCCTTGGCGCCCTTTCAGCCAGCGTAGCCAGGGACTTGGAACCCGAAAGCTAAACGGTTGTACAACGTTTACCGTATTTTATTCCGACCCCGTTTACGCATATTGTAAGCCCGCGCCACTACACTGCTCAATCTCCCCCCGCGCAGTGATCTCCCTGCGGCTCCATGCCGGGGCGGGAGGCGTCACCCGATGACTGACAAAATGAATATTCTGCTGGTCGATGATCAGCCCGCCAAGCTGCTCACCTACGAAGCCATGCTCGCCGATCTCGGGGAGAACCTCATCGTCGCGCAGTCCGGCATGGAAGCCCTCGAATGCCTGCTGAAAAACGACATTGCTCTGGTGCTGATGGACGTCAGCATGCCCGGCATGGACGGCTTTGAAACCGCGCAGATGATCCACCAGCATCCGCGCTTTCAAAACACCCCCATCATCTTCGTCTCCGGCATTCACGTCAGCGAATTGGACCGCCTCAAGGGGTACGAACACGGCGCTGTGGACTACGTCCCCGTGCCCGTGATTCCAAAATTGCTGCGCGCCAAAGTGAAAGTCTTCGCTGAACTGCACCGCAAGACGCGGCAACTCGAATTTCTCAATGCCCGCATGACCGTGTTGCAGGATGATGAGCGCCGCCGCATTGCCAGGGAACTCCACGACAGCGTTGGCCAATCCCTCGCCGCCATCCGCATCAACAGTTCCCTCGTCGAGGCCGAGTCCCACAAGCTCAGTCCGGATGCAGCCCGATGCCTTGCGCAAAATGCAGCGATGGTCGATGACGTCACCAAGGAGATTCGCACCATCTCCCACCTGCTGCATCCTCCGCTGCTCGATGAAGCCGGTCTGGCCTCGGCGCTTCGCTGGTATGTCGAAGGATTCGCTCAACGCAGCAAAATCGACGCAAAGCTCGACATTTCTCCTGACTTCGCGCGCCTGTCCAACGAAATCGAGCTGTGTATTTTCCGGGTCGTGCAGGAGTGCCTGACCAACATCCACCGGCACGCGTGCAGTCCCACGGCCGGAATTCGCGTTTGCCTCGAAGGCGCTTCGGTGCGCGTCGAAATCGAAGATGCCGGCAAAGGAATCCGGCTCGAAAGAGATTCCGGCTTCATTTCCTCGGCGGCCAGCGGCGTAGGCCTCCGCGGCATGCGCGAGCGCTTGCGCCTGTTAGGCGGAACTCTTCAGCTTCACTCCAGCGCCCTCGGCACGCGTGTGATCGCCGTCCTCCCTGTCTGGCACGCTGATTCCACCGTCGTCACGCAGAAGTTGGAACCGCCCATTTCCGCTCCCGCTCCTCCTCCTGTGGAGAGTCCCGAAAAAGTGCCAGGGGCTGACGAAGTCCGCTGAAGCATTTCAACCGGACCTGATCAGGGGGGCAATTCCCTTGTCCTGCGGTTTCGTTGGCGAAATAGAGCGGGAATTTTGACGTGATTACTAAATCCATTTTTTCATCGAGATTTCCCACGTTCTCCAGGACAGTCTTCCGCCCTCCGCCACAATTACCCAATCCCTCGTTTGACACCGCATAACGCCTTACCTAGACTGCCTGTGTAGGCTTTGCGAGGGACCTTCATGGCCTGGTTGCAAAACAAGTTCGAAAAGAATTTTCTGATCTCGACCGTCGACTACGTCTTCAACTGGGCGCGCAAATCGGCGGTGTGGCCCATGACCTTTGGCTTGGCTTGCTGCGCGATCGAGATGATCGCCTCGTCCACCGCGCGCTTCGACATCGCGCGCTTCGGCTCGGAAGTCTTCCGCCCCAGCCCGCGCCAGAGCGATCTGATGATCGTCGCCGGAACGGTTACGCTGAAGATGGCGCCCGTGGTCAAGCGCATCTACGACCAGATGCCCGACCCCAAGTGGGTGATCTCGATGGGCGCGTGCTCCTCGGTTGGAGGCCCGTTCAACACCTACGCCGTGCTGCAAGGCGTGGACAAGATCGTCCCCGTTGATGTGTACGTGACGGGATGCCCGCCGCGTCCGGAAAATCTCTTCTACGCGCTGCTCAAACTGCAGGACAAAATCGATACCATGACCTTGGCCAAGAAGCCCACCGAAGTTCGCCTCGATCCCAACATGGTGGAGAATTTCAAGCGCCAAGTGATGATCGCCCAAACTCTGCAGCCCAAATGACCGCGTTCACCAAACTCACCACCCAATCTGAACTCCCCGCCCTCAACGAGGCCAAAGAGTTCACCTGCGGCAACAAAGAAATCTGCATCGCCAATATCGACGGCACCTACTCTGCCATGGACAATGTTTGCCTTCACCAAGGCGGACCGCTCGGCCAAGGCACGATCGAGAAGGGCAAAGTGGTCTGCCCCTGGCATGGCTGGGGCTACGATCCGCAGACTGGAGCCGCCGCCCACAACGCCAATGCGAAGGTTGCGACCTACCCGCTGAAGATCGACAACGGCGACGTGCTGGTCGAAATCTGAATTCGTTCGTTGTGGTCTATCCGAGAAATCTCAGGAACTTCGCAGGCTGGTTGTCAAATCCCGGGAACACCGAGGGCAGGTTCTTATTGCCCATGTGGCGCGCCACGGCTTCTCCAATGACTTGGCGAAAGTCGGTGGTGAGGGCAAGATCACGGCCTTCGTAGAGTTGCGATTGATCGAGGCCGGGCCAGCGTCCGTAGACCTTGCCGCCTCTCACCGGACCGCCCAGCACGAACATCACGTTGGCATGGCCATGGTCGGTGCCGCGATTGCCGTTTTCGCGCGCGGTGCGCCCGAACTCCGACATGGTTACGACGACCGTGTCTTCGGCCAGATCTCCGAGATCTATCCAGAATGCGGCCAGCGACTGCGAGAAGTCGCTCAGCACGTTGGCGAGCTGGCCTTCGGTCGAGCCCTCGTTGACGTGATGATCCCATCCACCGATGTCGGCAAAGGCTACCTGCACGCCGAGATTCGCTTTGATCAGTTGCGCTAACTGGCGCAGACTTTCACCGAAGCGTCCTCTGGGATAGTTCGCCCCGGCGGCAGATGTGTATTTTCCGGGATCGGCGGACTTGAGCATCTTAACCGCGTCGAACGTTTCCTCGCCGGTACCGTGCAGAACGCTGTCGGAGGAGTGATCGTACATCGCTTCAAACGCGGTAGCAGCCAGCGACGGTTTCGGACTCTTTCCGCCCACTGAAAAGTCGTTGATGTTGTTCATCGCAACTGCGGGCTCAGTGCCGCTCAGAATTCGCGGGAGGGAGGGGCCGAGTGCGATCGCACGAAAGGCAGACTGTTCCGCCGGCAAGTTGCGAAGAGTCCGGTTCAGCCAGCCGTCTTCGGTGATTTTTACGCCAGGCGTGCCGGTTTCCATGAAATCCTGCGCATCGAAGTGGGAGCGGGTCTGATCGGGCGATCCGGCGGCATGCACGATGGCGAGATGACGTTGCTGCCAGAGCGGCTGAAAAGCGGCGAGCGAAGGATGCAGCCCGAAGAAGCCGTCGAGATCGATTACTGACTTGCGCGGGATATTGATGCCGGGCCGCATGGAGTAGTACTGCGATTCAGCGTAAGGAACGACGATGTTGAGCCCGTCCGCGGCGCCGCGCTGGAAGATGACTACCAGGCGCTTATTGCGTGTGCCCTCGACCGCGCCGAACGCGGCGCGAGTGAGGAAGCTCGGCACTGCGGCCGTCCCTACGACGGCAAGGGCGCTATTGCGGAGGAATACGCGACGGGTGATGGACATGATGAACCTCAGTTCTCCGTTAAAGCTTCAGCTCTCGGCTGTTTGCTTTCAGCCAGCGAAGCTGAAGGCTGGCAGTCAAGGACTGTCATCTTCGCTGAAATTCGGGCGAACCCAGCAGCAGGCCGGCGATGGTGTCGGCATCGGGCGGCTTGGGCTGCGAGCTTTCATTCTCAGGCGCGCCATTCTTTGATGGCGAACTTAGCTGCGCCACGATCGAGTCGTGCGTCTGCTTGGAGACGTCGGCGGCTAGCAGCTTCGCCTCCATCGTCGAGAGAATTGCGTTCGAATCCCCCGTCGGAGGTGAGTTTCCCACCAACTGCGCGGCATCAACCTTCACGCCGCGAACTTTACCCGAAGTCAGTGCCAGCGCGAAGTTCATGCGGTTCAGCAGCGCCGACGAATTCACCCAGCTGTCGGCCTTCATGGAATAGCCAGTGGGCGGCTGCGAGCGGTACAACGGCATGCCCATATTGTCGAGCTTCATTACCAGCGGAATCGCATCCTGCACGTCGGCACCGGTGGCGCGCGCTGCAGACGCTACGAATTCGAAGGGAGTCTTCACTTTGGCGCGGTATGTGCTGTCGGCCCAGAACTCGGGCGAGCGGAACAGAGTGCTCAGAACTTCGCGGATGTCACCCTTCTTGCTTTCGAACGTTTTCGCCATGCGATCTACCAAAGCGGCTGGCGGATCGTCCGACACAAAACGCTGCGCCAGCTTCAAGGAGATGAAGTGCGCCGTCTGCGGACTAGTGGCGAGCATGTGCAGCACTTCCTTGCCCTCGTCCTCACCTTTGGGCTTGATACGATGTCCGAGAACGAATTTCGGGCCCGGCTCGTGCATGCGCGGATCGTAGCGGAAGCTCATCCCTTCGAAGGGCTTCTCAATCGTCCATCCAGTGAAGACCTTGGCAACTTCGGTGACGTCACGTTGCGAGTATCCGCCGTTCACGCTGAGGGTATGCAGTTCGAGCAGTTCGCGGCCGTAATTTTCGTTCAGGCCGTTGTTCTGCTTGCGGCGCGCATTGGGATTGCGGTTCGGCCCGGGATAGATTCGCGGACGCCCGTAAGGTCCGTAACGAACCATGGGCCTCTCAGGTACGCCCTGCGCTTGCGCGGAATTCGGCCCCACGCTCATCCAGTTATCGAGATAGAAAAGCATCGCCGGACTCTTGGCGGTCGCGGTGAGCAGATCTTCAAACTTCCCCAGCGCATGCGGGCGAATCACTTGCTGCTCGTAGTTGCTAACCAACAAACGTTCTGGACCTTTTCCGATAAAGACGTTGAAGTGGTTGAACCAGAAATCGGTCATCACTTCTTCGAGCTGGCGCTCGCTGTAGATGGCCCGCAGCAACTTGGCCTGAGAAACTTCTTCCACGACCACGATCCGCGGATTGTTCATGGCCATGAGAGTTTCTTTTTGCCGGGGGTTCATACCAGTGAGAAACTCCATGCCCTTAGCACCGCGGAGCGAATCGGCGAAAGCAATCTGCTCGCCGACCGACATAGACATGATTTTGTTGTAACGCTCATCGGGCGGCACGTCGACGAGCGATTGGATTTTAAGATCGGCATAGAGGCGGTCTTCGCGTCGGCGGGCTTCCGCTTCTTCGGCGGGATTGAGTTTCTCTTCCCGCGGAGCCGTCGTCATGTCGTTATTGCTAGCGGATGTTTCGTTGGAAGAACTCATGGAGTTCGTGGTGCTCTCGGCGGATTGAGCCTCTGGTCTGGCTGCAGCGGCCAGTTCTTCGGCGGTCTTCGCTCCTTCCGAGGCCTCGGGCTGAGTTTGAGCCTGAGCGGCCTGAGGTTGAGCGGGAGCGGCCGCCATCTCCTTGCGTTCAGTTTTTCTTTCCTGGTTCTGCTCAAGACGCGCGACTTGCACCTGATAAATTGCGCGTCGCGCGGGATCGGAGGGCATCGACTTCCGGCCATCCATGACTTGCTTAATCATCATCTGGTCGGGAAACTCTTCCATGAGTTCCTTCGAACTCATTTTCAGAGTGCGGAGGGGTGCCAGGCGTGCTTCCATGCCATTGTCCGAAATTTTTTCGGGATGCAGTTGCTCATCGATCCAGCGGTCGACGCCCATCGCCATGACGTTCTGAACGTCGCCGGGACGCGGGCCGAAAGTTAGGCGGTTAAGAGCGTGAACCGCGCGCCTCTGATCGTCAGAGCCGGTTTCAGCTTTCTGCTTCTTGTTGGCGAGCAGTCGCGGGACCGCGCAGGCAAGGATCAAACACAGTAAGAAAGCCGACAGCTTGCCGACTCTGAATCTCATTAGGGACTCCCCACAAATAGAAGGTCTTTCAATTATGAACCCGAACGGGAAAAAAAGTTGCTGTCGGACGAGCTTCTCAGGGATGACGAAAGTGCCTGTGGGATAAGCGGTTCGCGACGGCAGAAGTGCCGCGGGTGGGCAGGGCTAAGAGTGTGAGTCTTGCGATGCGCGCGTGAAAGGAACTTTCTTATTGCAGACTGATTACGGAGAGGCTTCGGGGAGAACGGCCAGCATTGTACCTGGCGTCTGGGCGGTGGGCGCGGACGCCCGCAGGACAGCCGGCAGGATGCCGGCGCTACGAAGCCTTGGATACGAAATGCCGCGATACGGAACGATGCAAGATGGCGCTATTTTGCACTGCGGATCGCGAGTATGACGACGGGAGAGTCCGCATCAGCGGCCTTGCTTTCATCGCCGTGGATTTTGCCGTCTTCGGTGGCGTAGAAGGAGCGGTGTTGCGCGTCCAGGTTTTTCGGCGTCATGGTGAGAATGTAGCCGTCTTTCTTTCCTTTGAAGCCGACGGTGTAGTCGCCGCGCTCGGGATTGACCATACGTTGTGTGAAGGTCCCGGTGTGCACGAGTTCGCGGAGGCTGGTGGCGTAGTGGTCATATTGCTTGTTGAACAGCTTCTGGGCCCGAATCACTACCCGCATGTAAGACAAGGCAGCGAACTCGGAGTCGGAACGCGCGGGATCGCCTTTGTACTTGGGAGTGTAGCCGGGAGCGGTGCTCTGGCCGGGCGGTGCTGTTTGGTCGGAGGTAGGACTTTGTTGGGCAACGAGAGTCGCGGTAATCAGGCACGTAAAAATGAGGACGAACAGTTTCATTCTTTTCTCCGCGCCCCGATGTGAATCGGGACCGCTGCTTGGCTCATTATGGTTTGCCGGGCACGGACCACAAGCTAAAGCCCGAGTCAATTTTGACGTGTAACGCGGCCCAGAAGAACCCCTCTTCCACTTAAACTAAAACGCTAACCGCCCTGAAGGGCCGTTCTTCCAGTTTTGGAGCGCTTTTCCATGTTACTCCCGTAATTTCCCTTCGGTCACCTTCTCTTTGCATCAGGCCGAATTATTACTATGCTGAGTACAAGAATCTAACCCTATAAGGGACAACTATGAAAGCAGCAGTCGCCAGAAAACCCGTAATCCGAATCGCGGTCGTTGAAAGCGACCCGTTGCGCTTTGTTGGGTTCCGCGCCTTGTTCGATTCAGAGCCCGAATTCGAGCTCATCTCTGCCGCGCTCCCCGAGATCAGCACACTGCAAGGCATCGATCTCATCCTGCTCGGCAACCGTTCCGGACAAAACTTGTTCGATGTGATGGCCAGTCTGAAGGCCACGCGTCCGGATTTACGAATTATCGTGACCGGCTCCGGCATTGACGAAGAGACCATTTTGAAAGCGATTGCTTCGGGTGCAAAGGGCTACGTAGACGAGGCCGCGACTCCAGCGGAATTCGCGCAGGCCATCCGCATCGTGAATCAGGGATCGGTATGGGCTCCGCGGCGCGTGCTCTCGATGTTCATCGAGCGGGTGTCGTCGGCGCCGGGACGAATTTTTCCGGCGGGCCGCGTGACCTTCACTGATCGCGAGAAAGAAGTGCTCGAGATGCTGGTGGCGGGCCGCTCCAACAAAGAGATTGGCGGTCAGTTGGGAATTGAAGAGCGCACCGTGAAAGCGCACGTCGCCAAGCTGATGAGAAAAGTCGGCGTGCAGAACCGGATTGCGCTGTCGGTGCACGCGATCACGCATTCGCTGGTAACGACGAAGTAGGAATCAGCGATGAGCAATGAGCAATGAGCTAAAGCGGTAATACCCATAGCTCACAGCTCATCGACGGTTACCTGGACCACTTACCTTCGTAATCTTGGCAGGATTTAGTCACTGCCTCATACTCGCTTCACCTACCACAGAACCTGGGAGACGGGGTTGAGAGTGGCGATTAGGGTCACTGCTTTCAGCCCCGCATTTTTTTGGCCCTGCAATTTCCTTCGTATCCCCGTAATTCCGATTTTTTCGTCCGCTGCCGAGCCCCTCGCGCGGCGAATGATTGTTTCCGCAGTTTCGTATTACCTCTGATTTCACAACCATGTGGCCGCTGTTGAATGTTGCGTGTTCATCCCCCTTGTTCCCTGTGGAATCCGAGCGGTGCTTCTTCGTTTACAATCGCAAGTACGATCCCAGTGAATTCT
>Ga0070730_10004654_pt1 | contig 11972 bp, 8 predicted proteins | sample Coa_R1_3_FD_66447 | JGI IMG/M metagenome (GOLD analysis project Ga0070730, IMG submission 66447) | Surface soil microbial communities from Centralia Pennsylvania, which are recovering from an underground coalmine fire - Coalmine... | ecosystem: Environmental > Terrestrial > Soil > Unclassified ... | reverse complement strand
CACGGGATTGACCTTGCCCGGCATGATGCTGCTGCCGGGCTGCAACGGCGGCAGTGCGATCTCTCCCAAACCCGCGAGCGGTCCGCTGTTCATCCAACGCAAGTCGTTCGCGATCTTCATGAGAGTCACGCCGAGCACCTTGAGCTGGCCCGACAATTCAACCGCCGTATCCTGACAGGAGAGTGCTTCGAAATAATTGTCGCTCGGCACGAACTTGAGTTTCGTGGTCTGCGCGAGGTGCCGCGCGACGGCGGCGCCGAACAGCGGCCGGGCATTGATTCCCGTGCCGACCGCGGTGCCGCCCTGCGCCAGCTGCAGTAGGCGCGGAAGCACGGATTGGAGACGCGCGCCGCCTTTGTCGACTTGGGACCGCCAACCGGTAAGCTCCTGCGCCAACGTCATGGGCATCGCATCCATGAGGTGTGTTCGGCCCGTCTTGACGACGTCGCGAAACTCATCGGCGCGCACCGCGAGCACCTCGCTCAAGCGTCCGAGCGCCGGCAGGAGCTGCTCCGTGAGCAGCAGTGCCGCGCCGACATGAATCGCCGTCGGCACCACGTCGTTGCTGCTCTGTCCCATGTTCACATCATCGTTCGGATGGACCGGCGCCCCGAGCGCCCGGGACGACAGCGTCGCGATGACCTCGTTGGCGTTCATGTTGCTGCTGGTGCCGGAACCCGTCTGGAACACATCGACCGGGAATTGATCGTCGCAGCGCCCCAGGGCGACGTCCAGCGCCGCGGCTTGCACCGCCCGCGCCATCGGCTCCGGGAGGTCGCCCAGCTCGTGGTTGGCCGCCGCGGCGGCATGCTTGATGAGCCCGAGCGCACGGATGAAGGTGCGCGGCATCTTGAGGCCGCTCGACGGAAAATTCTGAATCGCCCGCTGGGTCTGCGCGCCCCACAGGGCGGTCGTCGGTACGTCGAGCGGACCCATGCTGTCATGCTCGACGCGCGGTGCAGTGGTCATCGCGCCTTACTCCGCCGGGTTTGAATCGTTTACGGTACTATCGCCATGTGAAACGCAGCACAGTCTAACACCGAGTACCCGCTCCTCCGATGCCCGACACCGCTCTTGACGCGCTCTCTCCGCTCGACGGCCGCTATGCCGGGAAGCTCGCCGCGGTGCGCCGCCTGTTCAGCGAGGCGGGACTGATGCGGGAACGGGTGCGCGTCGAATGCGCGTGGCTCCTGGCCCTGGCTGCCGGTCCCGCCGCTGCGTCGGGGTTGGCCGCTTTGCCCCGGGACGCCCGGCTCTGGCTCGCGTCCCTGGCGAAGGATCCCGCAGGCACCGACGTCGGCGCGATCAAGGGCATCGAATCGCGAACCAATCACGACGTGAAGGCGGTCGAATACTGGATCCGCGCGCAGTTGCAGGCGCGCGGCGCGCTGCCGGCGCACCTCGAGTGGGTGCATTTCGGATGTACGTCGGAGGACATCAACAATCTGGCCTACGCGCTCATGTTGAAGGGCGCGCGCAGCACGGTGCTCGTACCCGCGTTGAACGCCATCGTCGCGGACCTGGATGAATTGAGGAAGCGCTACGCCTCCGTGCCCATGCTGGCGCGCACACACGGTCAGACGGCAACGCCGACGACGGTCGGAAAGGAGATTGCGAATGTTGCCGCCCGCCTGTGCGGACAGCGCACCGGGTTGGAGCACGTCGTCATCATGGGCAAGATGAACGGCGCCGTCGGCAATTTCAACGCGCATGTGGCGGCGCTCCCGCATGTGGACTGGCCGGAATTCAGCGCGCGCTTCGTGGCCTCGCTGGGCCTCGAGTCGAACGCCTACACGACGCAGATCGAGCCGCATGATTGGATCGCCGAATACTGTCACGCTGTGATGCGCAGCAACACCGTGCTGCTCGACTTCGCGCGCGACATGTGGAGCTACATTTCGTTCGGGTACTTCAGACAGCGTCCGGTCGAGGGTGAAGTCGGCTCTTCCACCATGCCGCACAAGGTCAACCCGATCGACTTCGAAAATGCCGAGGGCAATCTCGGGCTGGCGAACGCTCTGCTCGGTCATTTCGCGGACAAACTGCCGATCTCGAGGCTCCAGCGCGACCTCACCGACTCGACGGTGCTGCGCAACTTGGGCGTCGCCGTGGGGCACGCCGCGCTTGCCTACCAGTCTCTGCGGATCGGCCTCGGGAAACTGGAACTCGATGCGGGCCGGATCGGGGAAGACCTGGAGAGAGCCTGGGAGGTCTTGGGCGAAGCGGTGCAGACCGTCCTGCGGGCTCATGGAATCCCGGGTGGCTATGAGCGTCTCAAGGCGTTCACGCGCGGCCGGCCCACCGACCGGTCGGCGATGCGCGATTTCATCGCTTCGCTCGAACTGCCTGTCGCCGAAAAGGAACGGTTGATGCGGTTGACACCGGAGAGTTACCTTGGGTTGGCGCCGGAGCTGGCGTGTCGCCCCCCCGGGAAGGCCTAGGGCCGACGAGGGCGCCGGATCCCGGTGTTGCGCGGGCCGCGCGAAACGTGACGCAGTTGGCACGGTCGTATGCAATGCAAACTGTAGTATCGGGCTGAAAGTACGTGAGTCCGGGCATTTGCCCCTCTACGTCCATGAGGCAAGCATATGGCGGGTTATTTTGACGATTTTGCGAAGCCTGCGGTGGATCGCGTCGCCGCGGCCGACGTGGGTTCCGCGACGGGAACCCGCATGATCCTGAGTACCATGCCGGAAGTGCGCGACGCCAGCCTCAAGGTGGCCAAATCGGCCCAGCGCCTGTTGTCGATCTTCACCCAGGACTTGGAACCGCAGGTCTACGGCGAAGAGCCGTTTCTGGAGGCCATCAAGCGGCTGGTGCTGGCGCGCTCCTATGCGAAGGTGCGCGTATTGCTGGCGGATCCGTCGCGCGCGATGGTGGACAACAACCGCTTTCTGGCGTTGGCTCGCCGCCTCACGAGCTGCATCGACATGCGCTCCATGAGCGCCGAATACCCGGCCAGCGCCGGCGCCTTCATCATCGCCGACGACCGGGCGCTGGTCTATCGGCTCCAGGCCGATCGCTGGGACGGCATTTCGGACATGAACGATCCGGCCAACGCGCGCCGCTACCTCAACTTCTTCGACGAGGTGTGGCAGACGAGCATGCAGGAATCGCAGATGCGCCAGATGCTCATGTAGTTCCCGCGGCCCGCGCCGCATGATTCCGGGCGCCGGTATAATGCGCCCATGTTCTCTTCCACCCTCCTCGAGCGGCCGGAGCCGGGCACCGTCATCGTCGGCATGTCGGGCGGCGTCGATTCCGCCGTCTCCGCTCTGTTGCTGCGGGATGCCGGTTTCGACGTACAAGCGCTGTTCATGTCCAACTGGGACGATGACGATGCCTACTGTACCGCGGCTGCCGACTTTCAAGACGCCCGTCAGGTCTGCGAGGTCTTGGACCTCCCCTTGCACCGCGTCAGCTTCGCCCGCGAATACCGGGAGCGCGTGTTCGCGCATTTCCTCCGAGAGTACCAGGCAGGACGCACTCCGAACCCCGACGTCCTGTGCAACCGGGAAATCAAGTTCGGCGTCTGCCTCGACTACATGCAGCGCCTGGGAGCCTCGTGGATCGCCACCGGTCACTATGCGAGAGTGGACTGCGACGGCGGCCGGCCGCGGCTGCGCAAGGGCACGGACCCTGCCAAGGATCAGAGTTATTTTTTGCACCAGGTTGCGCCGGCCGCCTTGGGTAAAACGCTGTTTCCGATCGGCCACCTCCACAAGCAGGAGGTGCGCCGGCGCGCCCACGCGGCCGGGATTCCGGTCTTCGACAAACCGGACAGCACCGGCATCTGTTTCATCGGCGAACGGCCGTTCGACGCGTTCCTGAGCCGTTACCTGCGCCAGACACCGGGACCGATCGAAGACGCCGACGGCACCGTGATTGGAGAACATCGGGGCCTGGCCCTCTACACCTTGGGCCAGCGGTCCGGCCTCGGCATCGGCGGACGGAACGGCGCCAGGGCCGCGCCGTGGTACGTCGCCGACAAGCGGCCGGAGCGCAATGCGCTGATCGCCGTGCAGGACCACGAACATCCCCTGCTCATGTCGGACGCATTCGACGTGGAGGAGTTGCATTGGCTCGACGCGGGGGCCGCCGGCGACGACTTCGCTCCGTTCGACTGTGCCGTGAAGACGCGATACCGGCAGAGCGATCTGCCCTGCCGTGTGGAGGCCCAGGGCGCATCTGCGCGCGTCACGTTGCAGAGCGCCGCCCGCGCGGTAACGCCCGGTCAATACGCGGTCTTTTATGACGGCGACGAATGCCTCGGCGGCGGGGTGATCGCACGCCGCCATCATCGCGCGGGCGGCAGCGTGCCGCGGCGCGAAACGCCGCACGCGCCCGGAGCGGGCGGAATCGCCTATACTGCTCGGTTTTCAGCGGAGGGGTCATGACGGACAGTTTCAACGCAAGAACGACGCTCACCGTGGGTGCACGGAAATACGAAATGCTCGGCCTCGGCGCGCTCAAGGGCCGCAACATCGAGCGGCTCCCGTATTCCTTGAAGATACTGCTCGAAAATCTTTTGCGCTTCGAGGATGGCGTCAACGTCACCAAGCGCGACATCGAAGCATTGATCGGCTGGGACCCCAAGGCGCTGCCAAACTACGAAATCGCATTCACCCCTGCGCGCGTCATCATGCAGGACTTCACCGGCGTTCCGTGCATCGTGGACCTTGCGGCCATGCGCGAGGCCATCGTGCGGCTGGGGGGCGATCCGCAGCGGGTGAATCCGCTGGCGCCCGCCGAATTGGTCATCGATCACTCCGTGCAGGTCGATCAATACGGCACCGCCGAATCGCTGCGGCAGAATAACGAAATCGAATTCAGCCGCAACGGCGAGCGCTACATGTTCCTGCGCTGGGGACAGACGGCATTCAGTAATTTCAAGGTCGTGCCGCCCAACACGGGAATCGTGCACCAGGTGAATATCGAACGCCTGGCTCGCGTCATTTTCCCGGAGGACGGCAGCGGCAACGCCGTCGCGTATCCGGACACATTGGTGGGGACGGATTCGCACACCACCATGGTCAACGCATTGGGCGTTCTCGGCTGGGGCGTAGGCGGGATCGAGGCGGAAGCGGCGATGCTCGGCCAGCCGGTGACCATGCTCATCCCCCAGGTCATCGGGTTCAAGCTCACGGGCTCCTTGCCCGCCGGCACGACCGCCACGGATCTGGTGCTCACGGTGACCGAGATCCTGCGCAAGAAAGGGGTGGTCGACAAGTTCGTGGAGTTCTTTGGCGACGGCTTGTCGGGCCTGCCCCTCGCGGACCGGGCGACCATCGCCAACATGTCGCCGGAGTTCGGGTCGACCTGCGCCATTTTTCCGATCGACGAGGAAACCATCCGCTATCTTGAACTCACCGGCCGGGCGCCGGAACAGGTCGCTCTGGTCGAGGCTTACGCCAAGGCCCAGGGTCTGTGGCGAATCGACGGCGCTCCGGCCGCCGATTACACCGACATCGTGTCCCTCGATCTCTCGACCGTCGAGCCGTCGCTCGCCGGACCCAAGCGCCCGCAGGATCGGGTTCCGTTGCGTTCGGCCAAGGCCGTCTATCGAACCGGCGTCAAGAAAATGGCCGAGGAGCGCACGCAGAAGAACCCCGGCGCGGCCGGTACGGCCGTCGCCGCGGTGGGCGGCGAGCGCTTCGACGTCAAGGACGGCGCGGTGCTGATCGCCGCGATCACGAGTTGCACGAACACCTCGAATCCGAGCGTTCTGATCGCCGCGGGCCTCTTGGCGCGCAACGCGAACGCCATGGGACTGAAATCGAAACCCTGGGTGAAGACCTCCCTCGCGCCCGGTTCGCGCGTGGTCACCGACTATCTGCAAAAGGCCGGCCTGTTGCGCGAACTCGAAGCGCTGGGCTTCTACACCGTGGGCTATGGATGCACCACCTGCATCGGCAACTCGGGACCTTTGAAGCCCGAAATTTCGGAGGCCGTGCGAGGCGGCGACGTGATCGCCGCCTCGGTGCTGTCGGGCAACCGGAATTTCGAGGGCCGTGTGCATCCGGAAATCAAAATGAATTTCCTGGCATCGCCGCCGCTCGTCGTGGCGTACGCCCTGGCGGGCAGCCTCGACGTCGACATCACCACCGAACCGCTGGGCCAGGGCAAGGACGGAAGACCCGTATTCCTCAAGGACATCTGGCCGAGCGCGGCGGATGTGGCGCGTGCCGTGACGGCATCGGTCGATTCTGCGATGTTCAAGAAGGGCTACGCCAGCGTCTTCACGGGCGACGCGAATTGGAGCGCCATCAAGACCCCCGCGGGAAAGATCTACGAGTGGGACGGCCGATCGACCTATGTCAAGAACCCGCCCTACTTCGACGGCATGACCATGTCGCCGTCGACCGTCGGAGATCTGAAGGGCGCACGCGTTCTGGCGATGCTCGGCGATTCGGTCACCACCGACCACATCTCCCCGGCAGGGAACATCTCCAAGTCGAGTCCGGCGGCCAAATACCTGGTCGCGCAGGGCGTTCTGCCCGCGGATTTCAATTCCTACGGCGCGCGCCGCGGCAATCATGAAGTCATGATGCGCGGGACGTTCGCCAATATCCGGCTGCGCAATGCACTTCTGCCCGGCACGGAAGGCGGTGTAACGCTGCATGTTCCGAGCGGCGAATCGATGTCGATTTTCGACGCCGCCGTCAAGTACAAGGCCGAGGGTACGCCGCTCGTGATCCTGGCGGGCAAGGAATACGGCACGGGAAGCTCGCGGGATTGGGCCGCCAAAGGCACGATGCTTCTCGGCGTGAAGGCCGTCATCGCCGAGAGCTTCGAGCGCATTCACCGGTCGAATTTGATCGGCATGGGCGTCCTGCCACTGCAATACAAGGACGGCCAGAGTACGCAAAGCCTCGGGTTGACGGGCAGGGAGAGTTTCGAGGTGGTGGGCTTGAACCAGGGCGCCGCCAAGGCGGTCAAGGTCATAGCCACGGCCGACGATGGCAAGAAGACCGAATTCGAGGCGCGTCTGCGCATCGATACGCCGAAGGAACTCGACTACTACCAGCACGGCGGAATTCTGCATTACGTGCTGCGCCAACTCGCCGCGGCGGGCAAGGCGGCCTGAGCGGTTGAACTCCCCCGGGGCGGGATAAGCCCCGGGGCGGTCAACGGGCCAACGGCGCGTTGAACGGCCGGCGCTGGCGCTACTTATCGGTCCCCGCCTTGAGAGTTCCCGACTCGACCAGCACCATGGTGGCGGGATCGAGGTGCGTTTTGATGGCATTGTCGACCTGGGCGCGGGTCAGCGCCTTCACGGCCTCGGGGTAGCCGTCGAGCCACGTAAGGTCATAGCCGCGCTGCAGTGTCACTGCGATCGTTCCGGCCAGGCCCGCGGTATTCGACAGACCGACGAAGTAGCCGCCGATCAGTCCCTGCTTGCGGTCGGCAAGTTCGCTGTCGGTGATGCCGTCGGACCACCATTTCAGCAGTTCGCGCCGCGTCGCCGCCACGCCCTTCTCGAGCAATGCGGGGGCGAAGCTGGCGGAAATCTCCCACGCGCCGTCCGCGATGGTATCTTCCGAGACCGCGGCACCGATGTTGTATGTCAGTCCCTCCCGGTCGCGCACCGTCCCCATCAGCCGTCCGGTGAAGCCGCGGCCCAGAATGGCGGTGCCCACCCGGAGCGCCAGCGTGTCGGGATCCCGGTACTTGAGACCCGTGGCCTGGCCCAGGATCACCGACACGCTGGTCTTTTCCGGCAGCGGCACCGGAATCTCGCGCGGTCCCGCGGCCACCGCGGGCTGCGTGGGGCGCAGGTAGTCTTGGCCGCCGGTCCAGCCGGTAAAGGTCCTGGCCACTTCGCTCTCGACGTCGGCCGGCGCGACGTCGCCCACGGCGATGAGCGTCATGTGCGCCGGACCGTAGTATTTGGCATGGAACGCCCTGACTTCATCGAGGGTCGCGGACTTGGCCGCGGCGAGGTACTCGGCAATCGAATGCGGACGGTTCGGGTGGCCTTCGGGAAACACCGCCCGGCCGAACGCCTCGCGAGCACGTCCCTCGGTGTTCTGCAGCGACGCCTCCAGCGAGCCGATGAACTGCTGCTTCGCCTTCGCGAACTCCTGGGCTTGCATGGCGGGAGTGCGCAGCTCCGCGGAGATGAGCCCCATGACCAGCGGCAGATCCTTTTTCAGGCACCTACCGTGCACTTCCAGACTTTGGATGCCGACGGCAAATGAAATCGAGGCGCCCACATTGTCCAGGCGGTCGGCGATCGCGAATTTATCGAGCGCCTTGGTGCCGCGGTCGAGCATCATGCCGGCGAGGGTCGGAACCGCGATGTTGCCGGACTGGGCCATGGCATCGCCCGCCGGCAGCACGGCGTCGATCACCACGACATCTTTGACCCCCGTCGGATACGTGACCACATCGATACCCGCCGCCTGTGCCCGGTGGACGTGGTCGGCCATGTTCGCGCCCGCGGTCGCGCTCGCGAGCAGCGCCAGCGGCAATACGCACTTTTTGATCATCTGGAGTCCGATCACGAGCCTTTCTCCGGTCCGGAAGGCACCGGCACGAACCACCCCGTCGTACTCTGGTCCTCGTTGAGATACTGTTTCGCCACCCGCTGCACGTCGGCGGGAGTCACCTGCTGAACCTTCTGCGGGAACGTGACGTACAAGGTCCAGTCGCCCACGCCGATCCACTCATTGAGTTCGCTCGCGATGGCCGCCGTGCCGTCGCGCTTGTACGCGTCGGCGGCGATGTACTGCTGTTTGACGCGGGCAATCTCCGCGGCGGTCACGCCGTCGGTCTTGATCTTCGCGATCTCCTCGTCCAGCGCTTCTTCCACCTGTTCATGGGTGGCGCCGGGCGCCAGCGAGGCGGAAAGCACGTGCAGCGACAAGTCGAAGTGCAGATCCGTGCCCGCACCCGCGTTCAGCGCCAGTCCTTTATCGACCAGAGCCCGGTACAACCGCGCATTTTTGCCGGAACTCAAGATGGCGTCGAGCATTTCCAGGGCGGGCTGATCCGTATCGCGCGCGTTCGGCACCTTGTGGGCGATCACCACCGTGCCCAGTTCGCCGGGGCGCTTGACCAGCACGCGCCGCGCCCCGCTCTGTTGCGGCTCCTCGGTGTACATCGCGGGAATCGGCTGCGGCGATGCTCCATAGACGCCGTAATATTTCTTGATCATCCCCAGCGTGGCCGCCTCGTCGATATCGCCGACCGCGGTCACCGTCGCATTGTTGGGCCAGTAGAACGTGTTGTAGAACTCATGCAATTTTCCAATGGACACGCGCTCGATGTCGCTCCTCCACCCAATGGTCGGATGATGGTATGGAAGCGCCTGGAAGGCCGCCGCGGTGACCTCTTCCCCGAGCACGCGCTCCGGGTCGTTCTTGCCGCGTTCGAATTCGTTTCGGACCACGGTCATTTCCGCCTGGCGATCGGCCTCGCGCAGCCAGAGATGGCGCATCCGGTCGGCCTCGATCGCGATGTAACCCTCGAGGCTTTCGCGGCCCACGGTGGCGAAGTAGTTGGTCCTGTCCACCGCCGTACTGGCGTTGAACTGACCGCCTACCCGCTCGAGGAATTGCTTCACGCTGTTCCCTTTCGGGTCATTGAAGTTCTCGCTGCCCTTGAACATCATATGTTCGAGGATGTGCGTCGATCCGGTGGTCCCGGTCACTTCGTTGCGCGAACCCACCCGGTAGGTGACCTGGAAGGTCACGACGGGGGCGGAATGGTCCGGCACCAGCAGGACGGTCAGACCATTGCCGTCCAGGTGATATTCGTCGATTCCGCCGAGCGATTTCACGAAGGTGAATCCCGGCACCGTGACCGGCTGCGATGCGGCTGCGGCCGATGCGACGGCCGCCGAGGCGGCCGCCGGCGTCGCGGCCAGCAGACAGCCGCTGGCGCCGCCCACACCCAGGACGAACAGGCACACCATCGCGGCGACTCGCCCGCTGGGCGATCCGACTCTGTACTTCATGAAGCTCCTCGTGAAATGGCTCGCGTGTGGCGGCAGATTCTAGCCTAATCAGGCGGACGCCACCTCCTCGGTCCAGACGGTGAATTTAGACAGCGTGTTCGGGCCGAAGGTCATGCTGATTGCCACATCGGCCGCATCGCGTCCCCGCGCGATCAATATCCGGCCGATGCGGCGCTGATTGTTGCGCGGATCGAAGGTGTGCCACGCCCCTCCGAGGTAAGCCTCGAACCACCCGGCAAAATCCATCGGCGCATCCATCGGCGGAACGCCGATATCGCCCAGATAACCGGTGCAATAGCGTGCCGGGATGTTGAGTGCGCGGCAGAACGCGATTGCCAAATGAGCGTAATCGCGGCACACGCCGCGCCGTTCGTTGAATGCTTCCCACGCGGTCTTGGTCGGGCGGGCGCATTGATAGTCGAACGTGATGAGACCGTGCACGTAGTCGACGATGGCCTGCACCCGGCTCCATCCCGGCATCATGCCGCCGAACATCGTCCAGGCGGTGGGAGCCACGAGTTCGGTCTCGCAATATCGGCTGGGCAGCAGATACGCGAGGGTTTCATCCGGGAGCGATTCCACGGTGTGCTCGAACGCGTGCGGACACGCCGGCTCCGCAACCCCGCTGTCCCGGATCAGGCCTTCCGCCCCGATGCGGAACCTGCCGGGCGGCGCGACCAGGCGGGTGCACCAGTTTCCGAATCCATCCCGGTACATCGACAACGGCACCACGGGGTCCATGGCCATGGCGTCGGCGCGCACCAGATCCTGGCTCCGGGAGTAATGCACATTCAGGTTCAGGATCATCGGCGTGGCCTGTTCCAATTGGTATATCAGCTCATAGCCCAGCCTGATCAACACATGCACCGCCTGTCGTGAGTTCAAACGAGGAATCAATGTGGCATCCGAGACATGGTGACACATAGGGCCGCGCGACCGCAGCGTTCGTAGGGCGCCTCCTACGCGGAACGGCGTGCCGGCTATGGTGCGCGCCTGATCGCGACGTAGGTGCCCGAATGCAGTCCGGCAGCGTCGCTCTCGTCCGGATCGAGATGCAGCTCCGACTTGCAGTCGAGCGATACACGAACCAGCACGTCGCAGAACAAGGTGTGCCGCTCCACACCGTCCCTGGTCACATCGATGCGATCTCTGTCCTTGAGCCCGTGGCGCTCGGCCTCGGCAGCGGTCAGATGGATGTGACGCAGCGTCCGGATCACTCCGTGATCCAGCCGCACGCAGGCTCGAGGCCCTTCGACCAGGATGCCCGGCGAGTCCTTGAGGTCGCCCGATTCCCGCAATGGGGCGCCAACGCCGAGCGTCAGCGCGTCGGTCTGAGATATTTCGACTTGATTATCGTCCCGCGCCGGCCCGATCACCCGGACGTTGGCGATGCGGCCGCGCGGTCCGACCAATGTCACCGTCTCTTGCGCGGCAAACTGCGCCGGTTGCGAGACGCGAGCCCGCTCGTGCAAGTGGTATTTGTCGCAGAACAGCTGCTCGATGACGCTCTGCGTCAAGTGCACGTGGCGCTCCGACACCGCAACCGGAATTCGTCCGGGAATCGGATCTTGGTCTTGCGACGGCGTGTTCATGAGCCCCCTCGATGCGTGCCCATTCCCGGAGCGTATCCCACCCTCCACGCGCAGTTCCAGTTCCATTCAAGCCGCTGCATCGACCGACGCTGCACGGCTCTCATGGCGCGGCGGCGCGTTTCGCACCAGCAGCACCGGAACCGAAGCGATCCGCACCACGCTTTCCGCGTCGCTGCCCATGGCGAACCGAACAAGGCCCCGCCGCCCGTGCGTGCCCATCACGATGAGGTCCGCCGGCCAGTGCCGCGCCTGCTCGACGATGTGATCCGCGGCGGATGCCCCCATCGATTCGATCATGACCGAATCGGTCTCGACGCCTTGGCGCCGCGCTTGCGCCGCGCATTGCGCCAGCAGCGATTTGCCGCCATCACGCAGCGACGCCATGAGATCGGTCGCGTAGATGCCGCCGTCGCCGCCGG
>Ga0070730_10004653_pt1 | contig 11973 bp, 9 predicted proteins | sample Coa_R1_3_FD_66447 | JGI IMG/M metagenome (GOLD analysis project Ga0070730, IMG submission 66447) | Surface soil microbial communities from Centralia Pennsylvania, which are recovering from an underground coalmine fire - Coalmine... | ecosystem: Environmental > Terrestrial > Soil > Unclassified ... | reverse complement strand
TGTTCGCGCGCCAAGCAGGCCGGCGATGATCACCACCTGGATCAGCGCCATCAGCATCGCGATCGCCGAGGCCAGCGGATAGTCGAACTGCTCGAACGCCGCCTGGTACGCGACAATGGAGATTACGCGCGTGGGTCCCGCAGGTGCTCCCAGCAGAATGGCCGAGGGAAACACGGTGAATGCCTGCACAAAGGCCAACGCCAGGGTGATCGCAAGTCCCGGCGCCAATAGTGGCAACAGGATGCGGAAGAACCGCCGCCGCGCCTTGGCGCCCAGCATCGCGCCGGCCTGCTCAAGCGCGGGGTCAATGCCGGTGACATACGACAGCGTCAGCAGGAACGTGAACGGAAAGCCGCTGATCACCAGCGACAGCATCACGCCCCAATAGTTGTGGATCAGCCGTACCGGCGAATCAGTGATGCCGAAATCCAACAGGACCCTGTTCAACCAGCCACGCGGACCGAGATAGGTCAGCAGACCGTCGGCCACCATCACAGTGCCAAGCGTGATCGGGATCACCAGTATCGTCGTCAGCAGCTTCTGCCGCTTCATCAGTCGCACGCGCAGCGCCACTGGCACAGACAACACCGTGTTCAGCAAAGTTGCCGGGATGGCAATCTGCAAGGTGAGCCAGATCGTTTCATACAGGAATGGCTCGCTGAAGAATTTCTGGTAGTTCGTCAGCCATCCTCCGCCATCCTTCGGTTGGAACGACAGGATAAGCCCGTAGATGAACGGATAGATGAACAGCGCTAGCACGAAGAGCACACCGGGCAGAACCAGCAGTGTCACCGCATCCAGGCCGCGCTCATGCAGGCGCCGGCGCAGCGACAGGTGCGCCACGCTCATGCGGGAAACACCAGCACGCGCTCAGGCAGCGCGGACAGATGTACGATTTCACCGGGGCTGATACGCTGGCTGGAGCGGAAGTACAGGTCCTCACCTTCCTTGCCACGCGCCACCGCGTAGAAGTCGCGGCCATGATATTCGGCGATCTCCACTGTCGCAGCGATCGGCCCATCAACCGTCGGATGCAGATCGTCCGGGCGGATCGCCACAGTGGCGTGTCCATCCACTGGCGCCATCGCTGTGCCAAGCACATGCGCGCCGCCGATCATCACGGTCACCCCGCTCCCGCTGGGCACAGTCCGTGCCGGCGATGTCAGCAGATTGCGGTAGCCCATGAACTCGGCGACGTCGGCGCTGGTGGGGCGCACGTACAGATCCTCGGGTGTGCCGATCTGGCGAGGCTGCCCATCGATCATCACCATGATCCGGTCGGCCAGCGACAGCGCTTCTTCCTGATCGTGCGTCACATAGATCGTGGAGCAGCCCAGCATCGTGTGGATACGCCGTATCTCCGCCCGCATCTCCAGCCGTAGCTTCGCATCCAGGTTGGACAGCGGCTCATCCATCAACACCAGCGGCGGTTCCACCACGATCGCACGCGCGATCGCCACACGCTGCTGCTGTCCACCGGAAAGCTGCCCTGGCAGCTTTTCCGCCTGCGTCTCCAGTCGAACCAGGGCTAGCGCCTCATTGACCCGACGCTCGATCTCATCGCGAGGCCGCCGCTGCGTGGTCAGCCCGAACCCGATGTTCCGCCGCACGGTCATGTGCGGAAACAGCGCGTAGTTCTGGAACACCATGCCGAAGCCGCGATCCTCCGGTCCGATGTCGTCCAGCCGCTTATCATCGAGCCAGATACCGCCGTCGGTCGGTTGCAGCAGGCCGGAGATGCAGTTCAATGCTGTGGATTTGCCGCAACCGGATGGGCCAAGCAGGGCGACGAACTCGCCCCGCCTCACCGTCAGGTTGACGTCACGCAGCGCATGCAGCTGGCCAAAGTCACGGCCCACCCCTTCGAGCCGCAACTCGCGAAAGTCACGCGATGCGATAGGCATGTTGGCTACCCGCTCCTCCCGGTCAGAGCGGGTGAAACTCGTTCATGATGCTGGATGAGTCCACCGTCATTTGCCAACCTTTGCGCCGACCTGCTGGTCCCAGCGCTGAAAGGCGTAAACCAGCTTGTCCGCCGGCAACGGCACTTCCGAAGGCACCGTCTCGATCAACTTGTCGATGAACGGCCGCCGCACGCTGCCGACAGCGTCCTGGCTGGCCTGCGGCGCCATCGACAGCGGCACATCCTTCACCGCCGGACCGGGATAGAAATAGCCCTTGTCGTAGGTCATCGCCTGCGCCGGTTTGCTCAGCATGTAGTCCGTCATCTTCAGCAGCACAGCCAGCTTGTCGTTCGATACGCCCTTGGGGATCGCCCAATACTGCGCGTCGGTAACCCAATGGAAGCCGTCCAACGTGCCGATCTCGGCTTCCTTCGGCACCACGCCCAGGATACGCGGATTCAAATCCCAGCCGAGATGCGAGGCGATCATGTCGCGCGACCCCTCGCCGAGTTCCTTCATCACCGCGCCGGTTCCGGTCGGGTAGTATTCAATGTTCTTGCCGAGCTCGACCAGATAGGCCCAGGTCTTGTCCCAGCCATCTTTCGGGTCCATCGGATCCTTGTCCTTCAGGATGTATGGCAGGCCCTGAAGGAAGGTGCGGCCCGGACCAGAATTGGCAGGACGCGCGTAGATGAAGCGCTTGGGGTGCGCCTTGGTCCAGGCAAGCAGATCGTCCGCGGTTTTGGGCGGCGTCTTCACCGCGTCCGGCATGTATTCCAGAATCGGACCGGCTGGGCAGAACACAACACAGACCGCCTGGTTCTGCGCCAGGCCCTGCATCTTCCAGGCACCCGGCTGATAAATGTCCTGCAGCTTCGGCAACACCGAGGCATAGTCGGTGACCACGGGAATCCAAAGGCCCTGGTCGATGCCAGCCGACAAGGCGTCGGTGCCTGTCAGCACCAGATCGATATCGACACTCTTGGCAGCCTGCTGGGCCTTGATCTTACCCGGCAGCTCAGGCGCCGGCGCCTGAGAATAGGTGATCTTGGAGACCAAATTCGCGTTCGCCTTGGCGAAGGCATCGATGGCGCCCTGGGTGAGCTGGAGCTGGCCCGCCACATCCACCACGTTCAATGTAACAGGTGAAGATGGAAGGGCAGGAGCAGACGCCGCAAACGCACGGCCCGCACCCAGAGCTGCCAACCCGGCCATGCCGCCGAGCAGTGTCCTGCGGTCAACCTTCGGGGTGGTCATGGTCGTTTCTCTCCCAATCTGAGTGGTCCGCTTCGGTTCGCCGCGTACAAGACTGGCTGGAACAAGGCAACCCGCATTGATCTGAATCAAGTGCGGAACGGAGGGCGACAGAAAGTTGTTGCTTATCAATTGCTAAACCCCCTCATCGGGAGCGGTATTCCAAGCGCCGCGCTTAACCTGTTTAGGTCGCGCCCGCCGGGCCGCGACCGCTGTCGTATCAACAACGCGATCGCGCAATGCCTTGCTTCTATTGATCCTTGCTGGCCACTGCGGCAGGGTGAGGGCATGTCCGGACCTGCGCGCGAGACCCTTGACCGACTTCGACTGGTCAGCACCGCCACGCTGACCACGCAATTGTTCAAGCGTGGACTGCGCAATGTCTTCATGCAGGGTGTACAGCCGCTCAGCCGTTACGATAGCAACCTGGTCGGCCCTGCCTTTACCCTTCGCAACATTCCCTCGCGTGAGGACGTCGACAACGTCGCGATCCTCGGCAATCCAGAGCACCCGCAGCGCCGCGCGATCGAGATCACGCCCGCCGGCAGCGTGCTGGTAATCGACTGCCGGGGCGATACGCGCGCAGCGTATGCCGGACAGATCCTGGCGGCTCGGCTGATGACGCGCGGTGTCGCAGGCCTGGTCGGTGACGGAGGCATTCGCGACGCGGGCCCGATCAGCGAAATGCCATTCCCGGTGTTCTGCTCCGGCCCGAGCGCACCGCTCAACCTGGCGCAGCACCACGCCGTCGAGAGCAACATCCCGATCGGCTGTGGCGGCGTCGCGGTGTATCCGGGCGACCTGATCGTCGGCGATCGTGACGGTGTGGCGGTGATCCCGGCCGCCCTCGCCGATGAAGTCGCGCATGACGCGGCCGAACAGGAGGAACTTGAAGAGTTCCTCCTGCAACGTGTGATTGGCGGAGCGGCCCTGCCAGGCACATATCCTCCGAACGAGGCGACCCGCGCCGCGTTCGAGCAATGGCGCGCAACCCGACAGCGACACTGAAAGCGCTCGCCGGGGGGTAACGACAAGAAAGACAGACAGCGTCCGGACTATCGGGGCGGTTGCAGTGCTTTTTTGAACGTCAACCCCTCGAGGAGTTGCGACGCATGGAACTGGTTGAGGCATTCGGCCTGAAGGTCGCCCGGCCGCTGTACGATTTCGTCAAGGCCGAGGCACTGCCCGGCACCAGTGTGACGCCCGAGGCGTTCTGGCAAGGATTCTCCGCGCTGGTTGCCGACATGGCGCCGCGCAACAAGGCGTTGCTGGAGAAGCGCGACGCATTGCAGCGCGAAATCGACGCCTGGCACCTGGCGCATCGCGCCAGGCCAATCGATCCGCACGCGTACGTGCAATTCCTGCAAAGCATCGGCTACCTGGAACCGGAGCCGTCCGACTTTTCCATAACGACCGCCAATGTCGATCCGGAAGTCGCCAGCATCGGCGGACCACAGCTTGTCGTGCCAGTGACCAACGCGCGCTACGCCCTGAACGCGGCCAACGCTCGCTGGGGCAGTCTATACGATGCACTATACGGCACCGATGCCATACCCGAGGACGGCGGCGCGACCCGCGGTCCCGGGTACAACAGTGTGCGCGGCTCGCGCGTGATCGCCAAGGCGCGGCAGGTGCTCGACCAGGCGGTGCCGCTGGCGATGGGCAGCCATCGGGATGCGACAGCCTACGTGGTCGAGAACGGCCGGCTGGCGGTTACGCTGAGCGACAATGCACAGACCGGCCTGGCGGAACCGTCACAGTTCGCCGGCTATCGCGGCGCCGCAGAATCACCGTCAGCGGTGCTGCTGAAGCACAACGGGCTGCACATCGAGATCGTCATCGATCGCACACGTCCTGTCGCCCAGCAGGACGCAGCGGGCATTGCTGACGTGATGATGGAAGCGGCGATCACCACCATCCAGGACTGCGAGGATTCCGTCGCCTGTGTCGATGCCGTGGACAAGGTCGCCGCATACCGCAACTGGCTCGGCCTGATGCGCGGCACGCTCGTGGAGAGCTTTGCCAAGGACGGCCGCCCGGTGACGCGCCGGCTCGCGGCTGATCGAGAATATACGGCGCCCGATGGCAGCACGCTGACCTTGCCCGGCCGCAGCCTGATGCTGGTGCGCAACGTCGGCCATCATATGTATACCGATGCGGTGCTGGATTCCGCTGGCGCCGAAATACCCGAAGGATTGCTGGACGCCACGGTGACGTCGCTGATCGCGATGCACGACCTGAATGGCGGAGGCAAGGTTCGCAACAGCCGTGCGGGCTCGGTTTACATCGTGAAACCAAAGATGCATGGCCCGGCGGAAGTGGCATTCACGGATACCATCTTCGCGCGCGTGGAAGACATGCTCGGGCTGGAACGCAACACGCTCAAGATGGGAATCATGGATGAGGAACGGCGCACCTCGGCCAACCTGAAAGCATGCATCAAGGCGGCGAAGGATCGCGTGGTATTCATCAACACCGGGTTCCTCGATCGCACCGGCGACGAGATCCATACCTCGATCGAGGCCGGCCCAATGATCCGCAAGGACGACATGCGCAACACAGCGTGGATCAAGGCGTATGAGGATCAGAACGTCGATATCGGCCTCGCCTGCGGGCTGCGCGGCAAAGCACAGATCGGCAAGGGCATGTGGGCGGCGCCCGACGAGATGGCCGACATGCTGAAGCAGAAGATCGGCCATCCGATGGCCGGAGCGAACACCGCCTGGGTCCCCTCCCCCACCGCAGCAACGTTGCACGCGCTGCACTACCACCAGGTGGATGTGGCCGCCCGGCAGGAGGAACTGGCGAAGCGGCAGCGCCCGCCTCTGGCCGACCTGCTGACCATTCCGGTTTCCGATCGGCCGAACTGGTCGCCGCAGGATGTCGGCCAGGAACTGGACAACAATTGCCAGAGCATTCTGGGCTACGTCGTGCGGTGGATCGACCAGGGCGTTGGCTGCTCCAAGGTCCCGGACATCCATGATGTCGGACTTATGGAGGATCGCGCCACGCTGCGGATTTCCTCACAGCACATCGCCAACTGGCTGTATCACGCCGTGGTGGGCGAGAGGCAGGTGATGGAGGCCATGAAGCGCATGGCGAAGGTGGTGGACCGTCAGAACGCCACAGACAAAGCCTACCGACCGATGGCGCCTACCTTCGATGGCCCTGCCTTCGCGGCGGCCTGCGACCTCGTTTTCAAAGGACGCGAACAGCCGAACGGATATACCGAGTTCATCCTGCATGCACGGCGTCGTGAAGCGAAGGCAGCGCAATGATCCCGGACGCGCCGCCGGGGGCGTGGTTGAATGGCATGTGCTTGATAACTGGAGAGAATCCGCATGCGTTCAGTCCTATTTGGAGCCCTGAGTTTCGCTGCTGTTCTGGGTGCTAGTGCGGTCCATGAGGCGCAAGCTGCACCGGTGGTAGCCGTGGCTCCGCTCAGCGCGTACGGACCGAATGGTAGCCCCATTGAGCCGGTGTACTATTACTACCGGGGACAGCGTTATCCTTACCGCTATGGCGGGCGGTACTACCATCACCGGTACTATCGCCACGGCCACTGGCACTATTATTGAGCGGACTCACGGCCCTGCCAGGGTGATCCACGTCACAGCGTTGCCCGGGCGGATCGGGTAAGACCCGCTCCATTCCTTCCTTGACCCTTCGCCGCTCCGGTTCGCCGGGGCGGCGCTTTTTTTATCACATGCCCCCGATCCCGTCATGCCGGGCGAAGGCCCGGCACCTACGTGTTCATGGCTGATATTTGCGAGTCGTGGTCGCAGCACCCACCTCAGGCCGCAAGACGCGGACGGCAGGCCGCCATGGTGAGCGGTCACAGGCCCTCGCGCGGCCGAGGCCGTCGCCTGCCGGCGCAGATATGACTCAGGCAGCCCTGTTGCGGCGAACGAGGCCGAGGCCCGCCAGGCTCACGCCGAGAAGTGCGATCGGAACCGGTTCCGGCACGGCGGTCACAAGCGCCCGATCAATCGCAATATCGTTCACGGTGATCCTCGGGCCGTTGAAATTAAAGATAAACGTCACGGCACCCGCCGAAGCCAGTGTCAGCGTCGAAGCCTCGAGATCCCAGGTCCGCGGTCCCAGAGCATCAACGTCGCCGCCAATCGACGCACCCCCGAGGCTCACGGACCATGTGGAGTCGCCCGGATTGGCCAGACCGTTCGCAGGCGCATAAGCGTCAAGACCAAATTTGTAGGTCCCGGCCGCCAGCGAAAGAGTCTGGCTGATCGATTGCGTGCTGTTATCGGTTGAGAAGTATCCGACATTGCCGGTTGTCAGGTTTGGGCTGCCGGTCGTCAGAGGATCGGGAAGGACCGCTTCACCGAACGCGCCGTTGTACAGCCCGCTGGTCGTCGAGTTGACCGCGATCACCTCGCCGGTCGGGTTGCCTTTGCTCACGTTGGTGGTCCCAACCCGCGAAGCTGCCCGTTCCGAACCCACCGTTGCTCAGCAGGTCCGCGCCAGTGCGTGCGCTGCGACCGGCATTCCCAACACGATGCCTGCGACGAGACGGCTTTTCATTGCGCGACCTCTTACAGGGGCAATTAGGCATGCAATTGTGTGCGATGATGCAACTGAAAGGAGCAATTGCTAACAAGACATTAATTATAGGTGATATCAGCGACAGGCGTCCCCTAAGCCCCGCGCTCCGACAGCGACGGCGAAGACATGTGGCGACTGCGAATGACGATGGCGAGCCGCGTTGAGAACGAAGCTTTGCATGGTCGGAACCATATCGCCATCCGAACAAGAATTACGCATTCCAGGTTAGCATTTGGGCGATGATTGATCTTACCCGAGGCCGAATTCTGCACAATCGGATCGATCTCTTCTTTGATACTCTCTGAACAGTCCGCCGAACCGTTTGAAGAAGTCGATCATCTCGCCATAGCTGCTGCATCGCTGCATCTGTTCCAGCTCGGATTAGACTTTTGGCAGGCATACCCCAACATTACGCGTCAGGCTTCTTGGTCTTTGGTACCTCGCATCGACTGGCGCAGTGAGGCAGTAGCATCCGCACCGGATACCAACGATCCGGTATCACAACCATAAGGCCACAAGACCCGGACTACCGCGGAACACCGGCCCGTGCGAGGCCCTCTTCATAGAAGATCCTGTCGTCCGGCCTCACTGGGATCCGGGACGAAATCCGGTCGACGGTCACGCTTGGATCGAACTCCCGAAGCAAGGCGAGGCACCGGCTGGCTTCAGCCTTGCGGCCCAGGTGGCCAAGGATGGCAAGACGAATATTGAGGGCCGAAACATGCCGCGGATTGCGCTCCAATACCGCGGCGGACAGCGTATCCGCTTCTTCCAGGTGGCGATGGAAAAGATGTGCCGTCATCAATGCGTGCTCGACAAACCATATGTGCGGATCTCTGGGTGACAGGGACCGCGCCATCATCGCGTGCCGAATCGCTGTCGTGTGTTCGGAATTGTAGACTTTGGACCAACTGCTCATTGTCCAGGCGATCGGCAAATTGGGATTGAGCTCGGTCGCCCTGGCATGCAGATGCAATGCACTTTCCACGTCGTGCAGCAGATAGGCCCTGACATGTCCGGCGACGGCGATCGCGCGCGCGTTGAATGGATCGAGCAGAACAGCGCGCTCCGCCGAGGTGCCGGCCAAGGTGGTCACGTCGCGCGGATTCTTCACCCAGCCCTGCCCGGCCGCCATGATGCTCCAATACGCCAGCCAGCCATGTGCGGCGGCGTAGTCGGGATCCAGCTCGATCGCCCGGGCCAAGAGATGCCGAGCCTGCATGAAGGCTGGGCGATCCAGCTGATAGATCCCTTGGATCGCAGTCAGCAGGGATTGATGGGCCTCTGCGACCTGCGTCCTCACTGGCACTTCGGGATCAGCGCCATGATGGAACAAGTCCGGATCGACTTGCGTCACCATGTCGAACGCAATCCGGTGCTGCAGCGAAAATAGATCGTCCAGGCTGCCGTCGAAACGTCCGCTCCAGAGCACTTCGAAATCGAGCACGACATCCAGCAGCGTTACGTCAACATGGACCTTGTCATTGAGAACCTGGATAGTACCGTCGATGACATAGTCGAGCTGGTAGGTCCGGCAGAGCGCCATGGCATCAGCAGCGGGTCCCGAGCCATCCCAAAACGTCGCGGTGGCAATCAGGCGGGGCGTACAAAAGCGACTCAGCGCAGCCGAGACCTCCTCAGCCATACCGAGGGCGATGCCGCGACCGACCGGCGCTCCGACACTGCTGAATGGCAAAACCGCCATCCGCCAGCCGAGTTGATGCCGTCGTGATTCGACCAATCCAGCCGATACCGCCCTGCCGATCATGCGCCTCCTTGGATCATCAGAGCGATGTCATTTTCGTTGCATCCTAGTGTTGTACGCTGCCATTGAACATAGCCGTCGAGCTTTCGAGCCAATTAAAGGTTCGCCGTCGCCAAAATCGTTCTGGCAGACCACCGGAGGTGACACTAACCTGAAACCTACCAAGAAAAAAAGCGAGTTTTTCTAATTTCCAGCCTAACACTGTCATCGACATGAGTAACATAATGTCTGTTGGCTGCTTCACAGGGACGCATATCGCTTTGGAGTTCACGCATTGAAATTGGCCAATATCGATGGGCTCGAAAAACGTTGCGAATAGCCCCAAAATCGCTTGGCTTCACTGTTCTGTTGGGTCTGTTCGCCGCGCTGCCGGCTCTGTCCATTGATGTGAGCGCGCCAACCCTGCCCTTGCTTCCGGACGCTCTGGGAACGTCTCGGGCAGTCGCCGGCCTCACCTTGTCGCTCTTCATGGTCGGCTTCGCGGCGGGACAGATCGGCGGCGGAACCCTCTCCGACGGCCAGGGGCGGCGCCCGGCATTGCTGGGTGGCTTGGCCGGCTTCACCATCGCCGGCGTCGCATGCGCAATGTCCCTTTCGGGTGGAGCACTGGCATTATCACGCCTGATCCAAGGCTTCTGCGCCGGCGTGTGTTCGGTGGTATCGTTCGCGATGGTCCAGGACCTGTTCGACGGCAATGCCGCGCGAGCGAAACGGTCCTATGTGACGACGATCTTTACCGCGGTGCCCATCTTTGCACCCGCGCTGGGTTCGGTGCTGACGGATCGATTCGGATGGCGTTCGGTGCACGGGCTTCTCGCGTTAGCGGGCGCACTGTTGTTCGTTATCACCTGGATCGGCGTCGCTGAGAGCAGATCCGCCGACCTCGTGCCTGTCCGGCCAATCGGCAGCGGCACAGTCCGGATATGGAAGGATTCGCCCTTTGTCTGTCTCTCCGTTGCCAATGCCCTCAGCTATGGTTGCATTTTCGCTTACATCGCCGGATCGCCGGTGGTCATCATTGGTCAGATGGGGCTTTCCTCCGCTGTATTCGCAGGGGTCTTTGCACTCACCGCCATGGCGCTGGCGGCGGGGGCCTGGACCAGCGGCCGATTGAGCCGTCGAGGCATCGAAACGACCCTCCTGGTCAACGTCAGCCTGCTCGTCGCAGCGGGTGCGGCCGTGGCGATGGCGGCGGTCGCACTCTCCGGCATGGCAGCAGGCCCGATCGTAGTTCCCTTCCTGATGGTCATTCTATTCACCCGGGGCCTGATCGCCCCGAACATGCAGCATCTGGCAATCGAACGTCAGCGTGCGCGAGCGGGTGCGGCGTCGGCCGCGGTTGGCGTCTCGCAACTCCTGTTGGGCGCGACCGCCAGTGCCATGGTCGCCGTTCTGCTGCCGATCCTTGGCGCGGGCGCGGTGGCCTATCCGATGGCGCTGCTCGCGACGGCCGCGCTGATCCCCTGGCGCTGGTCCCAATACTGACTTGGCGGGCGGTCGCGTCGACGAGTGCGCGTCAGTCGACGTCAGTACGTTCCAATGAGCTCTTCTGCGGGTTCATGAGCAGCGAATGATCGAACGGACACGTGCGCCGCTTACGGACGGCCACGGCATAATGCCCCTGTCGGATGACAGGGTCGGGATGGGGAAGCAGCACCTCTCCGAGCCGATCCCAATCAGCGTCTGACAGATCAGACGCTTCCAGGCATTTGAACGAACTCAGGGTTTCTTCACGGTAGGCCAGTTGCGGGATTGGCTGAACCTGGATGCATGGCACACTGGATCGGATCTGGACCGGCGTATCGGTCTTGGTGAGGCGGAAATTCGTGAAGAGCGGGCCGAACCAGAGGTCGGTTTCGATGATGCCTTCCCATGTTACGACCCCCGGGCTCGGCGGAAGGTTGACCGGCGAGCGCACGGAAATGCTCCACCCCGGCTGGGTCCTTGCAAGCAGACCCGTCCACATCTGCACGCCGCCAAGCTCGGGCAAAGCGGTGAGAAACGGTGGCGAATAGCCGCGAAGGGTTTCCGGCGCGTCAGCGTCGAACGCGGCAGCGTAATTCGGGTATTGTACGGCTCCGCTGTCAGTGCCGGACAGAGGCAGCCAGCTTTCGTCCGGGCCATAGGACCAGAAGACCTGTTCCCCATCCCATATCAAGCGGATGTCCAGCGGAGGGAATACCCAGTAGCCATAGCCGGTCGCTGAAGTCAGGGCGTCGCAGTAGCGCAAACCGCGGCTTGGCAGGTATCCCGCCGCCGCGCGCTCGGCTCGCTTGGCCGGCCGAGCCTGTCGGATCAGGCGAAAGAACTCGACAATGGACCCGTCACGCATCTCTCTGTCACCCCGAAGGCCAAGAGGCAATCCGCGCCACCCGCGGAATGCCTCGGCCCTACTGTCAACCTGGTTTCAGCCTTCTCAGAAGCAGATAGCACCGCCGCCGATGCGCACGCGACCGGTGTCCTTGGTCGCATCACGGGCCGGGGTGG
>Ga0070730_10004652_pt1 | contig 11974 bp, 10 predicted proteins | sample Coa_R1_3_FD_66447 | JGI IMG/M metagenome (GOLD analysis project Ga0070730, IMG submission 66447) | Surface soil microbial communities from Centralia Pennsylvania, which are recovering from an underground coalmine fire - Coalmine... | ecosystem: Environmental > Terrestrial > Soil > Unclassified ... | reverse complement strand
AAGCATCGCCCGTCGCCAGAGACGTTTTACTGCGGTGGGGTACCTGTGCGCAAGAACAAAACAGGAATAAATGCCGGCCGCGCCCGCATGTTGAGCAAACCCCTGGCCTTCCGTTGCCGTCGACGCTATATCGCGCGCCTCGCGCCACCGGTCACAGTCGGCGGCGCCATCGAGGAGCAATCGCAATGAAGCCAGGCATTCACCCCGAGTACCATGAGATCACCGTCGTGATGACTGACGGGACCCAGTTCAAGACCCGATCCTGCATGGGCAAGCCAGGCGATACGCTCCGCCTCGATATCGACCCGAAGTCGCATCCGGCCTGGACCGGCCAGCATCGCATCATTGACAGCGGCGGCCAGGTGGCGAAGTTCAACAAGAAGTTCGCCGGCCTCGGCCTGAAGAAGTAGCCAGTCCGCAACAGCTTTTTTCTTGCAACGCCGCCCCCTTGAACCGGTGGGCGGCGTTGCCATGTCTCGTGTGTTCGGAATGCCCCTCGGGGGTTCCGAGGGACTGAACCGGGGCTGCGCCATGACGGGCGGCTCCAGTACCATGACCTTGCTCTTGCAGGAGGTTTTGCCATGACATCGTTCGATTTTGCCCCGCTTTTCCGTACCGCTATTGGCTTCGACCGGCTCGCCCGGTTGATGGACACTGCGGTTTCCGCGGCTGATGCCCCGAGCTATCCGCCCTACAACATCGAGAAGACCGGTGACGACACGTACCGCCTGACCATGGCGGTCGCTGGCTTCCGCCCCGAGGAACTCGACCTTGTCGTGAAGGACAACACACTGCTGGTGTCCGGCAAGGCGAGCAATGAAGGCCAGAATGGCGAGATGCTGTATCGCGGCATCGCAGGCCGCGCCTTTGAGCGCCGGTTCGTGCTGGCCGACCATATCGTTGTCGAGGGCGCGGATGTCGAGAACGGCTTGCTGCATGTCGCCCTGAAGCGCGTGGTGCCCGAGGCACTGAAGCCCCGCCGCATCACCATCGGCGGCACCGCTCCGAAAGCGGTTGCCAACGACAGCCAGGACGCCGCGAAGGCCGCATAACGCGGTAGGCGCGTAGATCAGGAGGGGCCGGTTCGCCGGCCTCTTCTTAGCTCTTCTTAGTATGTCTGCGGCCGATCGCTTGAAGCGCAGCATCAAGCCTGGAGCCGCGCGCTCAGTCCGCCGGTGTATACAATAGCGTCAGGCTGGCTGCTCCGCGACAGGATCCAGTGCCGGAACATTTGTATATCCGATCGCCTGTGAGCGACGGCTTCGCTCGCGAGGTAATAGTTATCCTCCAAACGCAGGGCAAGCGGATGTGCGGGCACCAGCCTGCCGTTCGTAAGATCGTCACGCACCAACTCCTTCTGCGCGATCACCACGCCCATCCCGTCGATCGCGGCCTGATAGGCAAGAGCCGAGGTGCCAAACTTCATCGACAGCTTCATGCGCCGGGCGATCACACCGGTGCCAATGCCGGCATAGGCAAACCATCTTGCCCAATCCTCGGGCCGTTGCACGGAACACAGCAGATTGTGGGCGAACAGGTCCTCGGGCGCGGCAACCGGCATACGCGCAAGACAAGTCGGCGCGCACACCGGCAACAGTTCGATCGGAATCAGCGGATCGTAGTGCACGCCTGGCTGGGGTGAATTGCCGATCTGGATCGTGAAGTCGTCCTCTCTGGGATCAAATCGCACCCGGCTTTGAATTGTCGTGATGCGCACCTCAATCGATGGATTGAGTGCGTAGAATTCCGCCATACGGCTGATGAGCCATTTGATCGCCACGCTTGGGAACAGGCGAATGCGTATCGGCAGCCGCTCCCGCGCTTCCTTTATATCGCGTGTCGCCTGCTCGATCTGATCGAACCCGCCGCCGATCGCGCGCGCATAGGCCGCTCCCGCTGGCGTCAACAGCGCCTTTCGATGTTCGCGATCGAACAAGCTGACCCCAAGGAATTCTTCGAGTTGCGCGATATGCCGGCTGACCGCCCCCTGCGAAACATGGAGCTGCCTGGCTGCTGCGGTGAAGTTCTGCGCGCGCGCAGCTGCATCAAACACGCGTAACGCGTTCAGTGGCGGCAGCGGACGACCCATTCCTTCCTCCCGGCGTTCGCCTGTTTCCGGCGTTTTCACATGACCAGACCTAATCGAAATCATGAGAAAATTCGAATTTCACTGCAACCGGCGCCACGCCTATCCTCAGCGAAGAGAGGAAATTCCAGAAAGAGGGGCATGAAAGCCTTGGAACAGGCGGCGCTTTGGGGACAATCATGATGGCGCAGGCGGTCAACGCCGGCCCACGACTCGATCGGCTGCCGCTCGGCCGGTTTCACCGGCGTCTGCTGACCCTTGTTGCATTGGGTATGTTTTTCGATTCATTCGACAATGCGATGATGGCCAGTGTGCTGGCCGCACTGGTCGGTCACGGCGACTCAACTGTCGCCCTGAATGCGCGTTATATCTCGGTATCATTTCTCGGCCTGACCATCGGTGCCGCGGCAGCCGGCATCATGGGCGATCGCCTCGGTCGCCGTTTCGCCTACCAGTTCAACCTTCTGTTGTTCGGCGGCATGTGCCTGGTTTCGGCGATCGCGCCCTCGATGGCGTGGCTCATCGCGATCCGCTGCATCATGGGCATTGGTCTCGGCGCTGAATACGTCGCGGGCTACTCGATGATCACCGAGTTCATTCCGCCCGCCCGCCGCGGACGCTGTATCGCGATCGCCAATGTCATCTCGAGCAGTGGTGGCTTCGCGGTCAATCAGGTCGGCCTCCTCGTGATTCCTCTGCTCGGCTGGCGCGCAATGTTCGTGATCGGTGGCCTGGGCGCGCTGGGCGTATGGTGGCTGCGCAAACGACTGCCCGAATCGCCACGTTGGCTGGAATCGAGAGGCCGCGTAAGCGAAGCCGAGCGGGTGCTGGAGGCAATCGAGACGGAAGCGGCGGCGGAAGGTGCCCTGCCGCCAGTCCTCACATTACAGCCACAGGATGGACGGCCCGTCGGGATCGGTGTGCTGTTCACCCGCCCGGTGATCCGCCGCACACTGCTGGCTATAGGCATAAACGTCGTCGTGCTGGTGTGCTCCTACAGTTTCACGTCATGGATTCCGACGTTCTTCATCAAGCAGGGTTTCACTGTCACGCGCTCGCTCGCTTTCAATGCGGCGATGAGTTGCGGCGCGGTCGCCGGCCCCCTGCTGGGTTTCTGGCTTGCCGACAAGATCGGACGGCGCAAAGGGCTCGTGTGTGTCGCAGGCGCCGGCGCGGTCATCGGCGCAATCTACCCATTCCTCGACACCGTGCCTGCAATCGTCCTGTGCGGCTTCCTGCTGGTAGCCGTCATGAACCTCGCGATCACTTTCGGCCTCGCCTGCTATACGCCCGAGCTGTTCCCAACGGAGTACCGTTTCCGCGGCAGCGGACTGGCGCAGATGATGGGGCGTGGCGGGCTGATCTTCACACCGTACCTCGTCGTCCCGTTATTCGCGAACTGGGGCGTCGGCGGTGTGGTGCTGGTGCTGTCCGGCATGTATCTCACGCTGGCGATTTCGATTGCGTTATTCGGCATTGAGACAAACCAGAAATCTCTGGAGGCGCTCGCTCCGGAAACTACAGTGACACCGCCCGCAGTCGCCACGATGGAGGAGTCCCGCACATGACCGGCACACCGTTTGAGCGGATCTGGGAGAGCCACGTCGTCAAGGACTACGGCAGCGGCCGTGCGCTGATCCATATCGACCGGCACTTCGCGCACGAGGGCACGAGCGCGCGCGCATATGACGGGCTACGGCAACGCGGACTCAAGGTCCGCCGGCCCGACCTGACGCTCGGGACGATCGACCACGGCATCTCGACCGCGCCCGGTCGTACGCTGACATCCTGGGCCGCGAATGCTCCACGCAATCTGGCCATGCAACGTAACTGCGCCGAGTTTGGCGTCCGGTTGTTCGATGTCGAGGATCCCGACCACGGCATCGTGCATATCGCGGGCCCGCAACTGGGATTTGCGTTGCCCGGATGCACCTATGTCTGCGGCGACAGTCATACTGCAACCTGCGGCGGCATCGGTGCGTGGGCCTGGGGTATCGGCACGACCGAGGTGATGCAGGTTTTTGCCGCGCAGGCGCTGGTGATGCGCAAACCGCGCACCTTGCGCGCCGAATTCCATGGCACGCCGCCTCGTGGCATTTATGCCAAGGACATGATCCTTGCGCTGATCGGCCGCTATGGTGTCGATGCCGGGGTCGGGCATGTCGTGCAATACGCCGGCCCGGCAATCCGCGCATTGCCGATCGAAGGCCGGCTCACGATCTGCAACATGTCGATCGAATTCGGCGCGCGCGGAGGACTGATCGCCGCCGACGACACGACGTTCGAATATCTGCATGGCCGCGCGATGGCGCCGAAGGGCCCGCTTTGGGATCAGGCGATGACCAGCTGGCGGACACTGTTCGATGAGCGTGACGCTCAGTACGATCGCGTCATATCGATCAACACGTCGGAGCTGAAACCGCAGGTGACCTGGGGCAACTCGCCGCAGGACGTGGTTACGATCGAAGATGCGATCCCCGAACCGTCCGCATTTGCGGATGCGGGACGGCGCAGCCTTGCCGAACGCGCGCTGGACTATATGGGGCTTACACCAGGCCATCCGATCGAAGGCACTCCGATCGACATCGCCTTTATCGGTTCATGCACCAACGGACGCCTGTCGGACCTGCAGGCAGCAGCCGAGGTGGTGCGCGGACGGAAGGTTGCGCCCGGCGTACGTGCGCTCGCGGTACCAGGCGGGGCCCGCGTCAAAGCTGCCGCAGAATCACTCGGTCTCCACCAGGTCTTCCAGGACGCCGGTTTCGAATGGCGGGAAGCCGGCTGTTCGATGTGCGTCGGTGCGGGCGGCGACTTCCTGTCACCCAGGCAGCGATCGATCTCGACGTCCAACCGCAATTTCGAAGGACGGCAGGGGCCCGCAAGCCGCACTCACCTGGCGAGTCCCGCGATGGTTGCGGCGGCGGCAATCGCCGGCTGCATCACCGATGTGCGCAAGATGCTGGCCTGAGGAGGACGCCCATGGAGAAGTTCACTGTACTCAACGGCGTCGCGGCACCGATGCTGATGGAGAACATCAACACTGATCTGATCGCGCCTTCGCTGATGCCGGGCCGATCGCCCGAAGATGCCGCGAAGATGGGCCTGAAAGAGAAGATGTTCGCCAACCTGCGCTTCCACGCGGACGGCACGCCGAAGCCCGAGTTCGTGCTGGACCAGCCGCGCTACCGTGGCGCGCGGATTATCCTGGCTGGCGCCAATTTCGGCTGCGGCAGTTCGCGCGAGACGGCCGTCTGGTCGCTTATGGAGTCCGGAATACGTTGCGTGATCGCGCCGTCGTTCGGCGACATTTTCCACGACAATGCGTATCAGAACGGATTGCTGCCACTACGCGTCGACATAGAATCGATCAGGCGGATCGCCGCAGCGCTCGAGCAGTCGAACGCGGGCGAGATGACGGTGGACCTTGTGAACAGCAGGCTTCTGATCGCCGGTCAGGAGGCTATCCCCTTCGAGCTACCGGACGACCGTCGTGCCTTGTTGCTCGATGGCCTTGATCAGCTGAGCTTCATTCTGGGCAGCGAAGACGAGATCGGTGCGTTCGAGGCCGACGACGCCGCGTCGCGCCCTTGGGTGTACGCCTCGCCGGCATGATGGGCAGATGCGCGCGAGGTTCGCCTCACGCGTTTCCGGCCAGATAATCCACCGCCGCCTGTACGCCACCTGCCTTATGCGGCACTCCGGCGACGCGCAGTCCTATCTCCACGCCACCGAGCGTGCCGATCAGCTGCAGGTCGCCGAAATCGCCCAGATGGCCGATACGGAACACACGGTCCTTCAGGATGCCGAGCCCATTCCCCAGGCTCATGTTGCACTTATCCAGTATCGTCGCACGCAGCGCATCCGCACTGTGACCCTCCGGTAAGCGCACCGCGGTCAGCGATGACGAATAGTGCCGCGGCTCCGCACACTGGATCTCCAGCCCCCATGCCCGCACCGCCCGCCGCGTTGCTTCCGCATGGCGATCGTGTCGCGCGAACACGTTGGCCAGGCCCTCTTCGAGCAGCATCTTCACCGCCTCGTTCAGTCCGAACAGCAGGTTGGTGCCGGGCGTATAAGGGAAGTAGCCCGTTTTGTTGGCTTCCAGCATCGGCCGCCAGTCCCAGTAGCTGCGATGCAGCTTCGCACCCCCGGTTGCCTTCAGCGCCTTCTCGCTGATCGCGTTGAACGACAGGCCCGGCGGCAGCATCAGCCCCTTCTGCGAGCCGGCTACCGTGACATCGACGCCCCACTCGTCATGCCGGTAATCGATCGAGGCCAGCGACGAGATCGTATCCACCATCAACAATGCGGGATGTCCTGCCGCATCCATCGCGCGGCGCACCTCGTCGATACGCGATGTACAGCCCGTGGAGGTCTCGTTGTGCACCACGCACACCGCCTTGATGCGATGCGCCTTGTCGTCCGCCAGTGCTGCGCCGATCGCCGCCACATCGGCGCCGCGCCGCCAGTCGGTATCGATGAAGATGGGCTCCAGGTCGAGTCGCTGCGCCATGTCGTTCCAAAGGGTGGCAAACCAGCCGGTACGGCACATCAGCACGGTGTCGCCGGGCGACAGCGTGTTGGTCAGCGCCGCCTCCCATGCGCCGGTGCCGGAGGCCGGATAGATCACCACGGGTCCGCTGGTCTGGAATATCGCGCGCAGGTTGCTGAGGATCTCGGTGCCCAACCGCCCGAAATCCGGGCCACGATGATCGATGGTCGGATTGTCGATCGCGCGCAGGACACGGTCCGGCACGTTGGTCGGGCCAGGAATCTGCAGGAAATGCCGGCCGGCGTGATGCTGGGTCATGGTGCCTCCCTCGCGAGGGCCGGGAGATTGGCGCTAATCGCGTGGCTTGCCAATCAAGGGCAAGGTCCCTGTCGGCGTGACCCCACTCCTCGCGCATGTTACCCAACGGACGTTGCAGTTGGTGGGACATTGCATGGGGTGGATTCTGTGAGTGCCACGACCCTCACGCCGGGCGACTCGCACCTGGCGGAACGGCTGCGGCGCGAAATCCGCGGCGAGGTGCTGTTCAGCCGCGCCGATCGTGGTCGTTACGCTACCGATGCATCGATCTACCAGGTCGAGCCGGTCGGCGTCGTGGTGCCGGAGGAAATCGGCGATGTGGCCGCAGCCTTGTCGATCGCACGCGAGCAAGGTGTGCCGGTGCTGGCACGTGGCGGCGGCACCAGCCAGTGCGGCCAGACGGTGAACCGGGCACTGGTGATCGACTGCTCCAAGCACCTGCGCCGTATCCTGCACATCGATCCCGACGCGCGCACTGCATTGGTCGAACCTGGCTTGGTGCTCGGCCAATTGAACGTGGCGCTGCGCCAGCACGGGCTGTTCTTCCCGGTCGATCCGTCCACGCATGCCCGCTGCACGATTGGCGGCATGGCCGGCAACAATTCTTGCGGCTCGAAGTCGATCCGCTACGGGCTGATGGCCGACAACGTCCTTGCCATCGACGCCATCCTCGCCGACGGCACGCGCCACAAGTTCGGCTTGCTGCCTGACAATATCGGCGCGGATGTACCGCTTGGCATTGCCGATCTCATCCAGCGCCTGCGCGCGCTTGGCGCTGCCGAGGCGGAGGAAATTGCCACACGCTTCCCCTCCCAACTCCGCCGCGTCGGCGGCTACAACATCGATATCCTGACGCCCGTCGCGCGCCTCGCCGGCGAGGAAAACCTGGCGCGGCTGCTGGTGGGTTCGGAAGGCACGCTGGCATTCTCGGCGGCACTCGAACTGAAGCTCTGGCCGATCAAGCCCCGCAAGCTGTTGGGCATCTGCCAGTTCCCCACCTTCCGGCACGCGATGGAGGCGGCGCGCCACATCGTGGAACTGGACCCGGAAGCAGTCGAGCTGGTCGATCGCACCATGATCGACCTCGGCCGTGGCATCCCGATCTTCCGCGCCACGATCGACCGAATGTTGATCGGCGAACCTGACTCGCTGCTGATCGTCGAGTTCCACGGCGATGAAGACGCACCGTTGGCGGCAAAGCTCGAACAGCTTGAAGAACTGATGGCCGATCTCGGCTATCCTGATGCCGTCGTGCGCGCGAGTGATGCCGCATTCCAGGCCGACATCGCTGCGGTGCGTGAGGCGGGTCTGAACATCATGATGTCGATGAAGGGCGACGGAAAACCGGTGTCGTTCATCGAGGATTGCGCTGTCGATCTTGAAGACCTCGCCGACTACACCGAGCGTCTGAACGACGTGTTCGAAAAGCACGGCACCAAGGGCACATGGTACGCGCACGCCTCGGTCGGCTGCCTGCACGTGCGGCCAGTGCTGAACATGAAAGACCTCAAGGACGTCGCCACCATGCGCACCGTGGCGGAAGAGTGCTTCGCACTGGTGCGTGAATACAAGGGTTCCCACAGCGGCGAACACGGCGACGGCCTTGTGCGCAGCGAATTCCACGAGACCATGTTCGGCTCGCGCATCGTGCGCGCGTTCGAGACGGTGAAGGACACGTTTGATCCCCACGGCGTCCTGAATCCCGGGCGTATCGTACGTCCACCGCGCATGGATGACCGCACACTGTTCCGCTATGCGCCAGGCTACGCGGCGGTCAGCGACTTCACGCCAAGGCTCGACTGGTCCGACCATCCAGGCCCGCTCGGCGGCATGCTCGGCGCGGTCGAGATGTGCAACAACAACGGCACCTGCCGCGCATTCGATGCTGGCGTGATGTGCCCATCCTACCGCGTGACGCGCGACGAAACGCACCTGACGCGCGGCCGTGCCAATACGCTGCGGCTGGCGCTCACCGGGCAACTCGGTGCCGATGCGATGGCGTCCGATGCAGTGGCGGATGCGATGTCGCTCTGCGTGTCCTGCAAGGCGTGCAAGCGCGAGTGCCCCACCGGCGTCGATATGGCGAAGATGAAGATCGAAGTGCTCGCCGCTCGTTCCGATCGCGAGGGCGTGGCGCGACGTGACCACGCTGTGGCGGAGCTTCCGCGCTACGCACCATGGGTCGCGCCACTCGCGCCGCTCGCCAATCTGCGCAACCGCATTCCGGTATTGCGCCGGCTGAGCGAACGCCTGCTTGGGTTCGCGGCGCAGCGTCCCCTGCCCGCCTGGAGCCGAACACCTTTCCGCAACCGCGAGGCGGAACACTACGCACCAGCCAAGCCGCGTGGCGATGTATTGCTGCTTGCCGATACGTTCAATCGCTGGTTCGAGCCAGAGAACCTGCGCGCCGCGTTGCGCGTGCTGGCCGCAGCGGGCTACCGCGCGATCCTGCCGCATACCAAAGGCAGACCCTTGTGCTGCGGCCGCACATTCCTGGCCGCGGGCCTGGTCGATCGCGCGCGCGAGGAAGCACGCCGCACGATGAAGCGCCTGGACGGCAAGCTGCCGGTGATCGGTCTGGAACCATCCTGCCTCCTGACGCTGCGTGACGAATTCCGCTCGTTGCTGCCTGGCCGCGATGCGGATGCACTGGCTGACCGCGCGATGTTGCTCGGCGAATTCTTGGCGCGTGAAAAGCCCGAGCTGGCATTGCAACCGATCAAGGCCAAGGCGCATGTGCACGGACATTGCCACCAGAAGGCGTTCGGCGCGTTCCCTTCGGCACTGACCAGTTTGAAGCGTATTCCCGAGCTGGATGTAACGCCGATCGCTTCGTCCTGCTGCGGTATGGCGGGTGCCTTTGGCTATCAGGCGGAAACACTGTCGGTTTCGCGTGCGATGGCCGAGGCTGGTTTGCTGCCGGCAGTGAGAAATGCGGCTGCGAACGACATCATCGTCGCCGATGGCACGTCGTGCCGCCACCAGATCCGTGACCTTGCAGGCCGCGAGGCACTTCATTCCGTGCGGCTGCTGGACCGTGCCCTGGCGTCCGGAAGATGATCGGCCCCCCGTCATTGCGAGAAGCGGAGCGCCGAAGCAATCTCGAGCTGATCGATGGGCACAGCGTGTCCGAGATTACTTCGTCGGCTTCGCCTCCTCACAATGACATGAGGCTGGAAATGACAACTCCCCAGCAGCTGCTTGATTTCTGGTTCGACGGCGATCCTTCGGCGCACCGCCGGGAGTGGTTCGAAAAAGATCCAGCCTTCGACCAGTCCTGCACCTGCTTTGCAGCCGCGCTGTGCGCTGCGAAGACAGGCGCGCTGGATGACTGGGCGGTCACGCCGCACGGGGCTCTTGCGCTCGTCATCCTGCTCGACCAGTTCTCGCGCAATCTGTTCCGCGGATCGCCCGAAACCTACGCTGCCGATGCAAAGGCCCGGTCAGTCGCCCGTGCAGCAATAGCGCGCGGTTTCGACCAGCAGGTCGGGCCCATCGAGCGCGGCTTTTTCTATCTGCCATTCGAGCATTCCGAAGACCTGGCCGATCAAGCGGACAGCGTGCGGCTGCTCACGCCGCTCGGCGACGATTCGGCCAATTGGGCGAGGCATCATCACGACATCGTCCATCGCTTCGGCCGCTTTCCGCACCGCAACGCTGTGCTCGGGCGCCTCAATACACCGGAAGAGGACGCCTGGCTCGCCAGCGACGAAAACACATTCTGAGGGAGGACACCGCATGGCCAATGAAGCCGTCTCGATCGGCTCCGGCCGCTATCGTTATCGCTTCCAGCGCGACTGGGCGAAGCCACCTCGCTGGTGGAATTTCGGCGAAACCAACCAGCCTGGACCGCCGCGCACGAGCGTGAAGGGCGCGGTAGCCGCCAATGGCGATGTCTATACACTGTGCCGTGGCGCCCATCCCGTCATGGTGTTCGATACGGATGGCCATTTCATCACGTCATGGGGCGAGGGCGAGTTCTCCAGCTTCGTGCACGGCATGACGATGGATGCGGCCGATCGGGTCTGGATCGCCGATTCCGGCCTGCACACCGTCACCCAGCATGAACCCGATGGCACGCTGCTGCGCACGCTGGGGATGCGCGGCGCGGCGGCGCCGACGCTGTACGGCAAGCCATTCAATATGCCGACGGGGATCGCGTTCGCCTCCAACGGCGAGGTATTCGTGTCCGACGGCTATGGCAACCGCCGCGTGCACTGCTTCTCGCCGGATGGCGAGCTTAGACACGCCTGGGGCGAACCCGGCACCGGACCGGGCCAGTTCGCTCTGGTGCACTTCATCTCCGTCGATGCCAATGACACGCTGTATGTCTGCGACCGCGAGAATCACCGCATCCAGTTGTTCTCGACCACCGGTGAGGTCCTTGCCCGATGGACCGGCTTCGACATGCCCAGCGACCTCGCGTTCGGCCGGGAACTGATCTACGTCGCAGCCGCGGACGGCGTGTCGATCTGGAACATGCAGCGCGAGAAACTCGCGCATTTCGGCCGTGATGAGCCGCATAAGGGCGCATTCAACGTGCACGGTATCTGGCTCGACGCTGACGAGAATATCTACCTGGCGCAGTTCGATCGCGCGGTCAGCAAGCTGAGCAGGGAGTGACGACGCACCCGGTCACCAGACCATTTGCCGTATCTTCTCCGGCTTCTTCGCCGGCCGTAGCACGGCGACCCACTCCGTTACCGGCATGAATCGCGGCGCCAGGAACTGATAGCTCCGGTTCAGCAACTGCATCATGCCCTCATCGAAGCTGATACCTGCACTGTCCCACTCGGTGAGCAGTGATTGCCAGGCACGTTGCGCGCGATAAAGCCAGTCACGATTCGACCGGATGAAGGTGCGCTGACTGTCCGCATTGCGCAAAGCCGACATCACCTCGCCGGTCTGCGCATCCAGTTCCTCAAACCTGTGGGTGATCTGCTTCAGCGCCGCACCGGTCAGGCGCCGCACCTGAGTCAGTGTCTCCAGATGATAGCCGTCGCCGTGGAACATCTGCGCGATCCGGTTCAGCTTGTCCATCATGGCCACCAGCCGTTGCAGCAGCCGCTCGCGCAGGG